>CAJHYI010000196.1_pt1 | contig 11268 bp, 8 predicted proteins | sample 9198771 | NCBI WGS metagenome assembly CAJHYI01 (sample SAMEA7708367, study PRJEB35096) | sediment metagenome | biome: marine neritic benthic zone biome [ENVO:01000025]; feature: sediment [ENVO:00002007]; material: shallow marine sediment [ENVO:03000034] sea grass bed [ENVO_01000059] ...
AAGGGCCGGAGACCGGATAAGAATCAACGTCCAGCTCATTGATGCAATTAAGGGCTATCACATTTGGGCTGAGCGATATGATGGTAAACTGGTTGATATTTTCGAGTTGCAGGACAAGTTCACCCAAAAAATTATTGCCGCACTGGCGGTTAAATTGACACCCGAAAAGAAACAGAGCATCGCGGACTGGGGCACCAAGAACATTGAGGCTTACGATGCCTATTTGCAGGGTCTGGGTCATTTACGGCCACAAACAAGTGAAAATTTGGGCAAGGCCATCCCTTACCTAAAGAAAGCCGTAGAGCTGGATCCGGATTTCGCCGAGGGCCATGCAAGACTCGCGGGAGCCTACACCGTTGTCCGCAGTAGAGTTTATGCTAAAGATTTAGGAATTTCCAATGTTCGCTCCTTAATACAAAAACATCTGAAACTGGCATTTAAAAATCCTTCATCCACGGCCTACCAGATTGCTGCAGTGGCAAATATATTCAGTGGCAAAATTGATGAGGGTATGGACAATGCTGAGCGTGCTTTTGCACTTAGCCCTAATAATCCTGAAGCTAACCACATTATGGGTTTTGCCTTGATTTACGTGGGAAAGCCGGACGAAGCCATAGTATTTTTGGAAAAGACCATGAGAATCAATCCTAAGTATCCAGCCATGACGTTGTGGTGGCTGGGTGTTGCTCAATTTTGCCAAGAAGAAATGACAAAGGCTGGTGCTACTTTTGAAAGGGCCCGCTCACGTAATCCCCACTCGGCGCCGTATTTTCAGATTGCTGCCTATGAATATATTGGACGTGGGGGAGAGAATCCAGACATAGTTGCTGAGTATGTAAAAATAAGAGGCTGGAACAAGAAACCCAAACTTAAAATAATCACTCCATGGTATCAGTTCAAAAATCCAAAACATAGAGAGCTACTTATTAACGGGCTTAAAAAGGCGGGATTTGAATAATATAAGGCGAGTAACTACATATTGTGTTGGCTTCCAAAACTCAAAGTTGAAGATAATACCTCAAAAACCAAATATCCACCAAGCACTGATATATTGAGAGAAACCCAAATATCGCAATTTTACATATATCAAACGAGTATCACAAGAATTTTGGTCATTTGATATTTGTGTTTTGCCGGAGATATAAAAGGTCTTACGATAGATAGTTTATATTTAATAATTTGTGACTGGCTATTGTTTACCTTTTAAAAACTTCCCCGGTTTTCGACCTTCGCTCGGTGGTCCGGCATAGGCTTGGGCAATCGACATCCATTTCTGCGCAGTTTCTCCGTTGATAATCAAATCTGTGTCGGCCACATGTCGCCGTTGAACCACCACTAAACAGAAATCTTCAGCTGGGCCTTTTACCATATCTTTGGCTACTTCAGGACCCCAACTCCAAATGTCTCCAGAAGGCCCGGTCAGTTCTACACGAACCGGCGTGTCGGGAATCTCCATTTTACGGTTGGCAAAACTCCATCCGAATGTACTCACCCCTAAATGGGCAACGTGACGCAAGCGCTCTGTCGGCGTACGGATAATACCCAATGCATCCACAATATCCTGTCCATGCGCCCAGGTCTCCATCAGACGTGCAGTGGCAAAAGACATAGCACTTAAAGAAGGACCATACCAAGGCAGTCGCGTTTTGCGATCCATTGTAGATAAGATTTCAAGCAACGCGCTGCGTTCTTCTCGCCACCATTTCAGCGTTTCTCCAGCAGTTAAATCTTTTCCCGTAGTCTCCATATGCAGTGCCATTGAATTTGGATCTTGCAGCATTTCTTCAAACCACAGTTTAAAGACCTCCGGGTTCGAGGCAGACAGTTTGGCTCTGTCCTCAAAATAAGCTAAATGACGAATTTGTTCTTTGATATCCCAGCACTCAGAAGGGGTCATTGTCTCCCATCCAGCCTCATCCAAATTTGCCACGACCGCATCTAACTCCTGTTGTTCCATTGCAAGGTCTTTGCATATTTGTTCCATAGCCAGACTCCTTCAGTTCTATATTGGTCTAAAACCGGTATCCCATATTGGCATAACTCTGTGATTCATGAAATATGCATGAATCCTGACAATTTTATAGATATGAAAGGAATATCACAAGACTTTTCAGACTGTGGGTTTCAATGACAAATATACAGCATTTCGCCCTCACGGAAATTATGGACTTCGTGCCTTCATAAAATCACGGGAAAAATACTGGGATTTTGTGTATTAGAATGGGCAATCTTCAACTCGCCAATTTTCACTAACGCTGTGCAAATCTGAAAAAAATCGGCTATCCGAATTTGTTTCCGTGATAGCCGTTATCCACAATTGAGCCAAAGTGTGGGTTTCAGCATCTAATATAAACTTGTTAACAAAAGTTTTACGAAGATCGTTCTCACTAAATAAAGTGGCTATTAGATCATTTGCAATTCTGCAGCAGCAAACCGATTGTGACACAATAGATCGTGTTGAGGAGTGCAGGTTTAGTGGTTAAAGCCGGATATCGTATTTTTTACGAATGGCTGAATCGATCTCAGCGGGCATATAATCGGAGGTGGAGCGGGCTAAAATTTTTTTCGCGATGTCGCGGGCCCTTTTCCAGGCATCAAGGCTTCCGGCATTGATCCACTTGTCGAGGTTTTTGGTGTCGGTAACACCATTGCCGGCAAAGTATTCCGTTTTCATGTATTTCATGGTGTGAGCCGATTTAATGAAATCAGCACCACGGGCTGCATCATCGATGACGTCCAAAGCCAGATGTTCCGGATCTGTCGGGATTCCGGCCAAAACTTTACAGGACAACCCGATGATTTCATCGTCAATTACGAATTGCTCATGGGCCACGGTGATCATGCAATTGAGCATCCCAGCAGCATGGTGCACGTAGTTGGAGCCTCCCATTGCCGCCAGCATCGTTGTCATTGCTTTTTCCCAACCTGCCTGGGCGTCGGGTATTTTGGCGTCCGTTAACCCGGAGGAGTTGTAGTTCGGGACCTTGATGTGGTCGGCCAACTGGTGAATTGCGGCATTCATCATACCACATTCTACCGAGCCTCCCTGGTACCCTAAATTCCAGAGGTTGGCCCTACCCGGAATCCCGCCGTAAAGTACCGCTGCGCCGGGCTGGATCATCTGGCAGATTGCAATACCCGCCAGCTGCTCGGCGTGTGTTTGAACGAGCGTGCCGGCCATGGTAATCGGGGAGCTCACCCCGGCCATGGGTGCGCAGGAAAGTGCAACAGGGATTTGATGACGCACCGCTTCCAGCATAATACGGGTCGAATGGGTGCATAGCCGCATGGGGCTGATGGCAAAGGAGGCGATGACCGAAACAAAAGGTCGCGCTTTGAGATTTTCTAAATCACCGGCAACCATGGAAGCAATGTCCATCATTTTGTGAAAACCATCAAAGTCGTTTACGCCCGCCATCACGTGTTTGGCGGTGGACTTGAGGCATGCGTAGAATACATTTTCATCGTAGAGCGCTTCGGGAATATCTTTGGGAATGCAGGGGCGCAGAAAAAAATGGATGTTGTCCAGCTGATCGACCAGCCGCCCCAGACTATAGAGATCCTGCAGTGTGGTATGACGGGCTTCCCCGGTCTCCAGATCGAGGATTTTGATGGCCGCACCTCCCGTGCCCAAATAGACGCGATCATCTTCAAGGTACAGATCATTTTTCCCATCCCGGCTGTACAGGACGACCCGCTTAGGCGCCTTGCTCACCAGCTCCATGAGCTGCTCTCTTGGAAAATAAATGCGGGAATCCTCGCGGTCCACCCGCATATCGAATTCCTCCATCATTTCCAGCGTCTCGTCCAGACCCGCTTCATATGAAAAACCGGTTTTTTCAAGCACAGATAATGCCGCCGCATGCAGGCTCTCCACCTGCTCGCAGCTGAGCGGCCGATAGTGACCTCCCTGCAAACCTTTGTGGCTCATAAATTGACTCCATTATTTCAAGTTTTAGTGCTGCCGGTGGCGTCGCGCCGACTTTCAGTTTGCCAAACTTTTGGCCAGTTGGGTGGCCGAGCTCGCATCCGGGGCGTAGCCGTCCGCACCGACCTCGTCGGCAAATTCCTGGTCAACCGGCGCTCCGCCCACCAGTATTTTGATCTGATCTCTGAGACCGCTATCTATTACATGATCGATGGTCGTTTTAATCATAGGCATCGTCGTCGTCAAAAGCGCCGACAAACCCAGCATATTCGGCTGATTTTCCCGGATGGACTCAACAATTGTGTCAGGGGGCACATCGATGCCCAGATCGATGACCTGGAAACCAGCGCCTTCCAGCATCATGATGACCAGATTTTTACCGATGTCATGCACATCGCCCTGAACCGTGGCAAAAACGACCTTGCCGTACGGATTCATATCGCCTTCCAACAGCAACGGTTTTAGCATTTCATTGATAACGTGACTCATAAATTGGGCCACATCCAGGACCTCGGGGATCATGATTTCTTCACGTTCCATCATCCCGCCCACAATGCCCATGCCCTTCATCAGGCCTTCGTCCAGAATTTTTTTGGCAGATTCGCCCTGATCCAGCGCAAGCTGGACCAGTTCCCGGACTCGGGGCTTGTTGCCGGCTACCAAATTCTCTGCGATCTGCACAAAATCAGACATGACTTTCTCCTTTTTTACTAGATAATCGGTGCGAACCGTGTTTCGCTCTTAATTTCAATTTCATGACGTTTTGCCGGTGCCCGGCCGTGCAAGTCCAGGTCGAACACCGGTTTTAATTCACTTCTTGTTTTCGTTGGGCGACAAATTCCAGCAACCGGTCACCGGCGGCCGAATCCAAGTCTGGCTTCCGATATTCAGACAATCGCCGCCGGGCAACCTCCTCGGCGACTTCATCGATGCGCCGGCTACCGCCCTCCTGCCACTTCGGGTAGTTTTTGCGCTTCATGATCTCGGGAATAAAAAATTCACGCCGGCACAGTGCAATCGTCTTGGGCTGGGTGAGAAACTGCCCGCCGATGCCCACCGTCTCGATCGAGTCCAGACTCAGCGTGTCATCCGACACTTCGATTGGTGTCATCATTCTCCTGATCATGGCCAGCGCTTCTTCGTCCAGCATGAATTTCGCATAACTCATGGCCATGTAGGAACTTAAAATGCCGCAGGCATGCATCATGAAATTGACACCGCTTCTCATGGCGGCCGACAGGCTAAACGCGGACTCCAGGGCGGCCTGGGCATCGGTGAAATGTGCGTCTGTCAGTCCGCCACCGCAGCGGCTGGGCAGATTGTAAAATCGCGCCATCTGGGCGGTGGCCGCAATAATGATGGAAAGCTCCGGTGCTCCGATGGCCAGGGCACCGGTCTTCATGTCAACAGGCGCTGATGCTGAACCGTAGACCACCGGTGTGCCGGCGCGAACCAACTGGGTAAGGGTCAGTCCGGCCAGGATTTCAGCGTTCTGCAGGGCCAAGGCGCCGGCCAGATTCACCGGGCCGGACAGCCCGGCCATGATGACGGATGTGATGATACAGGGTTGACCACAGTTCGCCAGCGCCATCAATGATCCGGCCATTTCTCGACCGAATTGTAGCGGGGACCGCGAGTTAATCAAACCGATGGTCACTGGCTTGTCCTGAATTTTTTGCCTGCCGCCGAATACAAAGCCGGCCATCGCGAGACTGTCTTCAACCGCCTGTTCAACGGCCGTGCTGCACATGAAGGGTTTATCGCATAAAAGAATGTTTGCAAGCATCATGTCCAGATAGGCCAACTTCGAAGGTCTGTCCGAAGGCTCCACCATCAGGTATCCGGTGACATCAATCTGTTTGGAGGTATGAATCAGCTTGCAAAAATTTTCGTAATCCTGCAGGATACCCTTGCGCCGTTCGCCGGTTGTTGTGACCATGTAAGGCGCCCCATACCCCGGGGCAGTTACAAAACTGTTTGCATCAACCGGCACACTTTTTTCCGGGTTGCGGGCTGAAAGCATAAAGTGCGACGGTACGGACGCCAGGGCCTGCTGGATGTTATTTTCAGCCATAAAGACGGTCTTGCCGTCTGTCTTGAAACCATTGTTTTTAAATATCTCCAGGGCCGCTTCATGGTTGAAAGCCACCCCGATGCGGCTTAGGATATCCACAGACGCATCATGGATCTGCATTATTTCAGGCTTGCTCAGCGCCGGCACGCGCTCATATGTTTGTTGAGTCATCTTTATTCAATCTCTTTCCAGCTGATATAGCCTCACTTGAACGGATCCCATCTGACTGTTTGCTCCTCATAGGACGGCGGAAACTGCTGCAAGAAAAGATCATAGTAGTAAAGCTCCTTGAACGATGCAAAGGGCATTCCGTACGCGGCCTTAGGCCTTTTTTTAATCTCCTCGGGATCGATGATCGTCGCGATGATATCGTCCATGATATCGTCCATGCCCACTCCCATGGAAAAACGCAATTTCTCACGGTTGGCGATCTGCTCGGGAAGCATGTCCCGAAACGCTTGGCGTAAAACATATTTTTCGATTTGCTTCTCACCGTAAATCTTCCAGTCCATCGGAATCTTACGGCTGAAGGCCACCACTCGCGAGTCAAGGAATGGAACCTGGTAGTCGACGCCGCTGGCCATCCACCCGCGATCAAGACGCCTCAGAGCCGTGTTATAAGCAATATTCACCAGTCTGCGGGCCAGCCGCTCCCGCTTTTCGGCGCTGTTGACCTTGGGATTCTTCAACACCATGCGGTAGCCGCCGAATAGTTCATCGGAGCCTTCGCCGACCAATACGCTGTTGAAGTGTTGTTTGACCATATTGGAGACATAGTAATTTGAGATTAAACCGCTGATACAATCCTCGTCAAAACTTTCCAGATGCCAGACGGCATCGGGGATGAAATCGGTAATATCCGCGTCTGTGATCTGGTAAATGCGGTGCTCCAGATTCAGAAACTCGGCCATGCGCTTGGCATTTTCCAGGTCCGGCCCGGGCGTCTTGGCGATCGTGCCCGTGAAAAGGACCAGATGGGGATTGTACTCCTTGGCAATGGCAGCTACAATTGAGCTGTCCAATCCCCCGCTTAACGAAACCGCCCCAACACCGTCCATGCGCTGGCGCACAGCTTCGATCATCAGATCCCGCAAAATTTTGGCGGCTTCGTCCGGACCAGCGCCGACCTCGGGCACCTCGGGCTGGAAAGCATCGAACGTTCGGATGCCCTTTTTGGAGCTGTAAATGTGGCCAGGGGGCAGTTCTTCAATGCCGAACTGAATGTGGTCGACAAGCCCCTTCATCTCGGAGCTGAAGTAAAAATTGCTGTTGTTACGTCCGAAGAACAGCGGCCGCGCGCCGATATGATCCCGTGCCAGCAGGACTTCTTCGTCCTTCTCCACAATGGCGCATGCAAAGCTGCCATCCAGCCGGGAAAAGCAGTCCCGCTCGTATTTGTCGTAGAATGCTTTAAAAAAATCCAGATCGCTCATCCCTGAGGGTCGATCATTGAACAGTTCGCCGTCAAAAAGGATGTAAGGTGCTTCATCCAGGGAGGTACAATGGGTCCGGCGGGGTGACAGGTTGATCTCATTGGCCCCCGCTGCCCCGCGGTCGTCATAAAGCGTGCGCACCACAGAGTTGTCCGGACCGCGGTGGCGCATCAGCCGCAGCATTTTGCGCAGTTGTCCGGTGCTGTCGATGTCGAGTTTGGCATGCTGTGAAATAATGCCTGCAATACAAGCCATTTTCTGTTCTCCTCCGGATATTTTTTATAATCCAAAAATCAGCACGATGCCCGGCATTTCTTAATTTTGCTGATTCTGCATCGGGTGATGGTTCAAGTCCCCATCGACGGTGCCCTGGACCGGCTGCCTTTCCTCGGCAAAATCAAATCCGGTCCAGATTCCGATTGAACTGAGAATGGAATCCTGGGGGTGGAATTGCCTGAAAATCTGAAAGTAATAGGCGGCCTCCTTGCTGTTAATGTGGGCGTGTGGATGTCGGGCGCGAATGCGCTCCACATCCGCATCACGCAATTGTTTTTCGGCCATCCTAGCACCGAGGCTTTCGCAGCCGGCGCCCTGGGTATACTGGACCTTGTAGCGCCAGAGAATCTCCTCCGGCAGATAGCCGGTGTTTTCAAAGGCTTTGCGCAAGATCCATTTCTCTACTCTGGCGCCGTTATGCTCGCGTATTTTAAGCTCCGGGGCTATCTTCATTGCCAGATCCACCATGCCCACGTCAAAAAACGGGACCCTGAGCTCCAGGCTGAAAAGCATTCCCATGCGATCTGCCCGCTGTAGATTAATATTGTGAACGCTGGCGGTACAGCGCCGGGTTTCGGCGTTGAGCTTTTCTGGCGGAAAGTGTTTCATATAATGATAGCCGGCAAAGAGCTCATCGGCACCTTCACCTGTGAGCACCACGGTTACATAATCGGCGGCCAATTGACAGGTAAAGTAACACGGTACGGCACAGCGCACCAGCGCCGGATCATAGGTTTCAAGTTTCCGGATGACCAGCGGAAGGGCCTCATAATAATCATCCTCTGAAAATATCAGTTCATGATGGGTGGCGCCGATATGATCGGCGGCAATTCGACCTGCTTTCAGATCGTCGCTCAATTCGCCTTTCGCATCCCGCATCCCGACCGCAAAGGTGTGCAGGCGCGGAATGTTTTCAGCGGCGATCGCAGCCACCAAGCTGCTGTCCAGACCTCCGCTGCAAAAGGACCCGACCGGAACATCCGGATCGGACAGCAGTCTGTCCTTGACCGCTTTGATAAACGTCCGCCGAATCAACTCACCGGCTTCTTCGACATCGGCAATGCCATCATCCCGCACCTCGGGAACTCGGTAATACCGCACCAAACCGTTGCGCGGTGTGTAATAATGCCCGGCAGGAAACTCATGTACTTCATCAACCCCCGCCAGTGTCATAGCGCCCAGTTCGGAGGTAAAATAGATCCGATCCTTGTCATAGCTATAATAGAGAGGCTTGATGCCAATGGGATCCCGCGCCAGCATCACATTCGCCCCATCGAAGATGGCAAAAGCGAACATGCCGTTCAGCTTTTTGACGCATTCAGGGCCTTCCTCACGATAGAGGTGCAAAATGACCTCCGTGTCAGAGTTTGTCGTAAAATGATATCGGGGCGTCAGGTCATTTTTGAGTTCCGCGAAATTGTAAATTTCGCCGTTGCATATAATGCCGGATGCGCCGCCATTTGCCAGAATGGGTTGGTGGCCGTGGGTCACATCCACTATGGACAGCCGGGTGTGGCCGAAAACTCCGTTTTCGAATATATGAAGTCCCCTGTCATTCGGGCCGCGATGCGGTAAGGCATCCAGCATACGTTTAACCGTTTGGGTGTCTTGGCCACCGATACAACCTGCGATGCCGCACATAAAATATCCTTTCGCTGATAATCGTTGAAATATTCGTTTGGCGGTTTATTTTACAATAAATATTGCTATCTAAAATTATTTTAGGTATACTTATTTCAGTTAAAGGCATCTGTCAATGATTTATTCGGTGCCCATAATTGAATACCCTCTAATGGCGGGGCATTGCTCAGGGTCAGTTCCGCGTTTAATCAACCGGGGGGGGTAGAGAGCGTAACGCGGAGGCATAAAAGTTGCCTTGACCTCAGATGGGTATTTTGTTAGCGTCGACGGACCGCTGATGTGATAAAATGTCAAGGGGCCGTCACTCACCGGCAGACCGGCGTTTTGGTTTTTTTTAACGTCTGCGATATGTTTATTTCAGAGAGGGTGTTTCTCATGGCAGGTATCGGAAACACACAGATGACCAAGGGGAAGAATATCACCCTCAAGAATCATAAGACCACATCTTCGCCCGACAGGGTCAAGGAGGTCATCTTTTTAATCCGCAAACTTACACACGGTGCCGAACTGTACACCAAAGAGTTGAACAAAAAATACTCCATTACATCGGCCCAGCTCAACTGCCTCCTGGCGCTCTACGAAAACGGTCCGCTGCCGCCCTCCCAAATTGCCCGGCACATGATGGTCAATTCCAGCACTGTTACCGGCGTCATCGACCGTTTGGAGCAAAAAAGACTCGTTCGGCGCCAACGCAACTCGCCGGATCGTCGCATCATAAACATCCAATTAACCCCTGACGGAAAAAAAATGGCTGAAGTTGCCCCGCCGCCGATCCAGCAGCGCGTCGTGGATGGGCTGCAACAGCTGTCCCCCAATGAATTAAATCTAATTATCCGTTCTCTGACCAAGCTCACCAAAATGCTTGACCTTCAGGATCTTGAAGTCCAATGAGCGATCCGTGACACCCGCCACCGTTGGTTTCAATTAGCTGAGACAAAACCTTGAATTGGGATCTTGACAACAACTCTTTTATCATGTAACTATTTCAATTGAAAATATTATAGAAACAATTAATTTAATTAAAAATACTTTGCCGAATCGTGACTCTGACGGCCAGAAATTGGTCACCGGCATGAATCACAAGCCATGAAGGAGGCCAGCATGAAAAAACTTGAAGCATCCACTCATATCAGAAGTGTATACGGTATGATTGAATTACGCGGTTATATCACGGATGAGCCCAATGGCAATTCAAATGGTCAACCCGTTCTCGTCATAGAAGAAGTCGTTGGCGAACTCCCACTCTGCTTTAATAGATTGCTGGGTAAATATGCGCCGGAGGATATCTTCGAGGCCGTACTGCGACCGGAAATGGCACCCAATGTCAACCAAACCTACCCCCAACCGGTCAACTTTTCACCGGTCCATTTGAGAAAGCCGCCCATAACTAAGGACGAGATAAAACTGGCGCGCAAAGCATTTATCGATGCCTTCACCGACAATTCCGGTTTTCGCCCGGGGATCGAAACAATCGGGTGGCTTTACGGTGAGGCGGCCAAAAAAATGCTCGAGCAGCCGAACGTGAAGTAAGACTTAACTTTGGCGGCATAATCTAATATTAAACCCCCTCATAATCGAACTGGGATATCGTGAAAAATGTCCAAATATCAATTTCCCAGGAAACTTTTCAGATAGCCAGATGCAATTTTCAATTTTGAGATTTTATCGATTGGGTTCTGATCAGAGGGACAAATTTAGGCTCTATATAATTGAGGGGTCGGGGAGTTTTTCTTAAATCGATTGCGGCATGAATCATCAGTCCGCCGCAGGCGGATTCAAACTCATGATTAAGGGCGTGTAGCGAAAGAACAGAATTCAGATATAAAAAAATAGGTTAGACGTAAAATCAAATTTGCGGCATTCTGTGGCTTTGTGGTTATTGCTGTTCTTTCGCAACGCGCCCTAAACCATTCAGA
>CAJHYI010000447.1_pt1 | contig 11134 bp, 8 predicted proteins | sample 9198771 | NCBI WGS metagenome assembly CAJHYI01 (sample SAMEA7708367, study PRJEB35096) | sediment metagenome | biome: marine neritic benthic zone biome [ENVO:01000025]; feature: sediment [ENVO:00002007]; material: shallow marine sediment [ENVO:03000034] sea grass bed [ENVO_01000059] ...
TCGGCGGCGGCCACCGCTAAAATGAACAGCACAAACACCTGGCCTTCCAGGTGTTGCCAGCGCAATGCCGCTGCGACGAAGGCGATCGAGGCGCCATTTAACATAATTTCTACGCCCAGCACCATCATGATCAAATTACGCCGCACCAAGACGCAAAAAATCCCCATCAGGAAAAGGATTCCCGCTAAAATAAGCACATGGCCAAATGGAACGATCATGATCTATCCTTAATATGTGGATTCCTTGAAATTTAAATTAGCGCTTAGATTAGCACCACGAAGGACGCGAAGCACACAAAGTTTTAGATAAAATTTTATAAGTTTATTCTTTAGGTTCTTCGTGGTCATCGTGGTTTAACCTTCACTCAGGGTCCGTCGGCTTTGCCTTTATTACGCCCTAAATAAAGTGCGCCCACCAGGGCCACCAAAAGTAACAGCGAGATAATCTCAATCGCCAGCCAGTGCCTTTGAAAAAGATATTCGCCGAACGCTTCGGGCCTGGCCAGCGCGATTTTCAGTGTAACCTGGCTTCCGGGAGCCGAAGAAACAATCACAGCACCAATCACCAGATAAACCACGCCCATCAGAGCTACGGGCAACCATTGTCGGAACGGAAAAAGCCGTTCTTCGAATGTTTCCGTTTTGACCATCATGATGATAAATAAAAACAAAATCATGATGGCGCCGGCGTAAATGATTACTTCCAGCACAGCCAGAAGGGGGGCCCCAAACAGGTAAAACATCATCGCACTGCCGAAAAATGAAAAAACCAGATACACCACGGCATGCACCAGGTTACGACGGGTAATCGCCAAACCGGTGGTCACTACGATAACGGCGGCTAAAGCATAGAATATGATGGCGTAGAGTGTCATAGATTTAAAAACCAGAGAACAGATGTCAGATGAATATCGTTATCATCATTTTTCCTGACTTCTGTCTTCGATCACCCGTATTATGGTAAATTACTCTTGATATTAACCGGCCGCTCCTCCTTCACGTGTTCGCCTTTCTTGCCGACCTCGGTCGCCACTCCTGCGTATTTATAAAAGTTGTATTCTTTGTCTTTTCCCTGGTGGTCTACCAGCAGATCTTTTTTCTCATAGACCAGCGATAGGATATCATTTTCACAGTTTTCAAATTCCGGAGTCAACTGAATCGCCGAGGTCGGGCAGGCCTCTTCGCACAGACCACAATAGATACAGCGCGCAAAGTTAATCCGAAACCATTCAGCGTAGCGCCGCCCGTCCCCGTTTTCGGCTGATTGCATGGAAATGCAACTGACCGGACATACGGCCGAACACAGATAACAGGCCACACAACGCTCAGCGCCATCCGGGTCCCGGGTCAAAATGATGCGCGCGCGGCTGCGCACCGGTAGCGGGCGTTTGTATTCCGGATATTCTTCGGTTATGGGCTTGCGAAAGAGATGTTTGAAAGTCGTGGCAAAACCAATCACAAGCGCCTTAACGGCTTCTACTGCATCATTCATGGATCATTCGCATCCTTTTTTAATCAGTATGTATTTAAACGCGATGTCGGTTGTTCGTCGTCCTTTGTCCGTTAAGGGTTTCGCGCGTTTTTTGCTTTCTTCAATTAAATCCACAGCTCAACCACAATGGACAACGAGCAACAAGCAACGAACAGACCCTATATTAATAGAATTGCTCCCGTTACCATAATGTTAACGAGCGTTAAAGGTATCAGGACCTTCCAGCCCAGCGCCATGAGTTGATCATAGCGCAGACGCGGCAGGGTTCCGCGAACCCAGATCATAATCAGCGCCACGAAAATCATTTTCATAAAAAGCCATACCGGCGGGGGTAAAATGGGCCCTCGCCAACCGCCCAGAAACAGGACCGCCACCAGCGCACCTAATATCTGCAAATGCACATATTCGCCCAGAAAAAAAAGGCCGAAACGGATGCCACTGTATTCAGTATGATATCCGGCACCCAGCTCATTTTCAGCTTCAGGCATATCAAAGGGTATCCGTTTACTTTCCGCCATGGCACTGATCATAAAAATGACAAACGCAAAGGGCTGGACGATGATAAACGGGTACTTCGCCTGGGCATTCACAATATCCACGATGCTGAAAGAGCCCGCCAGCATGACCACCGGAACCAGTGAGAGACCCAGGGCAAGCTCGTAGCTGATCATTTGAGCCGCACCGCGGATACCACCCAGGAGGCTGTATTTCGAGTTGGAAGCCCAGCCCCCCATGGCGACACCGTAGACCCCCAGCGATGATAGGGCAAAAACATAAAGCAGCCCCACATTGAGGTCCGTAATAACGAGCGGGATTTGCCGGCCCCAGAGCGTTAAATGACTGCCAAATGGAACAACGGCAAACATCATAAGGGCCGTTGTGGCAACTACCGCGGGGGCCAGCAGAAAGATAAAACGATCGGCTGCCGCCGGGACGATGTCTTCCTTGGTGAGCATCTTAATGGTATCTGCGATCGGCTGCAGCAGTCCAAACTTCCCGGCCCGGTTGGGGCCGTAGCGGATCTGTAATCTGGCCAGGAATTTGCGTTCCAGCCACACAAGGTATGCAGCCAGCAGCAGCAAAACCAGAAGCACGATTCCCAATTTTACAATCAATATGGTGAAACCAACAATCCAGGTGGCCATAACTAAAACCGTTCGTTGCGCTCGCTAATGGAATATTGGAAGTATGGAATGTTGGGATAATGGTCTTAACTCATAAAATCGCTTTTGCCAATATTCCACTCTTCCAGCATTCCGTATTCCAAATTTAAATCATATGAAATGAACGTACCCTGAAATCACACTTTCCTTATCTGATCTTTTCGGACCCATGTCTGGTCGGTGTTCATTTTTTGCCAATCCAGATCTTGGTGCCGGGGGATGATCAAAATTCCGGATGCCATATTTTCGGCAACCTGTAATCTGGCATTGACGGCGCCGCCGTTTAGTTCAACGGACACCCGATCCCCATCAGCCAGGTTTAACTGTTTGGCATCGCTTGAATGCATAAAAATACCGGGGGAACCGGCAAGCGCTTTCAAACACGCTGAATCGGCGGAAAGCTCTTCGGTACCAAATGTCCGCTCAACGGCCACAACCTCCAGTTGGCCATCATTGTCCACATCACCGATTGGCCCCTGGCGCAAAAAGCGCTCGGCAGCGTGCGGCGCCTGGAAAAAGCGTGCGCCCTGCGTTGGAATATCCGCAACGCCCGGCAGCGCCTTGAACCCGGAATCGGTTTTTGCCAGCCATTGCCAGATTTCAGCCCGCAGATCTTCTGCCGTCAACGGCTGCCCGGTGTTTATCAAATGCGCCAGCAGCTGCCAGGCGGCTTGTGGCTCAGCTCCCGGAATTTCAGAGCCATAGACCCGGGGGGGATGGTCTCCGTCGCCCGCCTGCGCGATGGGAATGCCGCCTTGATAAGCCCGCCTGACCACCTGAGCTCTTCCTTCCTGGTTGATGTAGACGCCCTCTGTTTCATAAAGCGTTGTGGTCGGCAGAAAAATATCTGCTTTCTGAGCCACCTCAGAATTGACATAATCCATTACAACCAGCAATTCCAGTTGCTGCAGGGCCCGTTCAAGCCGATGTCGATCCGGAAATTGCCAGAGCGGATTACTTTCGACCAAAATGAGCACCTTAATTGTACCCTTTTCAATTCCCGCAATAAGGGTTTCAACCGAAACATCTTCATCCGCGAGCAGTCCGGCCGCAAATCCATTGGCACCGGGTATTACGTAAAACAAACCGACCGCTTTTCCGGCGGCCTGCATAAGCAAAGCATAATCGGCTGCCAGCGCCGGGGTCTGCCGACGTACCGGTTCGGTGCCGCAAACGATAATAGGTCGCTCACTGGCCCTTAGCATTTCAGCCAGCGCGACAATTTCCGCCTGCCGTGCGGCCGAAATCTGTTTGACAATCGCAAGGGACTCATAAAATTTGCGGGCTGACCCATCCAGTTTTGTAAGCGCCGCGGGCTCGAGCGCCACATTAATTGCCGCACCGAGCTCCGCCGGGATCAAATCCAGATTCGCGGGCATGTGCTTAAATTCAAACGGCAAAAAAATGGGCCGGGGATCAAAAACGGCAACGGTTGCACCCTTGCGCTGTGCCTGCCGCAAGGCCAGCGCCAACATCGGTGCTTCGTTTAGCGGATCGACACCGAGAACTGCGATAAAGTCGGCTGATTCAATCTCGCGCAGCGAAACCGTCATATCCGGCTCAAGCCTTGAGATGGCGGATTTCACTTTGTAAGTGGCGGTGGCATCTGCAAAATACGCCGGCGGCTGCCAGCGGTTGGTTTGACACACATGTTTGACCATGGCCAGGGTTTCAAGGCTGTTGCGGGCCGAGCCGGCACAGGCAACCGCCTGTGCGCGATCCTTACCTGCGATGGTTTCCAGTTTTTGCTTTACAGCCGCAAGCGCCTGATCGACAGATGTGGTCTGACCGTCGACAATAAAACTGCGTGGTCTTTGCGCCAGACTGTTGTAAAAAAATCCATAACGGCCCCGGTCACATATAAAATGCCCGTTCACCGATTCGCTCAGCCGGGCCTCCTGCCGGACCACTTTGCGATACCGGCCGCTGACAATCGTTTGACAACCTAAAGAGCAGTTAATACACAGCGAAGGGCTGCGTTCATAATCCCAGCGCCGGCCGACATAGCGCGATGGCTTATCGGTGTAAACACCGGTTGGACAGATATCGATGAGGTTGCCTGAAAAGGGGCTTTCCAGGATCCCTTCTTCGAACCGTCCAAAATAGATTCGGTTGGCGGATTGCATTGCGCCCAGGTCGTGGTAGCCGCCAAAATCCTGATAAAATCTGGAACAGCGATAACAATGGATGCAGCGATTCATTTCGTGCTGAATCAACGGACCCAGATACTGGTCTGGATAGGTGCGCTTTTTTCCCAGGTATCTTCGAATGCCATGGCCGCCGGAAACGGTCATGTCCTGCAGCAGGCAATGGCCGCCTTCATCACAAACCGGACAATCATGAGGATGGTGAAGCATGAGCCATTCAATCACGTATTTGCGAAAGGCCACCGCTTCTTTATCGGTGGTCGAAACGACCATATCATCCTGCGCATCGACCATGCAGCTCATCTGCACGCCTTTAAACGGACCCTGCAAAAATTTAACGGCACAGACACGGCAGGCCCCTACGGCTCCAAGAGCCGGATGGTAGCAAAACCGAGGAATCATGATCCCCAGCTGCTCCGCCGCTTCGATCACCTTGGTTCCCGATGCGACTTCGATTTCACGATCATCGATGATAATTGTGGGCATTTAAAAGTCCGTAGTACTTTGTCCGTGGTCAGTTGTTATGGAGCTCTTTGACACTTCTAATCAACGGATTGCCCCGACAACGGCCAACTAACAACTGACAACTAACCTTTTTATATGAACGGGCACCTCTTTTGACTGATATGTGCTTCAACTTCCTCCCTGAAATGTGCCAGCAAACTTTGCAGCGGTGCTACGGCCCCCGGTGCGAAAGCGCAATATGAGCTCCAGAGGTGTTTGCCCATGTCTTCCAGAATCGGTATCATATCTTCCTCGCCATCGCCACTTTCCAGGCGTGTAAGCAAATCACGGATATACGGTAGCCCTTCGCGACAGGGGGTACACCAGCCGCAGGATTCCCGGGCAAAGAATTCGGTCAAATTCAGCGTGGCATCGACCAGGCACGTATTCTGATCAAACACCATGATGGCACCGGTACCCAGGCGGTTGCCCGCCTTCTTTAGAGATTCAAAATCCATCTCAATGTCATAATGCGCTTTGGGTAAAAATCCGGTGGATGCTCCTCCCGGCAGGCAGGCCTTAAATTCGGATCCTGCGGGCATACCGCCGGCATACTTTTCGATGATTTCACTCAAGCGGATTCCCATGGGCAATTCATAAACACCCGGCCGGTTAACCCTGCCGCTGATACAGAATATTTTGGTTCCCGCACCGGTGTCGGTGATAGCGAGACCTTTAAACCAATCCGGCCCCCGGCGCACAATATGCGGTATGCAGGCAAAGGTTTCCACATTGCTCAGCACTGTGGGCAGACCCCACACGCCTTTTTCGGTCGGATACGGTGGCGGTTGCATCGGATTGGGCCGTTTGCCCATCATCGCATTTAATTGTGCGGTTACCTCTCCGCAGATGTAGCGCCCACCGCTGCGGTGAACAACGATTTCCAAAGAGTAGTCACTGCCGAGAATGTTTTTCCCTAAATAGCCTGCTTTTTGAGCCCGGCTTACTTCTCGTTCGAGAATTTTCGCCCCGCTTTCATACTCGGGCCGGATGAAAATGATGCCTTTCTCAGCCTTAATGGTATAGCCGGAAATGATCATGCCTTCGATCATCATATGCGGATTGGTGTGAATCAATACCCGATCTTTGAACGTGCCGGGCTCCATTTCATCGGCATTGCAGACAAGGTACCTTGGAAACGGCGCATCTGCGGCCACTGTTTTCAATTTAAAGCCCGTCGGAAAGGCCGCACCACCGCGGCCCAAGAGATTGGCATCCTCAAGCATTTGAATGATATCGGATTCAGGGTGCTTTTCCAGCGCTGTTTTCAATCCCTGGTACCCGCCGCCTTGTTCGTATTCCGCCAGCGTGACGATGCGGTCCGGTTTGCGGTTCTCAAGTAAGACCTGAGGATAGGTTTCCATAATCGTTTAATTGGCGCCTTTTTTAATTAATTTCTCAACCACGGAGGGCACGAAGCGCACAAAGAAAAAATACAAAAGCTTCTCCATAAATTTTTAGTTTTATTAAATCTTCGCGTTCTTCGTGTTCTTCGTGGTAAAATAAATTCCTTTTATTTTTGAGCTTCGGATCGAAGCTTTTCCAATATCTGATCGATCTTTTCCGCAGTGAGATCACCATAGATCTTCCTATTAATCAGCATGGCCGGGGCCTGATCACAATATCCGATGCAACAGACTGGCAAAAGCGTAAACAAACCGTCGGCTGAAGTGCCGCCGACTTCGATATTGAGCTTTTCGCAAATGTAATTCTTTACGGATTCATACCCGTCCATCCAGCAAATCAGACTGTCGCAAACATGAATCACATATTTGCCCACCGGTTCGCGGTAAATGAAGGTATAGAAGGTGGCCAGCTCTTCCACTTCCAGATCCGACATGCCCAGCAGAGCAGCTGTCTGTTCAACAGCTTCATCGCTTAAATAGCCATAGTGATCCTGGAGAGCCAGCATGGCGTCAACCACCAGCTCCCGCGGATGATCCGCATGGGCAATTTTGTTCTCCAGAGATTCTTTTAGTTTGTTTGGTAACATAGGATACTTAAATTGAAGCTTCCATAGCTTTTACTATTTTTTATTAAGACCCCAACCACGAGCAATATTTCAGGCATCAAGTTTCAGAGGTTTTGGTTTCAAAGGTCCAAAGGTAATGGCTGCGGGTCACTGGCTCCTTGGATCAAAAACGCGCAACCCGTAACTCGCAGCTCGCAACAGCTAACCCTTGAATCCTGAACCTCTGAACGCTGAACCTTAACGATCGATGTCCGGTAAAATATAATCAACCGATCCGATGATGGCGATTAGATCCGCAATACTCTCACCTACGGCCATCAACGGCATGACCTGGACATTTGCAAACCCGGGCCCGCGAATGCGCACGCGATAGGCATAACCCAGGCCGTCGCTGACCACATAATACCCCTGCTCTCCTCTGGGAATTTCACACGCGGCATGCGCTTCGCCCCGGGGGATTTTAGGACCCCGGGTCACATTGATAAAATGATGGATCAGGCTTTCGATATCCTTGAGCATGTCCGCACGCTCAGGGATCCCATAACGGTAATCATCTGTTTGATAACGGCCGGGCGGCATGTTGTCGGCCGCCTGTTGGATGATGCGAATACTCTGTCGCATTTCTTCAACCCGCACCAGATAACGGGCATAACAATCGCCATCAGTGGCGATTGGCACGTCAAACTCAAAATTTTCATAGCCTGAATAGGGCATTTTTTTGCGCAGGTCCCACTCCAGCCCGCAGCTTCGTAAATTGGGCCCGGTCACGCCCCAATCCATGGCCTCTTGCAAAGATATCCGGCCAACACCCTGAGTGCGCGCCTTAAAAATGGGATTTTTGCGAATTAAATTTTCGTATTCCTGCAGGCGCCCGGGAAAAATTTTGACTAACTGGTCAACCGCCTGTTTCCAACCTTCAGGTAAATCGGCAGCCACTCCACCGATTCTGAACCAGGATGGATGCAACCGTCCTCCCGTGATCAGCTCTACAATATCCAAAATCATCTCCCGCTCGCGAAAGGTGTAGAAATTGGGGGTCATGGCGCCGACATCGTGAGCATAGGTGGCAAACCAGACCAGATGGTTGCTCAGGCGAAACAGCTCGCTGAGCATCACGCGAATCACCTGCGCCCGTTGCGGAATTTTAACATCCGCCAATTTCTCGACCGCTAAAAGATAGGGCAAATCATTGGCTGCGCCGGCCAGGTAGTCGACCCGGGCCAGATAGGGAATGAACTGGTGCCAGGTTTGACGCTCACCGATCTTTTCGACAGCCCGGTGGTGATAACCGATCTCCAATTCCAGGCCGGTAATTTCTTCACCTTTCAAAGAAGCAACATAGCGCAACAACCCGTGGGTGCTGACGTGATGGGGGCCGATATTTAGGATTAACGGGTGTTCACCATCTTCTGTTTTAGCATAAACGCCGCCGTCCATGGGCTGCAGCTGCTGGGCGTCTTTGCGGGTGTAAGGCCTCATTTCGGTGGCCCGGCCCGGATGGCTTTTTCTCAAGGGATGGCCTTTCCAATCCGGCGGCATGATAATCCGGCGCAGATTCGGATGGCCTTCAAATCGAATTCCCATCAGATCAAATACTTCCCGTTCATACCAGTTGGCCGAAGGCCAGACATCCGTGATGCTGCAGGTAACCGGATCCTGGCCCTGCAAAGGCACTTTCACCCGCAGCCGGCTGGCAGAATCAAATGACAGCAGATGATAAACCATGGTGTAGTCCGGATGGTTTTCCGGTTGCCGGCGGGCGGATTCATCAATGGCGGTCAGGTCATCCAGGCGTTGATATTTAGGTGTGGCTTCAGCCTTCAGATAATGCAGCACATCTTTTAACCGGTTTTCAGCTACCTGAAGGGTAAGCATGTCGGAGGTCGGCTTCAGTAGCTGGGCGGCATCACCAAATCGGGCGCTCAAATCCCGGAACAGGTTCTGATCGGATGAATTGAGTTCGATCTGCCGCGGTGGCGGGGTCCACATTAGGTCAGAGCGGCTGCCCCAGAAATCCGGTGGAACAACTGAAGTCCCCCGGATGTCGGTACCTTCCATACCAGGACCCCTGGGATCCCGGGATTTGGTTCGGCCATCCACCCGTATGGGTTTAACGCTTCCCTGGGTTCCACCTTTTAAATGAAAGATCGAACGGGCAGGACTTTCGGTTTCAATTTTCTTTTGCAATTCCACAAGGCCCTGCAGGACGGCCTCCGGCCGCGGAGGGCATCCGGGGATGTAAACATCTACCGGTAAGATCTGATCGATTCCCTGCACAACGCTGTACACATCGTACATCCCCCCGCAGTTGGCACAGGAACCCATTGAAATTACCCATTTGGGTTCGGCCATCTGCTCGTAGAGGCGCAAAACAACCGGAGCAATCTTTTTAAAAACCGTGCCGGAAATGATGAGCAAGTCGGCCTGACGGGGTGAAGGGCGTAACACTTCGGCGCCGAAACGGGCCATGTCGTAACGAGCCGTCAGGGCGGTGGCCTTCTCGACAAAACAGCAGGAGAGCCCGAAAAACATGGGCCACAGGCTGTACTTGCGTGACCAGTTAATCAGGGCATCTGCGCCGCTCAGCAGGCGGTCATTTAATCTTTTTGGGCGATTGGACCCCAATCGAGTCCCCCCTTCCGCCAGATGTAAAGGAGGCCCAGCAGCAGCAACACGATGAAAAATGATATTTGCAACCAGCCGGTCCAGCCGAGTTTGCCATGAGCGATGGCCCAGGCGAAAATAAATGCACCTTCCACGTCGAAGATCAGAAAAAAAATGGCTACCAGATAAAAGGGGACGGGATACTGCAAGCGGGCAGTTCCGGTGGGGATGATACCGCTTTCATAAGGTCTTAATTTTTCAACAGTTTTTTTCTTTTCCCCGAGCCAGACGGCAATGAACAGCTGAGATGCAACGAAAATCAGAATAAAAACCACGTAAACCATCAGGCTAAAAATGCCAGGTTCCCAGGGAGAAAGTATACCGGAGGAAATAATCGCATCCATAACGTTACCGCTGCCACTTTGATCTGAAGGAACAAAAACAAATTATCGTATAAAGAGAATTTGAAAAAATTGGATGTTTGTTGCCGGTGCAACCGCAATCTATTGACTGCAACATGCCTGAATTCAGGCTGAAGTCGCTGGGAGTTGCGCACAAATTTTTTTTTATAGATGAGAGCCGATAAAAATGCAAGGTGAATCACGGGCGCGTTCGCCCCGTTTTAGGCTCTCCGGAGGGCGAATCGTATATTCGTTCAGGGTTACCTTGAATAATCCATTCGGCCGCATCGTATAGATCGGCCGCCACATAATGGGCACGCAGGCCGGCATCGGCCAGGCGCAATTCGGCTTCCTGATGCTTTCCGGTTTTCACCAAAATCGAATATCCGCAGCCGGCCTCATGGGCGCATTCAATGTCCCTGGCGCTATCCCCGATCATCACCGCCGTCGAAAGATCGATGTGATATTTTTTTTGAGCCTGATGTATTAGGCCCGGTTCAGGTTTGCGGCAATTACACCCGTCTTCAGGCATATGCGGACAAAAGAAAATGTCGCTTATTTTGCCACCCCCTGATTGGACAGCGGCTTTCATCTTCGAGTGAATATTTTCAAGTCCCGCCGGGGATATTAACCCGCGCGGTATGGCCGATTGGTTGGTGATGACTATGATCACAAAGCCGGCGCCGGTCAGATCGCGCAGGGCTTCAATGCTGCGGGGCAAAAATTTAAACTCCGACCAGTTTTTGATGTAAGCGGCAGAGTCCTGATTAATCGTTCCATCCCGATCGAGAAAAATTACCTTCTTTAGCAAAATAATTGGCTCCTCAAGTATTTCTCTCAGACAAATCAAAA
>CAJHYI010000009.1_pt1 | contig 11073 bp, 8 predicted proteins | sample 9198771 | NCBI WGS metagenome assembly CAJHYI01 (sample SAMEA7708367, study PRJEB35096) | sediment metagenome | biome: marine neritic benthic zone biome [ENVO:01000025]; feature: sediment [ENVO:00002007]; material: shallow marine sediment [ENVO:03000034] sea grass bed [ENVO_01000059] ...
ATAAAAACAAGAGCTTAAGGAGGAATTTAGCATGAGTAAAATAATTGGAATTGACTTGGGTACGACCAACTCATGTGTTGCCATCATGGACAGCGGCGACGCAAAAATCATTACTAACCCTGAAGGCGGCCGCACGACACCGTCAATGGTGGCTGTTTCCGACAAAGGGGAACGCCTGGTCGGGCAGATTTCCAAAAGACAGGCGGTCACCAACCCTGAAAACACAGTTTTTGGTGTCAAACGCCTGATCGGCCGTAAATATGAGTCTGCCGAAGTGCAAAATGACATCAAGGTGTTGCCCTATAAAATTGAAAAGGCATCCAATGGTGATGTCCGGATTAACTTACGCGGAAAACAGCATAGTCCGGCAGAGATTTCATCTTTTATTCTGGCCAGCGTTAAAAAGGCGGCTGAAGAATATCTGGGTGAAATCGTTACCGATGCGGTGATTACCGTTCCGGCCTATTTTAACGACAGTCAGCGCCAGGCCACCAAGGATGCCGGGAAAGTTGCCGGACTGAATGTATTGCGCATTATCAATGAACCCACGGCAGCATCTCTGGCCTATGGCCTGGATAAGAAAACCGATGAAAAGATCGTGGTCTTCGACCTGGGTGGCGGCACATTTGATGTATCAATTCTTGAAATCGGTGACGGTGTGTTTGAGGTAAAAGCCACCAATGGGGATACCCATTTAGGCGGTGAGGATTTTGATCTCAAATTGATCGATTATCTGGCCGACGAATTTAAAAAAGATCAGGGCCTTGATCTGAGAAACGATAAAATGGCTCTACAGCGTTTAAAAGAAGCCGCTGAAAAAGCCAAAATTGAACTGTCCGCTTCGGTAGAGACTGATGTCAATCTGCCGTTTATCACCGCAGATGCCAGCGGCCCCAAGCACTTGAATATAAAGGTCACCCGCGCCAAGCTTGAGAGTCTGGTCGGTGAGCTGTTGGACAAACTGGAGCAACCGTGTCGCACGGCGCTCAAAGATGCCGACCTTTCTGCTTCAGGCATCGATTCGGTTATCCTGGTGGGTGGCATGACCCGCATGCCGGCTGTTCAGGAACGCGTTACCAAAATTTTTGGTAAAGAACCATATAAAGGGGTTAACCCCGATGAAGTGGTCGCCATGGGCGCTGCCATTCAGGGCGGTGTTTTAAAAGGCGACGTTGCAGATGTATTGTTACTGGATGTTACCCCGCTTTCGCTGGGTATCGAGACAATGGGTGGGGTGATGACCCGGCTGATTGAAAAAAACACCACCATCCCGGCCAAAAAGAGCGAAACCTTCACAACCGCAGAAGATAACCAGCCGGCTGTAACGGTTCACGTGCTTCAGGGTGAGCGTGAGATGGCCTCGGATAACAAAACCCTGGGTCGCTTCGAGCTGACGGGCATTGCACCGGCACCGCGCGGGACACCCCAGATTGAGGTTTCCTTTGATATCGATGCCAACGGGATTGTGGAAGTATCTGCCAAGGATGTGGCCACCGGTAAACAGCAGTCGATTAAAATAACCCATTCTTCGGGACTATCCCGGGAAGAAATTGATCGGCTGGTGAAAGATGCCGAGCTGCATGCCGAGGAAGATCAACGTAAAAAAGAGCTGGCAGATGCGCGCAATTCAGCCGATGCGCTGATTTATTCCACTGAAAAAACCATTCGTGAATTAGGCGATAAAGTGGACAGCGGCTTGAAGACTGAAGTCGAGCAGACGAGCGCCAGCCTCAAACGTGAGATCGAAGGTGAAAACAGCGCTGAAATCAAACGCCTGACGGAAACATTGCGTCAGATGTCCCATAAGCTGGCAGCCTCTATGTATCAGCAGACCTCACCCGAGGACCAGCCGCAGTCTGGCCATCCAGGCAACCCGCACAATCCATCTGCCGGTTCGTCATCTGAAGCCGATGAGGATGTGGTGGATGCTGAATACGAGGAAGTTAATTAGTTTCCATCCGGAAATGGGTCTTTTTCCGATGAGCTGCGTTCTCAGCGGGTTTGCGCCTGCAACGTAATATATATTAGCAGGTTAATTAATAAGCTCAAAAGGCGGTGTTCCCCGAGTGAACACCGCCTTTTTAATACCTAAATTGAGTGTTTCATATAAAAAAATCTTTATTTCAGGCAAAAATCCGGTTATTTAATACCTGAACAATTCACGCATCGGAGGCTCGCCCGCAGGGTAAAAATAGATGAGAAACAAAAAAGATTTTTATCCGCTTTAATTTTTTCTAAAATTATTTGTATACTATTCTTGTATGAACCCTGGAGTAACTGATAGCAAAGGATTCTCATCTTTTTTCATGCATTTTCAGGAATAGGAAATGAAAGCAACCGTTAAAATAATCAGTATCGTCATCCTATTGGTTCTGGTGATTGCTGGGTTTTATTTTTATCTGGGATTGCCCGATGTGAGCCATTTAAAAACCAAGAATCCCAGATCGACGGCCTTGATGGTGCAACGTTACAGAGAGGCAAAGAAAACCGATGCGACATTCCGAATCCGACAGCAGTGGATAGAGTTCGGAGTCATACCCAAATTGTTACGTGAAACAGTGCGAGTTACCGAAGACGCCAGCTTTTACCAGCACAAAGGTATCGATTTTGCGGAATTAAAAGCGGCGATAAAAAAGAATTGGCAAAAAGGGAAATATGCTCGGGGTGCCAGCACCATTACCCAGCAACTGGCCAAAAACCTGTACCTTACCACCGAAAAAAGCATCATCCGCAAAATCAAAGAATCATTAATTACCTTCCGGCTTGAAAAAAACCTCTCTAAAGATCGAATTTTTGAGATTTATCTAAATGTTATTGAATGGGGGCCGGGGATATTCGGGGTGAAGACGGCTTCTGAACATTATTTTCACAAAACCGTAAACCAGCTAACGCTGGAGGAAATAGTCCGATTGGTGGCCGTGATTCCGCAACCGCTAAAAATCAATCCCACCGAAAATAGCGACTATCTGAAATGGAAGGCCCGCTGGATTTTGGATGCCCTCAGACGATATGCCTATATTGATGATAGCCACTACCAAGCCACCTTCAACCGCTTTAAATAAAACCAGTTTATCTGACACACCGTAATTTTATTATCGTCGTCTTTATTAGTTTTACTTTTTGCTCAAAATATGTAAAGCAAAATAATTCATCCAAGCCAATTGAAATATGATTTATCGTGTCTAATGTTATTAGTAATGTGGCTTGACGTTGGGGGTAGAGATCTTAAAAAGGCGGGGCAAAATGGAAAAAAAAGATAAGAACGCGCCGTTTGACGAATTGCACATCCCGTTGCCGTCATCGGCTGACCTGAGGGGGCGGCAATCGGTCCGCGCAACTTTTAAATTATCAGCGCGGGCTATTGATGTGCTCAGCATCGTCGCCACGCATCTGGGGATCAAACAAAAATCGCTCTTTGATCATCTGATCGAGGATGCCCAATCGTTGAACATGATTGCCAACGAGATCGAATATGAGGCTTTTGGCAGCCTGGATCGAATTCAAAAAACCTTTGTTGTTAGCCGGCGGACGATCTCCTGCCTGGAAGAAACATCGCGCAAATTCAATACGCCGCGGGACGCTTTGGTGGAATATTCCATCCAGCGACTGTTGCCGGTCATTGCAAAAGAGCGCGAACGGCACAGGAGACGCAAGACCATCTTAAAAGATATAAACGCCCATCTGGCACAGGGTTTGAAAATTCTGCAAAAAGCCCGGGCGCAGCTGGGTGAAGAAGATCCGATTTTTACCCGATACGAAGCCGCAATGCATTCCCTGGTAAATGCCCAGAGCCACATCGAAAATTATGTGGAAAAAGGAAGCGTCATCGAAGACTTTTGAAAGGAGTTTCAATCGTTTTGCTGCGCTTTTGGGTCCGGCAGGCTCAACCTACTTGGGTGCCAGCAGCAGCAAGCCCTCATCGGTATTCAAATCCATTCTGAAGCGGCGCAAAAAATTTAAGCCCAGCAGCCCTACATCGGGTTGATTGGGAAGATCCATTACCAGGGCTCTTACATTGTTGACTTCAAACCCCTCAAGCGCGATGGAATCCAAGACGACTTCAGGCGCATAAAGCTCACCGCTGGCTGTATAGACTTTCCGGCGCGGGTTGCGCACCGATATGACAATGCCAAGGGTTCTGACGGTTGAAAAGGGAATGGTGACCATTGATGCGCCTGTATCAAGAATAAAATTTTGAGCGGCTTCCTGATTAACTGAGGCTGTCACCGGTATTTGGCGGGTGCCGGGCGCAAACCGGATAACGATCTTGGCCGCCTGGCCTTTTAGTTCGGAAATCGCAGATTGCAGGCCTCTAACCTCATTCCTGAATGCCGGCGGATAACTTTTGGCCGCCAACAGTCGTTCCGCCGTTTCCCAATCATTTTCTGCCAGGGCCAATTTTACACCGAACAGATATATATCAGGATCATCCGGCAACTGCTGGCCACCGCGCGCATAAACCTGCCAGCCGGCCTGGATATCGCCACCTTCAAGCAACTCATTCAGCCAGCTTTGATAAAGTCCGGAGTGAAGTTCGTTCAGCTGGGTTCTTTCCTGATCGTTTTTAGGCGCCGTTGATTCGATAGCGGTTTCCATTAAATCAATGGCTTCTTCCTGACCATTACTTTGCGCCGTTAGGACAACCACATCCAAAATCAAAGAAATATCGCCTGCCTGAGTGAGGATTTCGGCATCAAAGGAGTTGGTCGCCCGAACGCCAAAACCTTCCTGAACCGCACGCGATAGCACCAGCCGCAATTGGCTGATGACCGCTTCGATTTTCAGGTAATCTGGCGTTTGGTCGGCCGATAGCTTGGGTTCAAAGCGAAACGCACGTGCAAATGCCTCCAGGCGATCTGAATTCGAATACTCGTCACCTAAGGCAAGCGCCCGCACAAACTCTTCTTCCCGGCTGTTGGCGAAGCTGAGTCGATAATAGTCGTCGACCCGGATATCCGCTATTAAATTGCGCCCCTCCTCCCCGGTCCATAAAAAAGCGCCAGCGTCTGGATCGCCGAAGGTCCAGCCAACCACGTGACCCTTCTGAATAAATACGCCGGCTTCGTTTATATCATCTGAAACGGCGCCTTTGATAAAATTGCCCTGAGCCGTGACATTTTCAATATCGATCGGTTCCGGCGGGTCCGGAGATCTGAGTGCCATCCAGGTCAATGGTTTACCTGCCGACCACGGATACAGTTCCGGACTGTCTAAACTTTGATCCTCCCGGATTCGCCAGAGACTGATTTGTTCCAGGTCGTTTACAATGCCGCTTTCGATTGTCTGACGATCTCCGGAACCCAGCTGAAGAACCCAGCTGTATCCGCCTAACGTCAGGCGGGTGGGTAGAGCAATCCAGCCGCCGCCAACCACAGGCACCGTAATTTCCGAAAGCAGATTTCCGGCAATATCTCTGATGCGCAGCAATCCGATCGGAACATTAAGGGGTTCAGCCTCGCCGGCTGAACCGGCTTTCGCAAATGATGCCTTCTCGGGTAACGGCTCTGGCTCGCGTTTGGGTATTGCCTTTTCTGCAGAAGCGGTTTTGGTTTTTGAAGAAGGTGGGCTGATGCGATTTGAATCGTAATAGATATAAAGCAGGCCCACGACAAACAGGATAGATACCACAACAGGGACCCAGGACCGGCTGGTCTTTGAGGCCGGTGCATCATGCAGGGCTGCACCGCAATTGTAACAAATATCAGACTCAATGGGATTTTTAACGCTGCATTGAGGACAGTCGATTATTTTTTCGTCGTCGGCTGTTTCAATATCCATGGTCAGATTCGCACTCTGATAACTGGTAATTAAACTGTTGTAGGCCAAAAAACCTTAATCATCTAAAACTATAGCATAATTCTATGGGGTCCAAAATATATACCCCGCTACTCGGAATCAACAACGCTTCGCCCGGCGCCCCATAATAATTTCCCCAAAAAGAAATCATTCTCCAAATTGCAATTATTCTATTCTGCAGAATTCCGCTGTTCAACAAACAGGGTGAGGCCTTCCATTTTGACAATCTGCACCGACTGCCCCGCCTCAATCGGTTGTCCTTCACCCATTTTTTCTGCCCGCCAGAGTTCTCCGTGGACCTGCACATAGCCGGATGGTGCCAGCCGCTCCCTGGCAATACCGCGCTCGCCGATCATCGACCGCGACCGGCCGGGTCGCTCCCAATCATAGGCCTGCCAGACAAAGGGAAACAGCACCGCGTCTTTGACAATCCAAATACCGATGATACTCCAGAAAAGCCACACCGGTAGGACGACCCAATGCTGGATAATGATCAAAATCAGAATAATAGCCGTCAATCCCGGGATATTCAGTATAGTGTACCTGAGATAAATCGGCCTCGGTATCTTTCTTAAATTTATACCGCTTTTCATATTATTGTTCCAATTGTTTAAAACCACACATGACTATTACCGCTGCAGGAAACGCCTGACCTGAGAAAGGTTTTCTGGGGCGGCAACCATCAGATGATCGTCGATACGCTGCCCGTCCAGGTATTCATTGAGATGAAAATCGCCGCCGTCCATTTTGCAGATTTTTCCGCCAGCGGATTCTAAAATGACCCTTGCTGCGGCCAGACCCTGAAAGGAATCATTGGTAATGACGGCGGCATCGGCACGCCCCATGGCCACATAACATATATGCGCGGATGCGCATCCCAGAGACCGGATTTTACCCGGAAAGGTGGATTTATAGTTTTGATGAAAACGGGAATACGTTAATAAAAGGCTTTCATCATCGATATGACCTGAGTCGGATACACGAATTTTTTCATTACCCCAATATGCATCCTTGCCGGGTCGGGCGTGAAAAAGATCGCCAGTCGCCGGCATGTAAAACAACCCCAATGTCGGCCAGAAATTGTCAAGCAAAGCTATGGACATACCCCAAATGGGTATACCCCCCTGAAAGTTGGCCACACCCTCCAGCGGATCAAATATCCAAAGATAGCGTTTTTGCCCATGGGAATAATTTTCATTGAGTTCACCAAAACGAAAGACCTGGTGCTCCGGGAATTGCCGGTTTAACCGATTTTGAAATACATCGGTAAGCTGATTTTCGGCCTCGGTTACCACGCTTTCGTCAAATCTGACCTGCGGCTTACCTTTACCGTAATAGGCCATCGCTTTTTCACCTGCCTGATGAATGGCATCCATTGCAAATTCGCTTAGCTGATCGATCCCAGGGGCCATGAATTACCTCCTTTAATAAAAAACCATGGTGTTTTGTGTTTGGGGTTTGGTGTTTTGTGTTTATCACGGAAACCACAAAACACAAAATACTAAAAACCAAACACTAGTCTTTTGTAATCTTTATAACCACCAGGGTAACATCATCTTCGGGCGCGCGATCACCCAGAAAAACATTAAATTCATGAAAACACGACGTCAGCATTTCTCTGGCAGTCGCCCCGGCGTGCTTGCGAATGATCTGCTGAATGGGTGCTTTGCCAAACATTTCCCCTTTGGGATTGCGCGCCTCCCAGAGACCATCCGATCCCAGTAATATGATCTGCCCCTTTTTTAGGTTCATTTTCTGATATTGCGCGTAGTGCCCATCAATGTCAACGCCCAAGGCAATGCCGGCACCGCGCAGCTCTTCAAATGTATCGGCTCCCGGATCATAAAAAATAGCCGGATCATGTCCGGCACGGACCCAGTAGAGGCAGCCGTTTTTCGTATCGATGGTCAGATAAAACAAGGTCATAAAGCCGCCTGTTTCTTCAAAATCTCTGGCCATTTGCCGATTAACGTCTGATACGATATCCACAAGATTGCCGGGCAGCATCGAGCGTTGTCGCAGAAAAGCCCTGGCGGTGGCCATCATCAGCGCAGAAGGAATACCGTGGCCGGATACATCTCCAATGGCCACTGTAAAATCACCGGGATGCGTTTCACTGGTATCCGGGAAATCATAATAATCGCCACCGGTCTCGTCACAATAGACAATGGTGGCCGCAACATCCAATTTGTCCAGTTCCGGGCTTTTCTGGGGCAATAAGGTTTGCTGGACTTCTTTGGCCAGATACAGCGATTGGCGGATCTCGTCCCGCTCAATGAGTCCCTCGGTCATTTCATTTAAGCCGTCACCCAAAACACCCAGTTCATCATTGGAAACCACCCTTACTTTTTGTTTGAAGTGCCCTTTTCTCACCCGGCGAACCAGCACCATCATGTCGGTGATGGGTTGAATAATCGATTTGCCGGAAAGCACATTCAATCTGAGGCCGACGAAAATAAAAATACCACACAGGATAATCGAAAAAATGAGAACCTCCCGGCCAAAATCAGCAGCGGAAATATTGGCCAGATCCATTTCCAATAAAATAAAGGCAAGGGTGCCAACCAGAATAATCATCGGTGCCAGCGTGCCGACACCATAGAGCACCCTTATTCTTCTGAGAATTGAAAATTTAACGGTTCCCGGTATGGCGGCCAGTTTGCCTGCGGGAAAGAAAATCCGAACCAGCCGCCTGCGGCTATAGGCCTCAACAAGGAAAAAGGAGATGATGGCAGAAATATATCCTACCATAAAGCCTCGAAATGCCACAAAAAAGCTGATTCGGAGGGGCGCGTCTCTGAATATCACAAAAAATATGCCCAATAGCGCCGTTAGGCTGATCCACATGGCAAAATTGACCATCCCAATAATAACGGGCATATTCAATATCCGCCGTTTCGCCTTTTCCGCCAAATCAGCTTCAATTTCCAGCCCTTGACGCATGTGCTTTATCACCCGGGTAATGGGATGCTGGACAATATACTGCAGCCCTATTCCTATACAAATAACCAGGGGGTAGAAAGAAAGAATTACCATCCAGCCGCCGGCCAACAGGAAGGCCCGTTGAATTTTAAAAAATTCCACCGGTGTGAAAAGGTTGAGCAGAACGATGATGAGGAAGCCCAATAGATTCGCACCGACATTTCTAAAGTATAGTTCAATTAGACGGATTTTCTGAAAAGAAGAATCCAGCACGGTTTTCAAGCTCGCTCTCCTTTCTGCCGGATAATACCAAACTTGCTGTTGCAGGGTTCCGATGAAATGCCGGGTTTGTATCAAAATAGCCGCTCAGGTATAAAGGATCAAGAGGAAATAAAATCCTGATGGGGCTTTTTGGGGATGGCTTTATTGACGTGCTTAAAGGATAATATCGATTCATTTACGATAGCTCTTGACTCACCTGGAATAGTGGAATAATGGATCTTTGGAATATTGGATTTATTGATAAGGAGAAATTCACATGGGCTCAAATGTTCCGACCCGCGATGAAGCGCTGGCACTTCTGAAACAATATAACAAAAACGAAAGCCTCATCAAACATGCGCTGGCGGTGGAAGGCGTCATGCGCTACATGGCCCGAAAGCGGGGCGGGGACGAGGAAAAATGGGGGGTAATCGGCCTGATTCATGACCTGGACTATGAGCAGTTTCCGGATCAGCACTGCAAAAAAACAGAGGACATTCTGAAAGAAAATAATTGGCCGGAAGAATACATCCGTGCGGTGGTCAGCCACGGCTGGGGAATTTGCACCGATGTCAAGCCCGAATCGGATATGGAAAAGGTTCTATTTGCCATCGATGAACTGACCGGGCTGGTAGTCACTTCCGCACTGGTACGACCCTCTAAGAGTGTCATGGACATGAAGGCCAAATCGGTTAAAAAGAAATGGAAACAGAAACAGTTTGCCGCCGGCGTCGATCGATCGATCATTGAAAAGGGCGCCGAAATGATGGGAGTGGAACTTTCCGAGCTGATCACCGACACCATCATGGGCATGCGCGAAGTCGCCGAAGAAATCGGTCTAAAAGGCAACGTCGAATAAAAATCACCGCAAAGGCGCAGAGATCGCAGGCAGATTTATTTTTGCTTTCCGTCCTTTCAACGGAAAGCAAAAAGTAATAATATCTCTGCGGACTCTGCGTCTTTGCGGTGAGATAGAGCAAATTAATCATCCGGTCTTAGCCGGCCACGGTAAAGCGAAAAGAAAATCCCTCCAACGCAAAAGCATGAAAATATGATAAACGCTACCCGCACGCTTTTGATCAGCATCGCATAGGATTGAGGCGTAATCTGCGCCCGTCCGATATAACGCGCAAAAATCAGGGTCACAATCCCCATACTCAACATCTGCCCTAAAAGCCGCATGGTGCCTACCGATGCAGAGGCAATCCCGTAAAGACGCTTATCCACCGAACTCATAATGGCATTCATGTTGGGAGACGAAAAAAGGGCAAAACCAAAGCCCAGAATCATCAGGCTGGCAATAATGTAAGCAAGGGCCGTATGCGCATTCAGCCCAATTAAAAGCACCAGCCCCAGGGCTGTCAGGCCCATACCCAAAGATGAAATTACGCGCGGCTCGACCCGGTCGGAGAGCCGGCCCGCAAGCGGAGAAAAAATGGCCATCATAACCGGCGTTGACACCAGCACTACACCCGCACCCTGGGGCGATAAGCCTTTGATGTATTGCAGATATAAACTGAGTAAAAACCCAACTGCAAAGGTGGCGCTGTAATTGATCAGCGCCGCCAGGCATGAAAACGCGTAGGTCCGATTGGTAACAAACAGATTGACCTCAAATACCGGGCTCGCCACCACCAGCTCCCACCTTGCAAAGACCAGCAGCCCCACAACACCGGTTAGGATTAGAATAATACTCAGTGTCGCCGGCAGAATGGATATACCGTACATAAACGCGAAAATGGCGGTGCCGTAAATGATGGAGCCGGTTAAATCAAACTTTTGACCCGGCAGGCCTTTCCATTCGCCTTTTAGTTTAAAAACGATAAGCAGGATAATGAGCACGCCGAAGGGAATATTGATCAGAAAAAGGCTGCGCCAGCTGAGATGATGGGTTAAAAAACCGCCGAAAAACGGTCCGCATGACAATCCGATGTAAACTGCAGCCACGGCAATTCCCAGCACCTTTCCGCGTTCTTCAATCGGATATACCGAACTTAAGATCGCAATTCCGGTGGCAAAAACCATGGCACTGCCGGCGCCCTGAAATATCCGAAAAATGATCAGCATGGGCGCCGATGTCGCAAAGGCAGACAG
>CAJHYI010000243.1_pt1 | contig 10939 bp, 11 predicted proteins | sample 9198771 | NCBI WGS metagenome assembly CAJHYI01 (sample SAMEA7708367, study PRJEB35096) | sediment metagenome | biome: marine neritic benthic zone biome [ENVO:01000025]; feature: sediment [ENVO:00002007]; material: shallow marine sediment [ENVO:03000034] sea grass bed [ENVO_01000059] ...
ATAAATTTGGCGCATTTTGTTAAATTTGGCATGCTATTTGTATAGTTATATAGAAAAAACGATCATAATCTTCTTGGCCTCTCGAATGTGCGTGCATCTTCCCCTGCGGGCTTCAAACTACTTAGGCGAATGACCACGCACGAGAACAACGGCATTCAGGGAGCCATGAGTAAAAAAGGCAGAGCCAATTAAGGATCTGCCTTTTTTGTTTATTTTCGGGCTCAAGCACCCAGAAGTCGGTTAAAAAGCCGTGACTAACTCTTCAGCCGATTCCCGTCCAGTACCTTTAGCTGTCTGGGCTGCGGCTCATCATAGCTGTATTTAATCCTCTGGTATTCAGATCGGAAGCGGTTTACCTCTTCTTTTACCGGCTTGTGGTCGATAATGCACTCCTTTATCAATTCGGCAATTTTTTCCATTTCCACTGCACCCATTCCGAAGCGGGTCATTTCCTGGACACCAATTCGAATACCATCGGGATGATCGTGTGACTTGAGCGGTTCATGCGGGAGCATGTTCATATTGATAATGATATCATTAATCTCCAGGTTTTTGGATACCCGTTCACCTCCGCGAAAATCCCGCACATCCACGGCAACCTGATGGCTTTCGGTATATCCGAATTCCTTGGCCTGAACATCGAAGCCAAAGCGGTCAAGAGCAGCCGCCAGGGCTTTGGCATTTTTTATGGTATCCACCGCGTAGTGTTCACTGAATTCCATCATTTCATAAGTACTGATGGCCATCTGAGCCAGTGTGTCCAGGTGGTGATTACTTGATGACCCGGGAAAGGCACCTCTGTCAATCTTGCGCCAGTCGTCATTTTCCATATTACTCAGAATGAGCCCCCGTTGGCTGCCATAATAGGTTTTATGGGTGCTGGCAGTCATCAGAAAGGCACCCTCTTTTAACGGTCTTTGGAATTGTTTGCCGGCGATAAGGCCCAGCACGTGGGCCGCATCGTACATGATGCGCGTACCATATTGCTGGCAGACTTCTGAAAGCTCCTGGACCGGCTCCGGAAATAGAAACAGGCTTTTGCCCAGGACGATAATTTTGGGTCTGGCTTTTTCGATCAGGTACATGGTTTTTTCCAGATCGAGATGATACCCGTCCGCGGCCAGCGGAATATCAATGATATTTTTAGTAAATTTTCCGAGAGAGCCTTCTCGATGGTGGCTGATATGGCCGCCGGCTGGCGTTGAGTTGACCATTACCACATCTCCGGGGCAGACAAAACGGCTGAAAACCGCTTCATTGGCATTGGTGCCACTGATGGGTCTGACCTCGGCATGATCGCACGCAAAAAGGATCTTTAAGTTCGTTGTGAGTTGATTTTCGATTTCGTCGATATAGGATGTGCCCCGGTAATAGCGTTCGCCCGGGTGGCCTTCTGCATAGCGATGCGCAAAATCGGAGCCGGCCTGAGCGCGAACGCGCTGGCTGACGATATTTTCGCTGGCAATCAGATTGATGCATCGATTGCGCCACTGGGCCTGCTTCTGGATTAGATTTTCGATCTCGCTGATCTCTTTTACATACATGCCAAAGATCTCCTTTTTTGGGGATTAAGCTCTGCATTTTTCATAGTTCGATCAATTTGTCAAACAGATCGATATGCCTACCGGGATCTTCTTTCATCACTTTCCGTTTTTTCGGAACATTATTATGACAAGCGGTATAGAATACGCCTTCCTCAGTCATTACGCAGTCCTTTATCCCAGACACTTGCATAAAGGCCCGATCGACCTTACCATTTGGTAGAATTCCGAACTTGTCTGAAAATCTCAGATTATGTTCGAAGGCAAGATGCAAGCCGACTCAAAAGCGCAGCAGACACGATGGTATTCGCGTATTTTGAGTTGGTGTGTATGGAAATTTGATGGAATTTAGAAGCAAGTTATTGTAAACATGGAGGAAAACTATGCCCATATATGAATACAACTGCGATCACTGCAGCCACAAATTTGATAAGCTTGTAATGAGTCCCAATGCCGAGGTGAAATGTCCCCTTTGCCAGGGAGGGGTGAAAAAACTAATGTCAACGTTTTCGGTCGGTCACGATGATAAAATTGGCGGCAATCTGCCACCGGGGGTGGGTCCTAAAATGTGCACCAACTGCTAATCCCATAAAATTACATGAATTTTAATAATATAAAATGATTCTCCATCATTGATTTTCGAACAAATTCAGGTGATATTTTAAGCGGAAAATTCTTAGGACTCTTTTGTTCAGGTAAAGTGAATAGATTTCATGTGATGCTCTTTATCCTATAGCTTATTAGTGCGAAATACCTATTTTGGGGATAGCTTCTAAGAGATGGTGGGGTAAAGCTCTATCAGTCGATTCCCCAACATCTCAGCCAGGCGTCTGAAAAGCAGGGCCTCGTTCTTGGGGTATTTATTCAGAATTTTAAGAAAAACATCGCGATCGAATTTCAGCAGGTTGGTTGTTTCCATGCATTCGCCGCTGGCGGAATATGTATCTCTGCCGATCAGTCCCGACCAGCCGATAATCTCACCCGGCTGGCGGACCATATATACCACCGGTCCGGTGTCGCCCAGACTGAGCTTCACCCGCCCCTTGAGCAAAACATAAAAATGCCTGGCCGGATCTCCTTCCCGAAACAATACATCTTTTTCTTCTTGAGATAATTTATCAGCAAGATCCAATACCTCCATGGTAAAATCCCTGCCCATTCCCATAAAAAAATCAGACATTTTTATGTACATGGTTATTTCTCCTTTTAGCTGCGTAAGAGAAAAGTGGCGTCACTAATGGTTCCGGTTCGAACGTTGGACTCAAGTATTATTAATTGCGCGTTTAAAGCCCGCCATAGAGCCGCTGATGGTTGCATCAGGTACAGCATAGGATAGTCGAAAGTAGCCCGGTCCGCCGAAGCCAATGCCCGGTACCGTCAGGATGAGCTCATCTTTCAGGATTTGGGTGAATTTGACATCATCCGGAATTGGGCTTTTAGGAAACATGTAGAAAGCGCCCTCAGGCACATGAAATTCGTATCCGATTTCAGAAAGGCCCCGGCACAGCAGATCCCGCCTTCGGCGGTAAATGGAAACATCCACTGTGATACCTTGCAGTCGGGCCACGGCATGCTGCATCAGGCTGGGGGCGTTGACGCACAGCATGGTGTTGATCACGGCGGCGGCGCTGGCCAGTAGTCCGGCATCTTCTGCCGCCGGGTTGACCGCCAGAAAACCGATACGTTCTCCTGCCAGAGACAGCTCCTTGGAATACGATGTAACGATTATCGAATGGGCATAGGCCTGAAATATGGAGGGCACCTCAACATCATATGCGATCTTGCGGTAGGGCTCATCGGCCACCAGATAAATACGCCGGCCGAATTTCTGGCTGGCCTCGTCCAGCACCCGGCCCAGTTCGGCAAGCTCCGCTGCCGAATAAACGGCACCGGTGGGGTTGTTGGGTGAATTGATCAGCATCACCCGGGTTTTTTCCGTAATGGCCGACGCGATGGCAGCCGTATCCAGGTGAAAATTGCCATTCGTGGGGACGGTTTTAATTGTCGCACTGGCAATAAAGGCATAATGGTCGTAGCCGATAAAATAAGGGGCCGGCACCAAAATTTCCTCGCCGGAGTTGATGACCGCGTTGAGGGCATCGTTTAAGGCGCCGGCGGCCCCCACCGTCATCACAATCAAACCCGGGTTGAGTGCGACCTCGTGCTCACTGCTCAAGTAATCGGCAATTGCCTGCCGGACCTGAGGATATCCGGGATTGGGTGTATAGCCGTGGTATAAGGATTCGTCATTCGCGAGATCTTTGAGAACTTTTTTGAATTCCGGCGGCGGCGGAACATCCGGGTTTCCCAGGGAGAAATCAAAGACATTCTCGGGTCCCTGCTTGGCTTTCAGCCGGGCGCCCTCTTCGAACATCTGTTTAACCATTTCCATTCCTTCGACCATTTTGATCATTTTATTGGCTATCGGCATTACTATCTCCTCCTTTAAACTGGCTTCAAAACTATCATCTTTTGCCCGATGGCTGTGTTGCTCCTCGGAGAAAGCTGCTTACGTACCAAATGTACGCTGCGCAGTTTTCTCCTCCTCGCGCCTTGCCCTCGAACAAAATCTAACAGTTTTGAAACCAGTTTGGTTTTGTAGATCAAAAAGAATTCTGTAATAATTACAATATTAGGTTTCTTAGAAAGTTTTGATATCTTGTATTAGCTTGTGGTGACTTTTTCAAGCAGCTGCCGATAGTAGACATAATTTTCAAAGGGTACATCGGCACGCACACGGCCGTCAGCCAGTGGTATATAACCGCCCTCTTCAATAAGCGGGGGAACTTTTTCTTCGATCTCGCGGCGGATCGCTTCCTTATTGTCACGCAACGCATCCAGATCGATGCCGCCGATTAACCGCAGCTCGCGGCCGAATTCCTTCCGCAGGCTGCGATAATCCATGGCATCGATATTGACCTCACAGGCCCACAGGCAGTTAAATCCCCATTTAAGAATACCGGGGATCAGAATTCTGGCATTGGCAAAGGTTTGAAAACAAATGGTTGCCACATTATGGTGACGGAGCACCGCCAGGACGGGCTCATAATTGTTGAGTACAAATGTTTCATACATCTGCGGAGAAATTAAAGGTCGATCACTGCCGCCAATGGGCTCGCTGAAAACAACGGCATCGACTTCCACATCCTGCAGGATCCGGTCGCACAGGCGGGCTGCAAATTCGCCCTGGATTCGCATTCGTTTGTTAACCAGATCCGGCTGATCCATCAGCAACACCATCGCATCGGTAAACGACCGCCAATCACCTACGCCCATGGTCAGAAAAAACCCGCGATGCACGTATAGCATGAGCACATGCTCCCGGGACTGCCATTCCCGTACCCGGCGGGACCATCGCCCGGGAAGCCGCTTTTTGTCGGCCGGGTCCAGGCGGCGCTGAAATTTTTTTAAATTCGTAATTTTATCGAGTTTGGATACGAGCTTGGGCCGGGGCTCTAAATCCACCTGCATCCGTTCCCGGTGATCGCAGGGAAACATATGCGAAAGATCAGCCGCTTTCGCAAGCCCCTGGGTTCGCCATGCCCGTAGCACATCTTTGCGGATGCCCTCTTCAAAATAGGGGACCCGGTCCGGCCTGCCGTAGCCCATGGTTTCCCGGAAACGGTCGCGGCTGGACATCTTTTCGCCAATGTGCTTTGGGTTCATATGGTGTGAGAAAACCCATGTTTTTTGTTAATGTTGCGGAACGAATTACACAATTGATTTGACCAACTATAAAAGGTCCAAATAGCAGTGTCAATTTATACCTGAATCTTGTATGAAAATTCATGAGGAAAGGACCGACATCATGTTAGCTTTTTCGACATCCTGGCAGTCAGGTGGATCGATTACTGCCGAAGGAATGCTTGCAGCTCTAAAAACGTTTGATATTTCCGGAATCGAGCTGAGCTATCGGATTTCAGAAGATTTCTTTAATGAGCTGAAGCACCCTCTTAAACATTCCGGAATAAAAGTCGTCAGCATCCATAATTATTTCCCAATTCCTTCTGCCCGATCGGATTCAAAAGGCAGCGGAGATCTGTTTCTGCTTTCAAGCCCCGACAGTGAAGAGCGCCAGAATGCCGTTCGATTTACAACTCGAAGTATTGAACATGCGGGTGAGTGGGGGGCTGCGGCGGTCATATTGCATTGTGGGGTTGTGGACATGCCCCATGAAATGCAGGTGCTTTATCAATACGCGCATTCGAATCGACTTGGTTCAGAAGAAGCTCAAATCTTTATGCGCAATAAATTAAAGGAGCGCGATCGTCGTAAAGCCCAACATATGGACAGTTTGTTGACCAGCCTGGACCGCCTGGTCCCCGTTGCAGAAAAACAGGGTGTGTTGCTGGGACTTGAAAATCGGTATCACTATCATGAACTGCCTGGACTTGATGATTTCAGACAGATATTTGATACCTTTAAAGGCGCACCCATCGGGTACTGGCACGACACCGGTCACGCGCATGCAAATGAATTCCTGGGGTTCATTCCCAAAAACGCGCTTTTACAAAATTATGCGGATCAACTCATCGGGATTCATCTACACGATGCTGTCGGCCTGGATGATCACATCCCGCCGGGTGCCGGAGAAATTGATTTTGCGGCGCTAAAGCGCTTTCTCAAATCCGATACCATTAAGGTCATTGAACTAAAGCCGGGCATACCGGTGTCAGAAGTTATAGAGGGCGTGCGGTTTATGCGTGAAATACTTTAGAGCAGCTAAATAGGGGAAGCATTTTGACCTTCAAGCCTAGTCTGCGATTGTTATTAGATAGGCGCCTGCAAAAATGATAATCGACGAGGCGATCCGGATGCGTTTATTTTTTTCTTTCAGTAGATGCCCGCCCAGCAAAACGGCAAAAACAATGCTGAGCTGTCTGAGCCCGGCAACGTAACTCATGCGCTCGATGGTAAAGGCCAGCAGAATCAGAAAATATCCGAAGATCGACAGCACGCCGCAGACCAGAATGGACCCTTTGTGGGTTCTCCACTCTTTTTTTAATATATCTTTCGGCTTTGCCTTGAAGATATAAGCGCTAAACAAACTGAGACTGATCCAGGGGTATATATAGGCGAAGATAACCGGGTGCATTTGACTGACGGCAAGTTTATCCACCAGCGTGTAACCCGCAACTGAAAATAGCGTCAAAAAGGCAAACTGAATGGCCCGATCCCGGGTCATCGCACGAAAAGGCCGGAACAACTCGGCTGAAACCAGACTTTCCATGTTGATGGTATAGACCCCAATTGCCACAAACAAAATACCGATGACACCCAGCACGCTAACGTCTTCACCCAGGATGGTTATTGAAAATATGAGCACCAGCGCGGGAGAGGACCGCATGATTGGATAAATCAGGGACAGATCCCCCTTTTCAAGGGATTTGGTCAGGAAATACCAGTAAATGAAGTGAACGAATCCGGAAATAACGATAAAGGGGATTGAAATATGCGTATTCGTGCTTTCGCGCAGCAGCGTAAAAAAGAACAGAGGCGAAAAAAAGATGAGCCCGAAGACTTCATACCACCATACAAAAGCCTGTTTGTCCAAAGCTTTTTTATTGAAAAAGTTGCGCAACGCGTGCATGGCTGCGGAAAGCAGCACGAGCAAAATGGCCGAAGGGTGCATATAATAGAGTGGTTGTTTTTAAGTCAGATAAAACTTTAAAAATCTCCGATTATAATTAAATCTCGATCCAAAGATATTACGAGATCGTTTTTTCATACCACTCGGTTTTCGCATATACTTCAAACCCCACTGATTCATATAGCGCACAGGCGGCCGGGTTTTCACTGTCCACCGTTAGTTCGGTGATATCGACACCTTTGGCCTTAAGATCTTCTAATCCACCCAATAATACGGCCTTGCCGATTTCCTTTTGGCGGTAATCCGGATCCACTCCCAGCATGTGAATCAACCCTTTTCTTTTTTTTCTCTTGGCATTTTCTTCAGGGTTGATAATTGTCCAGCAATAGCCGATTGGCTTATCATCCATGTAGGTCAGGATAACATCATCCGGAGAACGGCCGTGCATATGCAGACGGTAGGCAATTTCTTCTGTCGTGTTGGGATTAAAGCCCCAGGTATCGGTAAAGCAGCTGTTCTGGATCTGGGTCAGAAGTTCTTCTTCTCCGGGCCTTAATTTACGGCTGGTAGTCGGGCCATGCCTGGCTGCCGTCAGCTGGACGCTGCCAACATCCAGCCGAATTTCGAAAAAATAACGGATAAATTTAAATGCGAAATGGTTGAGAAGGCCTTTCGCTGAAGCATTGGTTTCTAAAACGCTGACCTGGGCTGATTTTATGCCGGATTCACTGATGTGCTGCAGACCGCGGGAAATAAGTTCCGTCGCGATTCCTTTGCGGCGATGGTGCGGATGCACCCGGCCATCCAGCAAAGCACGCTGAATTCCGGGTTCAAGGGTAATGCCAAGGTCGCCGACAAGTTCTGCGTTAAATTCGGCGACAAATAAATCTTTTTGCGGTGCAAAGTTTGGCCGTCCCAAATGATCTAACAAACTCTGAGCAGATATGAAGCGACCTGTTGGCTCAAGCTGTTCGGATTCAACATTCAGCTGCACGAAATTGTCAAAGTCATCGGGGGAATAGTTACGAATGGTGTAAGATTCGCTATCCATCATAATTAAATCCTATCAAAAAACCGCTATTGAACCGAAACATAATTGAGCAGCTTGATAAATCTTGAAATCAGGTTTATTTTCAAATCTAAATGTATTTTTATCACTTTAATTTAACATTTAAAATTGATAAAGCAATTTGATCTCCCAATAAAGGTTGCTATTTTTAAACTTTGCCATAATGAATCCCCATCGATTCGCAAACGAACTTTCAGCCGAAAAATCGAACAAGGAGACGTAACGTGACAGAACCTGCGAATATACTTGTGGTAACGCCTCACCCGGATGATGCAGAATTCGGAGTTGCCGGAACGGTCGCCCGGTGGACAAATCAAGGAAAACAGGTTGTATATGTGGTTTGCACCAACGGAAATAAAGGAACCAGCGATCCGGATATGAAGCCTGATGCGCTGGCCGAAATCCGCCAGAACGAGCAGCGGGCGGCTGCGGAAGTTCTGGGAGTGCGTGAGGTGATATTTCTTGAGAATCCGGATCAGGGACTTGAAGACACAGTAGAATTTAGAAAACAAATCGTGCGCATGATTCGGCTATACCGGCCGAATACGGTGGTTACCGCTGATCCCTACCGCCGATATATCTGGCATCGAGATCATCGTATTGCCGGCCAGGTCACCATCGATGCGGTGTTCCCCTATGCCAGGGATCATCTGGCTTATCCGGAGTTGCTGGAAGAGGGCTTGCAGCCCCACAAAGTAAAAGAGATGTTATTCTGGGCCTCTGAAAACATTAATTATCTTTCTGACATTACCGACACGTTTGAGCGTAAGCTGACCGCCCTGCGCTGTCATCAAAGCCAGATAAGCTCAATGAAGGTTTCGGACCTTGAGGATTGGTTAAGACAGCGTTGTAAAGATCTGGCCGAGGGAGAAGATTTTGACCTGGCGGAAGCCTTTCACCGCGAAGAAATAGTCTGGTAAAATTCCTATTTAACCGCAGATGCACGCAGACGACCGCAGACATTTTGGCCGAGCGACCTGCTCGGCCAAAAACTGTCATCCCGCTACGCGGGAAGTATTAAATTTTAATAATCTTGCTCAAAAAAATTGGATAGAAATGCAGTTAGCTAAAAACCATTAAAACTGTTTGCCCGCAGGGCATGCAGTTTTGCCTTGGCCAGGTCGGCCAAGGCAATATAATTGTCTGCGAATATCTGCGTGGGTCTGCGGTTAATTATAAAAAACACAGATATTTAGGCTATGATTTGGACCAGAGGACATCACCGCAAAGATTCGGGTCATGCGGTCTGGCGGAAAATGCGTCAAATGCCTGCTTTTCTTTCCCCAAAACGGTGTCATCGCCGTGACCCGCAAACACCTGTGTATCGTCTGGCAGGACAAAAATTTTATTCTTTAAAGATTCGACAATTTGCCTGAAATTGGCCGGTGATCCGGTTTTACCGGGTCCGCCCGGAAACAGCGTATCACCGGATATCAGATATCCTTCTGTATAGAAACACAAGCTGCCCGGGGTATGCCCCGGGGTGTGCATGACCGCCAGGTGAATATTTCCGAACATTATTGCTTCGCCATCGGTCAGCAGCAAATCTGTTGGAATCGGTAGTCTGTCAGCGGCATGAGCTGCGACCGGGACATTTAGCGCTGATTTTAATTCCGCCAGGGCGCCGGTATGGTCCATGTGATTATGGGTCATGAGAATATATTTTGGATTGGTATGATGTAATTGCCCCAGGATTTTGGGCGCATCGCCGGGTGCATCAAAGACAACGCTGTCGCCTGTTTTTAAACAGGTCATGATATATGAATTGGTTCCAAAGGGACCCAATTCGTAGCGTTCAATTTGGATGGTTTCATTTTTTACCTCAATTGCCATAATGGGCCTCCTCAAAGCGGGTTTCTGCTTCTGACTATCACTGTTTTTTCATCGGTGTCAAATCCTGTCTTGTTTGGGTCAAACTAGAAGTGGTTCAAAACCCCATCTAAGGCCCAATGGCTGCGTTGCAGCCTCCGATAAATGCTCACATACCAAATGTATGCTGCACTTTCTCGATCGGCCTGCGCCTTGCCCTTGAACCTGATCTGAGGTTTTGAAACCACATCTAATGATTTAATAAAATCGTAAAAAAAACCGATACTCGGGACTTGAAATTTACGGTATTGATAAATTATTTAAATCCGGCTATTTAGAAAAATAATGCGCTTGTAAAGATATTGCAAATTACCTAGGGTTTTTATCCGTTTTAAAGTACTTTGTTCCGGAGATTGAACCTATGAACCGAATTCTGTTTTTGGACAACTCGCTCCATAATGACACTTACCGCCCCTTAATATATTGGGATCCTTTATTATTATTTCCATACGACTTATTTCGCGTTTCAGCCGGCGAATTACCGCATGAATTGGATTCCTATTCGCATATTCTGATTACGGGGTCTGCTTCCAGTGTTCTGGATGATACCGCGTGGATGCAGGCTGAAGTAGATTTAATCCGGAAAGCAGTGAACAAAGGTAAAGTGATCTTAGGCAGTTGCTTCGGGCACCAGATTATTGCCCGATCGTTATTCGGGATAGATGCTGTCAGGAAAAGGCAAAAACCGGAAATCGGATGGCCGGATATTCAAATCGTTTCCAGTGATCCATTATTCGGTGAATCCGGACGCACGATCCATTCATTTATTTTTCATTATGATGAAGTCTGCGCACTGCCGCAAGAAAAAGCCACCATTATCGCACGATCAAAGCAATGCGACATTCTTATATTTAAGCTAAAAGATAGACC
>CAJHYI010000298.1_pt1 | contig 10880 bp, 10 predicted proteins | sample 9198771 | NCBI WGS metagenome assembly CAJHYI01 (sample SAMEA7708367, study PRJEB35096) | sediment metagenome | biome: marine neritic benthic zone biome [ENVO:01000025]; feature: sediment [ENVO:00002007]; material: shallow marine sediment [ENVO:03000034] sea grass bed [ENVO_01000059] ...
CCGATGAACGCAACCGGCCGGATTGACATCTGCGCCGGACATGGTGCCGGGTCAACGATGGCCATTGCGGCTGGGCTCCTTATTCATACACAACCCTTGCGATCCGATCAACTTTTTAGAAAATAATGTTAGACGGGATATGATGCCGGTGATTGGGTGGGTGTAAGCAGCGCGCACCGCTTGCGGTAAATAGTAAAGACCTGTCTGTCTAAGACCTGCGGGCGACGTTAAAAGGGATTTCCAGGTGGTAGACACCCCCTTCCAGATGCGCTTTTACCGGTAAGTTCCCTTTTTTAAAAACCTTCATAATGCCGCCAATATTGGAATACAGGACTTCGGCTACGAATCCCTTAACACCGCGCTCCTTGGCCACACGAATCAACATCCGGTATAAAAATGTGGCGATTCCAAAACGCTGATAATGTTCATCGACGACAAATACTACCTCGGCAAAAGGGCTGCCTGGAATTTTAATATAGCGCGCCTCGGCGATGATACGGCCTTTTCCCTCCTCACCGACCAGCCCGACGATGGACATGACTTGGTTCCAGTCGACATTGACGTATGCCTGCATTTTGGCATGCGGCATGCTGCTGACGGTTTGAAAATACCGGTAGTATACCGTTTCATCTGAAAACCGATAAAACAGATGACGCATACCTTCCTCATCAGAGGGTCTGATGGCCCTGAATCGTATAACGGAATCATTTCGGGTCTTAAATGTTTCAGCAATATCTACCGGATAAAGGCGTGCGCTCTCTGCCAGAAAAATCTGGTCGTGGTATAGGATTTTACCATCTTTTGCTTGTTGTACTAAATTTGCCCGATCATCGGGATGGGCAATGTCAATCAGGGCTTGCGCCCGTTCCCGGATGGTCCGTCCTTTCAAATAGGCAACGCCGTATTCGGTAACGATTGCGCCAATTGATTCGAATGCACCAAACTGGTTGGGCAGATCGGCGATTGACGGCAGAATGTTCGGCATGCCTTTTGGATCTCGGCTGGTCAGGGCAAAGATGGAGCGCCCGCCTTCTGATAGCTCCGCACCACTTAAAAAATCCATCACCTCGGCCGGTCCGGTGGCCACGTTGCCTTTTCCCGTGTATAGCCCGATACGGCCATACAAATCCACTTTTCGGGCTGCAACGACAGTGACAAATTTAGGGTTGCGACCGATGATCAGCGGATTAAACACTTTATCGATGCGCTGGAACTCAATCAGGGGGTTTTTGTCCAGCCATTTCATAAGATTCGGCGTACCCAGAGCATAAGATGTCAAGGATTTGCCCCGATAGGTGTCTTTGCGTTGATTGGTAACCGCCCCACTTTGTATGAGATCCTTCACCGGATCCGTAAAAAAAGGTGAGTGTATTCCCAGGTGGCGCTTATTTCGCAATTGTTTGGCCAGCGACTCGTATAAGGGACCGATTGAAAACGCCAGGCAGCTCTCATCTTCAATTAAAGAGGCTACGTTTAAAGCGACTTGATCCCAAATTTCATCTGTTTGCCAGCGGTCGAAATATATCGGTGGGTCTGTTGAACGAACCAAAAAGTCAAATTCAGATACGTGAACAAACGTATCCCCGAAAGTAAAGGGAATTTGCGTGTTGATTTCACCCACCCGAATGGCGGCCTGCTCCAGAGCTTCCCGGGCCACATCAACCGCAATTCCCAGGCTACAGAATCCGGCCTCATTGGGAGGCGTGATCTGAACGATAGCGACATCAACCGGTGACAGGCGGGATGCGATTAATTGGGGAATCTTTACAAACCGACTGGGTATCAAATCTACCCGGCCCGCTTCGATAGCCTCGTTAGCAACCCAGCCTGAAAAGAAGGTTGTTAAGCGGAACTTCTGAGATTGCAGCGTTTGCAGGGAGACGGCATCCCCGAAGCTGACCAGCTGGATCAGCTCCAGATCCTCCAAATTTTTGTCATCAACAGTTATTAGATGCCGAACCATGGTTCGGGGTTCGGCCCCTGCCGTTCCCACGAAGATGCTCATTCCGGGCTTGATTTTGCCGATCACTCTTTCAGGCGAAACGACTGCTGATTTCCATTTATCCGCAGATATGGATTCCATTTTTAAGTTTATTTTTGGGTCTCTTCAACGGTATTTTCCAATAGCGCATTGATTTTGGCGATAAGCTGTTCATTGGCAAAAGGCTTGGTGATATAGGCATCAGCGCCGAGGGCCAGGCCTCTGGCAATTTCGGCCTCATCGCCCCGGGCAGTTAAAAAGGCGATTTTGACGTTTCGATAATCGGGATTTAATCGTATAATTTCACAAACCTCCCAACCGCTAATTCCAGGAAGCATAATGTCCAGTAGCACCAGATCTGGCCTGTATTTATAAATCAGATCCAGGGCATCTTCGCCCCTTTCGGCCACCAGTACATTGTAACCCTGTTGCTCCATCAGAAACTGGATCGCCACCACCACACCCGGCTCATCATCCACGATGAGAATCGTTCTTGGCATAAACCGTCACCTCCCTTTTTTAGCCATACTTGAATGGCCGTTTTTTAAAGAGGCAATTCGCTATATCCATGTTGTGGTCAGCGGCAAGATCGCTTACGAGTTTTTCTTAACCTTTGGAGCATCGATTTAGGTTAAGTTTGCATAAGCACAAGAAATCGAATCCGAGAATCTTTTGAGAAAGGGATGTTGAGAATTTCGACCTGGTTCGCTTTAACAGATTAAAAATACATTTCAGGTCAGAAGGCGTGAGAAGTCCGTACGGATTTATAACCAATATACACCGCTAATATGTGACAGGTCAAACAAAAAGACAGCCTTAAACTCTGGGCTGCCTATTAGTATAACAGTTAGAAAGTTCGATTCAATTGCTTTATTTTTGAAAAAACATTCTGAATCTTATTCCGGCGCCTGCATATGAGGTGCGTACGATTTCCCCGTTGGCCATTATTGTTTTCCGGACGCCGGGGAAATCAAATTTTATGGCAATTTCCTGCCCAACAAACAAGCGGTGTTTGGTGTCAATGAAAACGCCGCCTGAACTGATATTGTTAATGGGTGCCTGGAAGTCGCCCTCCATGGTCTGGCAGTCCGCAACGACCAGTCGGCGTTCGTTGACGTTTTTACGGGCATCTTTTCTTCTTTCTAAATTTTCGATGTGGCCCTTCGCAATCAAGTTGCTGTACATCTCAGGGGTTGTCCTTATTTTTGTTTTGAAGCGATAACCCAATGACCTAGACCAGATATACAAGTGTTATGCCAAAACCTTAACCATTTGATATTTAATGTTTTTTTTGGAACTTCCGTCTTTTTTTTGTCCGAAAATTATACAAAATCAAACAGGTCTGTGATTTTTTTTAAACATTTGAAGCGCTCAATTTAGCAAAACCTATGTTGAGCGATTGTTGAGGTTGCCGCAGCTACACGGAAAATGGCGTTCCGCTATAGTTGACTATGCGGGACGACATCTGACACCGTAGATGCGGTAAGATCGGCAATCCTGCAGGGCTTCAAATTTTAAAAATAAAATTGATAGAATTCATTAAAAATGAAATTGTCCTTTTTTAAATTTGAAGCGCTCAATTTAGGGAAAAAAAGCGTGGACGCAAACACCCCATCCACGCTTCAGGCGTTTAGATGACACACGATTGCCGGAAAGTTTTCAAATTCGGTGATATTTGTGGATCAAGCTTCGGTCCGCGGCATTTCGTCTCCGCCGAAGCTTTTGGGCACACCTTCGTATGGCGTTCGCCTTGTCGATTTTAAGGTCCTGGGGTCCCGCATCGTTTTCAAAATATCGATGCTGTCTTTTAAACCCTTGTTTACGCGGCACATTTCCAGGGCCATACCGACAACCTGAGCCACTGCCTGGACGAAATTGACGTCGTTTAACGTAAATTCCCAGGGATCGGCCGTGTAAATCCGCATGCTCCCGATCAATTTCTCTCCGATGATGATCGGAACCGCTAGGATCGAAGCGATGCCTTCTTTTTTCGCCGCTTCGGGGTATTGAAGTCGGGGATCATCGGCCACATCAAAAATGGCTACCGGCTGGGCATCTTGCAGAGATGATGCAATTGAACGCAGCGCACTGATCGGTCCCTTGTCCAGATAATCCTTGCTCAAGCCATAGCTGCCGGCAAGTTTGAGCTCTTTGCTTCTGGGGCTGAAAAGAAACAGGGTGCAACCTTTAACGTTCAGTGCATGCGTGACCCCCTCTACCGTGATCAAAACGATTTCTTCCGGATCCCGAAGCATGGAAATCGCTTTGGTAATACGAATCAGGGTTTCATAGTTAACGGTGGGCTTGTCCATGGTAACCTCCTTTCTTTTGAGTGGTGAAATGCCTGGAGGGGCTCAATACTGCAGGAGGGCAGCTAGGGTTACCTTGCCGAATGATATGAACAGGAAACGGAAGATTCGGATGAAGACCGGTTGCGAATTTTTCGATTTAACCTAATGCGAAGCCGTCTGAGATACCGCGCAGATCAATGATTCGGTGTGCCCGGCGTGAGGTGAGAAGTCGCTTTACGCAAAAGCCAACTCAGTTGTCTAGCGAAACGGTTTTTGCTGCTGTCGGCGTTTGATCATCGGAAGTTAATGTTTGTCCCCTCTGGTCAATAAAATAGTCGTTTACGGATCGGATTACAAGAAAATAATTAGTTTTCTTTCGGAAACGGCCCTTTTTCCGACTCTGTCTCTGATAAAAATTTCACTCATGGGATCCTCTGATAGATATTTGAGGGGTCGGGGAGTTTTTTTAAATCCACTTGATTGTCAGAGTAAAGATCAGCCGGGTAATTTACCGGCCAGGAACAAGAGCGGAAGCGGCGTTATCGCCAGGCTGACTAACAGGAAGTATCTGGGGAAAGAATATAGTCTGCTCATTCCGGCAACCAAACCGATGCCCCCACCGCCGCCAATAAAAGCGTTGCCGGGTAGATTCAAAAGGAGGGCTATCATAAAGTAGCGGTGTTTAAGTAAATAAGGGACAACCCTGGAGGGAGCGGTTCCCAGCAGAAAGTCCAGTTTTTCCTCAGGATTTAAGGGTTCCAGTTTGAGCATCAGGTCGCGGGATTTGTGCAGATGCAGCCATCCCAGAAATCGGGCGAAGGCCTTAAGCGGTATCAGCCTGCCAATCGCAAAGCTCAACGACAGGGAAAAGAGGGTGCACAGATATACCACGACGACGCCTTTGGAGCCGAGCATGACCATCAACGCCAGACCCAGCTCAATACCCGGCACAAAGGGCATCGCCATCCAGAGTATATAAACCCCGATGGAAAACCAGAGCGCAGTGATGATGAGATGTTCATGTTCGGGCCAGAGCTGAAAACTGAAATGGTCAACCACCCGGCTGCCGCCATAGTTTAATAACAGCAGAAATCCGACAAGCAGCGATAATTTGAAAAGCAGTTTGAGCTTTGGTGTTTCAGTAAGCGCCCGCCGGGCTCCGGGCATAATGATCACCGCCTTTATTTCTGTAACGTCCCCCTGAACCAGTATTCTCTGTAAGTGGTCCAAAGCCAGCGCTCCTTGGTCCATGAATACTCAACTTCCATGATATCGCCTGCCAGGGTTCCTTTCCACATCATCTTTCCATGGGAGGAGCTGACGGTCTCCGCCTGAAAATGGATTAAATCCCCTTCGATCCTGGCCGTATATGGGCCGTCTGTAAACCCAAATTCGAAACACTTGGAAGAGGTGAATCTACCGTTACTGAAGCTCAATACATCTTCATGGTGGGTTTTCTTGCCCTTTTCTCCTGTCGGTCCTATAAATGTCTTCCCATCGAGAAGATGAGAAACGGCAGGTATCGATTTCAGATCATTTTGGCTTTCTTCGGCGCCCACGATTAGCGGGACTGAGCATATTGCCGCGAAAATGGCAAAAAAAGAGATGATAATGTTTAAATTGGAAAATCTAAGAAACATCGAAAACGTTCTCCTTGTTATTAGTCAAATTAAATCCTGATGTCATGTATGTAAAGAGGCAGCTATTTATTCATAGCCCTTATGCGCTTGCTCCAGAAAACCCCTTCCCGCTTGGGGCGGGAATAAGAGGAGCTTCATTTTTTTGCGCGATGCGATCGGCCGACCTCGTGATTAGGGATTTTGATATGACAGGGAGATTGGAAGCGTTTAATTCAGGTCAAATTTAATCCAGGCTATTAACCAGAGCAAATAACAGACCCCGGATTTTGGGGGACATCTCATCAAATTGCATGCCGAGCGCCAATGCTCTGCTCCCGTTATGGATAGTCTCGCGGCGCCAGGCGACTTTACCGGAGATTTTCAGCAGCAGTGTGTGGGTGACAACGCTGACATGTATTTTTGCATTTGAGGCGCTTGCGTTCAGAGAAGAAATGTTCCAAGGCTCGCTGAGTTTGCCAGAATCAATTACTATGTTCATACCCCCAATCGAGATGTCCTCTGATTCGCCTTCCAGGTAAATGGCTTCATCGGGTGAGTGCTCCGGGTAAATCTCAAGCTCCAGCATTAAGGAGAATTTATGGCGGGTTTGTTTTCGAACGGTTTCAGGAGAGCCCTCCTGGTTCGATATTGACCGGATATTCAGCAATTCGATAATCCCCAGCTCGATGTTCGGATATTTGCGGCATATTCGCATGAGTTTTTCTTTGGGGATCCTGACCAACTCTGTTGGCTCGAGCGTTTCAATATAGGATTGCGACCGTTGCTCTTTATTGAACGGATAAATATCACCAAAAAAATCATTTTCGGATAACTCCACGGTGGGTTTTCGAAACACCTTTTTTTGATTTTGCAGCGTCAGATAAATGGAATCCTTTAATCTGCCGGATACAATAAAGAACAAATGATCCTCTGTGTCGCCGATTTCCTTGACGACCTGCTTGGCCGGCAGTCGAATATTTTCAAAAAGGGAGCAGAGCGCCTTTAACTCATGGATGGTTAACTTGGAAAGGAAATGGCCGATCGGCAGTTTCTTATTGTTGTTGCTATCGAGTTCGATCAAAAAAGTTTTTACGTTTTGATCGGAAGGCATCTCAATATGCCATTGGGAGATTTTTGCCACAATTGCCGGCAGCATCTTGTCGCTGTCCAAAAAAAGAACAGCGGTCCGATTGTACGCTTTGGCCGCTGCCTCGTGCATTTTATTTTTTAAAAGCAAATCTGCATATATTCTTACCAGTTCGGGATCGTTCGGAAATTTTTTTAAAATTTCAAGCATCAATTCAATCGAATTGATCACAATAGACCCATCAACAATATGCTCGACGGTGTTTTTATCGATTTTGAATTGGTGCAATGAAGATTTTTTCATAAATTCAGGCACTTTCAATTTAGATCACCTTTTAGCTGTATTTACCGGGTCGTTCAGAGTCGCGGCCTAAAATCAATGTACTAGCGGGCCCGAAAAAGAAATGATAGATCTATTATCGGCAATTTTACGCAAATTCTTAAGATGTTTAGATAAAATAAAGATTCTAAATGAAAAGACTGACATGGGTGACGGTAGTGGGTGTTTTGGGGATCAATTCTGTTAAGACAGCAACTGATTCAAATAATACTTAATATACTTTTGAGCCATATCTATTTCGTCGATCCATATTTGACTTGGTATTGAATTTGTTTCCACTGAAATATGCTTTGCAGCCTCATGTATTGCTGGCATATAAAAACGTTGTTCATCGCTGCCCATTTGTTTTTGCGCTTTTACTGCGGCACCGCGGTCCAAATCTTTTTTGAGATCTTGCTTTAAGTCTTTCAATAGTAACTGCACTCTTTTTTTATCGGCACTGCGGAGAGGTAATTTGTCCTCGATCAGAGATAGTAATTTTTCCATTTTGTCTCTGTATAAACATAAATTCTTTATGCATTCATTTTTCTTAAAGCCAATCGTTTTCATATGCGCTTCAATTTCTCCCAGGGTTTCCACCAGCAGGGACCATAAGGGTCCCTACCGGCCGAAGAAAATAAATATTTAAAGAAAAGCACCGTCAACTAAACATAGACTAAGAATAAATCCCGACGATAGCAATATAAAACCGGTTCCAAAGCTAGATTTAAATTGATGAAAAAGTGTCTTCGTGCGGGTGCTATTTGAGCAACTTTTTCTTTGCAGGATGATTTTGATCCTAAAATGGAGCATTTAAAGCCCCAAATGGCTTGATTTTTGGATGTATGTATCATAATGTCAGATAGTTATCGTGGTTTGAGCCTCATGCCCCACGAAAGCTTCCGAATGATCGTCATTATTTTTTCGAGGTAAATCCTGAAATGTTGTCGAGTGAGGAAACTGATCGTGTTGAATCGAAAACAGAAGTTATGGGCTTGTACCGCAACGTTTCTGCTTGTATTGCTCCTGCTGTTATATGCATGCGCGCATTCCAGAGGGGTGGCCGGCAACACCTTGCGCCACGACGGGCTGGAGCGCCACTATATTCTGTATGAGCCATCTTTTAAGACGGCACCTTCCGATGCGCGGCCTCTGCTGATGGTGCTGCACGGCGGTGGCGGCACCCATCGCGGGATGCTCCGACTGACGAACAGAAGATTCAACGAACTGGCCGACCGCGATGGCTTTTTTGTGGTTTACCCGCAGGGCATCGAAAAATCCTGGAACGACGGCCGGCCCGACAAGATTTCGGGCGCGCATCGCAGAGGCATCGATGACGTCGGCTTTTTGCGGGCGTTGATCGAGTATCTGAGCGTCCGTTACCCGATTGATTCAAAGCGGATTTTTGTAACCGGCATCTCCAACGGCGGGCTGATGTCATATCAACTGGGCTGCAGCCTGCCCGATACCATTCGCGCTATTGCGCCGGTCACCGCCCAGATCCCGGCCGCCATAGCGCCGTTTTGCCGCTCTGAATCCGCGGTCAGCCTTGCGGTTTTAAACGGCACTGAGGATCCGCTGGTGCCATACAGCGGGGGGCAAATCGAGGTTTTTCGCCAGCAACGGGGTGCGGTGCTCTCAACCGATGAGACCATCAGGATCTGGCGGCGGAAGAACCGCTGCAGCCCGCAAGCCGTCATTACCAAGCTTCCCGACGTTGCCGCCGATGGTACGCGCGTGACCAAAATTGAATACTCTCGATGTGATAGTCAAGCGAAAGTGGCCCTGTATCGGATAGAAGGCGGCGGGCACACCTGGCCCGACGGGCGCCAGTACCTCCCGGTAAGAAGGATCGGTCGCACGAGCCGCGACATCAACGGTTGTGATGAGATCTGGGGGTTTTTTCAGAGCTTAAAATGAGGCCATCAAAAGTTAGCGATGGCGTAAAAAAAGACCCCGCGGATTGACTGGCAACCCGGCGGGGTCTTGGCGCCTCGCACATGTTAACGGATGCAGATGGTTACAGGCTGATATTCATGTGGCGAAGCGTTTCGTAGGTTAAACCACCTTCAGCGAGTTTGTTGGCCCGCTGGTAGGACTTGATTGCAGACCCGGTTTGGTGACCAATGACGCCGTCGATGCGTCCGGGATCATGTCCGGTGTTGCGCAGGGTCATCTGGACCTTTTTGATGATCGCTGCGTTTACATTGGTTTCGCACAGAATTCGGCGCCATTCCATATGGCCGTCACTGGCCATTTCGGTCCGCGTTACGGTCTGATATTCAGCGGGGATCGCAATTTTACGTTCCTGCGCCGGCGATGTCATTTTGCGGACTTTAACGGTCTTGTATTCAGCCGGAATCTTAACTCTACGCTCTTTGGGCGGTTCCACCATAACCCGTTTTTTAATGGTTTTGTATTCAGCCGGGATGAAGAGCTCTTTGGTGGTCGGCCTATTCACCATTACCCGTTTGGATACGGTTTTGTATGATGCCGGCACTTCTACCAGACACATAATTTCACCGGTGGCGTGATCGATTTTTTCAATCGGGCCACGGCCTTTCTTCCAAGCGGTATGGGCTTCTTTTACCAGAACCCGTTCCTGCTGCATTTCAAATTTGGCAGGCACTTCAACCAGTTGCTTGGATTCAGGTTTGACCAATACCTTTTCTTCAACCCACTGATACTTGGCGGGAATGATTTCCATCCGTTCCGAAGCCTCTTTGACCAGAACGCTTTTTTCTTCCCACGTATACTGGGCCGGGATGAGTTCTAGACGCTCGGATTCCCCCTTTTTCAAAACCCGCTCGCTGACGGTGCGATAGGTGGGGGCAACAAATGTTCTTGCCCAGCATTCACCGGCCTTCGCATCGGGTGGGAAAAGACTGCTTCCAGAATCGGATGCCTTCATGGCCGTGCGCGAAGATTCGGCTTCACGCGCCCGCTTCTCTGCTGCTGCAGCCGATTCGTTCGACATCCTGAGTTCTTTTTTGTAGACGTCGATCATCTTCTCTTTTTCTTTGTTTTCCGTTCGAAGCGCATCGATCTTTTTATTCTTTTCGTTGAGTTTGGATTCATATTTGTTGGCCATTGTATTGTTGCTGCTGGATGCACAGCCCATCAGCATGGCAGCCGCAACCAAAATGGCGGCAATTACAATAACTTTAGCTGTAGTTGGTTTCATTAGTATCCTCCTTGTCCAGGGTTACGTTTCGGCAGGCGAGACATTCGCTCCGTTCCTATCAGTTTGATTAGGATTGTTCTGTAATAAGGCAAAATTCCTGCCAGGCGAACATCACCTGTGCGAATTTTGATATAACTAATTGATATAAATTCATAAAATTTAAGTTCTAAAAATAAGGCGGTGTCAAATTCATACAAAAAGTGGGGGATATTACGCGGTTTGCGGTGATATGACCCCGATCCACCCGGGAGGTGAAACACAAAGAAGGATAAAACAGGGATCGACTTAATGTCGGGCCCCGTGTGTTATTTACAAAACCCGGCATGACACCCATTTCATCAACCCGACAAAAGCCGATGGTAAAAACTCTGGCACCAACATCGATATCGGCGGCTGCCAG
>CAJHYI010000411.1_pt1 | contig 10876 bp, 9 predicted proteins | sample 9198771 | NCBI WGS metagenome assembly CAJHYI01 (sample SAMEA7708367, study PRJEB35096) | sediment metagenome | biome: marine neritic benthic zone biome [ENVO:01000025]; feature: sediment [ENVO:00002007]; material: shallow marine sediment [ENVO:03000034] sea grass bed [ENVO_01000059] ...
ACGTTGCCATTGATGTCGCTCGTTCAGCCGTCCGGCTGGGCGCCGAAACGGTCAACATCGTTTATCGGCGCACCCGCAATGAAATGCCGGCCTGGGAAGAAGAAATTCAAGCCGCCGAAGATGAAGGTGTTCAGATTTCCTATCTGGCCGCGCCTCAGGAGGTTTTAACCCGGGATGGCCAGGTGGTGGGTTTGCGCTGTATCCGTATGGAGCTCAGTGAGCCCGACTCCTCCGGGCGCAAGCGGCCCATTCCGGTTCCCGGAAGCGAATATGAGATTGAAATCGACCAGCTGATTCCGGCCATCGGGCAGCGACCCGATTTGTCCGCTCTGGAAGATATCACCGGCCTGACCTATACCCGCTGGGGGACGACTGAAGTCAACTCGGTCACCTATGCCACCGAGCGAGAGGGCGTTTTTGCCGGCGGCGACCTGCAGACCGGGCCCTGGGTGGCCATTGGTGCTATTGGTGCCGGCAAAGAGGCAGCCGAATCTATTCTGCGTTACATCGAAGAGCAAGATATGGCTCAAGGCCGCGAGCCGGTTTTCAACGAGAACCCGGTTTATCGGCCCATCCCGGAAGACGAACCTGTTGTGGAACGGGCCAGGATGCCCGAACTGGCCGTTAGCAAGCGCCAGGGCAATTTTGAAGAAGTTGAACTGGGTTATGCCGAAGGTGAAGGCCGGGCTGAAGCGGCCCGCTGCTTGAACTGCGGGTATTGCTGTGAGTGTTATCAATGCGTGAAGGCCTGTCTGGCCAATGCTGTTGACCACAGCCAGCAAACCGAAGTTAAAGAAATCCAAGTCGGCTCCGTCATTCTAACGGCCGGCTGTGAACCTTTCGACCCCACCCATCTGGAAAACGTCTACCATTACAAAACCAGTCCGAATGTATTGACCAGCCTGGAATTCGAACGCATCCTGTCTGCCTCGGGGCCGACCATGGGACATTTGCAGCGGCCCTCGGACGGCAAAGATCCCAAAAAGATTGCCTGGCTGCAATGTGTCGGCTCAAGAGACAGCAACCAATGCGGCAATAGCTACTGTTCGTCAGTTTGCTGCATGTATGCCATCAAGGATTCCATGATTGCCAAAGAACATGCAGAAGAAGAGCTGGATTGTGTTGTGTTCAATATGGATATCCGTACCTTTGGCAAAGACTATGAGAAATATTACAATCGCGCTAAAGATGCCGGCATCCGTTTTATTAAATCCCGGATTCATTCGATCGATGAAATCGGTGATACCGGAAATTTAAGCATTCGTTACATGGATGATGCCGGTCAATTGCAGATCGAGGAATTTGACATGGTCGTGCTGTCGGTCGGGCTGCAGGTGCCGGAAGCGACCGTCCAACTGGCCGAACGTCTGGGGGTCGAATTAGATGACTCGCGCTTTGCCGTTACCCATCCGTTTGCACCGATCGAAACCTCCCGGCCCGGTGTTTATGCCTGCGGGGTGTTTCAGGAACCCAAGGACATTCCCAGCTCGGTTACCGAAGCCAGTGCGGCGGCATGCGCTGCCGGTGCCAGTTTAAACACAGCGCGTAACACATTGACCCGCAGTGTCGAAATTCCGGAAGAAATTGATGTCACCGAGCAGGAAGCCCGGGTGGGGGTATTCGTCTGCAATTGCGGGGTGAATATCTCCAGCGTGGTGGACGTTAAGGGGGTAACCGAGTATGCCAAAACTTTGCCCAACGTGGTACACGCTCAGGAAAATTTGTTTACCTGCTCCCAGGATTCCCAGGATCAGATGAAAGAGATCATTAAAGAGCACAAGCTCAACCGGGTGGTGGTGGCGGCCTGCAGCCCCAAAACCCATGAGCCCATTTTCCAGGATACCATGGAGTCTTGCGGGCTAAACAAATATCTGTTTGAAATGGCCAATATTCGCAACCAGGATTCCTGGGTGCATTCTGAAACTGCCGAAACAGCCTCAGAAAAAGCCAATGATCTGGTGCGCATGTCGGTGGCCCGGGCAGGCACGCTGCATCCCCTGCAAGAAAAGAAAATCCCGGTGATTCAAAAAGGTCTGGTCATCGGCGGCGGCGTGGCCGGCTTAAATGCCGCTCTGGGCCTGGCCGACCAGGGTTATGAGGTGGTATTGATTGAAAAGGAGGCCGAACTGGGCGGATTGGCCAATAAGTTGACGGCAACCATTGAAGGCGCCGATATCGGTGGCTACCTGAAAGATTTGATTTCAAAGGTAAACTCCCATGAAAAGGTCCAGGCGATCACCAATGCGCTGGTTGTCGGTTTTTCGGGTTTTAAAGGCAACTTTACCACCGAAGTCCTGGTGGGGCCGGACATGGTGCAGCGCAAAATTGATCATGGGGTGGTTATTCTGGCCACCGGAGCGCATGAGTTTCGTCCCCAGGAATACCTCTACGGGGATGACCCGCGCGTCTTGACCCAGCTCGAGTTAGCCGAGCGGATGCAAAAAGGCGAACTGGAGGAACCTCAGCAGGTGGTCATGATCCAATGTATCGGGTCCCGGAATGAACAGAACCCCAACTGCTCCCGGGTGTGCTGTCAGACGGCCGTTAAAAATGCACTGCACATCAAGGAAAAATATCCGGATGCCCAGATTTATGTCCTGTACCGCGATATTCGAACCTACGGCCTTCTGGAAGACTATTACACCGAAGCTCGTCGTCAGGGGGTATTCTTTTTCCGGTTTGATCCCGAAGATCCGCCGATGGCAGAGGCAGCCAAAGACGGCATCGACGTTACCTTTACCGACCACGTGCTCAATCGAAAGCTTAAGGTGAGTACTGATTTGCTGGTACTCAGTGCCGGTATGGAGGCCGAAGATACCGAGGAGCTGTCATCCATTGTGAAACTGGCCCGCACCCCGGAAGGCTATTTCATGGAAGCTCATGTGAAATTACGGCCGGTGGATATGGCCACCGAAGGGATCTTTGTGTGCGGTACGGCTCACAGCCCCAAGCTGATATCGGAAAGCATTGCCCAGGCATACGCGGCCGCTTCGCGGGCGGTTACATTTCTGTCCCAGACCCAGTTAACGCTGTCGGCGGTTACCGCGCAGGTTGAACCCGAAAAGTGCGCCTCCTGTTTGATTTGTGTGCGCTCCTGTCCGTATGATGTGCCCAAGATTAATGCGGACGGTGTCAGTGAAATCGATGAAGCTCTCTGCCACGGCTGCGGCATCTGTACGGCCGAATGCCCGGCCAAGGCGATCCAGCTGAACTGGTACGAAGATGATCAGATCATCTGCAAGGTGGATGCGCTTTTAGAAGGTGTCATTTAGAAGACAAAATTGAAAATTCGGTATTTATCCAAGTCACCCAAAAAACAGAGCCGCTAAGCACTAAGCACGAAATACGTAATACGAAACAAAAACGCTAAAGCAGTGCAGCGTATTTAATTCTGGAGGAAAAATGGCTGAGAATTTTGACCCGATTATTATTGCCTTTTGCTGCAATTTCTGAGGTTACACGGCGGCGGACCTGGCAGGTTCGATGCGATTGCAATATCCGACAAATGTAAAAATTGTTCGGGTTCCCTGCACCGGAAAAGTCGATGTGATTCATATCATGCGGGCCTTTGAAAAAGGTGCCGACGGCGTTGCCGTCATCGGGTGTCTTGAGGGCGAGTGCCATTTCAACGCCGGCAACCTGATGGCACGCAGACGGGTGGAGCAGGCTCAGAAAGTATTGGATACGGTCGGCGTCGGTGGCGAACGGGCCCAAATGTATAATCTGTCATCCAGTGAGGGCCCCCGGTTTGCACAGTATGCGACCGAAATGACCGAAAAGATAAAAGCATTAGGCCCCAACCCGATCCGGACTGCGAAAAACAAGGCGGCCTGAAGAAATACATTGAATATTGACTATTGATTATTGAAGATTGACATGTGGAAAATAGTCAAATTTGAATTTGAAAATAGACAATTGTTTAAATCCTAAACGGACAATTGGAAAGAGAGGTCCTGTTCAATGATTGTTGCGGATAAGAAACCAATTGAGGAAATCATCGAATACCTGAAAGATCACAAGAACATCCTGGTCCTGGGCTGCAACGAATGCGTGACTGTTTGCGAGGCTGGCGGCAAAAAAGAGGTGGGCGTTCTGGCTTCGGCCTTAAGGATGTATGCCAGCAAAGAGGGCAAAGAGGTCAAGATCGATGAAATGACCCTCGAACGACAGTGTGATCGTGAATATTTGGATGAACTACGGGATTCGATCGATCAGTATGATGCCGTGGTTTCCCTTGCCTGTGGTGTCGGGGTTCAATTTACCGCCGAGCAATACCACGACAAGCCGGTATATCCGGGCGTGAACACCTGTTTTATGGGTGCGACCGAAGAACGCGGTTTGTGGACCGAACGCTGCCAGGGTTGCGGACAGTGCATTCTGGCAACAACCGGGGGCATCTGTCCGGTGGCGCGCTGTGCTAAACGGCTCTTCAACGGTCCCTGTGGGGGTTCGACCACCGGTCGATGTGAGATTAACGCCGAGGTCGATTGCGCCTGGCATTTGATCGTTGATCGGCTCAAAGCCCTGGATAGACTTGACGAATACGAGGAGTTGTGCCCATTGAAGGACTGGTCAACAGACAGGGCCGGGGGGCCCAGAAAAGTCGTAAGGGAGGATGTGCAGCAATGACAACAAAGACACCGAGTAAACTTGAAAAGATTCTCAGCGAAGGGCACCTGGCCGTTACTTCCGAGTGCGGTCCACCCCGCGGCAGCAATCCCGAGCACATCATTAAAAAAGGTGAGTTGATCAAAGATCATGTGGATGCCATCAATATTACCGACAACCAGACCTCAATGACGCGCTTATGCAGTCTGGCCGCCTGCATCCGTCTAAAACTGATGGGTTTGGAACCGGTGCTGCAGATGGTTACGCGCGATCGTAACCGCATCGCACTGCAAAGCGACATTCTCGGTGCGGCTTCTTTTGACATCAACAACATTTTATGTCTGTCCGGCGACCATCAAAGCTTCGGGGACTGCCCTCAGGGCCAGAATGTGCATGATATCGACTCAATCCAGCTGATTCAGGCCGTGCGGCACATGCGTGACGAGGGCAAGTTTTTAGGCGGTGATGAACTTGAAGGCCGGCCCCAGATGTTCGTGGGCGCTGCGGCCAACCCCTTTGCCGATCCCTTTGAGATCCGGGTGCCGCGCCTGGCCAAAAAGGTCGCCGCCGGGGTAGAATTCATCCAGACCCAGTGCATTTACAATCTGGATAAATTTGAGGAGTGGATGAAAGGCGTGCGCGAGCGCGGTCTGCATAAGAATTGTTACATTCTGGCCGGCCTGACCCCTATGAAATCGGTGGGTATGGCCAAGTACATGCAAAAACGCGTACCGGGAATGGACGTACCGGATGAGGTGATCAAGCGTCTGCAAGGGGTCGAAAAAGGCAAACAGGCTCAAGAGGGCATAAAGATCTGCATCGAGTCTATCCAACGCCTGAAAGAATGTGAAGGCGTTGCCGGGTTCCACGTCATGGCCATCGAGTGGGAAGAAAAAGTGCCCGAAATTGTGGAGGCCGCCGGCCTTTATCCCAGACCGAACGGCAATTAAAATCAAGTTATAAGATGCATTCGGCCTTGATAATTATCCGGATGGGTCGGACGTGATCTTTGCCACACCACTGGACGCTATGCCAAGTTCGTTATTTTTGGCAGAGCCGAATGGTATCTTTGACTTCCGGGATGATTTCTTCGGTTTTGTTGTTTTCTCGGCGATTGTTGACAGCATCTGGTCTGTTTGAGAAGCCCCATCTTCTTTGGGCTTGATTGTGCACTTACCTTCAAAAATGACCCCTGCATCAATTAGTACGACGGGCGCATCGAGATCGCCATACACGCGCGCCGGGGGGTGAAGTTCAATGCGCTCAGTGGCGCGAACCGTTCCTTTTATTTCACCTTTAATCGTGGCGGTTCGGACAAAAACGTCGGCATGAATCACTGCATCTTCGCCGACAACGATCGCACCGGCGCGGCTTTCAATGGAGCCCTTAGCATGGCCGTTCATGAACAATGAACCTTCGAATACAAGGTTTCCTTCCAGAACCACCTGCGGTCCTAGCATTTGAATATCCTTGTCTATTTTTTTCATTTGTCGCGTCCTCTCTTTGCTGCCATCCGTAAAGTGCTAATTTTTTTGGGAGAGAATGGCTGCAAAACGTGCTAGCGGTTGTTTGAACCTGACCTTTGGATTATAGGTCGCCTCCGGGTAAAAAAATCGTGTGGACATATGCTGTATGCTCCGGGCGGCCTTTGTGCGTGGAGCGGCGAGAAGAAGGGGCCTTTTTTTTGCCTCTGCCGCGCGCAGTGCGTTTCTTTCATAGGTGATGGCCCCCAGATATTCAGGTTTGATTCGAAATTTGCTTTCACGAGAATTGATCTTTTCATTAGCTGCTTTTTCGAGCGTATTAAAGAGTTTGAATCCCTGGTGAAGATTATTTACCTGGTTGATCACCAGCATCGGCGCAAAGATCAACTGAGGTTGATAACTGGAGAGCCTTTCTTCCAGTCTCTCTTCGATCTCTTTAAATCGGGAAAATCCGGCTTTTGTGCAGGCATAGCCACTGATGAAATCCTGGGGTGTGGTCACAATAATCGTGTGATCAGCGGCCAAGGCAAAATCCATCACCATACGGGATATACCGGCTCCCAGGTCGAAGATGGCGAATTCGTATCGTTGACTAATTTTTCTAAAATGTTTGATAAATTTTACCTTCTGGGCATAGTATAAGTTTGCCAGTTTAAATTCTCCATACGAACTGGCGATAAGATCAAAGCCATACTTTGTGCGGAAAAGAAGCTCATCCATATTTTTTTTATTTTCCAGGAAATCCATTAGGTGGCATTTTGGATACATTCCCAGCTTGTTTGAGACATCCGCATTGCCCAGATCAGCATCGATGAGCAGAACCTTGGCGGCTTTTTTGGCCAGGCAGTAGGCCATGTTGATGGAAATATGGGTTTTACCGACACCTCCCTTATTTGAGATTACAGAAATAGTGCATGGCCCGCTTCTGTCCCCTTTGGTGGTCCTGGCGATAGTCTTAGGGGTTGTCTTGAGCTGGTGGTTTTTGACGCCAAGTGCTCCACCGTATCCGTTTCCATAATACCTTTTCAGTGCGATAGAGAGCGAATTTTGCGGGGCAGCTGCAGGACGCACCCTGAACCCGGTAAGCAATTCCAGGCTTTTAATTGCGACCGGCTCTTCCGGTGTCATCATTGCTACCAACAGAAAATTATCAACCACGCGGATGGGCAAGGCTTGTCGCCGTACAGCCATTTCCGGTGCAAGCAGGCTAAGCGCAGACGGTTCGATGGCTTCCCGAAGCGGATCGACGAAGGGAACCTTCAATCTCTGGGCCTTTTTCTTCGCTATTTTCGTGTCGTTCTCTGATTGCTCCGGCATTGGATAAACTTTTGATCTTTGCTCAGAAAGTGCAGCCTTGGGTTTCAAGCCCCTGACGTATCCCTGGTGTTTAGGCTCTCTCTGTTTGCCTCCAGAGACATTTTCTTTCTTATGGGGAAGGTTGCGTGCTAAATCTTAAATGACATTCCGTAGTGCATGCAGCTACCTGTGCAGAGATCGCTATGATTGTTTTACGCAATGTTAGGCCAAGTTACAAAACTTTTAGGAGTTGTGGCTGTTTCGCTGAAGGATAAGGATAAGAACTTGCTTTCTGGAGACATGGTATGGCAAAGGTTTGTTTGTTTGTCAAGAAATTATCGCCACAACATGTGGTGTTGGCCGATATGGGCTTGGCGCTGCCGCCAGGAGCACTCGCCGCTTCATAACAGATAGGAAAGATCCGATTGGGTTAAATGGTTTGACAGAGGCCGAAAGCCTGAGGTAAATTTATGCTATCCATTTAGTACCAACAACAATTGCATTAATTCTAATAGCTTAGGTTATCTCGAAATATCGATTTTGACCCCATCCGTCCGTGGAGCAGCACATCGTGGTTCGAATCGCGTCGTTTAATGTCGAAAACCTTTTCGAACGACCCAGGGTCTTCAATACGACCGATTGGTCTATTGGGCGTTCAGCATTGGATGCCTATCAGAAAGTGAACACCCTGTTTTCAAATACTATTTACAGCGTTGCTGATAAACAGCGAATACTTGACTTACTCGTTGAGCTGGGCATCTATTACATCAACAGCAAGGGAGCCATCCGGCGCAAACACACTAAATCTCCTCGCTGGGCTTGGCTTAGGAAAAATCGAGGAAAGTTCGATCGGCAGCCCAAGGATAATTCCAGAAGCATCAAAATTATAGCAAACGGCCGTTCTGATTGGATTGGCTGGGCCGAGTTGGCCAAGGAGCCGACAAATGAAATCGGCGCACAGATGAAAGCAAGGGCTATCCGCGATGTTGGTGCCGACATCATCGGAATTGTTGAAGCTGAAGACCGGCCATCGCTCGTGAGGTTCAACAAAGAGCTGCTCGGGGGACTCTACAAGCACGTCATGCTGGTCGAAGGAAATGACGAACGCGGAATTGACATTGGAATCATGACGCGCAATAAATTCCAGGTTGAGTCAATTAAGTCCAATATCGGCGCGGAAGATTCGCTCGGCACTGTTTTCAGCCGGGATTGCCCACAATACGAGGTGCGCACGCCAAATGGTACGGTGATTCACGTTCTGGTGAATCATTTCAAATCCCAGTCTGAGGGCGGAGGCCAGCGGCGCCAGCGCCAGGCTGCTGAGGTGCGCAGAATTGTTAATGATTTGGTTGCCCAAGGCCAACATGTCATTGTTCTGGGTGATCTCAACGAGGGCCCCGCGGCAGCCGGCAGTCAAGCGGAAAACTTGATTGGTCTATTCAACGATGACAGCCCGCTGGTTGACTGCTACTGGATTCCTGACTTCCAAATTGGCAATCGGCCCGGCACCTTCGACTCTTGTAGTTTACGCAAAAGATTTGACTACATCCTTATTTCGCAGAGCCTGCGGCTCAAATTCATTGGAGGGGGGGTATTTCGAAGAGGGCTATGGGGTAGCCGGGAGACCCGACCGACTGCCTGGAATACTTACCGGAATATGACGAAATCCATAGAGCAAGCCTCTGATCATGCAGCCGTTTACATTGACCTGAATATTTAAGCCGGCCAAGCAACCAATCGGCTGATATGCGGTTTTATTGGATATTTGAGAAACTTCCTTATATGCTGCAGTGACCATATTTTGAGAAAGGAGTATATAGATGCACGATAAAGATTCACCGTTTCCAATTGCTGACGTACATGGCAGGCTTGAGTGTAAGGAAATTTGGGGAGGTATCCGTAATCGAGATTCAGAGGTCTCTGCCGGAAAAGTCATCGGTTCTATCTATTCGACAGCTTGTTGTGAGGGAGGCAAGGGTGGAGACATCTACTATTTTGGAGTCTGCAAAGGTGGCATCATAACTCGACTGGCTATAGCGGATGTTACCGGTCACGGCGAGGCTGTCTCGGAAATAAGTCAGTTTGTCTATGACACTTTAAAAGCGCACATTTGAGAGCCGGACAGTCGGGTCATTCTGGGCGAAGTTAACCAACGAATTAACAGCCGCAGCCTGGATGCCATGACTACCGCGGCAGTTGTCGCGTATTACCGTCAGGAAAGCGAAGCGAAAGTGTCTTATGCCGGTCACCCTCCTGTTCTATACCTGCGGGCCAACGACAGGGCCTGGTCCTACGCCAGACCGCCGGGTCGCAAAGGTCAAAGCGATGGTTTTCCACTAAACATACCTCTTGCTATCGATCTGGATACACTTTACAGCCAGATTACGATTTCGATGACTTCCGGAGATCGACTTTTTGCCTATACAGATGGTATCATTGACGCGCCCAACTCCGAGGGTGAAAGTTTTGGATTAGCGCGCCTTAAAGATACCCTTGATGCAAATTCAAAAGCCCCGCTGTCTGAACTTAAATCGGCTGTCCTCAAAACATTGCATGAATTTACAGAAAGAGAGCTAACTCATGATGACATTACTCTGATTGCCATGGAGATTTGTTAGGGTTTTTCCAATAATTCGTTGTTATGGAACCAATAGATTACAATAAATACCTAACCCTTTCTTTACTCGTTATAGCTTGGTGCGTCTTACACAGTGCAATGATATCGATTTCGGTAACAGGATTTCTCAAAAAGCTCTTGGGATCTAAATATCGTTTTTATCGTTTATTTTTCAACCTCATTGCAATTCTAACTTTAATACCTGTCGCCTTAGTTGCATATTCGATACAAACTCAAGTGATATTCCATTGGAATGGATATATGCGGATAGGCCAAGTGATCTTACTTGGGATAGCTGCTTTGCTGTTTTTTCTTGGCGGACGTCACTATGATGCACGTCACATGTTGGGAATTAAACAGATAAGAGAAGGAAAGTCGAACAAGGTCCTAACCAATACAGGCGAGCTAGACACATCAGGTGTCCTGAGCATAACTCGGCATCCTTGGTATCTTGCAACGATTCTATTTATTTGGGGACGTCAATTGGACGTCTCAGCGATTCTTGTAAATGGAATACTTACATCCTATTTGATTGTAGGAGCTTACCTCGAAGAAAAAAAACTTATAGGGGAATTTGGAGAAATATACATAGCCTATCAGAAGAGAGTTTCTATGCTTATACCGTATAAGTGGCTAAAGTCGAAGATAATAAATTTGCATGGTCCGCCTAATGCAAATTCAGCCGACTCGTGAACTCCAGTCAGATTCGCACCTTTATCGCGCTTCCAAATATCCAACATGCCTGTACATTTCAATTCCCAATGATCCTGTTATATTCTTGATTCGAATCAGGAATTTTAAATTATGATAAATTTCATCTCTTGACTTAAACTATTTAATTACAATATTTTAGATTAATTTTTTTTGAATG
>CAJHYI010000048.1_pt1 | contig 10848 bp, 7 predicted proteins | sample 9198771 | NCBI WGS metagenome assembly CAJHYI01 (sample SAMEA7708367, study PRJEB35096) | sediment metagenome | biome: marine neritic benthic zone biome [ENVO:01000025]; feature: sediment [ENVO:00002007]; material: shallow marine sediment [ENVO:03000034] sea grass bed [ENVO_01000059] ...
AAAAATATGATTTCTTTTACCGACATTGCCAGGATTGTCGGCAGGGCAATGGAAGCGCACGCAGTCAACGCAAACCCGGAGCTTTCCGATATACTCGCAGCCGACCAGGAGGCGCGGGAAAGGGCCGCAGATCTGATTTAAAACATCCAGAATTAAAATTATTTCAATCACAACAGTGGCCGCTTTGAGAAACCGGAATTCGGATCAATCGACCCGTAACCAATAACCAATAACCAATAACCAATCACTATAACCATGGGCATAACATTATTATCCTTTATTATTGTTCTCGGGGTTCTTATTTTTTTCCATGAATTCGGGCATTTTTTGATTGCCAGGCTTTTTGGAGTCGGAGTTGAGAAATTTTCTCTGGGTTTTGGTCCCCGACTGATCGGAAAAAAAATCGGTAGAACCGATTACCGTATTTCAGCCATCCCGCTCGGCGGTTATGTCAAGATGATTGGCGAAGAACCGGATGCCGAAGTGTCGCCGGCCGATATTCCTATTTCATTTACCCACAAACACGTCATCAAACGGATGTGCATTGTTGCCGCCGGGCCGTTATTTAATATCCTGCTGGCGGTCATTATATTTTTTGGTATTTTTTGGGTTTCAGGCGCCATGATATTAAAACCATCTGTGGGCACGGTCAGAGACGGTTCGCCGGCGCTTGTCGCCGGGATAAAAGCAGGGGATCTGATTGTAGCTATTGACGGGACAGCGGTTTCCAACTGGGAAGATATGACGGAAATTATCGGCGCCAGCAACGGAAAAACCCTGGAAATAACGGTTCGACGGGCGGATTCAGACAAGGTTTTCCGTATAAAGCCTGAACTGGTTCCGGCCAAAAATTTATTCGGCGAGGATGTTCAGCGTTTTATTATCGGCATCAGCGCTTCAGGCGACGTTTACACCCGAGATTTAAATCTCTTTCAGGCGCTGACTGAAAGTCTAAAACAGACCTATACCATCATCGAACTGATGGTGGTAATTATTGGCAAACTGATCACCGGTGGCATATCCGCCGACACCATCGGCGGTCCGATCATGATTGCCAAAATGGCCGGGGACCAGGCCAAAGCCGGGATCGGTAATCTGATATTTTTTATTGCCCTGATTAGCGTTAATTTAGCCATCATCAATCTGGTACCCATACCGATACTGGATGGCGGCCATTTGCTTTTCTTCTTTATCGAAGCGATCAGGGGGCGCCCGGTTAACTTGAAAATCCGAGAGGTTGCCCAGCAAATTGGTTTATTTATCATTCTATTGCTGGTCGTCCTGGTTTTTTACAATGACATCTTCAGGTATAAAGATAATATCCTTCAATTTCTCAAAGGTATTTTTTGATAGCGCCTGTGAAAGTTGACCTTTTGCGAATTTAATTCTTATGATTACCATTTAGCCTTGCAACCTAATACCTGAATCTTGCATGAAAATTAATGAGAGGTTTAAATTATTTTTAATGACAACAAGTTAAGCAAATTTTTGACGTAAAATAAAATACCGATGAGGTATAATGGATGAAAATCATTTTATCTCATTAATTTTCACCCGATGGGCGAGCCGGAGGCTTCCATCTGCTGCGTTATTGAGGCCGAGGCATAGTTCACTATAGCCTCGTCCTTAAATGTCCCGTTCCGTTGGATGACGCATCTGATTTTTTAATATTAAGGTGCGCCTCCTTGCATATGAAAGCCTCCGACTCGTGCAAAATTCAGGTAATAATTTAGATAGAACTGAAAACACATTTATGCCGGCCAGACTTGAAATTGCCTTGAAAGACGATCTGATTGATGCTGAAGGTGAAGGAATCCGCCGAAAGGCCGCCGATTACTTTGGAATGCAGTTGTCGCGGGTGCGATCCATTCATATTTTGACGATTGACGCCGACTTGAACCCGGAGCAGCTCAAGCAGATCCAAACCGAAATCTTTACAAATCCGGTTACGCAAATTTCTTCGTTCAAACCGCTTGAGGCTCCTTTCGACTGGACCATTTGGGTTGGCTACCGACCGGGGGTTCGTGATAATGCGGGTGCTACGGCAGTCGAAGCGATTGAAGATCTGTTGAGGATAACATTTGCGCCTGATGCGGGCGTTTACACCTCGAGACGCTATTGCATCCAGGGTAGCGGCCTTGTAGAAGACGATCTGGATAAAATTGCCGGTGAACTATTGGCCAACGATATCATTCAGCAATGGAAAATCCTTCCGCAATCCAACTGGGATCCGAAAAACGGAATCGGAATCATCATCCCCAAAGTGCAGCTCGATCATATTCCAACGCTTGGCACGGTTCCGATCGATAGCGATGAGACACTGGCCCGGATCAGTGTTGAACGCAACCTGGCCCTGAATCCCAATGATATTCCCACCATCCGGTCGTATTTTATGGATAAAAAGGTGCAGGCTGATCGAGCCCGGGTGGGGCTTGCCGATCCGACCGACGTCGAACTGGAATATATTTCTCAGGCACGTAGCGATCACTGCAACCATAATACGTTTCAGGGTCTGTTTCATTATCGGAACCTGGCAACTGGCCAAACCGAACGGGTCGATAATCTTTTTAAAACGTGCATCGAAGCGCCCACTCTGGCTCTCAAGTCGCAAAAATCTTGGGTGGTCTCGGTGCTATGGGATAATGCCGGCGCCGGCCGTTTCGATGATGATCACTATTATGTGATTACGGGTGAAACCCATAATTCGCCATCCAACATGGAGGCCTACGGCGGCGCCATCACAGGAATTGTAGGGGTTTACCGTGACCCGCTGGGAACCGGCAAGGGGTCGCGCCTGGTCATGGGAAGCTATGGATTTTGTGTCGGGCCACGAGATTATCGGGGCGAATTAAAGCCGCATCTCCACCCCCGACGCTTGCTGGACGGCGTCATCGAAGGGGTGCGTGACGGCGGCAACAAGAGTGGTATCCCGACAACCTTCGGTCAGGTCATATTTGACCCGGGATATCTGGGCAAATGTTTGGTGTTCGTCACTGCGGTCGGAATCATGCCGGCCCAGATAGGCGGTGAGCCTGCCGAGCAGAAACGGACGTCACCCGGTGAATGGGTGATCATGAGCGGCGGACGGGTGGGTAAAGACGGCATTCACGGTGTCACAGCAGCCTCTGAAACGTTTTCGGAAAACACGCCAGCGGGGCATGTGCAGATTGGAGATCCATACACTCAGAAAAAAATGCATGATTTTTTATTGGAGGCCCGCGATAAAGGACTGATACGATTTATAACCGACAACGGCGGTGGGGGCCTATCCTCCTCGGTCGGAGAGTCGGCGCGCTATTCAAACGGTTGTGAAATTGAACTTGAAAAGGTGCCGCTTAAATATCAAGGCCTTGACCAGTGGGAGATATGGGTTTCCGAGTCCCAGGAACGCATGACAGTAGCTATTCGTCCCGCTGAACTTGATGAATTCATGCGGCTTTCCCAAAAGCATGCTGTTGAAAGTACCGTTATTGGTCGATACACTGATTCCGGAAAGCTTCACATTTCCTACGACGGTAAAACCTGCGCCCATATTGATCTGGATTTGCTTAAATCCGGTTTTCCCCAGTGGGAATTTGAGGCCGATTGGATTTCCCCGGAACAACGAGGGCTTTTTGAGCCGGTGATCGACAGTCCGCAAGATTATGACATGCTGCTGCTGGATATGCTGGCACGACCCAATATTTGTGCGACGGAATGGATTATCCGGCAGTATGATCATGAAGTTCAGGGCGCCAGTGTAATCAAGCCGCTGGTCGGCGCCGAGCGGGATGTCAACAGCGATGCCTCTGTTATTCGACCGGTGCTGAATTCTTCAAAAGGCCTGGCTTTTTCCCAGGCGCTGCTGCCAGCCTATTCAGCCATTGATGCCTACCACATGACCAGTTGCTGCATTGATGAAGCCGTGCGGCGGCTGTTAGCTGTAGGAGCTGATCTGGAGCACATCGGCGGGGTGGATAATTTTTGCTGGCCCAATATTCAGTACCACCCGGTCGAAAATCCGGACGGTAAATTCAAGGCCGCCCAGCTGGTGCGCGCCTGCTGGTCCCTGCGGGATATGTGTCAGGCTTATGAGATTCCGCTGCTTTCCGGTAAAGACAGTATGTATGTGGATGGCCACCTGCCCGGTCGTTATGGAGAAATGCATAAAGTCTCTGCCCTGGAAACGCTTCAATTCTCAGCCATATCGGTTGTTAAGGATATCCACCAATGTGTATCGATGGACAGCAAAGTTTCAGATGATTTAATCTACGTTTTGGGGGTCACCCGAGATGAACTCGGCGGTTCGGAGTATTATGCCCATTTCGGTGAAATCGGCTTAAATGTGCCCCGGGTGCGCTCCGCTAGCTTTTTGGTTGCCTATCGAGCTTTAAGCCAGGCCATCTCCCGGGGGCTGGTGGCCTCGGCCCACGGCATCTATCGTGGCGGTCTGGGGGTCCACCTGGCAATGATGGCCATGGGCGGGAACTTGGGCATGCAGGTTGACCTGGACCGTGTGCCCGTATCCGGTGTGAATCACAACCCGACGGTGTTGTTTTCAGAGTCTGCCGGTCGCTTTATTGTTACCATTGATCCCAGAAATCGCAGAGATTTTGAAAAACTGTTCGAGCCCTCGACCTGCGCCTGCGTCGGAACGGTCACCGCAACGCCCCAATTTGAAATCAAGGGCCTTGACCAAAAAACCATTGTTTCGGTTGCCGTGAGCGCTCTAAAATCGGCCTGGAAAAAACCGTTTGGGGACTTAATTTAGAACAGAAGACAGATGTCAGAGATCAGACGACAGATGACGGATGACAACGGACAGAAGATAGACGGCGGAAACCAGATTATAGATTTCATTCAACTTTATTCTGTCCTCTGTTTTCTGTTCTCTGCCTTCTGATTGAATTGGAGCCACACCATGAATGATGTCAACGTGCTGATTCTGGCCGGTTACGGATTAAACTGCGACAATGAGACCGCGCATGCATTTTCGCTCGCAGGAGCCCGTACGCGGTTTGTTCATATTAATTCTTTAATTGACGGTGACGCCCGCCTGGAAGACTTTCAGATCATGGTTTTTATCGGCGGGTTTAGCTGGGCAGACGATCATGGTGCCGGTGTGGTTCAGGCCGTACGGCTCAAAACCAATATCGGTGAAAGGATTCTTGACTTTGTTGATCGGGGGAACCTGATTCTCGGCATTTGCAACGGTTTTCAGGCCCTTGTTAATTTCGGTCTTCTGCCAGGTTTCGATCGAAATTATACCCGGCGCTCTCTCGCGCTGACCTTTAATGATTGCGGCAATTTTAGGGATCAATGGGTCAATTTAAAGGCGAATCCGGCCTCACCGTGTGTGTTCACCAGAGGAATCAACACTGCTGAATTTCCGATCCGTCACGGGGAAGGTAAGTTTTATGCTGAGGAAGATACCCTCGCGCGTTTGCTGGAAGATAACCAGGTGGCACTTCAATACGCCCGCCCAGACGGGAATCTGGCCCAGAGCCGCTTTCCCTATAACCCGAATGGGTCCTTGCATGACATCGCTGGCATCTGTGACCCGACCGGACGAATTTTCGGTTTGATGCCCCATCCAGAAGCCTACAATCATTGGACCAATCATCCGGATTGGATCCGCAACCGTGAAAAAGCCAGGCGGCAGGACCGATCGCCGGATGTCAGCCCCACGGTGGGCATCCGCATGCTGCAAAATGCTGTTGATTATTTCCGCACCGGATAAACGAGCTGTTGTCCAATTCGCATTAAATAACCGCCTCTCAATTTCAAACCTGACATTCCAATTTCATTATTGTAATCCAAAGCACGCTTTTTACCGATTTTAGCGATTCATTACACCCTCCATTATCAATGGCTTGAATTTTTGGCCCGTTTTCATTCTCCCGACCTGTCGGCGGTATCTAACATAATCTCATTTCTTTTCAAATTCTTACACGCAGTTTACAATCGGCTGTGATGTCAATGCCATCTAAATTTTCCGATTTTATAATATAAAAAACGGAGCTGGCACAGGTTTTGTATTTTGCAACCCCGGAGGAGAATAATATGATCCGAAAAAACTCAGGATTTACTGCCCTCGAACTGGCAACCACCATTGCCATCGTTGCCGTGATTGCTGCACTGGTCATGCCGCCCTATCTGAGGTGGAACAGGGCACGACGTTTAGAAGGCGCCGTCGTCAATTTGACGTCGGACCTCGAGATGGCAAAAGTACGGGCCATTCGCGAAAATGCATTTGTTGTCGTTGTGTTCGGCGCTCAAAACTACACTATGTTCATCGATACAGGTGATGGCGGCGGTGGACTGCCAAATTGGAATCGGGATGCTGATGAACGACAAATTCTCGACCGCAGAATGCCGACCGGTGTCCAGATCGACACCGGCAGTCTCAGTTTTCCGACGATCAACGATAGGGTGCGATTCAACGGACGTGGAATTCCGCCTGATGTTATCGCACCTGAAAGCATTCCGGTGGCCAACACCGTCAGGAGCCGGCAGGTTAGCGTCAACCGATTGGGGTTTATTAATGTTCAATAAAGGCGGATGCAAAATGGGAATCAGAAAACTTCAAAACACCATCAATAAAGATAGCGGATTTTCTTTGATCGAATTGTTAATTGCTATGAGCGTCATGGCGCTTGGCATGCTGGCAGCTGCTTCCATGCAGTATTCCGCAGTGCGCAACAACACGACCGGCAATACCGCCACGCAGGCCACCATGTTGGCCAAAGCCACGCTTGAAATGCTGAAAAACCAAGATATCGAATCGACGGTGCTTGCAGCGGGTGATTATTTCGACCCCGCACCGGTAGACGCCAGCGGAAACCCCGGTGGTATCTACAATCGGACCTGGCGGATTGATCCGCTGGGCACCACCTCGCGTCGTATCAGCGTGACTGTGGAGTGGACAAAATTCGGCAGCACGCGTCGCGTAACGATGGGCTCCAACACCATGGGGAGTGGCGTATGAAAACCCATTCTTGGCACCGACAAAATCAGGATCGCCGATCAGCCGGGTTTACGTTGGTTGAAGTGCTGATGTGCATTGCAATATTATCGATTCTATTTGGCACGGTTTTCCGGTCGTTTGATACGTTTAACCGATCCTATACCAATGAGAATGTCAAAGCGGGTGTCCAGCAAAAATCGCGCGTCGGAATTGATCTGATGGCGCGCGATATCCGTTTGGCTGGGCTGGACCCTTTGAATGCAGCCAACTCCGGTTTTATTGCAGCCGATACCAACACAACCAGCATTCGATTTACAGCCGATCTTAACTACGACGGTGATCTTGGTGATCCCTTTGAGGATATTATTTACGCATTAAATGGCAATTTGCTTCAGCAGACCAGCGATCTTGGGAGCGGGCCGGTAACCGCCACCCTTTTGGATAATGTCAGCGCACTGACCTTTAATTACCTGGACCAGGCGGACAATCTCCTGCCCGAGCCCATTGCCACCAATCTGATTCGAACGGTTCTCATTTCGCTAACCTTGCAACGACCGGCAGGTCGGGACGGTCAGGTTAGCCGGACGTATACCACGCGTGTCAGATGCCGGAATCTGTAGCGAAGAAAGAGAAAAAATTATGAAACTGCTTAAATCGCTGAAATGCACCATTCATAATGAAAACGGATTTGTACTGGGCACCGCGATTCTGGTTTCGGCCATTTTACTACTGGCCGGAGTACTGGCTGTGTGGACCTCCAACACGGAAGTTGCCATCGTCCGCAACGAAGGCCAGATGATCCGGGAATTTTATAATGCCGAGGCCGGGGTGGTCGACGCCATTGAAAATTACAATTCGGGTCCGACCACCTGGATGACCAATGATTTTCTGTCCTCTGATCCGACTGTCGCCAACAATGCCGTCACGTCCAATGACGAAAGCGGCAATGCGGTTGCCACCGTCGAAGTACGCTGCATTGAGCCCAGCGCGACACCTATCGCGTCGTTCAGTGACGCAGCCAACAACATCCCTCAGCAGCCTCATATCGGATCGCCGCCGCCAGGCTCAGGATACAGTCTAAAATATTTTGAAGTCCGTCGTTACAGCTTAACGGCCACGTCAACCAACGGAAACACCCAAGTTCAGGTGGGCGCGTGGAAGGTATTTAATAAATTTTAGGGTGATGACACCATCAAAGAAGCGCAAGATAGCGGTTTATCTAAGATAGGGAGATGCGGGCATGAAGAAAGCCTTTTTGATTGCATTGATGCTGATTGTGGGCACGACAACCTTCGGATGGGCAGACGATACCGAAATTTACGGTACGGTCACCAACCCGGATCTAGAGCCCAATATCTTAATTATTTTTGACTCTTCGGGCAGTATGTCCACCGAGGATGTGCCGGGTACGCCCTATGATTCGGCAACCGTTTATACCGGATCCTACAGCACCAATACGGTTTACGAACGCTACTGGAGCTGGGGCAGCTGGTCCTATCAATGGCGAATCTTTGCCACTGATGTGGCGAATTTGAACTGTACCTGGATAAAAGACGACCTGCTCGATCACGGCTATGCCTACGGCCGTATTTATTCATCCAGTTATGCCTGCGGCGGGTCCCGACGCAGGTTGCGCCTGGGTAATTTTATGAATTACGATGAATCCGGTGTGGGTGAGACAAAAAGCCGAATCGAAGTCGCCCAACAGGTCGTCACCGATCTGATCAACAACACCACCGGCGTGCGCTTTGGTTTGATGAAATTCAACTGGGATCAGGGCGGCCAGCTGGTGGCTGCCTGCGGCACCGACAAAAGCACGCTGATCAGCGAGGTCGGCAATATTACGGCCGACGGCTGGACCCCGCTGGCAGAAACTCTGGCCGAGGCCGGGCTCTATTTTGCCGGCATGAGCAGCTGGTACAATCTCGGTGTCAACTATACATCTCCCATGCAGGAACGCTGTCAGAAAAATTACATTATCATTATGACCGACGGACAATCGACCCAGGATATCGATTCCCGACTGACCGGCACACCGTATATCAACGGTGACATCATCGGCGACTATGATGGCGATCACAGCGGTTCGGAAGCCGATTACGCCGATGACGGCTCTGACTACCTGGATGATGTGGCTAAATACCTGTACGAAAATGACTGTCATACTACCCTGGGTGACGGGACGTCTTTCGACAAGCAAAAAATCACCACCTATACGATCGGCTTTAAAACGTCACAGCAGCTGCTGCAGAATACGGCCGCCAACGGGGGCGGCGAATATTTTACGGCCGACAACATCTCGGAGTTGGCCATGTCTTTTGAGCAGATTTTGACTGCTATTTCTGAAGAAAATGCGGTCTTCGTGGCTCCGGTGGTTCCCATCAGCCGCATGAACCGGACCTATGCCGGTGACAAGATCTATCTGGGTTTTTTCAAACCTCAACAAAGCGGTCGCTGGATCGGAAACATCAAGCGTTACGGTTTGGACAGTGCCGGTGTGCTTTATGATGCCACCGGGATGGAAGCCTGTACATCTGACGGGTTGATCAAAGACAACACCCTTTCCTACTGGACCGTGTTGGGAAATGATGGACCGGATGTTGAAAAAGGCGGCGCGGCAGAAGTCCTCGATTCTCTGATCGACAGCGCTGCTGTGCGTAATCTTTATACCTATACCGGTTCGGTATCTGACCTTACCAATAATGCCAACGCCTTTGTGGAATCAAATGCGAATATCACTGATCAAGACCTGGGCGTGGCTTCCGGGGCCGAAAGAACGGATCTGTTCAACGCCGTTCACCAAGGGGGGCTCGGTGACATTATTCATTCGGAACCGGCAGTGGTGCATTACCCGGACCCGGACGGCAATCCGGCGACGAACGATGCCAAGACCATCATTTTTTCCGGTTCCAACGATGGTGTTTTACATGCCTTTGATGATGATGATGGCAGTGAAATCTGGGGCTTTATTGCGCCGGACCAGCTGGGGCGCCTGAATTTACTTGATAACGCCGATCATGAATACTTCATCGACGGCTCACCTTCGGTTTACTATGGATCGAGCCAAAAAATTATGATTTTAGGCGAGCGTCGAGGCGGCCAGAATTATATGGTCCTTGATATCAGCGCCCATGACGCGCCTGCCTGGCTGTATTCCATCGAGCCCACCATTTTGGACCCGGACCCCTTAAACAATCCGGACACCGATAGCTATGAGATGCTGGGTCAATCCTGGAGCCGTCCCCAAACCATCACGGTGGCAACCGACGTCACCACTACGGAGACGGGTATACCGCCGGCCTGCAGTGTAACGGTCAGTACCGATGTGGAAGATGTATTTCTGATACCCGGCGGCTATGACAACAACCAGGATCAGGAGATACCCAGTCCGACCGATGCGGTGGGTCGGGCACTCATTTCCGTTAGGGTAACCGACGGCCAGTTGATCAGCGGATTGAATTTTAATGCCGAAGATCATACCAGCCTGGGCATGACGCATTCTATTGTGGATGTATCGGGTATCGATCACGACGGTGACGGTATTGTCAGTCGCATTTACACCGGCGATCTGGGAGGCAATATATTTGCTTTCAAAGACGATGAAGTCATGTCTTTTTGCAGCGGCACCTATTCAAAATCAATCTCAGATGGTACCTGGAGCGCTCAGAAACTGTTTTCCGCTTCTGCCGTGGACGGCATTCAACGTAAGATTCTGTATGCCCCCGACGTGGTGGGCGAGGATTACGGCGAGATAATCTTCTTCGGCACCGGAGACCGCTCCGACCCTGATGAAACCGGTGTTGTAAACCGTTTTTACGCTGTTAAAAACGACTGGTCGGGCGGCGTTACGCTGGATGAAAACGACCTTGTTGATGTAACCGACGATATGATTCAACTGGGCA
>CAJHYI010000350.1_pt1 | contig 10708 bp, 8 predicted proteins | sample 9198771 | NCBI WGS metagenome assembly CAJHYI01 (sample SAMEA7708367, study PRJEB35096) | sediment metagenome | biome: marine neritic benthic zone biome [ENVO:01000025]; feature: sediment [ENVO:00002007]; material: shallow marine sediment [ENVO:03000034] sea grass bed [ENVO_01000059] ...
GCGAAGGGTTTCGATCATGCCTTCAAAGATTCTTTCTTTCTGGTCTTCCGATAAAATCGAAAATTGGGATGTTTGATTCACTATCTGATTCGTTTGCGTGCTCATCATCAAACCTCCTTTTTGTCTGACAGGTTGATGATCTTTTTCATCTCCTGAATTAGTTTTTCATCCAACGGCTCTGGTTTATGGGATTCCAATATACGGTCCACCTCGGGTTCGAGCCGTTCATTATAGCTTTTGCCGCCCCCTTCCGACCAGATTTCGAAGTTGGACCGATCGATAATTGTCGGTCGGAACCATTCTTTCCAGTGATCATAGGTGTGGTCATGACTCAAAAATTCACCGCCCGGACCGATTTCTTTAAGAATGTCCAGCGCCAAAGTCTCATCAGTAACGGCAATACCCTTACCGATCTGCTTGATCATTCCGATGATCTCGTCACACATAACCAGACCGGAAAGTGATCCGTTCAAACCGCCATCCAGGCAGCCGAGGTGGTGGATCAGGTTGGTTCCCGTCATGAAGCTGTTGTATACGCTCATCACCGATTCCGAGGCTGCCTGTTCATCCACCACTTTCGAGTCCGTGCATCCGCCGGGTGAAGCGCTCAAAAGTCCCAACCATTTGTAAATTTCGGTGCCGGCAGCCGAGGCCAGATGCAGTTCAGGTGATCCGTAAGAAAGGGTTTTATGATCTTTATCCATGATGGTCTGAACGCCGCCCAGAATTAACGGCATTCCGGGTTTTTGCAGGTAACACATTACCATTGTCAGCAAAGCATCCGCAAGTGTTTGGACCAGCACGCCGGCTATCGTGGCCGGGGCGTTTACACCCAGCCCCGCGCATGGGGAGTAGATAGTTGGTATCCCTTTATCGGCAGCGAACAGAAGTTGGTTCACTATTGCGGTGTTGCTCGTCAGTGGTGAATCCGAGGTGATGTAGGTTGCAAACAGCGGGCTTAAGCGAAACTCTTTTTCACCGCCGCGTATCAGACAGGCCATTTCCCATTGATCCCTTAATCCGTCAACATCGACACTGGTGACCATCAGCGGCTTGGTGCAGTTTTTGACCATGGCCATAAATTGATGCCGATCTTGTGTTTTCGGGTTATGCGCGTTTGACACCACACCGAACGACATGCAAAAATCGAAGCGGGGCAACGAATCAACGATTTTAGCGGCGGCTTCCACATCAGCAAATGTGCATTTGCGACGGTCTCCGGTCTTGAGATCGTACACAAAAGTGGCATCGGCTCCGCTTCCAAAAGCCACTTCATTTTTTTGGAGTTTGATTGAACGGTTTCCGTTTCTATCGGTCAACGCCGCTTTGGAAGGGCTGCTCTGGAGCGCTTGTTCTGCCAGGGCGGTGGGAATCCGCACCCGGTCATTTTCGGTGACGATCGCATCACTTTTTTCAAAATTTTGTAAAGCCTCTGGGTGCAATATCCGGGCTCCGGAAACCTCCAAAACGTCCAGAGCCGCAAAATAAATCTGTTCGATTTGATCTGCGGTCAGAATTTGAAACATCGTTGTACCATAGGCCTGTTGATTCATTTTGATGAGCATTGTTTTTTCTAACATGGGTCTATCTCCTATTTTGCTTTTTTAAACAGCGGCCCGAGGCTATGGGTACCACAATTTTTTGCAAAGGCCGGGCGAGTTTACAAACCCAGCAGCTCTTTTCCGGTATCAACAGCGCTGGCGGCATTCGAGGCATAAGCATCGGCGCCGATTTCTTTGGCAAACTCGGCTGTCACGGGAGCCCCGCCAATCATGATTTTGACATGGTCTCTGATGCCCGCCTCTTTTATGGCATTGATGGTTTCGCCCATCTTTGGCATAGTGGTGGTTAACAGCGCCGACATGCCAAAGAGCTCCGCCTTGTGATCCTTCAAGGCATCAACAAATGCCTGCGGCTCCTGATCGATGCCCAGGTCGATCACTTTAAAGCCGGCTCCTTCGAACATCATGCCCACCAGGTTCTTGCCGATGTCATGTAAGTCGCCCTTCACCGTTCCGATCACCAGGGTTCCGGCCGTCTTCACACCGGATTCCACCAGCAGGGGCCGCAAAATTTCCATGGCACCATGCATGCACTTGGCACACCGCAACACCTCCGGAATAAACATTTCATTGGCTTTAAAGCGCTGCCCCACGACATCCATGCCGGCCAGCAGTCCCTGCTCCAAAATATCCTGGGGCGATAGACTCTCTTCTAAGGCTTCTTTTGTGAGACTCGAAACTTCATCCACTTTACCGGCGATCAACGATTCCGCCATCTTTGCGAATAATTCACTCATGATCTGTGCCTCCTTTGCGAATAAAATATAGGTGAAAAAAATCGTTTCGGTTCGAATGCCCCGGCAATACTGCAAAAAGGTCCTGACCGTAGCAATCTATATAATATTTATTTGACAATCAACATATCATACGGCCAGAAAAAAAATTTCTTACTACTCTTTATACAGATTAAACAGGATATCATTTTCATAATAAGCCTGCTCCAGTTTTTCCTGGTGCTTTTTAAGTCTGTCACCATTCCGGCTGGCAAGTTCGAGAACCAGATAGTTGATAACGCAGGAAATCGTGGTTGGATTTCCGATAAAGGGAATGTTTTTTGACGGCGCGACCAGCGACAGATGGCCGAATTGAATCAACGGGCAAAGGGCGCTATCGGCAATCACAATCAGATTGAGTCCGAGGCGACGAACCAATTTGCCCAATCGAATCAGTTCATTCGGATAGCGCGTTGTCGCGACAATGATCACCAGGCTTTCCGGTGATGCAATCGTCAGCCAATCGATCGCAGTGCTGTCGCTGCCTTTTAATATGTGGACACCGGAGCGAATCTTGGTCAAAGACCATCCCAGATAGTAAGCAAAGGTATAGGAAAGACGGGATCCGACGACGTAGATGGAATTGCTGGATTCAATTAGATCAACAATTTTCTTGAGTGCATCCATATCGACGGTTTCAAGAAATAGCTTAAGATTTTCCATTTCTTCAAACACCACGCGGCTGAGACGATCTGCGCCCGCCAACTGCATACCCGACAGGTCGGTGCGATCCAGCATCGTGAGTTCCGTGTCCACAAAATCCCTTAACGCCTGTTGGAATGCGCCGTAGCCTTCGTATCCCAGCTGACTGACGAAGCGGACCACGGTCGCTTCGCTGACCTGGCATGTTTGAGCCAGTTCCTTGGTTGTCATGAAGACCGCTTTGCGAGGGTTTTCAAGGATATAGTTACCCAGGATCCGGCCTTTGGGTGTTAGGGCATGCTGCCGTTCGACAATGCCCTGCATCGTCGGGTGTGATGGTTGATCTTTCATGATATGACAGCTTAAAATGAAATAAACATAATCAAACAGGGTAAAATTTACAAAAAAGTCGCTCAAGATAGCGTGCTATGAGCCCGGGCTGCATCATAGCGCGGGCATAATGATTGAAATCTTATCAAAAACCGCTGTGCTTCGCCGGACGGGCAAATGGCGCTCGCTTAAAAATTCTGCCCCGTTTCAAAAAGAGTTACTAATATAATATTATCAGTATATTATATTAATTTATCTGTTGTTAGTCGAGCTAAAAATAGGCTGGAATTGTTTTATTATCAAGATTTTTTTTGAAATGTCAACCTATTTTGAAATGATTTGCTTCATTTTTTATTTTTTTCTTGACAGATTTTGTTTCATTGACATAAATAGTGTCAAATTTAAAAGATAGCCTGAACCACTGCGGGCAAAGTCAGCCAATTTAGTAACTTTCTGAAATATAATTAAATTATTATATAGCGCATCATCAATAGAGGGAGAATTTATGTTTGCAAAGGTCAAGCCCCTGTGGGGGAAAAAGCCGTCGCTCAAGTCAAATTATGATGCTGTTATCATCGGGGGTGGGCTGCATGGGCTGGCCGCGGCCTATTTTTTGGCACGGGATCACGGTATCAAGGATGTGGCCGTCATTGAAAAACGTTATCTGGGATTCGGCGGTTCCGGGCGCAATACCGCCATCGTGAGGGCCAACCAGCGCACCCAGCAAAATGTTCCCCTTTACAGGGAAGCCCTTGACCTATGGCCCGCCCTCACCAAAGAACTCGATTACAATTTGATGTTCTTCAACTGCGGCAACCTGAACCTGATGCACAGCGAGGCCGCCATGAATGCGGCGCGCATGAATGTCGCCACCGCGCAGTTTCACGGGGTGGAAAGCCATCTGATCGATGCCAAACAATGCAAAGAACTGGTTCCGGCCCTTAATATCTCGCCGGACATCACCTATCCGATTTTTGGTGCCATGTTTCATCCGCCCGGCGGCATTTTGCGCCATGATGCCATCGTCTGGGGCCTGGCAAAAGGGGCTGCCAAACATGGTGTGCACATTCACCAGCAAACCGAAGTGACCGGCATCGGTGTTGAAAATGGCAAAATCGTTTCTGTTGAAACCGACAATGGCCAGATAAAAACACCACGGGTGTTGAATGCCGCCGGCGGGTATTCCGCTGCGCTATCCTATCAAATGCTGGGATTAAAATTGCCGATCAGCGTTTTAACCATTCAGGCCATGGTCACCCAGCCGCTGAAACCCATTTTAAACCATGTGGTGTCATCCGGCGCTTATCATGCCTATGCGAATCAGACCCTTAAAGGCGAAATCGCCACCGGTGCCCACATGGATGCCTGGCCCAATTACACGACGCAAACCACTGCTTATTACATCAAGCATCAGGCCGAAGCACTTTCAGAGATGCTGCCCTGTTTAAGAGGGGTTAAATTTATGCGCCACTGGGGCGGTTTGGCCGACATGACACCAGACATGGCGCCCATCATGGATGGTAACGACCCCATCGAAGGCTATTACATGGATTGTGGCTGGGGCTATTTCGGTTTCAAATCCTGTGCCGCCGCCGGCAAATATATGGCCCAATTTATGGCCAGTGGGAATTGCCCCGATATGCTCAAACCCTTTAATCTGCGTCGCTATGAACAGCACCGGCTGATGGGGGAAACCGCAGCGCTGGTGAATTATACACCGGACAACTAGATGAATGAATATTCAATAGTCAATATTCAATCTTAAATTAAAATGGAGGTCACCTCATGGCATTAACCCTCACCTGTCCCGTGTGCGGCAAGCGCAACGGTTATGAATTTCGCTATGGCGGAGAAGAAAAGGGGCCCCGGCCGGATGAAGCAGATCTTACGCCGCAGGTCTGGTGCGAATATGTACACATGAATCAATGTGTAGCCGGCATCCAGAAAGAATGGTGGTGCCATAAAGACGGCTGTGGTGTCTGGTTTACAACGTACCGCGACACGACCTGTAATCTTGAAGTAGATCAACCGGAGGCGCAATCATGAAAAGGCTGGAAAAACTATCCACCCTGCGGATTAATCCTGCCAAAACCCTTGAGTTTAAATATAAGAACAAAAAGCATCAGGGGCTGAGTGGAGACACGGTTGCGACTGCCCTTTATGCCAGCGGTACTCGCATTTTTGGGCGCAGCTTGAAATACCATCGTCCCCGGGGTCTTTACAGTCTCGATGGCGAAAGCAGCAATACCTGCATGCAGGTCAACAAAATCCCCAATGTTTGTGCGGAAACAACACTCCTGGCAGATGGCATGCAGGTAAAAGCACAAAATGTGGCGGGATCACCGGAAACGGATCTGAAGGGATTCATGGACAAACTGGATTGGGCGATGCCGGCGGGGTTTTATTATCGCACCCTGCACAAACCGGCCCGCATATGGCCCATTGCGCTGAAACAGGTGCGTAAGGCTGCCGGACTGGGGAAAATATCGGCCAAATTTCAAATGTCCGGGACATATGATGAAATCTATCCCAAAGCAGATGTGTGTGTCATCGGCGGTGGGCCGGCGGGCATGTCGGCGGCCCTGATTGCCGCTGAACACGACCTAAGGGTGATCCTCCTGGAATCTCGCCCGTGGCTGGGCGGTTTTTTTGACTATCGCACAGCGCAAAATGGCGCCGGGGTATCGCTTGCGCAAAGCGCCCGACAGATGGCGAAACAGCTTGAACAAAACTCAAATGTTCGCGTATTTAAGCAAACCGCAGTGGTTGGCGTCTATAACAACAATCTGGTCACCGCATTTCAGAAAGGGCAGGAGAGCGATTCTTTTAATGAGCGCTATCTTGAAATCCGGGCCACCAGTGTTGTGGTAGCCACCGGCTGCATCGAGCGTCCGTTGCTTTTCGAAAACAACGAGTGCCCCGGTGTGATGCAGATTGGCTGTGCTCATCGACTGGCGCATACGTATGGCTTGCTTCCCGGGAAACAGGCCATTTTCAGTATCGGACATGATTTGGGCCTGGAAGCAGCATTGGATCTTTTTGACCTGGGCCTTGAAGTTTTATGCGTGGCTGACATCCGGGAAGATGGACAAGACCCCGAGTTACTGGAAGGACTCCAGCAGCGCAACATCCCCTTTTTAAGGGGCTGGGTTGCAACCCAAGCACAGGGCCATAAAACCCTCAACAAGGTTCGCCTGGCCACGATCCCGGGGACACTCGAAAAAGAATTTCCCTGCGACCTTTTAGTGGCCTCTGCCGGAATGACGCCTTGTACCGGGCCGCTTTCTCTGGCCCAGACAAAGCTGGACTATGACCCATACACTGGTTTCTTTATCCCCCGGCAGTTACCGGACAAAATACAGATCGCCGGTCGCTTGCTGGGACTGAATCATCCTCAGTCCATTGAGGCCTCGGGACGGCTGGCCGGCACATTAGCAGCTGCCGACTGCGGCGAACCTGTTGAAGGCCTGTTAAAAAAAGCTCGCGAAAATCTCAATCAATTGCCGGGTCCAGATAAAGGGTGTAAATTGGTGACGGCACCTGTTGGGGGTCGTAAAACCTTTATCTGTTTTGATGAAGATACGACCCTTAAAAATGTGAAACAGGCCCTGGCGATGGGCTTTGATGCCACCGAACTCATCAAACGCTTTACCGCCGCCGGTACCGGACCGGGACAGGGCGGCATCCCCGGGCACAATCTGCCGCTTTTTGTGGCGCAGTATCATGGCGATGCCAATGTAACCGCCATGCCGACCACCGTGCGGGTACCTCTGGTTCCCACCTTTATTGCCACCTATGCCGGCAGCAATCACGATATGTGCAAACGTACGCCGGTACACGATTCCCAAAAAGCCGCCGGCGGTGTCATCCGTCGCATCGGCGTCTGGAAACGGGCACGCTATTTTTCCACGGATTTCAGCTGTCAAAAAGAAATCAAAAATGTCCGCACAAACGTCGGCATGCTGGATGCTTCTACGCTGGGCAAATTCAGGATCTGGGGGCCTGATGCCTTAAACGCCCTGCAGCGGGTTTACGTCAGCGACATGTCCAACATTGCAAACGGCAAAGCTAAATATTCGGCCATGTGCAACGAAGACGCCTGTATTATTGATGACGGCGTGGTGGTCAAAAGGGCTGAAAACGACTATTATTTTACCACCTCAACCGCCCGGGCCGGTGCCACGGTGGAATGGATCCGTTACCACACCCGCTATGACGGCTGGAATTTTCATATGGTCAATCTCACCGACGCCTTTGGCGTGATCAACATTGCGGGACCCAACGCGCGCAAGGTGTTGAAAAAAGTTACGGATGCGGATATTTCCGATACGGCCTTTCCGTATGCCGGGTATCGTGAATTTATGATTAACGATGCCATACCGGTAAGATCGATGCGTTTGGGATTTGTGGGTGAGCTTTCCTTTGAGCTACATGTTCCAGCATCCTATATGCAGACCCTGTGGGATGTGATCAGCAAAGCCGGTAAAAAATTTGGCATCCGCCATTTTGGCCTGGAAGCCCAAAATGTGTTGCGCATGGAAAAAGCCCACCTGATTATCGGTTCCGAATCCGAGCAGCGGACCACGCTTCACGACGTCGGCCTCGGTTTTCTGTGGGACCGCAATAAATCTGAGGCAAAAACCGTGGGAGCCGTGGCGTTGAGGCAGACAGAGAATCAGGAGGGACGTTTTAAGCTGGTGGGATTTAAGATGGAAGATCCAGCCCGGCCCCCCAAGGATGGATCCATCATTGTGGACAGTCGCATCAGAGGATATGTGTGTATTGCACGCCACAGTTTTACGTTGAAAGAACCTGTCGGGCTGGCCTTGGTGGAAGCGCAGCTGGCCGAGGAAGGCACGCGCTTGCAAATCTATGAAGATGAATGCAAGGGCCAGCACATTTATGCAACGGTGGTACCCACCCCCTTTTACGACCCTGAAGGTAAGCAGTTAAGGATATGAGGTAAAAATGGCTGTTGAAATTATGCGACGATCTCCAGTAACTTTTCCAGGTAAACCTCTCAAGACCGAGCTTCGCGATCATTGGACCGTGGTGCTGGAATATGAAGCCGAAGACAACGGTCCCCGGGTGGTCGATTTAAGCCACCGGATGCGGTGGGATCTTCAGGACAGCGATATTTCCAGGCACCGGCCGTGGGGCCTGAACATCCCGGATACACCCGGACGCTGTGTTTTTGAAAATGGCCTTTTAATCAATCGCATGAACCGGACCCAGGCATCCATCTGGCATCTATCCGGAGAAAACCGCTCTTTTCCAGATGATCCGGCTTTTACGGACGTGACCGATGCGACCGTGTTCTTGGCGCTGTTAGGCAAGGAAATTTTTTCGATAACTGAAAAGTTAACCGCCCTTGATTTTTTTGATCCTTTAAAGGAGACTCCGTTTTTGCTGCAAGGACCGTTTTCACATGTCCCCTGCCAGATTGTAATATTGGGAAATACGCTGGAAAGGTCTGCCATTCTGTTTACCTGTTCACGGGGATATGCCCAGGATATGATCGCGGCGATTCTTGAAGCCGGAGAAGAATTTGAACTCCAGCCTGCCGGTGAAAACGCTTTCAGAGATTGGGTAAATTACAGTTCCGGCTAAACGTAAACCACCAAAAAGAGGACGCAATGAACCTTGAAGACAAGATACGGGCCTTGCTCGATGAACGGAAGATATCTTACGAAGTTTTTGAGCACGAACCGGTTTACACCAATCCCACCATGGCAGAGGCCTTAAACGTTAGCGAGGCCGAAACGGTCAAGTCGCTGGTTTTAAAAACCAAAGAAGGCCGGATGATCGTTTTGGTATTGCCGGGAAACAAAAAGGTGGACTGGAAACAGGCTGCGGCCGGGGCCAAAACAAAAAAAGTATCCTTTGCCAAACCCGAGGAAGTCAGCTCTGCGGTGGGTTGTGAGGTGGGGTGTGTACCGCCCTTTGGGCATTTGACAACCCTGCCGATTTACATGGATCCGGATTTGACCAAAAAGAATTTTGTTTACTTTAACCCGGGTGTTCATGATAAATCGTTTAAAATAAAAGCCTGGGACTTAAAAAAGCTTTGCAATCCATCTCTCATTTGACTTAGTGTAACCAATAGCACGCTTTAATTTGAGTGTTTAGTTTTGATGAATTCACAATTTGCAATCCAAAATCCGCAATCAATAGAGGAGGGTTATCATCATGACGAAAAAATATGATGCCATTATCATCGGTGCAGGTGTCATCGGCGCTCCCATCGCTTATGAACTGACCCAGATGGGTTACAAGACGCTAAACATCGACAAGCTGGCAGATGCGGGCGAAGGCTCAACGGCTGCGTCCTGTGCCATCGTGCGGGCCCATTATTCGACAGAAGATGGCGTCGCCATGGCCTACGAGGGATTTAAGTACTGGTTGGACTGGAAGAATTACCTGGACCATGTCAATGACGAAAAAGGCCTGGCCAGGTATATGAACACCGGCTCCATCCTGATTAAATCCCAGGGGCACGACTGGCGCAAGGTCAAAAAACACTACGACAGCGTCGGCGTTACCTATGAAGAGTGGGACAACGATAAGATCAAAGAAATGGTGCCGGTTTATGATATGCACGAAAACTGGCCTGTCAGACGGCCCGAAGATCCAGAATTTTTTAACGAACCACAAAAAATGCTCGAGGGCGCGCTGTTTTGTCCCGAAGGCGGTTACGTCAACGACCCGGCACTTTCCACCCACAACGTCATGCGCGCGGCAGAAGCCAAGGGCGCTGAATTTATGTTTAACGCCGAGGTCGTCGAAGTCAGAAGTCAGGACAACCAGGTGCTGGGTGTAACGCTCAAGGATGGAATTCAAATCGATGCGCCGGTGGTCGTCAATGCGGCCGGCCCGCACTCTTACAAAATCAATCAAATGGCCGAAGGGGTTTACGAAGGCTGCAACATCAAAACCAAGGCCCTGCGGCACGAGGTGATGCACTGCCCGTCTCCGGAAGGATACGATTATCTTGATAAAGGGTACCATACTTCAGACGGTGACATTGCCTGTTATTACCGCCCGGAAGTCGGTAACATGTTTTTGATCGGCAGTGAAGATCCGGAATGTGATCCGCAGGAGTGGGTCGATCCGGATGAGTTTTATGCGGGTAAAGGCGGCACCGGGCGGGACAACCAGCTCAGCGAAGCCCAGTGGAAAGCCCAAACCTACCGCTGTGCCAAGCGGGTGCCCGGCATGCAGATACCCAACCAGCCCCGTGGAACCTGCGACCTGTATGACTGCTCGGACGACTGGATTCCCATTTATGACAAATCCGACATGAAGGGCTTCTACATGGCCATCGGTACCAGCGGAAACCAGTACAAAAATGCGCTGGTGGTCGGCACCATGATGGCCGAATTGATCGACGCCTGCGAAAAA
>CAJHYI010000019.1_pt1 | contig 10614 bp, 10 predicted proteins | sample 9198771 | NCBI WGS metagenome assembly CAJHYI01 (sample SAMEA7708367, study PRJEB35096) | sediment metagenome | biome: marine neritic benthic zone biome [ENVO:01000025]; feature: sediment [ENVO:00002007]; material: shallow marine sediment [ENVO:03000034] sea grass bed [ENVO_01000059] ...
AAAGTAATTATACAGCAGAGGCCATCCCTTCCGGCCGCTGACCCGTCTTCTTCGCGACAATCTGTAAAATCCCCAGCATGACCAGCACAATCACGATGATACAGGTGCACATGGCATTGGCGCTGGCGGTCCAGCCGTCATTGTCGAGCATGATGATCTCAATGGCTGCCAGGTGGACGGTGGCGGACACCAGAAAGATCACGGCGCTGATGGTGGTCATTGATCGCATAAAAAAATAGACGAAGTTTTGAAAGAAGGCCACCCGCGAAAGCGGGAATATGATTCTGAAAAACGTGCGGAAAGTGTCGCCGCCCAGGCTGATGGATGCTTCTTCGATGGATGGATCGATATTTCGCAGGTTGGAAATGCTGGATAATATGCCCAGGGTAAAATTACAAATCACGATATTGATCACAATGATCCAGGGCGTTCCGTAGAAAAGATAATAGGGTTTGTTAAAGGCCAGGATATATCCCAGCCCCATCACCAGACCGGGAATAGCCGCCGGCATGACTGACAAAAGATAAATCGTCTGCTTGAAAAAAGGCTTGCGCGTTTCCATGACATAGCCGGCAACCAGCGTAATGAAAGCACCGGCAATCCCCACGATCAGCGAAACCCAAACACTGGTCCAGATGGCCGAATAGCCCGCGATGGATGGGAAATTATAATGGGCCATTGTCAACGACCAGTCATACGGCCAAATTTTAACAAAAGAGCCGATGATAACGGTGGCAAATACCAGAAAAATAGCAAATGTAACCAGGCTGCAATAAATCGAGTAGGAAATTTTCTTCAGTGGCCGTGAGGGTGGGATCACGGGCCGGGCCGCCCCGCTGATCATGGAAAATGTTTTGCGGGAGATGTAATAATTTAACATGAAGGCCATCAGCGAAGGCACCAGCAAAATAATACTGATGGTAGCTCCCAGGTCAAAGCGGTAGAGATTGGTGACCTGGGCGTAGATTTCGGTGGCCAGGACATTATAATCGGCTCCGATAACCACCGGATTGCCAAAATCGGTAATGGTCAAATTGAAAGTCAGGGCAGCGGCGCTGAAAATTCCGTATTTGGCAGACGGCAGCGTAATACGGGTGAACACCTTGAAGGGCGAAGCGCCCAGGCTCTCGGCCGCCTCATCCAGTCGGATGTCCACTGCCGACAGGGTTGTATATAAGATGACAAAGGCGTGGGGCAGGCAATACAGTACCTCTGAAACAATAATGCCGGTGGCCCCGTAAATATTCCAGTCGGTTTTTAAAAGATGGGCCGTAATCAGGCCATTGCGGCCGAACAGATAAATCAGCGCCAGGGCTTGAACAATCGAGGGTGCTACTAGAGGCAACATGATGACATTGCGAAAAAAGGTCTTTCCGCGGATGGTTGTGCGGGTCATCGCATAAGCGTAAAAGAAAATAATAATCGTGACAATAATCGTTGTGGCCACCGACACATACAGACTATGCCACAGTGCTCTGACGGTATAGGCCGTGGTGAAATATTTTTGAAAATTTGCCAGAGTGAAATTGGCCAGAGCAAACTCGCCGCCTTTGAAAAAACTCATCTTGAGAATGGCCGACAGGGGGAAAAGCATAAAAAAGCAAAGAATCAGGCCGATGAAAATGGTGACGGTGGGAACAATGAAGCGATCGATTTCCATCCGTACGGCAGAAACCCCGTATTGTGGCGGTGCAGCAGCGGCTGATGCAGTCGATTTCATATGGGTTTATCTATCTATCCTATATTTTTTTAATTTGTGTCTGCGGGAGCATCATCTTGCTGTTATATATGTGGTAGGAAGCAGATTTCCCGCTTAACAAAAATATTTCCCAAAACTTGAACGTGTCTCAAAAATAGCAGATCGCGCTCAAGTACAAGGCTTAAACCGATTCAAAAGTGGAGCATACACGGTAGTATTCGAGCATTTTGAATCGGTTTAAAACGCAGTAATTGAGCGTTAGATGCATTTTTGAGATACGTTCAGATGAGTTTTCTGAACAGCTCAGCATACTGATGAAACGCTTCCGGCGGAAAATAGAGTTTAAATTTATCCTTTCGTTTTAACTCCAGCTGTTCGAATTCTTTTTCGGAAATGTCCACCAGCATTTCTTCTTCTTCCAGGATGAAGGTCACTCGCACGATCGCCCCCAGAAAATTGATAACCTCCGCTTGAACTTCAACCACATTGGAAGACAGGTATTTTTCAAAAGATCCGGTCTCATCGACCAGTTCAATATTTTCGGGTCGAATGGCCAGATGGACCGTCCCTTTTTCGGAATCATCAAGGTTTGCAACCGCCAACTCCAGCCGGCCAAACTGAACCTTGCCGTTTTTTTTCGTTCCGGTGATAAAATTGGAGATGCCCACAAATTCAGCAATAAAGCTGGTTTTGGGTTTTTTATAGATTTCCCAGGGCGAACCGATCTGTCTGATCTCGCCATCCCGCATGATGGCGACCCGGTCTGCCAGCGCCAGCGCCTCTTCCTGATCATGGGTGACATAGATCATCGTAACGCCCAGTTCTTCCTGCAGCTTTTTGATAACCGTGCGAAGGCGTATTCGGATCTTGGCATCCAGGGCGCTCAAGGGTTCATCCAGCAGCAGCACATTGGGTTTGATGGCAATTGCCCGGCCCAGTGCCACTCGTTGCTGCTGCCCGCCGCTCAGCTGCGCAGGATAATGACGCTCCCAGTCGGCCAGGCCCACCAGCTTAAGGATTTCGCTGATGCGTTCATCGATCAGCTTTGGGGGCATTTTGCGCATTTTTAAACCAAAGGCAACATTCTGATGCACCGTCATATTGGGAAACAGGGCATAAGACTGAAATACGATCCCAAAATCCCGTTTCTGCGGAATGACATCATTGATAATTTTTCCATCATAAATGACGTCCCCGCTTGTTTGCTGCTCAAAGCCGGTAATGATTCTTAAGAGGGTGGTTTTGCCGCACCCGCTGGGGCCTAAAAAGCAGACGAATTCACCGGGCTCGATAACCAGATCAACATCTTTGACCGCAACCAGCTCGCCAAAATGTTTGTTGATGTTTTTTAAAACAAGCTGTTTGGAGGTGGTTTCCATAAGAAGGTCCGTTTATACCGCTTTCCATAAAAATGTTGCGAATTAAGGAGTTGCGGCATAAGTGGTTGTAAAAAAAAACGTTTGAAATACGGAACGTTTTTTTACAACCACTATAAAGGCAAAACTTCATAAATCCTCTACAGAGGATTTATGAAGTTTTTAAAAAGTCATTCAACGCACTCTTATCTCAAGAAATGATTTTGCCAGACTTCCAGAATTTTGGCGCGATTTTCAGATTGCCACGGGAAATCCATCGGTGCCAGCTTAATTGTTTTAAGGGCAGGCAAATCCTTAGGCCCGGAAACACCCGGATAGGTTACCCCCAGTTTGAATTTGGCATATTCTTCCATGGCCTGTTTGCTGATGGCCCAATCCAGGAATTTTTTGGCCGCCGCCTCATTCTTTGCGCCCTTGAGCAGCGCGTTGGCCTCGAGCTCAAATCCGGCACCTTCTTGCGGCATGACCAGTGCCACCGGAAAACCCTTCTTTTTTAATGAAGAATATACAAAAGCAAAAGAAGCGCCCACCGCATATTCACCGGCGGCCGTCAGTTTGGCAGGTTTGGAGCCGCTTTTGATGTACTGGCCCATGTTTTTGTCCAATTTTTTAAGAAAATCCCAGGCCTTATTCTGTTCTACGGGCTTGTTTTTGTAATCCGGGTCCAGCATGACCAGCAGGCTGGCCACCTGCAAAAACCCGGTGCCGGAGCTGGCCGGGTTCGGCATGATCAAAGCGCCTTTGTAGACCGGATTCAGCAGATCATTCCAGCCTTTGGGCATCGGCATGTTTTTCTGTGTTAGAACTTTGGTGTTGGGAACCAGAGCTGCTGCATATAAATCGATAGCCGTCCAGTATCCTTCGGGGTTTTTGAAGTTCGCCGGGATCATATCCCAGCCTTTGGGTTTATACGGTACCAGCATGCCCTTGGGAACAAATTCCGACATGTTGGTGACCGCCCAGCCCCAGATGCAATCGGCCTGCGGGTTGTCTTTTTCGGCCAGCATGCGGGCCCCCAGTTCCCCGGTGGAGAGCCGGATGGCCTGAATATCCAGATCGGCCAGCTCCTTTTTGGCGACTTTCAGATATTCGACGATCTCTTCATTTTCCAAAGAGGTATACACCACCACCCGTTCCTTGGCGGCGGCGACGCCCGCTATTAGAAAAACAGAAATTAGTCCACAGACAAAAAATAATCCAAACTTTTTCATGATACATCCTCCTTTTTGTTTTCCAAATTGAGCGTATTAAATAAAAAATATAGGGGAAAACTCTTAACCGTAAAGAATGCTATCGTTTTTAATATTTTTAATTTAAAACCCCAATGGGGCTTGCCGATCTTACCGCGTCTACTGTGTTAGATGTCGTTCCGCATAGTCAACTATAGCGGAGCGACATCCGCCGTGTAGCTGCGGCAACCTCGACAATCGCTCAATTTAGGAGTTGGTGTCCTGCTGAACTAAATTTATTTTTTAAATCGGGCTATACGATAAAAAATAAATAGCTTTGATGCATACTCCATGTCAAGAAGAAACACGGCGATTTACCGTATTTTAAACTCATTTGGGCTTGCAGCCTGCAGCTTATTGCTTAATACGTCAGAGAAGAAAAATGAATCAGTTGCCGGCCAACGGCATTTAATCGAACGTTTATTTTTCCTGGCCTAGCTCCGGTCGTGCAGCTCAGACACGCCTGGAGGTAATTTCTTGATGCGGAACTGGATTTTTTTCTGTCTACCGCCGTTTTCATCCTCGTTTCCACCAAAATATCTGTCCAGATGTCCTGTTTTATCAGTTTAAGTTTAAGTATGGTGAAACAGACGATTTGACGCACCGGCTGCGAGACCTCCAGCGAAAAAAGCGAATTTCGCTGAGGGCGTTTTTTTACAATATTTCCGACTCGTATTAAATATATAGGCGTTTGTATTTATTTGATTTTATTACAAAATCGTTCATTTAAATTGATTGACAAGCATAGTCGTATATGTTAGATGATTTGACTTCTAATACACAAACGATAGAGGAGGAGAGGAATGGGTAAATTTTTTAGATCTCCGTGGCTCGAAGTGAACGTGATGCTGCTGGTGCTCATCCTTTCGTACATAGCGCTTGGCTTGATCACGGGAACTGTCGATACGCAACCCGGTCAAATGTCCGGCGGAGCCATTTGGGGATGGCTTTTTGGATTCTTTTTTCTGAGTTTCGCTATCGCGCTGGTTGCCGTCATCGGCGGCATCGGGGGCGGTGTTTTATTTACGCCGTTTATGCTGGCTTTCACGCCGGTGGACAGCCTCATCGTTAGGGCCACCGGCCTGATCGTGGCCATGTTCAGCGGGCTGGTCTCTACAGGCCCCTTCATGAAAGGAGGCCTGGCCAATCTGAAGATCTGTATTTTTTGCGCGGCCGCATACGGCGTGGGGGCCTTTGGAGGCGCTCAGGGCGCCATTTACGTGGCCCAGCACCTGGGAGAAACCGGCGAAGGTCTTGTGCGACTGGCTCTGGGGATCATTCTCTGCTCCCTGGCCGTCTATTTCCTGGTTGGCGGCAAGAAAATAGAGTGGCCCGAAGTCAAAAAAGTGGACGGATTCACAAAGAGGCTCAAGCTTACACAACCCTACCACGAGGTCTCCCTGAACAAAGTCATTGATTATCCACTGACCAGGGCTGGCTGGGTGGTTATTGCGATTATCGGCGTCGGTCTGCTTTCCGGATTTTTCGGTCTGGGGGCCGGCTGGGCCATCGTGCCCGCCCAAAACGTTATCATGGCGGTTCCCCTCAAAGTGGCGGCTGCCAACAGCGGTGTTCTCCTTGGAATGGGCGACTGCATCGGCGTGTGGCCCTATCTGCTGATGGGAGCCATCATCCCCGTCTTTGCAGCGCCCTGGCTGGTCGGGCAGGTCCTGGGCGGTCTGCTTGGCGCCCTGATTTTAATCCGGGTCAAGGCCGGTTTTGTGAGGTTCCTGCTAATTGGATTTATGTTCTTTGCGTGCTTCGGGTTGCTGACCAAAGGTCTCAGCATGCTGGGTGTCATCGGAGCGGTACCGGTATGGCTCAATGGTCTGGTCTTCCTCGTCATTTTTGCTGCCGTCACGCGTTCCATTATCAAATTCACTCGAACCGGATCCTAAAGGAGGTGATGTCATGAGCGCTCAAGAAACCCCGAAAATGCCGCGTGCACAAACGACTTATGGTGCCATCGTTTATTGGGTCACCATTCTTGCCGCTATTATCTGCATGGTCGGCCCCGTTATCTCCGTGGCATCCCCGGGCAACAATGTGCTGAATCCCTACAAACTCTTTAATGCGATCTTTGAGGGCAAAGATGCCCAAACCGTATGGAAAGAAGTGGGCGGTGAATTCCCCGGTGGGCACTTTTACCTCAAGCATTTTACTTACGGCGACGGTTTCACCCAGTTCGGTTTGGCGCTGGGCTGCAGTGTCGCCCTGTGGGCCCTGATTGCTGCGGCGCTTGCATATGCTTCTGACAAGATTTATCTTTATGTTGGCCTTGCCATATGGGTGGCTGCACTTGTGGCCCTATCCATGATCGGCATTGTCGGGATGCACTAACGATTAAACACTTTTTAAAATACGAAAACAGTGTTATAAGCTCTTTTTTTCTGTGGAGGGCCTGAATATGGTAGCTGATATATGCGCATGTCCCCTGACCCGGGGTGAAAGAATCTTAGTGGCCGTTGACGGCTCTGCATTTGCTGATGCAGCGGTGGATCAGGCCATCAGTCTAGGGGGGATTTGTAATAGTCAAATCTTTGCAATCGGGGTTGTCGATCTTTACCCGGAACAAATGGCAGTTGCCCCGTCTCTTGTGGAAAAGATGTCTGAAGAAGTCCGGCAGCATCTTGACCAAGCCAAACAGAAGGTCGAGAAAGCAAATATTCCCTGCGAGACCATCGTTCACATGGGGGGCCAACCCCATGAGTTTATTGTCCAGGAGGCCAGGGAAAAAGGCATCGATCTCATTCTCATGGGGACCCATGGTCGCAGCGGGATCAAGCGCGTCCTTTTGGGCAGTGTCGCCCAAAATGTGATCGGCCAGTCGCCCTGTCCGGTGATGGTTGTTCCATCGGTAGAATAGAATCGCAAGAATAAATTTAAAGCGGTCCGGGCTATTGACGCTAAACGTTCTTCTTTAAAACGGTATTTTTAAGGTACTCAAAGACATCAGGGCCTTCTGCGGCTGCCTTTTGTTTGCCGGCAGCGGCCTGTTGGATGAGCTCTATTTTGGCTTTATCGAAGCTGCTGATCTGCTCATCGATGAGCTTGAGATTGCCGTGGATCTGGTTGTAAATGGCCATCGGGCCGTATAACACCTCCCCGCCGGCTTTGGGTGTCAGCGCGCCGATAATTATATGACGACTGAGCTGAAAAGCTTTCGGCGGCGGCTTGTAATCCAGCAGCTCGGCGAACAGTTCCAGACTTCCGATCACCCCATCGGCGTAATCCCTTTCCAAAGAAGCCTGGCCATCTCTGGCAATTTCTTCGATGTCGGATGCGTTAAAAGAAAGATCGAGCCGGTCGATGCACACCTGTTGAATGGCTTTGACGGATTCGTCTTTACGGCTGAGCTTCACATCGGCGTCTTTGAGTATTTTGACGATGTTGCGAATTTTGACCATTTCTTTGATCAATGGGCTTTTACGCATGGCCACATCATCAATTGTCGTCCGGTAAATCGGCAGTTCGTTGTCCAGTACCAGGATCTTTTTTGGCTCCTGATCCATCCCCTCAACGTACAGATCCAGATCCCGCGCCTGCTGGTGCTGATAGGGACTCATTTCAAGCAGACTGCGCATGGCGTCTTTGTCCACCTTGCTGCCGCTTTCCGCCGGTCCAATGGAAGCAATCACTTTGGCGGCCATTCGATCGATTTTAATTTTCTTTAATAGATTTTCTTTGAAGGACATGGGGGCTCCCAACAGCTCAATCTTCAGTATCTGAGAGAATGAGTCGAATTGCAGGTTCCAGTTTTGGCAAATCATTGGTAACAGTTTTCCACACGACTTCTAAATTGACGCCGAAGTAGCCATGAATCAACTTATCTCGAATACCTGCCATCTCGCGCCAAGATACGTTGGGGTGGCTCTTTCTCACTTTTTCTGGGATATGTTTTGTTGCCTCTCCAATGATTTCCAAGGCCCGCAGGACTGCATAAGCAGTTTTGTCATCTGTCGTGAATTGATCAAACGTCATTCCTTCGATAAATTTTGCTATTTTCGAAATTGCATCAAGAATATCCTCTAAATAATCTGCATATTCACGATCAGAACTCATATCGATACGACCTCCTGCAAAATCCTTTGACCGATTCTTGGTTTCAACGCATCTTGCATCACTAGGTCAACCTGGATCTTTAAAATATCAGTCAAATAGTTTTCTAACTCGATAAACTTCAATAAACTGGGTATTTCCGAAAAGGCCACTAATATATCAATATCGCTGTCTGCTCTTTGTGCGCGGCGCACATAAGAGCCGAACACGCCTAATGACTTAACCTTGTAACGCTTCGAAAGAAACGGCAGTTCCTTATTAAGTTTTTCTACTATTTCTGGTAGGCCTGTATGAACACTCATTGCTTCAAATTTTTTATTTGGGTTTTATCATGAACTATCAAAAACCAGGTTGAATTTACGTTTAAACATTTATCACAGAGTAGGGAACAAGTAAACTATCCCCTTTTTCAACTAAGTTACCAAAATTATTGGCTGCTTGACCTTCATCGGCTATTCATATAAATAGTGCGGATGTCACAAATAGACAGACACTTCTTTAGAAATGATTTAAGTCAAAATATAGACCTGAACGAAATGATAAGGATGTACTATGAGTGAATCTGTTAAATTAGTTTATGGCGACCAGGAATTCAAACTCCCGCTTGTCGAGGGCTCCGAGGGGGAGAAGGCCGTCGATATTTCGCAGCTGCGGGCTGCCACCGGACTTATCACACTGGATCCCGGCTATGCCAATACCGGCAGCTGTTCCAGTGCCATAACATTTATGGACGGGGAACAGGGGATTTTACGATACCGCGGTATTCCGGTTGAAGAGTTGGCCGCCAAGGCCACCTTCAAAGAGACTGCCTACCTTTTGATCAACGGGCGGCTGCCGAATCGAGAGGAGCTGACGCGTTTTTCCGTTCTGCTCAATGACAATTCTTTGGTGCACGAAGATATGCGCACCTTTTACGAAAGTTTTCCACGTTCTTCCCATCCCATGGGGATTCTTTCGTCGATGGTCAATGCCCTGCGAAGCTTTTATCCGGAACTGCATAATCTGGAAGAAGAGATCAATATGACCGTGACCCGCTTGTTATCCAAGATTCGAACGCTGGCGGCCATGTCCTATAAAATTTCACGGGGTCACAAGGTTGTGTACCCAAGATCGGATCTGGCTTACTGTGCCAATTTCTTAAATATGATGTTCGATTCGCCGGTAAAACCCTACGAGATGGATAGCGATGCGGTCAAAGCCTTGCGCGTTTTCTGGATTTTGCATGCCGATCATGAACAAAATTGCTCGACATCAGCCGTACGCCTTGTCGGAAGCGCCCGGGTCAATCTCTACGCAGCGATTTCTGCCGGGATTGCTGCTCTGTGGGGCCCCTTGCATGGCGGGGCCAACCAGGCGGTTATTGAAATGCTCAGCGATATCGCTAAAAACAAGAATATGGTCAAAGTCATTGAGAGGGCCAAGGATAAAAAAGACCCCTTCCGCCTGATGGGTTTCGGGCACCGGGTTTACAAAACCTACGACCCGCGGGCCAGAATTATGAAAAAAATGTGTGATTCTTTATTAAACAAACTTACCATATCCGATCCTTTGCTGCATATCGCCAAGGAGCTGGAGGTTGTTGCGCTGAAAGATGATTATTTTACTGAGCACAATTTGTATCCCAATGTCGATTTTTACAGCGGCATTGTTTTACGGGCCATTGGTATTCCCACCAATATGTTTACGGTGATGTTTGCCATCGGCCGATTGCCGGGATGGATCGCTCAATGGAAAGAAAGCCTGGATGATCCGAACTGGAAACTCGGCCGACCGCGACAGATATACACCGGACCGCCTCAAACCCGATTTGTGCCAATCGATGAACGCTAGTTTCGCCGGACAGCCGAAACCTCAACATTTAACAATTTGGAGATTGCGCTACGAAATAAAATAATTGTGTTTAACATGCTCGGCCAGTTTGACTACATTTATTTGAATTGAAAACAAATCATCAATCATCCATTAATAGGGGATTAGCGTTAATAAGCTTGCCAGTTACTTGACCGCTGTGCTTTGAAGTACTTGTGTGGCCTGCTCGAGAATTCCCTCCGGGAAACCAACGATGGGATAGATCACCAAAAATCCAATTATCCAAAGCAACAGCATGGACCTGATCAAATCCGGACTGTAACCTGATCGCTCCAGAACTTCCACACCTTCAACTTTTCCATAATTGGGTTCAAGGGCGACCAGTATGTCTTTCATGACTATTTTACTCACAACTTTTCCGCTCTCATCCAGAACCAATATG
>CAJHYI010000235.1_pt1 | contig 10537 bp, 8 predicted proteins | sample 9198771 | NCBI WGS metagenome assembly CAJHYI01 (sample SAMEA7708367, study PRJEB35096) | sediment metagenome | biome: marine neritic benthic zone biome [ENVO:01000025]; feature: sediment [ENVO:00002007]; material: shallow marine sediment [ENVO:03000034] sea grass bed [ENVO_01000059] ...
AACTCAGTGGTAGAGTGCGACCTTGCCAAGGTCGAAGTCGCGGGTTCAAATCCCGTTTCCCGCTCCATTTTTTTGGGCGGCATAGCCAAGTGGTAAGGCAGCGGTCTGCAAAACCGCAATTCGTCGGTTCGACTCCGACTGCCGCCTCCAGAGTAAAATCTAAGGCTTATATTTGAAGTCAAATACTTATAAGCCTTTTTTTATGTTTTATTTGATATCGCAGATCTTCACAGACACTATCCTAAACAATAATTTTCCCCCACAAATCACCCCCGGTTACCCCTTCATCTGCGCAGGTAGATTTTTAAAATAAGAAAAAAAATGCCCTGATAAAAATATCAGGGCATTATTGAACAGCGTAATAGGTTATTTTCAACACGCTAAAAGTAAAAGCATAAACCGTGAAAACATTAAGAAGTTTTTGGGCAAAGCTCTGAAATCTTTGGATCACAGAACCATGCTGCTTAGTTCATCACTTTGGTATAGGTGTTGGCGGAAGAAGACCATTTATCTATCGATGTGCCCGTAGCACTGGCAGCGCGGTAATCTGTCGGGCATCTGCCGGCTGCTTCGGTAACCACAATTCGAATACTGCCGTCGGCGGTTCCGCCGATTGCTGCTGTATTCTGACCACCTTTGTTGGTTAAAACAAAGCCCAGATAAGATGACGAAGCGGACTGGGTAAGCAAGGTGGTGTGCTCCGGAATCGCAAAATAATCTGAAATGGCGGCTGCAACGTTGTTGGAGTCGGATTCAGCCGAATTACAATAGGACTTATTGCGATAGGCGATAAAATTCGGAATGGCAATCGCCGCCAGAACACCGATGATGGCGATAACGATCATCAGCTCGATTAGGGTAAAACCTTTTGAATTGTTGCCTCTGAGTTTTTGTAGCATGTTGAAACCTCCCTGTGTTAATGCTTGTTGGAATATTAATTAATGTTAACCAGTTGGCTCGATAGTTAAATATGCTGTACGGGGTGATTCCCGCGCCAGCCTGTATAGCAGCAATACCTGTGCCATGATAATTTTTTTACCAAAATAATTTCTATATAATTAGAATTATTATAAATAAATCGAAAGTAAACCACTGCATAAAACGAATTTGTTTGTCAAATATTGCCGGTTTACCAAAATTGGGCGACGCATCGACAAAATATGTCATCTGAATCCGGCATCGCCTTACCATCTACTGGCGCCTGACACAACAACCACAACAGCAGGGGACACCATGCCTCCGGTGTTTAAAAAGGGGGTTATTTGATGTATAAACGAAGCGATAGTTGATATGCTGACCTCTGCCATGCGGGTGAGCGGTATCGATAATCCTGTGGTACGCCGGGAAACCGCAATTCGTTGGTTCGACTCCGATTACCGCCTCCTGTAATATTAAATATTTTTATAAATTACAGTAACTAGAAAATATTTTTTTAAGTGTTGTATTAGGTTTTTTTAACAGCTTTGCGCGTGTCAATCTAAGGCATCTTTCCCGTACTTTTAATTTTTGACGAACGACAATCCAAATGTATCAATTTGGGAGCGGTGGGTACCACCATAGTTTACATGATTTATATAAATATTTCTATATATAAATAATTCTTTAATTCGAATTTGTTTGCAATTAATGCTTGTTATGCGGGTTAAAAAAATGTTATCCTTTTTCATGGGCCAAAAGAAAATATTCTCCACCCGGATTGACTCCGATCGAATCAAAGCCCTCAAGCACCTTGCCGTTGATACGGAAAAGTCCCTGGGGGCTCTATTGGAGGAGGCGATCAGGGATATTTGTCGAAAGTATAAGCAGAAAACCAATTCCTGAAATTTGCATGAAGATAGATGAGAAGCTTTTTTCCCAAAAAAAGGTTAGAAACCCCCGCGGGCTGTTTAGGATGTTGTCAAGTGGGATCGGGGTGACGTTAGCCGTATTTCAGGTTTGATCCTGAATCAGCATGGTGGCGGGGTCCAGCATCAAATCGGGTTGATCTCCACTGGCACCGGGGCCCTTAAAGGCCTTTATCTGAATGTGTTTTCCAACCGGCACCAGCTGGATGACGACTTCAAACAAATCAGCCACATGAATCAGCTGTGACGGTGTTCCGTTCGGACCGGGTTCTTCGTGGCGATGGGTTCGAATGGTAAACCACACTTGCATGCCCTGTTGCGCTGCAAGGTTCTTTAGATCAGCCAGGTCCTGATGGATCGGGTCCCCAAAGGGCACGCCATCGATGATCATCGCATCGGGCTTAAAAATATCCTGTTCGATCAGATCAGTGAGCCGTTCTTCGAGTTTCGGGACGCTGAACCCTTCTACGCGAAACGTCATTATAAAGCGGTGGGGCAGAACCTTTTCCCACAGCTGAGCACTCTGCAAGATATGATAATGGGTTGCAATGCGGCTAAACACTTCTTTGTACCACAGGCTGACTTTATTTACAGGATCATTGAGGCTGATATGCAGAACCTTTTTTTCTCTGAGCATGCTGTTCAAGGCCAGTTGCACGAGAAAGGCGGTTTTGCCGACACCGGCGCGGGCCATTACCGCCCCAAATTCACCCTTATTGAGAATATCGTCGCTTTCATAACCCATTCGCCGCAGGGGATTTTTTAATATAAGCTCATTTTTCAGCATGCTAATATTCCTTTCCCGCATGTAACAAATGTTGGCGGTCGGCTTTGCAATTGTCCTTTTACTGATCCGGGGTCTGTGAATTGGGAACTCGTTGTAATCGCAGTCAGCCTGTTTGGGAGTGCCATACAACAGTTTTTTATTTTTGAAGCTTTTTATTTCAGCCATTGGATGTCGAAATCAGCGCATTGCATGCAGTCTATAGCAGGTATGGCGCAACGCGCAACTACTTTTAAGCAACGTTCTTTTTATCCGCTTCCGCTTTTTTAGCCAGCTCATCGGTGATTGTCTGCGGGACCTGTCTGTAGGTTAGAAATTCCATCGTAAATTGTGCCTGTCCCTTGGTTACAGATCTTAAATCGGTGGAATAACCAAACATCTCAGACAACGGGACCTGGGCCTCAATTTCACTGAAAGGCCCCTCATCCTGCGAGCCCACGATCATTGCACGACGCCGGTTTAGGGTTGACATGACAGCGCCCTGAAATTCAGTAGGGGTTTCCACCACCACTTTCATAATTGGCTCCTGGATAACGGATCTGGCTTTGGCATATCCTTGCGAAAATGCGTTGCGGGCCGCCGCTTGAAAAGCCATATCGGAAGAATCCACCGAATGAGAGGCACCGTCGTTGATGACAACCCGAATCCCGGTAACGGGATACTCCATTTTGGGGCCTTTTAGCAGGCACTTTCTAAAGCCCTTTTCACAGGCGGTGATATACTGAGTCGGAATCGCACCGCCCACAACCCTATTTTCAAAAACAAAATCCTCATTTTGAACCGGCTCCATATATCCGGCAACCCTTCCGAATTGACCGGCACCGCCGGTTTGTTTTTTGTGGGTATAATCAAATTCGGCCCTTTGGGTAATGGTTTCACGATAGGCCACGCGCGGTGGACTGGTGGTAACTTCAGCCTGATACTCGCGCCGCATGCGCTCGATGTAAACATCCAGGTGCAGTTCCCCCATTCCCGAAATAATCGTATCTCCAGTTTCTGCATTCACAAAAACCTTGAAGGTCGGGTCCTCTTTGGTGAATCGCCCCAGGGCTTTGGACACATTGACTTCTGATTTGTTGTCCTTCGGAAATATGGCTAAAGATATCACCGGCTCGGGCACATACATGGATGTCATGGTCAGGCTGAGTCCAGGGGCAACAAAGCTGTCTCCGGAAGCACAATCTACACCGAACAGCGCACCGATATAGCCGGCAAAAATGGCATCGATGTCCTCCATCTGATCCGCATGCATGCGGATGACGCGGCCAACCTTCACTTTTTTTCCAGTGCGCACGTTTACGATCGTATCCCCTTTGGTTAGCGACCCTTGATAAACACGGATATACGTTAACTGGCCGTAGGGACCGTCTTCCAGCTTAAATGCCAAAGCCACCAGGGGCTTGTCATTTTCGTTACGAAGCACAACCGGTTGCTCTGCTTTATTCATGTCCAGGGCCTCGTTTTCTACGTCGAGCGGGCAGGGCAGCAGCTGGGTAACCGCATCCAATAGCGGTTGAATACCTTTGTTTTTATACGCGGAACCCATGTATACCGGTGTTAACCGGCGTTCAATGACACCCTGGCGGACACCGCTGATAATCATTTCTTCGGTGACCTCTTTTTCTTCAAGTATGGCTTCGGTCAGCGTATCTGAAAACATGGAGGCCTGATCGATGAGCAATTCACGGGCAGTTTGCGCGGCGGGCAGCAGTTCTTCCGGGATTTCTGCCGGTCGGACGCTTTCGCCTTTATCGCCGTCGAAATAGACGGCCTTCATAGAGACAAGGTCGATCACACCTTCGAAATCAGCTTCCAGTCCAATGGGTAATTGCATAGCGACAGCATTATGCCCCAGCTTTTCTTTAAGCTGTCCCACTACCCGGTCCGGGTTGGCGCCGCTGCGGTCGCACTTGTTGACAAAAGCGATGCCGGGAACTTTATAGCGCTTCATCTGCTGGTCGACGGTAATTGACTGGGATTGAACTCCGGCAACTGCACAGAGGACCAGGATAGCGCCATCCAGAACCCTCAGAGAGCGCTCAACCTCTATCGTAAAGTCGACATGACCGGGGGTGTCGATGATATTGATTTCGTGGTCCTGCCATTCGCAGTAAGTGGCTGCTGAAGCAATGGTGATGCCGCGCTCCTTTTCAAGTTCCATCGAATCCATGGTAGCGCCCACACCGTCTTTGCCTTTAACATCGTGCATCGTGTGGATGCGCTGGGTGTAGTATAGAATGCGCTCGGTCAACGTTGTTTTGCCCGAGTCTATATGTGCACTGATACCGATATTTCTGACCTTCCGGATGTCTTTACTCATGTAGCCTTCCTTCAACGTTTTGGATTAAAAACCCCCATCTGCTGAAACGCGCGATGGGGGTGGCTGTCAATTCATTCAAAATCGCAGTAATTAATGATCTATTTTGTTTTTGTCAAGTATTTTTTCACAGGTGCTTCTTCCTTTTTAATCGCTTGGTTGCCGGTCGTCGTCTTAACAGAACATAAGTGGCGCCCGCGCCGCCGTCGCACAACCGGGCACTGGCGAAAGCCAAAACCCACTTGCGCCAGGGTCCGGTGGTAAGCCATTGTAAAACATTTGTTTTTAAGACCGGATCGGCCGGTGAAGAAAGGCCACGTCCGTGGATGATTAAAATCATTCTTTTGCCACTGGAGATACTCTCTTTTAAAAATCGATCAAAAAGAGCCCGGGCGCCCTCCACACTCTGGCCATGAAGATCGATATGTCCCTGGACGGCATATTCGCCGTTGTGAAGACGCTTGGCGACCGCGCGGTTCACATTGTAGCCCGTACCTTCGATATATTCGGCGGTGTGCGCGACCACAAATCCCTTGCCGGTTTTAACGAGCTCTTCCAGGTCAAGCAGCGCTTCAGATTCATCCGTTTTATCCGGCGGCGATACCACGAAATTTTGGGAATCAAGATCGGCACAGGTGTTTTGTGGCATTTTTTCAACATTCGCCATGGCGGCTTCAAAAACCGCCCGGTCCTGATCCGGATTGGTTTCAGGCCCCGGGGCATGCGGCGTTAAGGCGGCCGTGTCCGCTTTAAGCGTCATCGACCGATCGTCCAGAAGGGTTTTGAGATCTTCAAACGGGCGAAACAGCCCCTTGGTTTTGGAAGATTTCATCATTCAATATCTCATGCCCGCTCAATTTCGAATATATCGACCTGATAAAATATAGTATAGGGTCTTTTTTAACAGAAAACAAATTGTTGTTGATACGAGCACTGCAGTGATTGCTTTACGCTGTTAAAGTTGATTTATTATAAATTCGTATTACTATGGTTATCTGGCACCCAGAGCGAATGGGATAGAACGGAAAACCCAAGCATTCAGCGGAGAATTCCGATGGAATTAAAGCAACTATGCCCGGATAAGTTTGTTGATGCGGAAACGGCTGTCTCCCAGATTAAAAGCGGCAGCCGTGTTTTTGTCGGCACTGGATGTGGCGAGCCCCAGCATCTGATCAAGGCGATGGTCAATGATTCGAGCATTCAGGACATTATGGTCTATCAAATGTTGTCTTCCACATTTTCGCAGTACATTGACGAAGAATCCTTTCGGCGGAGGTATTCCCTCAAGTTGTTTTTTATCAGCGACAGTATGCGTAAGGCTGCATTTGACGGTAAAATTGACTATATTCCGGCCTATCTATCCCAGATACCCCGCATGTTTGCCAGCCATCTCATCGGGCTTGATGTGTCGCTGGTACAGGTTAGCCCACCGGATAAGTTCGGTTATTGCAGCCTGGGTGTCTCGGTGGATATCACCCGTTCGGGATTGGAAAATTCGAGCTTGGTCATTGCCCAGGTCAATCCGCGGATGCCGCGTACCTGGGGAGATAGTTTTGTGCACGTCGATGAGATCGACTGGCTGGTGCCTTTTGAGGAACCCCTGGTGGAGATGTTTCCAGCTGTAAAAGACACTGAAATTGCTCGCCGCATCGGACATTTCGTCTCCCAGCTGATTGATGACGAGGCCACGCTCCAGATCGGGTTCGGCCATTTGCCGGTTGCCATTGTGCAGTATCTGGATAATAAAAAGGACCTGGGCCTGCATACCCAGCTGATTACCGATGGTCTGCTGCCGTTATTTAAAAAAAATGTGATTACCAACAAGAAAAAAACGTTGTTGCCCGGCAGGGTGGTGGCGTCTTTGTGCATGGGATCAAAAAAATTGTATGATTATGTCGATAATAACCCTGTATTTTATTTTCGTTCATCCGAATATGTAAATGATCCCACGGTTATCGCACGCAATGATAATCTGGTTTCCATCAGCTCGGCCCTGGAGGTGGATCTAACCGGTCAGATTTGCTCGGATTCCATGGGGCACATGTTTTACAGCGGTATCGGCGATCAGGTTGACTTTTTACGGGGCAGTTCCATGTCCAAAGGCGGATTTTCAATCGTGGCGCTGCCGTCGACGGCTCAGAACGGTAGGGTTTCACGTATCGCATCGCATTTAAGTGAAGGCGCCGGGGTTGCGACCACTCGCGGTGATGTCAACTTTGTCATTACCGAATATGGAATCGCCGAGCTGCAGGGTAAAAGCATTTATCAGCGCGTCATGGAACTGGCGCAAATCGCGCATCCAAAATTCCGCGAGCACCTCATCGATGTAGCTAAAAAGCGCCATTACATTTTCGCCGATCAGTTGCCGCCGTCTTCTGAAGATCTGCTTTTTCTGGAAGGATATAAGAGTACGTTCAAGATGAAAAATGGAAAAACGGCGGAATTTCGCCCCCTTTTGCCTTCAGATGAAATCGCTTATCGCAATTTCTTTTATTCACTACAGGAAAAGACAATTTTTATGCGATTTTTCTATCGCATGCGCTCGTTTTCGCATGAGGTCGTTCAAAAACACTGGGCCAGCGTTGATTACCATAAAAATATGTCCATTATCGGCCTGGTCCAGAAGGGCGGCCACAAAGAGATTATAGCGATCGGGACCTATGCTTACGAACATGATCAGCAGGCCGAAATTGCCTTTGTCGTTCGTGAAGACTACCAGGGTATGGGGGTCGCGTCCTATCTTCTTGCCGTCCTTGAAAAGATAGCCAAAGAAAATCAATATTCCCGTTTTTCGGCAACGGTATTGCGAGAAAACGCCGCCATGATTAAAGTCTTCAAAAAGCGCTATCCTAATTTAAAAATTTCTGCCCAAAACGGCAGCGACATTTTGATTATCATGGATTTCGCAGACTCACAAAAATGCTGAATCGACGTCCCCAAAACCGTCGCAGCCAATTCTGGGGTCTGTCTGTCGCTGCTTGTATTGCCGCCCCCTTTGATACAATCGTAATTTACCCCTGCCGCTCAATTCCTTTTGCTCGGATGTTGTAGACTCAGATCTGTAAGCCCCTGGATATGTGCGCATGAATCGAGACATAACCGTCAGAACGCAAAGATTTAGCTTGCTAAAACGGCGTTTTTTTTGTAATTTAAGAAACATAAGGGCCGTTTTTTAAATATTTTGTCGATTGGCTTGTCGTAGGGCGTATCTGCTGAATAATATTAAAGTTTTTTAAAAAAATACCGAATTTAAGGTTATTCGCAAACTCAGAAACACGCAGCGCATTGATGCTGATAGGTAAAATGCGCCATCTAAAGCCTTATTATCACCAGGGGCAACAGAAGTGCTGTCGGATATTGAACCCCGTCGCTGTTTTGTTCGGCGGGTTAGTATTTCAAAAAAGGCCCTGAGCCGAAATTGATCCTTGGTCAATCACCGGCGCGTTCATCAAACTAGACAACCTAATTTTCAGGAGGGGCAAGTGTCTTACACGCTTGGTCAAAAACAGCTCGATCGAATAGAGGATATTTTAAATCAGGATCTGATTGAAAATGGGGTCCGCTGTGTTTTTCTGATTGATATGGCCGGCAATATCATCGCCAATCTCGACAACGGAGAAAAGCAACACGATATCTATTCGCTGGCGGCTTTGGCTGCCGGCAATTTCGGTGCAGTCAGCGCAATGGCCAAAATCATCGGCGAAAATGAATTTTCATTGCTGTTTCATAAAGGTAAAAAAGAAAATATCCATTTCAATAAAATTACGACAGAATTTCTACTGATTACCATTTTCGGCAATGATATATCATTGGGATTTTTAAGATTGAAAGTCGCCGATTCGGTTGAGCAGCTGAAAACAATATTAGAGCCACTCCTATCGCTTTAAGACCGGTGATTCTGATTTATTTGCGCTTATGTAGGTTTGTTTTTTATGTGTAAGCTATCACATGGCATTCGTAAATCTAAAAAATAAAGATATCCAGGTAAAAATTGTCTATTACGGTCCCGGTCGAGGCGGCAAAACGACGAACCTGGAATATATATACAAAAAATTCCGAAAGCGAATCAACACCGAGATGGTCACGGTTAAAACCCATGGTGACCGCACACTTTTCTTCGACTTTTTGCCTTTTGATATTGGCATGATCAATGGTTATGATGTTAAAATTCAACTCTATACCGTACCCGGGCAGGTGAAATATAATGCCACCCGGCGGCTGGTACTCAGAGGGGTTGATGGCATTGTTTTTGTGGCCGATGCGATGGCTGTCCGCCGCGAAAAGAATGTTTTATCCTTAAAAAATCTGCAGGAAAATCTTTCTAATTATAAAAAGAGTATCTTTAAGATTCCGTGTGTCATGCAATATAACAAATTAGATCTTTCAGAGCAGGGGATTCCGCTTCTTTCCACCGATATTCTTGAAAATGATCTCAATAGCCAGCTGAAAAGGCCTTTTTTTTCTGCCAGCGCATTGAAGGGAACCAATGTCGTTGCGACTTTGAAAAAAATCATCACAATGACCGTAGCGTCCATAAGGCGGGATTTTAAATAGGAGGGTAAAGTGGTCGACAAAACCAAAGACAGCAATTTAGACTCTGAGATTGCCAAGCGCCTCGATGACCTTTTTGGAGAAGAAGATGCCTCCTCTGATGGTGATCTCCCGATCGAATCCGATGACAAAGCTTTGGCAGAAAATATGCCCCAAAAAGAAGAACAGCCTGCTGCCGAGGCGGAAATCCTAGATTTAAAAGAAGTGACGGCCAACCGGCCAAACGGCGGCCAGGTGCCGGAAGATTATCCCCTTGCCGAGTTAAAGAATCTGGTTCTCTCTATTGACTGGGAGATTACCGAAGAAGCCCTGGCCGGTTTACTCTTCGAAATCAAAAGCTTGAAAAATACCTACAAAAACGAAAAGATTATTTTGATGTTTTTTCAACTTCTGGCATCCCTCGGCCAATATATCAAAACCAATCGCGGCAATGCCCATCCGAAAACGTTTAAAATTTTAAATTCGGTATTCTCAAGCCTGGAGGAGGTGGTCCTATCGGAAAATATGGCAGGGGCTGATAAGAAAAAATTATTGCAAGCTGAGATGCAAAAATACAAACAGCTCAGAAATAAGGTTTCGAAGAAAAAAGCTGCTACGGCGGGTCGCAAACAAGTTCAAGCGGTAGCAAAGGCTGTGCCCCCCGCGAAAGCAACAATAAGTCAGGAAGTCGAGCTGCGAGATCACATGGACGCACCGAGAGCCAATGCCGGTGATCCGGGTGTATCTCCGTCTCCTGACACGCTGGCAGAAGCGGTAAATGAGCTAAAACAATTTATTCATTCCGAGTTAAATGCCCTAAAACAGGAACTAAAAAAACTTCAAGAGTCTAATTAACATTCCCGCTAAATCCCATTTGTCCGGAATGTAAGGCGTCACAAGCAAATGGGATTTATTGTCAACTGCACCCATGCAGCTTTTGAGTTGATCCCAAGATTAAAAACGGCACCCGTGAGGTAGAATTATGGATTTTTCGTCAAGCGAATTATCCGCCATGGTATTTAAACGTGTCGTCCGGCAAGATATTGAAGAATTCCCGCTTGA
>CAJHYI010000355.1_pt1 | contig 10500 bp, 7 predicted proteins | sample 9198771 | NCBI WGS metagenome assembly CAJHYI01 (sample SAMEA7708367, study PRJEB35096) | sediment metagenome | biome: marine neritic benthic zone biome [ENVO:01000025]; feature: sediment [ENVO:00002007]; material: shallow marine sediment [ENVO:03000034] sea grass bed [ENVO_01000059] ...
GCCGGTGAGCAAATAATGGTTTCCACTCCCCCGAGGCTGAGGGCCGGCGTAATCACTTGCAGGCTTTTTAAAAAACGATCCGGTGCCGGGCTTTTCAATTCGAATGCCAGCATGCCGCCGAAACCGCGCATTTGTTTTTTTGCCATTGCATGTCCGGGATGATTTTCCAGGCCGGGATAAAAGACCTTTTGGATGCGCGCATCTTTTTGCAAATGTTCGGCAATGATCTGGGCATTGTGGTTGTGTTTGTCGACCCTCACGCCCAGGGTTTTTAAACTTCTTTCCAGCAGATAACAGGTCATGGCATTCATGCTGCCACCCAGGTTGGCTGCGGTTGCAGCAATTGCGTCGGCCAGATCCTGGCGGGCTAAAACCGCACCGCAGCACAGATCACTGTGGCCGCCCAGATACTTGGTGCCGCTGTGGGTAACGATGTCGATTCCCAGATTCATTGGGTTCTGGTTAATCGGCGTTGCAAATGTGTTGTCGATAACGCTCAGGGCATTGTTGTCTTTTGCTATCTGAGCGGTGGCCGCAATGTCGGTGACCAGCAGCAGCGGGTTGGAAGGCGTTTCGATATAGATGATTTTGGTGTTTTTTTGCACGGCCTTTTCAATATCGGCAGCCTCGTTGTTGACAAAGGTGTATTCGATCCCGAAGCGATCAAATTCCGCGGTTACAAAGTGATGCGTCCCGCCGTAAATGTCTTTTTGAAGAACAACGTGATCCCCGCTGCTCAGAAAAGCAAGCATGGCGGTGCTGATCGCTGCCATGCCCGAGCTGAACAGCAAGCCGGCTTCAGCATTTTCCAGAGCGCACAGCTTCTCGACGACCGCTTTTTGATTGGGAATATTAAAATAGCGCGGATAGACGTTTTCGGCGGTATCCAGATATTCAAAAGAAGACGAGGTAAAAATGGGTGTATTCAGGCCTCTGGTGAGGGGGTCTTTGGCGGTACCACAGTGAACGCATCGGGTGTTTTTTTGCATGCTACAATCCTTTCAGAGAGATGAATGAAATTAATGCCTTGAACGAGTCGGAGGCTTTCATATGTAAGGCATTAATCTTTGCGGTAATCAACAGTTCTTATTTCGGTCCCATATTGTATCCGGCTTTGCGACGGTTGTGTTTCAGCGACCACCCGGCCGGCTTTGACCACCGTCAAACGGGCCGGGCACAGACGGAGCGCATCCAGCACACTGCGGGCATCTAAAATGACGAAATCGGCACGGCGACCGGGCGCAATGCCGTAAGAATCGGCAATGCCGAAGGTCTTGGCCGAATTAACGGTGATGGTGTCAAACATCTGCTGCATTTCGTCGAACCCCGACATGTGGCAAACGTGAATGGCCAGCTGGGCAGCTGCCAGCATATCGCCTTTGCCCAGCGGATACCAGGGATCCATAATGGAGTCGTGGCCCAGACTGACGTTCACCCCGGCGGCTAATAATTCCTTGACCCGGGTAATGCCGCGACGTTTGGGATAGGTGTCAAAACGCGCCTGCAGCACGGTGTTATCAAAAGGATTGGCGATGATGTTTACCCCTGCCCGAACCAGCAATCCCTGGAGTTTAAATGCATACGCGTTATTGTAGGAGTGCATGGCGGTGGTGTGGCCGGCCGACACGCGATTTTCAAAACCGCGCTTGATCGCCTGCGAGGCCAGCACCTCGAGGAAGCGGGAATGCTCATCATCGGTCTCATCACAATGCACATCGATCATACAATCAAATTCTTCCGCCAGCGCATAAACGACGCCAATGGACTCAATGCCGTCTTCCCGGGTCCATTCACAGTGCGGAATTCCACCGACCAGATCGGCGCCCAGCATTAATGCTTCGCGCATCAGTTCCGGTGCTTTGGCATAGGACAGGATGCCGTCCTGAGGAAAAGCCACAATCTGGATGTCGGCGATATCGCTCACTTCTTCCCGCAGCTCCAGCATATATTTTAAAGCCGTCAGGCCCGGATCGCAGATATCGATGTGGGTGCGGATATAAAGTGTGCCCTGGGCGACTTCCCACTCAACAGCGCGCCGGGCACGATCCTTAAAATCTTCAAATTGCGGAAAGGCTTTTTTATACTCACCCCATACCTGGATGCCTTCCGGGTGGCTGCCGCTGATATTGTAGCGTGGAATTCCGGCGGTCAGGGCGGCATCCAGATGCAAATGCGGATCAATAAACGGTGGGCAGACCATTTTACCGCGGGCGTCCATTTCTGTATCCGCCGAGATCTTCAGCTGAGGACCGATTTCAGTAAAAGTGCCTGCGCGAATAGCCAGGTCGACCGGTTCGTCTCTATCAGCCAGCCGGGCATTTCTGACAATAAGATCCATTTGCAGCTCCTTTTATTGGCCGCTTCTGCGGTGAGAATGCTTCAGTGCGTCGATTCTCATCTGGATTTATTGGGAAATTTTTGAATCGATGGTATCACCACTAAGAAAAATTGTCATGTGGTGTCAAGCCAAAAGTAGAGAATGGTAGGTTTGCGGGTGTGCGTTTTTATCCCTGGATTGATTTGACGGTTGAAATACAGCTTCAAAATACATAATGTATCTCCTTTAAAGAAAAAAATCGGCAGCGCCCTAAAGGACGCCGCCGTTCTCATCCCAAAAGTGTATATGACCTATGCCTGTGCACAACAACGACATTGCCGACATCTTTGAACAGATCGCCGATTTTTTAGAGATCCAGGGGGAAAACCCTTTTCGCATCCGGGCCTATCGCAATGCCGCCCACTCGGTTCTTGGCCTGGGGACGGAATTGAAAGAGATGGTGGCAGCCGGCGAAGATCTTACCCGGCTGCCGGGCATCGGCAAAGAATTGGCTGCCAAAATCCATGAAATACTGGATACCGGTGCGGCTAAAGCCCTCATTAAACTTCAGCAGCGCATTCCCAAAACGGTGATCGAAATGCTAAAGCTCCCCGGCCTGGGTCCCAAGCGGGTGCGGATTTTATACCGGGAGCTAAAAATCAAAAACCTGGCGCAACTTGCTAAAGCGGCCCGCAAAGGGCGCATCCGCGCCCTGGAGGGTTTCGGCCAAAGGACAGAAAAGGCCATTCTCGATGCTATTGACACCCGGATGCAAAAAGAGAAACGCTTTAAAAGGGTAACGGTCAAGCCCACTGTCGAAAGCCTCCTTGATTTTATAAAGAAGGTGTCCGGGGTCAACACGGTTAAAGTGGCCGGCAGTTACCGGCGTTCGCGCGAAACCGTCGGCGATCTGGACATTCTGGTCACAGCCCACAAAAACAGCCCAGTCATGCGCCGCTTTCTGGAGTACGATGCCATCGACAGCGTTTTGGCCCGCGGCACCACCAAGGCAAGCGTCATTTTAAGATCCGGTTTGCAGGTGGATGTTCGCCTGGTGAAGCCCGCCAGCCTGGGCGCTGCCCTGCAGTATTTTACCGGCAGCAAAGACCATAACATCGCCATCCGGCGGATGGGGCAGCAGCGGGGCTTAAAAATAAATGAGTACGGCGTGTTCCGCTTTGAGAAGCAGGTGGCCGGCCGGACGGAAGCATCGGTTTACCAGGCCCTGGATTTACCCCTGATACCTCCGGAGCTCAGGGAAAATCGCGGCGAGATCGAGGCTGGCGAACAAAACCGGTTGCCGCGATTGATCGAGCTCAAGGACATCAAAGGGGATTTGCACGTCCATACCTCGGCCAGCGACGGGCGCAACAGCGTGGAAGAAATGGCGCAGGCGGCCAAACAGAAGGGATTGAAATATATTGCCATTACCGAACATTCGGGGCGGCTTAAGATAGCCGGCGGACTGGATGCGCGGCGCTTGATGCAACAAATCAACGAGATCGAGCGCCTCAACGATCGCCTGAAGGGCTTCCATATTCTAAAGGGCCTGGAGGTTGAGATCTTAAAAGACGGCAGACTGGATTTATCGGATTCCGTGCTGGCCGAATTGGACCTGGTGGTAGGAACGGTTCACAGCCATTTCAATTTACCGCTTGAAAAACAGACCGAGCGCATCCTGCGCGCCATGGACCAGCCCTATTTTAGCATGCTGGCCCATCCCACCGGCCGCAAGATCAACCAGCGGGATCCATATCAGGTCGATCTGACGCGCATCATTCATAAAGCCAGGGAGCGCGGCTGTTTTCTGGAACTCAATGCCAATCCCAAGCGTTTGGACCTGACCGATATATATTGTCAAATGGCCAAATCAGAAGGCGTTCTGGTATCTATCAACTCCGACGCCCACAGCATTGACGCATATAATGACCTGGAATTTGGGGTCGGTCAGGCCCGCCGTGGCTGGCTGGAAAAAAAGGATGTGCTCAACACCCGGTCTCTGGCGCAGGTGCGCAAGCTGCTCAAATTAACTATGGGTTAGGCGGCCGCAAGCCGTCAGGTTCAGGGTTCGAAGGTTCATGGGTTCAGAGGTTTAGCCACTGCCCCCTCGCTTCTTGCCTCAAGCTTCTGGTACCCAAAACCGAGTGCCGTGACCCATGGGCCGGTTGGAGTTCCACCATCATTAAGTTAACCCCCGGTCCTTTTTGATTGCACCCACTTACATATTTATAAAAAGTACCGCAATAAATTCTTGACAAATAGAATTATAAAGAATAATATTCTCTAAAAGAGGATAATTTCAGAATGATTGACGATATTAGTCTAAAAATACTGAAAATATTACAGCAAAAGGCCCGAATTCCCAATGTGGAGGTCGCCCGCCAGGTGGGCATGGCGCCATCGGCCGTGCTGGAGCGTATCCGCAAGCTGGAAAAACAGGGCTTCATCGATGGCTATGAGGTCAGGCTGAATCCCAAACGCTTTGCCAAAAGTCTGGTGGCTTTTGTGAGCGTCAAATTGAAAAAACTGGATGCCGAGATCAAAGTCGGTCAAACGCTTTCCAAATTACCGGAGGTTCAGGAGGTGCATTACGTGGCCGGTGAAGACGCCTTTCAGGTCAAAATACGCGCTGCAGATACCGAAGCGCTCAGCCGGCTGATTCGCGATAAAATCGCAACCATCGCAGGGGTGCAGTCCACCCAGACAGCGATTGTTTTGTCGACCTATAAGGAGACCGCCCGGATACCGATAGATAAAATTGAAAAGAAATAATTAACCGCGGACACACGCAGACGGACGCAGACATTTTGCCGAGCGACCCGCTCGGCAAAAAGCCGTCATCGCTTTGCGATAATTTAACTTGATAATTCCCTGTAGCTCGCTACAGGGTCACCCACCGATTCCCTCTCCTTGGGGAGAGGGTCAGGGTGGGGGGTAAAGATTAAATCAAACTTGATACCCTGCAGCTTGCTGCAGGGAGGTTCATTTCAGCGCAAACTTTTCTAACTGAAAGAGGAAGCATTATGATCAAGATTAATGAGAACTACCTGAAGCTACAGGCCTCGTATCTTTTTTCGGAAATCAGACGACGGACAGATGAATTCCAAGCGCAGAACCCGGACAAAGAAATCATCAAACTGGGAATCGGTGATGTGACCCGGCCCTTGCCGCAAGCCTGCATCGCGGCTTTTCACCGGGCCGTCGATGAAATGGGCGATGCGGCCACCTTCCGGGGATATGGCCCTGAACAGGGGTATGAATTCTTGCGCGAAAAGATTGCCGCGGTCGACTATCAAGACCGGGGTGCTGATATTTCAGCTCAGGAAATATTTGTCAGTGACGGCGCTAAATGTGACACCGGCAATATCCAGGAAATTTTTGCCAGCGACATTCACATCGCCATTCCCGATCCGGTTTATCCGGTCTATCTGGATACCAACGTGATGGCCGGTCGCACAGGCTCCTTTAAACGAGGCCGCTACGACGGCATTACGTATCTGGAAAGCACCCGGCAAAATCGCTTCATTCCCGATCTGCCGTCGGAACATGTTGATTTAATTTACCTGTGTTTCCCCAACAACCCCACCGGGGCGACCATCACAAAATCGCAACTTCAGACCTGGGTGAATTTTGCCCATGAGAACCGGGCCCTGATCCTATACGATGCGGCCTATGAGGCGTTCATTCAGGATTCGGATCTGCCCCAATCGATTTTTGAGATTGACGGGGCCCGGGAAGTAGCCATTGAATTCAGAAGCTTTTCCAAAACGGCCGGCTTCACCGGCACGCGCTGCGCATTCACCGTGGTGCCGACATCCTGCAAAGCCTACACTGCCAACGGCGAGGCCCATTCGGTTCATGATTTGTGGTTCCGGCGTCAGTCCACCAAATTCAACGCCGTATCCTATCCGGTCCAACGAGCAGCCGAGGCGATCTACAGTGATGCGGGACGAAAACAGGCAAGGGCCCTAATTGATTATTATCTCAAAAACGCAGCCCTGATTCGAAAAGAAATGGAGGCCCTAGGCTATGAATGCGTGGGAGGTGAAAACTCGCCTTATATCTGGATTTATGGTCAAACCGATTCCTGGGCCTTTTTTGATTTGCTGCTTGAAAAAGCCGGCGTGGTGTGTACACCGGGGGCCGGATTTGGGCGCTGCGGTGAAGGCTACATCCGCCTCAGCGCGTTTAATGACGCCGAAAATGTTCAACTCGCAATACAAAGAATCAAGCAAGCACTCAGCTGATTTGTTTACAGATGTCAGAAAACAGATGACGGAGGACAGAAAACAAATGCCAGATAGGGTGCTTTATCTTCGATTTTTAGCATCTGTCTTCTATCGTCTGACCTCTGTCCTCTGAAATCCTGAACCCTTAACGGAGTGATGAACGATGCCGATGTCGCAAGCATTTGAAAACCGACTCTTACCCATATTGGATGAAATCATAAATTATTATGGCACGCCGTTTCACATTTATGACGAAGCCGGTATCCGCCAAACCGGGAAGGATTTCATTGCCGCCTTCTCCCGGCTGAACGGATTTCGGGAATATTTTGCCGTCAAGGCGTTGCCCAACCCGCGTATTCTGCAGATCATGCAGGATTTAGGATTCGGCTTTGACTGCAGCTCCATTGCGGAGCTGATCCTCAGCCGCCAAATCGGCGCCCGTGGGGAAGATATCATGTTTTCCTCCAATAACACGACCGCAGAAGAATTTGAGGCTGCTGATGCCGATGGCGGCAGTATTTTAAATCTGGATGACATTTCCTTGATCCCCAAAGTGCCGCAAATGCCCGCGACCATCAGCTTCCGTTACAACCCCGGACCCAGCCGCAGCGGCAACAGCATCATCGGCGAGCCGGCAGAGTCAAAATACGGCGTTGCCGATACGCAGATTATCGATGCCTATAAAGCCGCCCGGGCCCGGGGTGCGCGCCGGTTCGGGTTGCATACCATGCTGGTGTCCAATGAACTGAACGCGGCGTATATGGTTCAAACCGCAGCCATGCTACTGGAAGTGGCGGCGCAGGTTTTAAAAGCCCTCGATATCCGCATTGAATTTATCAACATCGGCGGCGGTCTGGGAATTCCCTATGAGCCCGGACAAAAACCGCTGGATATTGCTGCCATGGCCGCGGAAATAGCGGATCTTTTTTCAGGCTATAAAGCACAAAACGGTTACGAACCGCGGTTCTACTTAGAAAGCGGCCGCTTCATGACCGGTCACCACGGCGTGCTGGTGACGACCGCCGTCAATCAAAAAGACATTTATCGAAAATATATTGGTGTGGATACGTCGATGACCGCTTTAATGCGTCCGGCCATCTACGGAGCCTACCATCACATAACCGTCATCGCGAAACGGCCAAAACAACACTTTGAGAAAGTGGACGTGGTCGGATCATTGTGTGAAAATAACGACAAGTTTGCCATCCAGCGGCTTCTGCCTGAAATTCAAGATGGCGACCATTTACTGATCCACGATACCGGTGCTCATGGTCATTCCATGGGTTTTAACTATAACGGCCGTTTGCGACCCAAAGAACTATTGCTGCGCCCCAACGGATCGGTGGAGCTGATTCGCCGGGAAGAAACCGTTGCTGATTATTTTGCGACCTTGAACTTCACGCCGCAGATACTGCAGTCGGCGAAAACCTCCAAGGATGAGCCGGCCACTTTTATGGCCGCATCTTGATTTGATTTTATCTCACCGCAAAGGCGCAGAAGGATAATTTCACCGCAAAGGCTCAGAGTTCGCGGAGAGAAAGTTTCTTTGCTTTGTCGCTGAGACGCCCCGCCTTAGCGGCGGGATGACCGGTCTAATCTTAAAAATTATTGGTCGGCCTCCGACAAGGCAAAACAGCTCAACCCTGCATAAAAAATAAACTCTGCGTCCTTTGCGTCTCTGCGGTGAAACTAACAGAATAAAATGATTAAAATTGGACCGGCAGGATCAGAAGGGCGGGGCAATCTGGAAGGCATCCGCAAGGTCGCCCGCATGCAGCTGGATTGTATGGAGGTGGAGTTTACCTACGGGGTGCGGATGTCAATCAAAGACGCCCGGGAAGTCGGCGCGCTGGCCAAAGAAAAAAGCATTGTCCTATCGGTGCACGCGCCCTATTACATCAATCTGGCATCCGATGAAAAAGAAAAGATTTTAGCCAGTCGGCAACGCATTTTGGATTCCTGCCAAAGGGCCCATGCAATGGGGGCGCAAAGCGTGGTATTTCACGCCGGGTTCTATCAGCAGAAAACGGTAGAACAGACCTATGCCCTGATCAAAAGAGCCGTCCTTGAAATTCAAGACCGGATCAAAAAAAATAAATGGAAAGTGCAATTGTGCCCTGAAGTCACGGGCAAGCCTTCCCAGTTCGGTTCAGTCGAAGAGCTTTTAGCCCTGAAGAAGGAAACCGGCTGTGGCCTTTGCGTTGACTTTGCGCATCTGTACGCCCGGGGTCAGGGTAAAGTGGATTATAGTAAGATTTTAAAAAAGCTGCCCAGAAAGTTTCACGCCCATTTTTCCGGGATTGAATACGGTCCGAAAGGCGAGCGCAAACATTTGAAGACCACAAAAAGGTTTTTTAAGCCCCTGGCTGAAGCGTTGCTCAAAACCAAGCGGAATGTCACCCTGATCAACGAATCGCCCCAGCCATACAAGGATGCCGCCATGATGAAACGGGTGGTCACCGCGCTGATCGCTGCAAAAAAAAACCCCGGTTTAACCGCCCGATCGGATTCGCTTGGAAGATAAAATCCACAATGAATTGTTGTCGATTTGAGGAATGAAATTGGGCACGAAATTTATTGTTTTGAGTAGCCGTAAACCGTTGAGATTTTATGACCAAATCCTCAATCTGAAAAGGAGTTGAAAATGTCAAAAATAAAGCAGAAATGTTCTCGCAGGGACTTTTTTAAAATCACAGGCGCTGCCGGAATTGGGTCGGCCATCGCATCCATTGAAAACGTTGCTGGGGCTTCTGCTCCGGCGGATTCATCAGATTCCGGTCCGAAATTGGTTCCTACCCGGCCTTTCGGTAAAACCGGCGAGCATGTTTCCATGCTATCATTCGGTGGGAGTCAGAACTTAAAGTCTAAACAGCTGCTTTTAAGACAGGCCTTCAAGATGGGCGTGACTTACTGGGATACGGCTGAGATGTATTCTGGCGGCAAAAGCGAGCAGGCCATGGGTAAATATTTTGCAAAATACCCGGATGATCGCAAGAAAATATTTCTGGTAAGCAAAGCCCGCACTTCCGATCCTGAAGAATTGAGCCTGAATCTTTATCAGTCTCTTGAAAGGCTCAAGACCGATTATGTGGATCTGTATTTTGTCCACATGGTCAAAAACGTAAAAGAGCAGCTCACCCAAGCCGTCAAAACCTGGGCTGAAAAAGCAAAAGCCGAAGAGAAAATCCGCTTCTTTGGATTCAGTACCCATAAAAACATGGAAAACAGCCTGTTGGAAGGCGCTAAGCTGGGCTGGATCGATGGCATTATGACAACTTACAATTACCGGCTGATGAACACCAATGACATGAAAAGAGCGGTGGATGTCTGTGCGGAAGCCGGGATCGGTTTAACCGCTATGAAGACCCAGGCCAAATTTTTTGCCCGCTTCTATGCGGACGTCGGCAGCGAAAATGAGTCGGACGCAGCGCTCACCGATCGATTCATTAAGAAAGGATTTACCCCCGAGCAGACCAAACTCAAAGTGGTTTGGGAAAATCCCGCTATTGCCAGCATCTGCTCTGAGATGCCGAATATGACCATTTTACAGGCCAACGTAGCTGCTGCGCTGGACCAAACCGAACTTTCATTTCACGATCGACAACTGCTGGAAGGCTACGCGCAAGCATCGGCGCCCGGATATTGCGCGGGTTGCGGGAATGTGTGTGAATCAGCACTAAATGATAACGTTCCGATAAGCGATATTATGCGGTACCTGATGTATCATGACGAGTATGGCAGCCCACAACGGGCGATGCGGTTGTTTCACGACCTGCCCCCAATGATGCGAAAGCGGCTGGCAAGCATTGATTACTCAAAAGCTGAACAGCTTTGCCCACAGAAAATGCCCATTGCGAGGCTCATGAATAGAGCGGTTGAAATATTTTCCGGGAATGTTGCAAGAAGAGCATAATTTTTAACTAACCGCCGGCTGCTTCAAAAATTTTACTTCAA
>CAJHYI010000418.1_pt1 | contig 10493 bp, 9 predicted proteins | sample 9198771 | NCBI WGS metagenome assembly CAJHYI01 (sample SAMEA7708367, study PRJEB35096) | sediment metagenome | biome: marine neritic benthic zone biome [ENVO:01000025]; feature: sediment [ENVO:00002007]; material: shallow marine sediment [ENVO:03000034] sea grass bed [ENVO_01000059] ...
ATCTGGTGGGCATTATCGTTTTTCTAATACTGGTGGCCATTAACTTTATGGTGATTACCAAAGGGGCTGGTCGAATTGCCGAAGTGGCGGCCCGATTCACGCTGGATGCCATGCCCGGCAAACAGATGAGCATCGATGCCGATCTGAATGCTGGTTTAATCACCGAGCTGGAAGCCCGCGAACGGCGTGGCATCATCGCCCGGGAAGCCGAGTACTATGGGGCGATGGATGGCGCCAATAAATTCGTGCGCGGTGATGCGATAGCCGGAATCGTCATTACCCTGATCAATATTATCGGCGGGCTGGCCATCGGTATTTTTCAAAATAACATGAGCTTTGTCGATGCCGCCCAAAATTACACCTTGCTGACTATTGGTGATGGTCTGGTCAGCCAGGTGCCGGCCCTCATCGTCTCCACCGCCGCCGGGGTTATTGTCACCCGCGCCGGGGCGGATTCGAGTTTGGGAGAAGAAATTGCATCTCAAGTACTCATACAGCCCAAAGCGATCGCCGTGGCCGCAGGGGTTCTTTTTGGCTTTGGTCTGGTGCCCGGCTTGCCCACCGTGCCGTTTCTGGTTTTAGCGGTTTTGTCCGGCGGGCTGGCATATACCATATTTCAGTCTATCAAAGAACGTGCCCGGGCTGAGAAAGAAATGAAAATAAGTGAAGAAAAGGCATTGCCGACGGACCAATTCGATGCACTGCCTCCGCTGGACACATTGGCGATCGAAGTCGGATACGGGCTTATTCCACTGGTGGATGTCGAGCAGGATGGTCAGCTATTGGATCGCATCAAATCGTTGCGTCGCCAGATTGCACGCGAGCTTGGGGTCATTGTCTCGCCGGTGCACATCCAGGACAACATGCAGTTAAAAGCCGGTGAATACGCCATCTTGCTCAAGGGCAATGAAGTCGCCAGGGGCGAGTTAATGTCCAATTATTTTCTGGCGATGAATCCAAATGCCATCGAAGAAAAAATTGACGGGATCCCAACCCATGAGCCCACATACGGTCTGCCGGCCCTTTGGATAAAAGAAGATGTCAAAGAGCATGCGCTGGCCAAAGGGTTTACGGTTGTGGATCTGGCGACCGTGCTGACGACCCATCTGTCTGAAATTGTCAAGCAGCACTGCCACGAAATGCTTGGCAGACAGGATGTTCAGCAACTATTGGATACCCTAAAGGAAACCCATCCCAAGGTTGTCGAAGAACTGGTTCCCAATTTATTGCCGTTGGGCGGGCTCGTTCAGGTATTGCGTAATCTTCTTCGGGAACAGGTTCCCATTCGCGATTTACTGGCCATATGTGAAACCGTTGCAGACTGGGCCCCCGCCACCAAGGATCTGGTCATCTTAACCGAACATGTGCGCCACGCATTGGCGCGAACGACGACCAAAATGCACCTGACACCGGAGGGCAACATTGCCGCCATTACCCTCGGTCACAATCTGGAATCTGCCATTTCAGGTGCATTGCAGCAAACCGATCATGGAACCTTTTTATCACTGGATCCCAATATTGCACAGCAGATGATAAACAACCTGGCGGAACGTCTGGAAAAGCTTTCTCATTTACACTTTCAGCCGGTGGTGATGTGTTCGGCCCAAATCCGCTACCATGTCAAGCAGCTGGTGGATCGGTTTATGCCCCGGATTACCGTGCTGTCCTATGATGAAATTCTCAGTAATATTGAAATACAATCTTTAGATGTTCTGGAGCTAAACGATGCAGATTAAGCGTTTTGAAGCCAGGGATATGACATCCGCCCTGCGGTTGATTAAAAAGGAACTGGGTCCTGATGCGGTGATTTTATCGGCCCGCAGTTTAAAGAAAGAGAATAAATTGTTAGGCCTGGTAAAATCGGTAGGCGTGGAGGTTACCGCCGCGGTCGACACCCATCATCTTCCGGCTGAATCAAATGGGATCGCTTTTGCGGGGGCCTTGGATGCTTACCGACGATACGAACAAAACGGCAGATCCGGGTCACGCAATTTCAACCGGGCGGTTAGCAGCCGCATTAAATCACGAAACGATCGCAAATCGCCGCACGCGCCCGAAAACGGCAACCGCATCGCATCAGACGGCGTGCTGGGCAGTCTCTTTGAGCACCTGCGGTCCCAGGAAGTTAAACGTGATCTGGCCGCTGACATCGTCACTCGCTTAAATCGGCGATATGCCGATGATCGATTAAAGACAGCCGACCCGATTATTTCTGAAATAGCAGACATATTACGCGACAAAAGCCAGCCGGCCAGGGTCCAGGTTTCAACCCGATCCGGCTGCCGGGTGCTGGCCGTTGTGGGAGCGACCGGTGTCGGGAAAACAACCACCATCGCCAAACTGGCTGCCCGGCATGCGCTTGAACACCGACAAAAGGTTGCGCTCATTTCACTTGATTCCCATCGCATCGGGGCTGCGGCCGAACTAAAGACTTACGCCCAGGCAATCGGAATCCCCTTTAAAACGGCTGCCACACCCGCTACATTTAAGTCGACTGTTGACGAATTCGGCGAATTTGACCTTGTCCTGGTTGATACGCCGGGATGCAACCCCGCAAACCCGGATGAAATCGATGCCCTCAAGGGCTGTCTGGATTGCATTGAACGCCTTGAGGTCCACCTGGCGTTAAGCGCGAGGGCTAAAGATAGCGATTTAGCAAACACCCTTAAACGTTTGAACGCGCTGACCGTTGCGGGCTTGATTTACACCAAGCTGGATGAAAGCTGCACATATGGCAATTTAATCAATTTATTGAGTGATCATCCGTTGCCCCTGTCCTATTTCACCAGCGGCCGCCAGGTGCCGGATGCCATCGAAAGCGGATCTTTGCAAAAGATAGTAGAGCTGCTGTTGGGCGATTTTAAATTTCCAACCGCCGTAACGAACACACGGGCAAAGGACCCAGCCTATGCGGTTACGAAGGCGCATTTAAGCGGGCACCAATTCGTTGCCAACAAAAATTCAGACGTGTTCCACTGTTTGGAATGCAAGTGGACACTGAAGATAAAATCAAAAAACCTGATCACTTTTTCGAGTGCAGAGGTCGCAGAGACACAACAATTTATGCCCTGTAGAGATTGTCAGCCGGACAAAAGCGAAGCGTTTCAAAATGACTTGTCGACGACGAGGGATTCGGTGCGAATCTCAAACTACTCCTAAGGAATAGATGGCGAAAGGAACGGCTATCCCAATGAATTCGAAAAATCCCTCAGATAATGTCATCCGCCTATCGGATCGCATGAAGCGCAATGATATGAAGCGGGCGGGCGCACCCCGAACCGGCCTTACGACGGCCCCGCGGGTGATTGCCGTTACCAGCGGCAAGGGCGGTGTGGGAAAGACCAATATTGTAGCCAATCTTGGCTACGCCTTTTGCCGGCTGGGTAAAAAAGTGTTGATTTTAGATGCGGATTTGGGATTGGGCAACCTTGATGTACTGCTGGGACTGGCACCGAAATACAATTTGTCGCATGTCCTCATGGGTGAAAAATCAATCAGCGAGATTATCGTCGAAGGCCCCGGCAATCTGCTTATTTTACCGGCCGCTTCAGGAATTCAAGAATTGACCCAGCTGACCAGGCAACAGAAAGTTCAAATCTTGAGTGAACTGGATCAGGTGATTGATCGAGTGGACCTATTGCTGATCGACACCGCTGCCGGAATATCTTCAAATGTAATGGACTTTAACGTGATCGCTCAGGAAATAGTCGTGGTGGTCTCTCCCGAGCCGACCGCCATAACCGATGCCTATGCATTAATGAAAGTGCTTGCGCTGAAATATGCTGAGAAAAGCTGCAAGGTCATCGTGAACCTGGCCGGCACAACGCAACAGGGAAATGAGGTGTTCCGGCAATTAAATCTGGTGACGGAAAGATTTTTAGATATGACCCTTGATTATGTCGGAAGCGTGCTTTTTGATGCCAGCGTCACCCAGGGCATCAAACAGCAAAAGCTTGTCAGTGATCTTTTTCCGGATGCGCGCGCCAGCAAGTGTTTTCAGGAACTGGCCCGGAAAGTAATCGCCCAGCTGCCGACCCAAATGCCCGACGGCAATTCCAATTTTTTCTGGCACCATTTGATTGAAAATAATCTTCCATAAACGGAGAAATTAAATTCTATGGCCCTGGCACAGAGAAGAACCCAAAAAGTTGTTCCCAAAGACCCAGCTTATCGCGACCAGTTGATTACCGAATATCTGCCCTATGTGAAGCGCATCGTTCAACGGTTGGCCGTTCATCTTCCTTCGACTGTCGATGTCGATGACCTGATGAATGTCGGCGTTATCGGTTTGATTCAGGCGGTGGATCGTTATGACCCCCGGCGGGATAACAAGTTTATGACCTATGCGATTTTTCGCATCAAGGGGGCGGTGCTCAGCGAGCTGAGGGCACGGGATTTTCTTTCCAGATCAAATCGGCGCAAAATACGGGAACTTGAATCCGCCTATACGCGTCTGGAACAAAAATTCGGCCGCGAAGCTGAAGATACAGAAGTTGCCCAGGAACTCGGCGTTGATCTGGATCAGGTGTACCGCACGAAACAAATGTCGAGCATCTCTTTTATCAGCCTTGAAGAATTAGGGGTGTCCTCCAGAGACGAAAAAGAAAAGTTGTTAAATTACCTGATCAACAACGAAGATGACGCCCTGACCATGACCAAGCTAAAAGAATTAAGAGAAGCAATGGCTCAGGCGATTAAGCAACTGCCCGAGAAGGAACGCCTGGTAATCTCACTGTATTACCTGGACGAATTGACCATGAAAGAGGCCGGGCAAGTCCTCGGGATCACCGAATCACGGGTGTCGCAAATACATTCCCAGGCCATTTTGCATTTACGGGCCAAATTGCGAAAACAAAATTTATTGGATGAGTGATTGCCAGTTTTATAGGGGTTGTCAAAAAAGCGTTCCGGTATTCGAACGTTTTTTCTACAACCCCTTATGCCGCACTTTCGTAGTCCGAAACAATATTATGGAAAACGGTATAAATATCAATCGGCTGCCAGATGGGCCACCCGGGCACGGCAGCAATTGAAATTAAATTCGGAAGTGAGGGGACGAAAGGGTGGAATAAAATCTGCAAAACAGAGGATTGACTTATGGTTGACGACATTCATTTCCCGAAAGGGCTGCCACCGGTGTCGGCTTCAGGGCAAATCCAGCGCGTTAAGCGCAAAAAGCGCGATGATGAAAAACCACCTTTTGAAAAGTATTTAAATGCGGATGATAAAAAAGATAAAAAGAAACGCCGCAAGAAAAAAAAATCAGACACCGTAGATGTTGCGGGTAAGACCGAAAAGGCTCAGCCCCCAGGCTCCACCGAGTCTTCAAATTCAAACGATACCGCTGAAGCAGCAGACGATTTAAACCAGAAAATTATTGATGTACACGTCTGATGACTGTCAGTCAAGTTGACACGACATAGGGAGTGAAAATGGCACTACACACACTTAACTTCTGGGAAATCGTCCTTGATGCGACACAAATCTTTTTGTGTGGATTGATTATCCTGTTTTTGATTCTGAACCGGATTAAATTCAAGCAGCTTATTTTAAAAGCGCCGTCCGGAGAGCAAACTCAAAATGTTAACCCTGAATTTGTCGTGGAGGCTGTTCGGCAGCAAACCGAGCTGGCCTTTAATCATATTGTGGAGACCATCGATAAGGAACGGCAAACGCTGGATGCTTATTATAACCTGCGCCAACAGCAGATTGCACCCGGTCTGCTAACATCGCTACCGGCAATTACCCCTGACCGAATTTCAGGCGCCGAAGCAGTCAAAAAGGATGCCGCCGACATTATTTACAGTGAAATTGAAAGCCTGGCTGACCAGGGGCTGAGTCTGGCAGACATTTCAGAGCGGTTGAACGTTCCTCAGGGTGAAGTCGATCTGGTTTTAAAGCTCAAGCATCTGAGCAGTGAATCCGCTAAAAAGAAAAACCATTCTCCCGTCTAAACCTGCCTTGCGCGACCTTCATCTTTCGGGGTCATTCAACGCTCCCTGCTGCCTTTAATGTCATTCGGACCCATAAAGCCACAGCGGCAAAAAATACCGCATTCGGCACATTGAGCCCGGTTCGCATTAACGTTCTCAATTTACGTCACATACCCTATTTCAGGTGGAGCCGGACGGGTGTCCTTCACACTTGTAAGATACTGATATTGCTCTTATTATAAACATGCTTGCCGGGTTGTAAATTCATTTCCGGGTTTTTATCCCCGAGGTCTGTAAAAGATCCGGTTGGTATGTGTCTTGCATTTAATACCGGCGACCGGCCAGCCGACCGCGAATACCGCCGGCTGAATCTTCAAGTATGATGGCCCTGCCGATTTTAATGGGGGTCATTCGAATAAGGAGTTTATCAATGAGTGGATCGATTTACATGTCTGCTAACGGTGCCCTGGCCTACGAGAAGCGCTTGCAGCTGCTTTCCAACAATCTGGCCAATGTTAACTCCGTTGGCTTTAAAAAAGACAGGAGTCGTTTTCTGGCATTTAATCTCGCCGAATTGACCACCGGCAATAAACGACCCGTTAACTGGGAGCGATCACAGGCCCCGGAGTACTGGATGGCATATAGCACCTATACAGACTATTCGGCGGGTGAAATCAAAAAAACGGCTAATCCATTTGACCTTGCATTAACAGGGGCGGGTTTTTTCTGTGTTCAGACGCCTGACGGCATACAGTATACCCGCAGAGGGGATTTCACGGTTAACGCAGACGAGGTGCTGGTCACCCAGGAAGGATGGCCGGTTTTAGGGCAAGGCGGTGAAATTCAGATAAAACTCGCGAAACCCGCCGGTGATAATCGCGAATTTTCAGTTTCTGAGGATGGCTATATAACTGTTGATGGATCACAGGTGGACCGCTTGCGCATTATTGATTTTACTCAATCCCATACACCTGAAAAAGCCGGACATAACTATTATCGCGCCTTGAAGCCGAATGCGCTGCAGGATCTCGATGAAGATCTAAAAGTCAGTCAGGGGTTTCTCGAGATGTCGAATGTCGATACGGTCCGAATGATGACGGAGATGATCGAGGTTTTGCGGGGCTATGAGTCGTATCAGAAAATGATGCGCTCCATCGATGACATGAACGCGAGGCTGATCAATGATGTTGGTAGGGCAGGCTAGTGAGATGTTATCGGTTATTGATTAATGGTTATTGGTCGAAGGCATGGTAGAAATTTCCAAGGCTGTCGAAAATGTGAGCAGTTACGAATAACCAATAACGAGTAACAATTAACGAATATCAGACATTAGGAGGCAAAATGATACGCAGTTTGTGGACTTCAGCGACTGGCATGCAAGCCCAAGAGCTGAATATCGATGTCATTTCAAATAATCTGGCAAACGTCAATACCTCCGGTTTTAAAAAGAGCCGGGCCGAGTTTCAGGATTTATTGTACGAAAGCATGCGCCCTGCAGGAGCGGCCTCCTCGGCGGATACAACGGTTCCGACCGGAATTCAACTGGGACATGGTACCCGCCCTTCAGCCGTGCAAAAAATGTTTGGTCAGGGTGATTTTCAGAATACTCAAAACGAGCTCGACTGGGCCATTGAAGGGGATGGATTTTATCAAATTGAATTGCCCAACGGTGACACGGGTTATAGTCGCTCCGGGGAATTCAAGCTGGACGCTGATGGTCGGATCGTCAATCCGGATGGATTTCCGTTGATTCCGGAAATAACGGTTCCCACCGACACCATTTCGATTTCGGTGGGCATGGATGGAACCGTTTCCGTCATTCAGGCGGGCGACGGTACGCCGACCGAAATTGGTACAGTTCAGCTGGCACGCTTCGTTAATCCTGCCGGCTTGAGAAGTCTGGGGAAAAACCTGTATTCTCAGACCAATGCTTCCGGAGATGAAATTACCGGTAAACCCGGCGAGAACGGCTTCGGTACCCTGGCCCAGGGTTTTTTAGAAATGTCCAATGTCAGTGTCGTGGATGAGATGGTCAATATGATTACCGCCCAGAGGGCTTATGAAACCAACAGCAAGGTCATTACCACAGCCGATGACATGCTGCAGCTGGCCAATAATCTGAAACGTTAACGGGAAAAAATGAACATGCCAAACGTAAAAACAAAATTATCAAAGCAGCTTTTCAGCAGATTGCTTTTTATGTTGACGCTGGCATCCATCTGCACGCTGGCGGCCGACCTGTGGGCCGACCCGACGACGATCATCCGCATTAGAGACCGGGTCGAAATCGACGGTGCCGAGGTTTTATTGGGTCAGATTGCCACCATTGAAGGGGGCGATGTCCGGAATAATCAGCACCTCAAAGACATTGTTATTGGCAAAGCGCCTTTACCGGGAGATTCGCGTCAGTTTGACCGACAGCACCTGCAAATGCGCCTGAAACAACATCATGTCGATTTGGCGACGGTTGTTGTCGAAGCGCCGCCACATGTTGAAGTTACCCGCAGTCACGTTGAAATTCAGAAACCGGAAATCGAAAAAATTGTTTCCGAATTTATCGTTCAACAGACTCGCCAGAATAACAGGACCGTGCGCATTAAAGAGATCCGGATCCCGGATAGCGTGATCCTATCCAAAGGGCGCATTACCTATAAAGTGACCGTGCCGCGCAGTCGGCAACTGATGGGCAGGTGCCCGATTGCTGTCCATTTCAGTGTAAACGGACACACTCAAAAAAAGGTGTGGGCCACTGCCGTTATAGAGATTCTGGGGCCGGTGGTGGTGACGCGCAAACCCCTTGGCAGGCACAAACCCATTACCGAAGACGATATTGAGGTACAAACCCTGGATCTGGCCAACCTGCCGGCCAATGTGCTCAGCGATCCTGATGCGGTGATCGGCAAACGGACCAAACGAGCCATCGGCGCGCAAGCCCCTTTAAGAGCAAATAGCATCGAGCTGCCGCCGTTGGTCAAACGGGGGGATCTGGTGGTGATAATCGCGGAGTCAGAAAGTCTGAAGATTACAACCCTCGGGCAGGTAAAGAAAAAAGGGTGCCTGGGCGAGCGAATTCCGGTGGTCAATTTGGATTCAAAAAAAGTACTGCATGCTCGTGTGGTTGACGCAAATACGGTTAAGATCGATTTTTAAAAACCTGCATTGCATTAGCGAAGGAAAATAAATGATGTCAAAACCAACCCAATATTTAATCGGTTTCACTGTTTTTAGCCTTTTGCTTGCCGGTCTGACGGGTTGTGCCGCTACTCGGCCGACCTTACCGCCGGTGGCGGAAACCATGCCATTAAAGCAGAAAATGCAGATTGAAGCGCAGCCTTTACCAAAGCCGGAATTCAACGGCTCACTTTACGCAGCGCGCAGCATGTTCAATGATTTTTTTATCGATACCAAAGCCCGCAAAGTCGGTGATATCGTCACGGTGAATATCTCAGAGTCTTCTCAGGCCACCAACTCGGCCGACACCCAAACCGGTCGGGCGTCGAGCCTGACAGCCGGTATCGATACGCTTTTTGGTACGGAAGACTGGTATGAAAATAAGCTTTTGAAAGAAATCCCCAGCAACCTGCCCAGACCCAATCCATTTGGGAACCCATCGGTCCAAGGTAATATGTCCAGTGATTTCGACGGTTCCGGAAGCACATCGCGCAGCGGGGATCTCAACGCATTTATCACCTGCCGGGTGACCGAGTTGTTGCCCAACGGTAACCTGAAAATTGTCGGATCGCGTGAGATTCTGGTCAATCATGAAACCCAGATGATTATTTTGTCCGGGCTCATTCGGCCGCGTGACATAAACGATGACAATGTCATTTTGTCCACCTTCGTTTCCAATGCCAAGATTGCTTATAGCGGAAGTGGAATCGTCAATGACCGGCAGCGGCCCGGCTGGCTGGCCAACCTGCTGAATTCTGTCTGGCCTTTTTAAACGTATGCGGCAAGGAAAAATAAGCCATGAAGAAACGATCTCAAGAACGATCAACCTATAAATTAATCGGAATTGTATTCTGGGTGCTGATAACCGTTATTGCTTTGGTTCCGGATGCCTCGGCGGTTCGCATCAAGGATATTGCCGACATTAAAGGCGTGCGCCAAAATCAAATGGTGGGCTATGGTCTGGTGGTCGGATTGGAAGGCACCGGTGACAGCGATGACTCCCTGTTTACGATCCAATCTTTGTCCAGTCTGCTGGAGAAAATGGGCGTGACCGTCCAACCGGGCGACATTGAAGATGTCGAAAATGTGGCGGCAGTGATGGTCACTGCGGATTTGCCGCCCTTTGCCAGTTTGGGCAGCCGCCTTGATGTGCTGGTCAGTTCCATCGGCGATGCTGAAAACCTGCAGGGCGGTACGCTGCTGTTCACGCCGCTGCGAGCTGCCGATGGTAACGTATATGCGATTGCCCAGGGACCGGTCAGCACGGGCGGGTTTGCGGTCAGCGGAAACTCCGGTGATCAGGTCCAAAAGAATTTTCCCACTGTGGGGCGTGTTGTCGGTGGTGCGCTGGTGGAAAAAGAACTGCATTCTGATTTTAATGAAAAAAAT
>CAJHYI010000286.1_pt1 | contig 10465 bp, 11 predicted proteins | sample 9198771 | NCBI WGS metagenome assembly CAJHYI01 (sample SAMEA7708367, study PRJEB35096) | sediment metagenome | biome: marine neritic benthic zone biome [ENVO:01000025]; feature: sediment [ENVO:00002007]; material: shallow marine sediment [ENVO:03000034] sea grass bed [ENVO_01000059] ...
GGACCCGCAACGAAATGCCGGCCGATGATGCCGAAATTCACGATGCCGAAGAAGAACAGGTGCAGTTTCACTTCCTGACGGCACCGGTGCGCATCCTGGCTGAAGACGGTAAGGTGGTCGGCCTCGAATGCATCAAAATGGAACTCGGCGAACCGGATACCAGCGGAAGGCCGCGACCGGTGCCGGTTGAAGGTTCGGAATTTGTTTTTGACTGCGATACCATCATTTCAGCCATTGGGCAGCAGGTTGATCTGTCATTGCTCGAAGGGGTGGATGATATTAAAACAACCAAATGGAACACCATTGTGGTTGACGAATACACCAAACAAAGCACCCGTGCAAAAATCTTTGTTGCCGGTGACTGCGAAACCGGACCGGATGCGCTCATTACCGCATGCGCCGGTGGCCGCAGGGCTGCGCACAGCATTGACCGCTTTATAAAAAATCAGCCCCTTGAATATGATGAAAGCCACCACTTTGATAAGCTTTTTGAAACCGTCAAAGTATATGACCCGGATGAGGAGATTCTCAAGGTCGAAAGCAAACCACGTTTTAAGCCGGGCATGCTCCCACCGGATACGCGCAAATCAACCTTTGATGAAATCGAGCAAGGCCTATCTGCCCAGGAGGCCGTGGCTGAAGCTGAGCGATGTTTGCGGTGTTACCAGGTCGCAACCATCGCTGTCTAGTGTTGTGTCCTATAATTAATTCACAAAGCACAGATTAATTTTCTCAACTTTTTCCAACATTAAAGGTGTCCGCCTCTGGGTTCTGGGTTCAGAGGTTCAGGGTTCAGGGGTTTCAAGGATTATAGCCCTTCGCCACTTGCTGATAGATGATCAATCCTTGATAGAATATTCTGGTTTCTCATAGCTGTGATCTGAACTCGTTATCGAACCTCTGAACCTTTGAACGTTGAACCTTGAACGAGGGGATTGAAACCTGAACCGCCACCGGCGGGACTTTTGAAGGATTGATTTGGCGGGAAAATTCAATGAGCACACCGCTTGGTAATCAGAAAAACGATAAGGCCGACTTTTTACTTTTAGCGGGCTTTTTAGGGGCCGGTAAAACCACCTTACTCAAAAGAATCCTTTCCTGGGAAACCGACCTCTCCGAAACCGTGGTCATGGTCAATGAGTTTGGCGACATCGGTATTGATGGTGCCTTGCTTAAAGATTCCGGTTCCGATGTGATAGAGCTAACCAGCGGATGCATCTGCTGCACGCTTAGCGCTGATTTACATCAATCACTGACGGGCATATGGAATCGCTTCAAACCCCGCCGCATTCTGGTAGAGGCCTCGGGTGTTGCCGACCCCAAATCCGTCGTAGCGGTATTGCAGGACCCGCAGGTCAGCCAACATATGGAAATCAGAAAAATTATTACGGTGTTGGATGCCGATATCTGGGAAGCACGCGAAGTATTTGGACCGCTCTTTTACAACCAGCTTGAAATGGCCCATTTAATCCTTTTAAATAAAATCGATTTAATGGCGGCCGAAAAAATTCCACAGTTTCTGGAAGAAATCCATAAGGCCATACCCGACTCCCAGGTCGTCCCTACGGTTCATTGTGGAATCGATCCGGAGACCCTATGGATGCACACGCAACCGAAAATGACCGGACTAAAGCCGATTGAATTTTTCCAGCCGGCTTCGTTAAAGGCCGAATCCCATTCATATGATCCTCATCCGCCCGGCGAAGTGCATGGCAGCCATGCGGCCAAGTCGGTTAACTTTGTGACCTTTTCTTTCCGCGATGCGGGAATCTTCGATGAGGTCCGCTTTAAAAATTTTATCCGCCAATTACCCTGGGAATGTTTTCGGATTAAAGGCCCGGTGCGTTTTACCGATCGCTTGGAAATGCTCAATTTTGTGGGCGGCAAAAGCGAATGGTCCCCATGGGAAGGTGAAGCTGAAACCCGGTTGGCCTTTATCGGATGGAAAATCGATAAACAAGAAACGCTCAAAGACCTAAAACGCTGCCTGGTTGAAACTTCATAGTAATGCCTAAGGTGTCAGGGGGCAGCAAACAGGTCATAGCTCACAGCTCATAAGCTGATTTCCGAACTTCAAAAATTCAAACTATGAGCTATCAGCTACGAGCTATTGGTTCCTGACACTTGAACCTATTAAAAAAACACCTCCGCCGTTGCCTTGCCCAACATCTGCTCAAGCCTTTCTTCGGTTCCCTTCTGAACAATTTCTTTAATAACGGCAAACTTTCCGAGTACCGCTTTGCGATAACCCAGCGCTAAAGATGCCAACACAAAACTAAAGTCGGAATGATATTCAGCCTCAAATTTAGTCTGCAGATTCGGTAAGGCCTGATCCAATTGATAGATCTGCTGTAAAATATCCATGAGCTGACTGTCGGAAATCGATTTTTCAGTTGCGCAGCGAACCTGATCACAGTAATCAATTTCAGATTCCATCGTTTGTGGGGGGAGCTCCAGCCCAAAATTTTGCCACATCTGCAGTAATGCGTTGCGATCCTGTCGGCTTTCCTGAGTTCTGGCTGTGCCGTATTCGGGGCTCCACAGCCCATAGGCACGGCAGGCAAAAGGACGCCATTCATAAATACCGCAGGCACCGTTTTCCAGGAAGGGACATCCGTTAGAACGAAGGGGATTGGTGAGATAAAATTCCAAAAACGTACGCAGCATCTTGGCCCGGGCATCAGCAGGCATTTGCTGAATAAGGTCGACCCATTGCAGGGCTTCGAGCCAGGTCATTTCCGGTAAAAATGCACAGCACACGCCGGGTTGTTCACACTGGCAGAACGTCTCCGGCAAACTGTTATATAAATTCTGCAGCTCTGAAAACAGGGGTTTTACTTCATTTATAGCGGCGTTTATTTCTTCAATCGTAATCATCTTCAACTATTGTTGATTAATAATTTATAGTTTCCAATCTGGAAATGAGCAATTTTTTCGATGAGCAAGGCCGCACAAGGGTTTCCGCCAAGGCGTACATGTAGTACGTTGCAGGCGGAAAACCCGCGGAGAACGCAGCTCAGCGGAAAAAGGGCCATTTCCGGCTGGAAACTGGCTAACAGCATTTATAGAGCCTAAGCAACCGCTCATCCATCACAAAATAAAATTTCATGAAGGAAGAGCCATCCCAACGGGTTCTGACCCCGTGCACCGTATTTGCCAGTGCAATAGTGCTTCTAAGATGCGTGATCATGATGAGTTGCTTGTTTTCGGCCACGTCTTTGAGAAAAGCCTGCATCGACTTGTGGTTAGTATAGTCCAGGGAGGGCTCCACTTCATCCAGCAGAAAAAATGGGCTTTCAAGTTGATGAAATATAGCCAGCTTTAACGCCAGACTGGTAATGGATTTTTCGCCGCCGGACAATTGATGCGCTTTACGCAACCGATTGCCCGGAAGATTGACTTCGATCTCCAGTCCTCTGAGCCCATCTTTTGAAATCACATCCAGTCGGACGTCACCGAGAGGTATCAGATAGGACATATAGCGCTGAAATAAGGGACCAATGATATCTTTGAGGCATCCTACCGTTTCTTCTTCGGATTGCAGGCCCAGCACTTGCCGGATGTCGTCAAACCGCTGCCAGGGGTCAAGCTGAATGACGTCATTAATCTGTTCCTGCCGGATGATGGTTGCCAGACAATGCCTGAGATTATAGGCATCTAATTTTTCACGATAAACATCGCGTGCATAGCTGGTTTTATCAATCCAATATTGATCGTCCCCATTTTTGTTTCTTTCACGGGCCAATTGGATGCCGGGTGCGTCTTTTTCTTCCCTCTCCTTTAGCACCAATTCCACCCGAATTTTTGGTGCCGGCGGATAGTCTTTGCTGCCGGCAAAAAACAATTCTTCTTTTTCATAACAACGGATGCGGTCCAGATCATTTTCGCCGAGCGCCCAAACAATCGCATCCAGGATATTCGATTTTCCGACGCCGTTATTTCCAATGATAACACCGATGCCGGGCTGAAAGCTCATGTTGGTTTCTTCTGAAAAGGATTTAAAGCCTTCGATATTAACATCTTCCAGATAGATATTATTCATCTTGATTCTTTTCCTTATACCGTCTGCGGATTTCGTCGATGAGTTCTTCCTGCATGGGGATAAGGGATTCATAAACCAGGTCGCCATCTAAAGCAACGCTGGGCAGGGACTTGGCCTTCAGTTCCCGAAAGCGTTGCACCCCTTCACGGGTGCGCATATCCCATTCATGCACTTCGATAATTTCTTGGATGTCCTGTGGTAAGACCTTTACCGATTCCGCCATATAGACGCAGGCAACTCATTGCCGAAAATCAGTCAAAAGCACATCCACCAAAACGGGTTGGGTCAAATCATCCTCCTTCGTATTCGGCCTGCATTAACTTAAATTCGATCTTTTCATCATCAACTTCCAGCTGGCCCCATGAAAGCCCGTCTGTGCCCGATGCAGACCCGAGACTGATGAAGTCCTTCCCGGCGATATGCCAGTGTCCCCATTGTTTGAGTTGGCTAAAAACGATAATATCGGCTCGAAACTGGGGTATCATCGCCTCCAAGGCTGGAAAAACGGTTTCATCCTGCATGAAATTTGTCAAGCCACATACCATATTCATTTCCAGAGCAAACGGTTCGAAGTCAGAATAATCGGGAAGTCTCTGAATATAATCGCCGAAAAAAACGATACCTTTTTTCTGCTTCATTCGAAAGCTCAGCATCTGGGGCAACCGTAAAAGCCAGTCCCTGTCCTTTTGTTCGAGTGGCAACATGCCTTTATTTTCTTGACCCTGGGCATAGCGCCAGTCGTTTTCCCCCTGAATTGCAATAAGTTTGTGTTTCCGTATTTTTTGAATCAAAACTTTATTTTCAGCAGAATTTCCTGTCAAGTTGCCAAGGCAATAGCAAGCGTTTATTCCGCGGGTTTGCATGTGTTGAATGAGTTTTTCCAGAATAGTGTAATTGCCTTCAATTGAACTGATTAGGCCGACCCGGCATCTGTCGGAAGCGTCGACATGAACGCGAAAAGATTCGGCCGGCGCTAGGCTGCCGTTTTTAGCTGCGGTGACGGCAGCTGCCAGTTGATCGGGGCAGGAGGTTCCATTGCGGCAGTCAATTCCGACGAGGTATTTTAGGGCTTCAGCCAGTGGTTTTCCATCTAAAAGACGCGCCACAAGCTGCGCATTGCCCGGACAGCCGCCCCCCACAAAACGGATCTCCTCAAGACGGCCGTTGTTGACTTTAAAATGAATTTCAGGGGGGCACACGCCCTTTGTCGGATAAATATAACGCTTTTTTTTGGTTTCGCCGGGCATATAAGATATCGTCTGATTATGTCTTTGGTTTAATCCAGTATCAATAAAAAACATGTCCGCAGATTAATCCAGAATTCCGTTAAATTTTTTACACGACCCCCTAAAAGATGGAAATCGTCTAATAGTTGATTTTTTAATCGAAAAAAGATGGTTTTATCAAGTGGTAAAGCTTTGGATAGACTCTCAGACGGGTATTTTAGATCGATGTAAACCGGGCAAGTCTGTGTCAATCATTAATTGAATTCAGATATTTTTTAGCCGTATTCCAGGTCTCCTGAAGAATTTTGAGGGTGCCATTGCAAACTTCGGTCCGCAGACCGAACAACTCATTAAAGTCCTTTGAATTTTGTTTCATCTCTTCAAGGGACATAATGGGAGTTGAAATCATAAGCGAACGTTCATAATGCTTGAATAGCCGTTTGGCCATTTCAGGGCTAAGGTTACCAAACTCCTGCTCGAACATGCGCTTCCAGTGATAGGTCCAGCCGGGTATCATAAAAAACGTGCCTGCCACCTGGCATTGTTCTCCGTAATACCGTTCACGCCCGCCGATCAGCAAACCGATACAATCATCAACCGGATGATCCTCATCCATGGGGATAAAAACGGGCACCCCGGCATCGGAGAGCAGTTCTGCGGGTTTTTCCAATGCGTTCCCGCACAGGCCATATCCCAGCATCAGGGCATCCACATGGGGCCCGAATGCCCGTGCGGCCTCAATTAATCCCTGTTGAAGAGTGTGTTTGCGATTATGTAAGGCCAGCTCCAAAACACCGACCAGGACTTCCAGAGGGATTTCGGCACCCGGGGTAAACGCCTTGAGGTTGGTGATCCTTTTTAAGTTATCTTTTTTTAAGGATTCAAGCGCTGCAATTAAGTGCGCGGAGCGTTCATCTTCAAGAACCGTAATGTGGTGCACGTCTGTGTCCGTTGCCAATAGTCTGGCAAATTCCAGTTCCAGAATCTCACAGGTTAAAATTCCTAAAATCCCCATCGGTTCTTATTCACCTGAAATTTTCTTGGCGCATTTTGTCAAGTCCGAAAAATCAATCAAAAAAATACTTCCGTATAAACATATGACCCTGTAAACCATTCATCAGCCAGCAGGGTAACATTGCGAACCATCTCCCCGTGTCCGCATAGATAAAAATCATATGTTGTACGCGGCAGATTGGCTTTGATGCAGGCGGCCACATGACCCTGAAACATCCCTTCGGGCAACGCTGCTGCAGTTTGAGTCGATGGCAAACAAGGATGATATGTTGATTTGATTTTTTTAAAATAAGATTGATAATAAATTTCCTCAGAAGTCGTCGCTTCATGCAATAGGGTAAAGTTCTTTATGCCGGACCGCGCAAATGACACAAATGGTGCAATCCCGGTGCCGGTGGCTACAAAGACGGGATCGCGCTGTGAGGGTTTAAAGGTGAAATACCCGTGAGGGCCGGTGAATTTAAATCGGGAACCGATCTCAACATCGGCCAGAATCGGAGAAAAATGGCCTTTTGGCACGTAGTGTAGGCAGAGTTTAAGAACGGGGTCGTTCGGCGCGGAAAGCAAAGAATAATATCGTTTTAGGGATTCATGCAGGAAACAGATCGTCTGACCGGCTTCAAACGCAAAGGATTTGGGCCTGGTCAGTTCGATTTCAAAAGCATTTTTTGACAACCATTGGCGGTTTATCAATTCAGTGGTTTGAACCGTGTTGGCCTTCCCCGGCGCGTGTGACTCGATTTCTTTTCCCATGGGACATATCTCCCATTTTACGGAAATTGAAACAACGACGATTTAGCGGCACAATAAATCACTTGGCTGATTTTCAGTGAGATGCGATTCAACTTTTAAGCAAATCGTGTCTTCCAATTTATAGGCATCCCATGTTTTGTGTCAAGTTTTATGCAGTTAATCTCGATTGGTTGTATATTATCTAAATTTTTGGTAAGGCAACCCCATCTTCAACTCAACATTACATTTTGCTTTAAAGGAATTTGGTATGCAAGATTTTGAAACCATTTCTCAAAACCTGGTTAAAAATCTGTCCCTTCGATACGAGCCGGTTGGCGTTGCGCTTTACCAGGAGACAGACACTCTGCCCGCTGAGCTAGCCTTCACGCAAAAAGAATATAAAAGCTATTGCCATGCGCTGGTCGCGGCCGGTGAAGGTGAAGTGCTACTTCTGAAAAAAGAGCAAATGGGCTGCAAACTCGGGACCTCGGTTTTGGGATTTGAAAAAGACATGGAAGCCTACCTTGATGATGGTGTTTTAGAAAAGTACGGGGTGGGCCTCTTTGAATCTGAGGAAGCTTCTGCTGAAACAATTCTCAAATCATCTTTCCTGGAAAAAGGCAAAACCCAGGCTGCTCTGATTGCGCCGCTGTCATATTTTAAACAAGCGCCGCAGGTGGTAGTTTTTACCGCCAACAGTGAGCAGGTGATGTGGCTGCTTTACGCGGTGAATTATGAAAAAGGCGGCCGGATGGATCTTCCTCAATCAGGGGGAGCACTGGGTGGCTGTGCCGACATTACGGCCTTGCCCCTTCTCGAAAGGATTCCCAACATCACTTTTTTGGGTTTGGGTTGCAGACTAAAATCATCCGTGGAGCCATGCGATCTTATGTTGGGCGCACCCGGGAAACAGTTGGAGATGATTCATAACCATATTCTGGATATGGCCAAGCCGATTGCCATGCTTAAAAAGCAAAGCACCGGTTCTTGAAAATTCATCGGAGTAATTAGCCGTGGATAACTTTTGGGTCATCGGGGGCGGAAAATTTGGCCTCAATGCGGCCAGAGCGCTCAGCAAAGCAGATTCTTCCCATAATTTAACGATTGTCGAGAAGCAAAAAGCCGTTTGCACGCAATTAAGGAAGCTGGGGTTTGAGGCTGTTTGCATGGACGGTATGCAATACCTTGAGCGCAACTTGACCGACGCGCAATATCCGGACTGGATTATCCCGGCCATACCGGTGCACGTGGCCTATGAGTGGGTAAGAGCAAAATTGTCAGGAACCCACCCGGTGCAAAAATGCGCTGTTCCGATTGATGTAATCAACGCTCTTCCCAACCCAATCCAGGCAGAAACCGGACAACTCTTTATCAGTATCGCCGATTTTAAATGTCCCGAAAGTTGTCCTGAGCCTGATAAAATCTGCACTTATACCGGCAAACCGCGGCCGATGATCCTGCATGAATTTTTAAAATCAATTCAACTCAACGACTTTAAATCCATTGTGATCCGCAGCCATCAACTGGCACCCGGGGTGGGAGGATATACACCCCGCGCATTGTTTGAGACCTTGAACAGAATCGAAGCCTCTCGAGGGGCGGTATTGCTCAGTACGGCCTGCAGCTGTCACGGTGTTGTGAATGCATTTAAATTGAAGGATGCTATAGCTGGATTTTATAGTGGCTGTCAAAAAAACGTTCCGTAATTCCAACGTTTTTTTCTACAACCACTTATACCCCAATTCCGTAATTCGGAACATTATTATGCAAAGCGGTATAATTTTCGATCGACAAAATCTAAAATGAGGTTGGCGCTTTCCTGTGGCTTTTCCATCGGCGGAAAGTGGCCTGAGCGGGGTATGGTTTGCAACTCATAATCGGCGATGCTGCTCTTTAGCCGTTCGGCCGCGTCAGCAAAGAACGTATCTGATAATTCTCCGCGAATCGCCAGCACGGGACAACGGATCTTTTTGGCGTATCGCCAGACATTCAGCGGAATGGATTCAAAAATCTGGGCTTCAAGCTCCGGATCGCATTTTAAAACCGCTGTCTTTTCATCTTTTTCGAGAAGCCCGCACTCTAAATAAGCGTGCACAAATTCTTTCGACCAATTTTTAAAGATGCCCCGACCGGCGGCAAAGAGCCTCAAGGCCTCTTGCTTGCCTTTAAACAGCCGGCGCCGGCGCCGAGCCATTTTCGCCAGAGGCAAAATCCCCCTCAGCCCCAGCAGCTTCAGGGCGGCGAGTAACCACAGCAGCCGAGACGGCAAAATAACCGGATCAATCAAAATGATACCGCAAAAAAGATGCGGGTATCGAGCGGCCGCAATATAAGTTGTGACGGCGCCCAGCGAATGGCCAATGCCGATAATTGGCGGAGACATCTTTTGCTCAATGAGAATTTTCAAATCTTCTGCAAAAATATCCCAGTGGCGGATGCGTTCAACCTTGGGCTGATCGGAGCCCCCGTGACCCCGCACATCACTGGCCAGAATATGAAGATCGTCGACAAGATATCGAATAAACGGCGTATAGGTGCCCGCACAAAAACCGTTCCCGTGCAAAAAATGAGCCTGCAGGCCGTCGCCACCCCAGTCCAGGTAGTGAATCCGCCCGTCGGGCAAGTCTAAAAAATGTTCAGTCGGCTCGGGGATCAGGTCTGTCTCAGCAGATAACGTTGTTTCAGGGGATGAATTCATGTTGCATCTATTTGATTGAAACTAAGCCGATCGGCACTGCATCGCCGGTGAGCCGTCGGATTTCATCACCTCTCCGCGCTCGCTGTCATTGTGCATAAACGGCTGTTTGGCGGATGGTGCTGGCCGGCAAGCACAGTCATGTTAGCGGCATGAAGCCCGGGCCCAGGCCTTTGACACAGCTTCCGGTGCAGAATCTTTAAAAACAGCCCCATATTCCTCAATGATGCCCGAGGCGACATTTTCCCAGCCAAATTGACAAACCACAGGGCGCACCCTTGCGGCCGAAAACTCGCCGGCGCGCTGCCTGGCAAAAATGGCGGCGATGCTATTTGCCAGCGAGACCGATTCGGCATTGTCTACCAGCAGCCCTGCCCTGCCATTTTGCAGGATCGCGCTCATCGCGCCCACCCGGGTTGAAACCACCGGTGTGCCACAGGCCAGGGATTCCAGGCCTACCAACCCGAAACTTTCATAATGGGATGGAATCACCAAAACATCAGCGGCGCTGTAATAAGGAGGCAATTTTTTTTGTTCGATCCGGCCTAAAAAGGTCACCGCATCCTGAACGCCTACCTCATGTGCCAGACGCTGTAGATTTTGGAATTCATTGGTTTCCGGGCCATCGCCGCCAATGACAACCAGTTGCATGCGTTGATGGCGCCGCAGGCGGGCAACCGCTTTGAGCAATCGGTCGATACCTTTGATCGGGTCAAAGCGACCGACGTAAAGCGCAATCGATGTGTTTTCATCGAA
>CAJHYI010000163.1_pt1 | contig 10424 bp, 8 predicted proteins | sample 9198771 | NCBI WGS metagenome assembly CAJHYI01 (sample SAMEA7708367, study PRJEB35096) | sediment metagenome | biome: marine neritic benthic zone biome [ENVO:01000025]; feature: sediment [ENVO:00002007]; material: shallow marine sediment [ENVO:03000034] sea grass bed [ENVO_01000059] ...
ACCATTAAAAAGGTCATCCAGCCATAATATTTTTTGCCGCCTTTAAGTGCTAATTCAAGCATTATTCACCTCACACGATGTAATAAACACTGGGCTCGGTGCCCAGGATTTGTTTGCGACGAATGGTGTAATGGGTTCGGATCCGTTCGCGAACTTCCGACGCAGGATCGTATAAGTCCCCGAAAGTCAGGGCGCCGTTGGAGACCTCCACACAGGCCGGTAATTGACCCACCGCCAGACGTTCGGCACAAAAATTACATTTTTCGACCACACCTTTCATGCGCGTTGGAAATTTTTTGTTGGTTTCCTTAATAAAGGGTCGCGGATCCCGGTAGTTAAAACTGCGGGCACCGAACGGGCAGGCCGCCATGCAAAAGCGGCATCCGATGCAGCGGTGAAAATCCATAAACACAATGCCGTCGGCTTCGCGTTTCCACGTGGCCTTGGTCGGACAGGCCCTCACACAGGGCGGATTCTCACAATGGTTGCATAAAACCAGAAAGGGGCGATGCTCAACTTTTTCGGCCAAAAAACGTGCTGCCTTACCCGGAAAAGCATTGTGGTAGTGCGTCCCCCAGAGCCATTTGATTTCATGGTTTTTGTTCTGCAAAGCCGGAACATTGTGGATCTTGTGGCAGGCTTCAATCAGCGGCTCCAGATCCGCCTCAGATTCGAACTTACGGGTATCGATAACCATGGCCCACTGTCTGGCCTTCAGCGTTTTGGCCCCTTCTTTAATGACGACTTCAGCCCCGGTTGCCTGCTCCTCTTTGGCAAATGCATTTATAACCGGCCTGGTGGTTAGCGCCAGAGCAGAAATGCCCAGTAATTGTAATATGCGTCTTCGGCTGCTATCCATTAGGTCTTCTCCTTCGGGTTTTCAATATGGCAACTCCAGCAATAGGGCCTGACTGAAGCGTAAGTGTGACAGCGGTCACAAAATTCAGCTTTATTGGAATGACAGTCCAAACAGGTGTTGCTCAGACTCATGTTAAATTCTTTGCCTTCAGGATTGACATATATTCGTTTGCTTTCGCGCACAACGGCTTCCCGCCAGACATCCAGCAGCTGCATATGCTCGGCGCGCATGTATTCGGTAGAGCGCACACATTTTTGCGCTGCTTTGGCCTTGGGTGTCAATTCCACCTCCGGTGCAGGGGCGGCTTTTCCGCGCATGTACCAGAAGGGAAACAAAACGATGAGCAAAAATATGACCACTCCCGTCACAATCAGTGCTTTACTTTTCATCAGCTTGTTCCTCCGACTCAACGTCTGATTCTTCTTCAACGACCTCGCGACCCGGAATGTCTTCGCCCCGCAGGTCGGTGGCGCGTTCGTTCTCCCCGGGCATAATCAAGGCATTGGCCACCATTTCGTGCAACCCGGTCACATCCACTTCCGGCACCCAGTACTCCATCAGGGTAGGCAGTGCGGCCCGGTCGATGGCACAGATACAGGCCAGCATGTTCACACCGTGTTTTTCGTGAACGTGTTTAACCGCATTTGCACGGGGCAGCCCCCCTGTCAGGCGCAGTTCCATGTCTTCACCGGCATTTAGACCCGCGCCGCTGCCACAGCAGAAGGTATTTTCACGGATGGTGTTGGCCGGCATGTCATAAAAATTATTGCACACGTTTTGAATGACGTAGCGGGGCTCGTCAAATATGCCCATGCCCCGGGACGGATTGCAGGAGTCATGGAAAGTCACCTTTAAATGATCGTTGCGGCTGGGATCCAGCTCGAGCTTGTCGTGTTTGATCAAATCGGCAACAAACTCGGCGATGTGCACCATCCGATTGGATCTGGCATTTTCGAACTTGGTACCGGTAATGGGCGAAACCGGCTCTTCCAGAAAATCGGTCGGCCCGTTCATGGTGTCCATGTACTGGTTGATCACCCGCCACATATGGCCGCACTCACCACCCAGGATCCATTTGACCCCCAGGCGTTTGGCTTCGGCATACATCTTGGAGTTGAGCCGCTTCATGGTCTCGTGCGAGGTAAAAAAACCGAAGTTGCCGCCCTCGGAACCATAGGTGCTCCAGGTCACATCAAATCCGTATTTCTCCTTGAGATAATGAAACAGCATCAAATACCCCATGGCGGTGTAAGTGCCCGGATCGGCAAACACATCCCCCGAGGGGGTGATAAAAAGAATGTCAGCGCCCTTTTTATTGATACTGTAGTCGACCTGGACACCGGTGATCTCTTCAATGTCTTCCACAAAAAAGTCGAGCATGTCTTTAAAGGCGTGGGGCTGGATACCCAGATGGTTGCCGGTGCGGTAGCAGTTAGCCACCGGGGTGGCAATCCAGTCAATGTTGAGTCCCAGCAGGTTCAGCAGCTCCCGGCCCATGATGGTGATCTCGGCCGTATCGATGCCATACGGGCAAAACACTGAACAGCGCCGGCATTCGGAGCATTGAAACAAATAGTACCACCACTCTTTGAGCACATCGAGACTCATGGGCCGCGCCCCGTTTACTTTGCCCAGAATCTTACCCATGCGGGTAAAGTCGTTGCGGTAAACGGATCGCAGCAGTTCAGCCCTTAGCACCGGCATGTTTTTGGGATCACCGGTTCCGATAAAATAATGACATTTGTCGGCACAGGCCCCGCAGCGCACACAGATATCCATAAACACCCTGAACGATCGAAATTTTTCCAGCCGCTCCTTAAAGCCTTCATGAATTATTTCCTGCCAGTTTTCCGGCAGCTGCCAGTCATCCTCCAGCGGGTTCCACTGTCTGGCATTGGGAAGACCAAGATATTCAACACTTTTGGGATTTGAGGCATAGCAATACATGCCTTTGCGGATATTAACCGGAACGTCCATCCAGTCAGTTTTCGGCGGGCTGTGATCGATCTGTATGAGTTCTTCCGGTGTGGGTGTTTCGTCTGCCATAGTTTACTCCTTTTCCTCTGCTTGCTCCGGCTCTGCGGCCGGCTCTTCCGCTATTGCAGGTTCCGGCATTTTTTCAACCGGCAATCCGACTTCGACCATTTTTTCCCTGAATTCATCCTCATATTCATCGTAGGTATGCACCGGCACCGGGTAGTTCCAGGGATTAACGTGGCGACGGGCTCGGGTGTCGGTGGGCATGTTGCGCGTCGGGCTTAAAAAGACACCTCCGAGGTGCATCAATTTGCTAAACGGGAAGTAGGCAATCAAAATAGAGACCAAAAAGACGTGCACATAAAAAATAGCGCTGACGTCTTCCGGAATGGTGGGCCGGAAGGTGATCAGTCCCATGGTCAGCTCTTTGGCGGCGGTTACATCAATCTTGGCGAAATAGCGCATGAGGACACCACTGAACGCGATTCCGAAAATCAGAAACAGCGGAAAGTAATCCGATGCAATCGAAATATATTTGACCTGGCGTACAAAAAGCCGTCTGAAAAACAGGTAGCTGACCGCAGCCAGCAGCACAAAGCCCGAGAGATAAACCCCGGGCACGCCGAATTTAAAGGCCGGATAAATGATCTCAACCCGGAAGAAACTGTCGACATTTTCAACAAGTTGAACGAAAAACGGCACCGGCTCGGTAAAAAACCGCAGATGGCGAATGAGGACCACCAGAAAAGCATAATGGAAGGCCAGCGCGCCCACCCACAAAAAAATTTCGAGCTGGTAGGACAATCGGCCGCCCTGGGTTAACTTCATGCGGGTGTTCCTGAACAGGGACCGAAAAGTTAATATTTCCAGTGCCATCCGAACGATGATCTGCCAGCCGTTTGCCGGGCTGTCAAACTTGGAATGTTGAATCCAGGGCAACGATTTTTGCTGACCGCCCGTGGTGGGGATGCTGAAGGGCACCGGCGACCGTGACCAGCTGATCATGCGATAGGCAAATCCCAGCACAAAGGCGATAATCGCCAGGTAGGGAACCACGACACCAAAAAAATATTGCAGTCCTGAAACCTGGGCGCCCAGATAGGAGATCAAAAAAAGAATGATAACGGCAATCAGCGGAACGATGTACCTTAAATTCATTGAACAGCACCTCACTTTAGGGCTTCGGGCTGCCGGTGCTGCCGGCAAACCCGTGGCCGGGTTGCGAATATTATGGTTTAACGCCTTTGACCTTGCGGGGGCGGCCCTGTGGGCTCTACGATTAAACCGGCCCGCTTAAAGGCCCGAAAGGTCTGGTTGCGCGTCTCATTGGCGCCAATCTCGTAAATTTTTTCCCTGCAGTTCATATAAAGGTCAAAAGCCATCAGGCTCAGTTGATCAATTCTGGACTCAAAGACCAAAAGTTCCTTCAGCCGGGCAGCATCCTGGAGTTCGTCTGACAGGCAGCCCCTGAGGATCTCTTTTAATCTTAGAATGAAGGCTGTGGCCTGAGACGGGGTAAAATTCTGCACGGCGCGGATGCGGATAATGGGATCCAAATGGGATTTGACCGCTTCTGAATCAAAATCGTTGAGCAATTGATCGAGTAAAAAGGGTATGCTTTCAGATGTGGTGGTGCCGACCGGGTTGGCGAATTGATCTTTCTGGCCTTTATAAAATTGAGCGGTATCGGGCGCGTAAGTTTGAATGGTGGCTTCAAACCATTGTTGGACGATATCCTTTTTTTTCTTTTCAATAAGTCCTTTCAGACTGTGTCCCATATACGCTCCCGCATGCCTGATTATAATGCCCATCCGGTCAAATTTTTGAAGATCAGGTCAAAGGGGACCTTATAAACGACTTGCGGATTTCTGTCAAGAATAAATGGAAAAAAAGAGCCCCAACAAACCAAGATCAGAGCATAGGATATTTACCTAAAATAATTACTTTTTTTGTCGATTGCTTCAGGGCACGAGTGGTTTTCAGCAGGATGCAAAACCGGCATAAAACCGACTTTTTGCCAGATACCGGGCAAAACGGAAAAAAATACCGGGCATCTGTTAACCGGGTTGATTGTAATTTAATTTTAACTATCTGAAATTAAATAGAAAAAATTGTTGGTGCTTTTGGCATGAATCCTGCTGTTTCAGGTTGCGTTTGCTGTCGGAAGAACCCATTTTCCGTGAGATGCCCGGAAAAGGAAAAACTGATTTACCCCAATAGTTTGCTTAACTTTTTGTTATTACAACATTTCATTAATTTTTAGGTCAGATTCAGGTATCAATAAGTCCAGGAGCAATTTATGTCCGATCCGTATACCATTCTCATTGTGGAGGATAACGCGGAATTAACCGCCTATCTAAAAAGCTTGCTGGGTCGCAAGAATTATCATCTCCTAACGGCCAATTGCGGCAGGCAGGCAATAGATATTTTGAAGACCAACAACATCTCTCTGGTCCTGCAAGATATCGGACTGCCGGACGTCGACGGCTATCAGGTCATGGACCATATCTTAAAGACATCACCGGAGACGCTCGTCATCGTCATGACCGGAGAAGCTAGCATTGATTCAGCTGTTCAGGCGCTTCGCTGCGGCGCTTATGATTATCTGAGAAAGCCTTTTGAATCAATGGAGTTGATTACTGCTGTTGACAATGCGCTGCACCGCCTAAAATTAGAGCAAAAAAATAAACGAGCTGAAGAAGAATTGCAAAAGACCCAGCAGCGACTGCAGCATGTGCTCACCTCAAGCCCGGCGGTCATCTACTCATGCAATCCAGCCGGCGATTGCGCCACTACTTTTATCAGCAAAAATGTGACCCGCGAGTTGGGCTATGAACCACATGAATTTTTGAATGACCGTGGTTTCTGGATTGATCGAATTCACCCAGAAGATGTGCAGCGTGTTAAGGAGGTGTACTCGAATCTGATTGAGCAGGGAGCCAATATTTTAGAATATCGATTCCGGGATAAAAACGGTACCTATCGATGGATGCGCGATGAAGTCCGCTTACTTTTTGACGACCGGTGCAAGTCTGCAGAAGTCGTTGGTTCATGGACGGATATCACGGATATAAAGCGTGTAGAAGATGCTTTGCGGGAAAGTGAACAGCAGTTTCGGGATCTGGTTGAAAACTCGTTAATCGGTATTTCCATTATCCAGGACAATCAGCTAATTTATCAAAACCCCACGAGCAAAAAGCTCTATAGACCCTCAAATGATAAGTCTGTTTTCAAATATCTTCAAAACGTGCACCCTGAAGACCGCGAAAGAGTTGAAAAAGCCTATCTGGACATACTCTCAGGAGGGCTGGACACCGTAGAAATCGAATTCAGATATTATCCATCTGGTAAATTTGGAAATGACATAGAAATTCATTGGGTCCAGTGCCGTGGAACAGCTTTTAAATACCAGCGCAAAGATGCAGTCCTGCTCAATGTAACCGATATCACCAAAAGCAAGCACCTCGAGCACCAATTATTAATTAAAAACAAAATGCTTTCCCTGGGGCGCGTGGCCGCCGGAATTGCCCATGAAATCCGCAATCCGCTGACCGGTATCAACACCTATCTGTATACCATCCGGGATCTCTGCGAATCAGATCAATTGGGCGCTGAGGATATGGAAATCATCAGACAGGTCATCGGGCAGGTCCAGGTGGCCTCCAACAAGATCGAATCCGTCATCAAGCGCGTCATGGATTTTTCCAAACCCGGTGCACCCAGGATGGTGCATACGGATATTAATGCGTCTTTGGAAGAGGCCATCCAACTGTCGGCCGTCACCATGCGTAAAAACGGCATTAAAATCGAAAAAACCCTGGCCGCCAATTTACCGCAATGTTATGCCGACCCGCACCTCATTGAGCAAGTGGTTCTGAATCTGATTACCAATGCCGCCCGGGCAATGGAAAATCATAATGGTAACCCCAAATTAGTCGAAATAAAATCTTCTGCCCAAAACAACACGTTAAGCATCAAAGTGGGCGATTCCGGACCCGGAGTGCCCGTGGAACACAGAGAAAAAATATTCGATCCATTTTTTACCACCAAAGAAGACGGTTCCGGTATCGGGTTGAACATCGCCCAGCGAATCGTGGCAGATCACAACGGTTCTATCTTGCTAGGCAGCAGCCGGTGGGGTGGGGCCGAATTTACCATAGAACTTCCGATTGAACGAAGGATGAATCCCCGATGAGTTCTTATTCCATCTTTATCGTTGATGATGAAGCCCTGGCCCGTAACGGCCTCAAGCTGGCTTTGAAAAAAAAGAACTATACCGTCCAGGCATTTGGGACGGCCGAAGCAGCCCTTAAAGCCATTGACGCGAACCCGCCGGATCTGGTGCTGCTGGACATCGGGCTGCCGGGCATGAGCGGTGTTGAAGCCCTGGAGATTATCAAAAAACGTCACCCCGAGGTGATTATCGTCATGATCACCGCCTACGAAGACGTGCAGACCGTGGTGTCGTCCATGAAAAACGGCGCCTATGAATATGTGGTCAAACCGGTCCAGATGGACGCTTTGATGGTAATTTTGCGCAACGCTTTTGAAACCATCGCCATGCGCAAGGAAATTCAGACCCTGCATGAAAAGTATCTCAAAGAAAACCTTCCCTGTTTTATCGGTGAAAGCAACGCCATTCAGGACGTCATGGAACTGGTGGGCAAGGTTGCCCAGAGTCCGGACACGTCCATTTTAATCCTTGGGGATACCGGAACGGGCAAAGAGCTCATCGCCAAAGCCATTCACTATAAAAGCCCCAATTTTAAAGGCCCCATGGTGTCCGTCAATTGTGCCGCCATGCCCAAAACGCTGATTGAAAGCGAGCTTTTTGGCTATGAGAAGGGTGCTTTTACCGGTGCTGAGCGCTCGGGCAAAGCCGGATTGGTGGAAAAAGCAGCCAACGGCACGCTCTTTCTGGATGAAGTCGGAGACTTGAGTCCCGAAGCCCAGGTCAAACTGCTCCGGTTTTTAGACACCGGTGAGTATTACCGGGTCGGCGGGACCAAAAAGCATGCGGTTCAAACCCGGGTCATTTCGGCCACCAACCGCGACCTGACCGCACTGGTCACAGCAGGCGAATTCAGAAAGGATCTCTATCACCGCTTTGCAGTGGTAAAACTTGAAGTCCCCTCCTTATGCCAGCGGCGCGATGATATTATTCCGATGGCCAAACATTTTCTGATGGAATTCAGCCAGAAATTCGACAAATCCTTTAGTGGCATTTCCGCCGAAGCAGAAGCGGCCCTAAAAGAATATGACTGGCCCGGAAACGTGCGTGAGCTGAAAAACCTTATCGAGCGCGGCGTGTTGCTGGCCGAGGGACCGCAGCTGATGCTCGAAGATTTGGGTTTAAAAACAGAAAACGGGCGCCGGGGCACCGATCAACAAGATGACAGCTTCCACCTGCCGCCGGTTTCCCCTTCAGGAATCGACTTTAGCGCCATCATCGCAGATATCGAAAAAGCCTATTTTGAAGAAGCCCTCAAACTGGCCGACGGCAATGAAAGCAAGGCCGCCCTGCTGCTCAACCTGACCCGCGACAAATTCCGCTACCGCCGCCAGAAACTCGATGATGTCCGTTGATGGTTATCCGTTGTGCGTCGAAACCATTTTTCAGCGCACCCCTTAAACCTTTTAGCCTATCTCCTTTTCCCCGTCCAAGAGTTTCGACCATTAGCGTAATCAACTTAACCCTCTGAATCTTTTTTGTGTATTTTCCCACAATTAATTGGGCAGTTATCCACAAAGCCTGGTAGGGAAAAACCGAGAGCATTTCATAAAGTGCTAAAATTGTTGCCCATATCTATGTAAATAATTTTGGCATAAACCCTGCACGGATGTGAGATCGCATCGCTAAAAAAATAGTTGAATATAAGCGCCAAGGTGAAAACAAAATGGAATCAGCATCAAATTTCAAACAGCTGCAACATGGCAATACTTTAAAAATGAAGCTTTTTAAGGGCCTCGAAAACCTGATGCCGCTGCCCCAGGTGGTTTTGAAGGCCCAGACACTGTTAATGGATCCAAATTCAAGCTTTGAAGAGGTGGCCAACATCATTGAAACTGATCAGGAAATCACGTTAAAAGTCCTTAAGGTGGTAAATTCGGCCTATTACAGCCTCAAAAATAAGGTTTGTTCGGTACGCCAGGCCTGCGTGATGCTCGGACTTAAAGTCATCGCTGAAATTATCATGGCGGCCGGCACGTCGAGTCTTTTCAAAAAAGCGCTGATTGCTTATGACATTAACCCCAAAGGCCTGTGGCAGCACTCCCTGGCGACCGCCCTGAGCTCCAGAAAAATTGCAAATGCGGTTCAACCGGCTGTGGCCAATGAAGCCTTTTTATCCGGACTATTTCACGATGCGGGCAAGCTGATTCTTGACGATCAGATCTTTAGCAGAAATGATGCTTTTAAAAAATTTCTGGGACAAAGCCCGGACACCCATTTTGAGTCCGAAAAACAAATTTTGGGATTTGACCATTCCGAAATCGCATCCGAACTGTGTAAACGCTGGAAATTTCCCAAAGCGGTCATAAAGGCCATCGGGCGTCATCACCGTTTAAACACCGAGCAAGTCGATGATCTCGCTTTTATCCTGTATGCCGCGGACAACCTGACCAAGATGAACGGCAACGGCAACAGCGGTGGCTGCACCCTGTATGAACTGGACGAGCAGGTGATGCAATTTCTGTCCCTCGAAGAAAACGACATCAATGCCATCCTGGTCGAGGTAGACGACTCCGTCAGCCAGATCAGCGCTGAAATATTCGGCAAGGCCTAAAAACCTGAATTTTGCATAAAAATGAACGGTTCAGATCCGTGCGAATTTAAGTTACTAAAGTATCACCGCCAATTCCACGCCTTACCTTTTTCCCTGCTCTCCTTTCATTTTTGTTCGTGTTTTTCCCTTACGCCCTGAGCCGTGCGCCGTGCGCCTTAAAATCAAACCCAACAGATCGAATTCACATGAAAAATAGTGCCGAATGTGTGTTATTTTCCGCAATATTTTGTGCCAAAAGACACAAATTAGCTCGCCTTAATGTCAAAGACCAGTTTATATCGATATAACTCCTTATTATTATTTATATTTTAATTTTAACCAGTTTGGCACAATACCTGCTATTGAGAGTTCAGACCCTTGCGTCCTAAAAGCCCGTTATGGATAAAATATGAATTCTTTCAATTATTTAGAAAAAGTTAAAACCTTGCTGGTCGATGACGATGAGCTGATCCGCGACTCACTCAGCATGGTTTTTGACAGCAAAGGCTGTTTCATAAAAACAGCTGAAACGGCCGAAGAAGGCCTGCGGGCATTGGAAGAAGAAAAATATGACATTATTATCAGCGACTTAAGGCTCCCTGGCATAGATGGTTTAAGGTTTTTAAAATTTGCATCTCTAATTCAGCCGGAACCAGCCAAATTGCTTATTACGGCCTATAGAGATGACCACGTCTACTCTGAAGCATTCAGGATCGGCGTCAGTGAATTTATTGATAAACCATTTTCAGTAGACGCTTTTATTGATCTTTTAGCCCTGACGCTGAAAAAGAAAGCGGCCCAAATAGAATTGGGTATTGACATCG
>CAJHYI010000007.1_pt1 | contig 10364 bp, 7 predicted proteins | sample 9198771 | NCBI WGS metagenome assembly CAJHYI01 (sample SAMEA7708367, study PRJEB35096) | sediment metagenome | biome: marine neritic benthic zone biome [ENVO:01000025]; feature: sediment [ENVO:00002007]; material: shallow marine sediment [ENVO:03000034] sea grass bed [ENVO_01000059] ...
GATTTTTTTGCATTGTTTCAGCAGATGGATCCGGATATTTTCGCCATCCAGGAGACAAAGCTTCAGAATAATCAGCTGACCGATGAGATGAAGAACATCGCGGGTTATGAATCCAGCTGGTCGCATGCTACGTCGAAAAAGGGCTACAGCGGTGTCGGCATTTACTCACGGCTTCAGCCCAAACGCGCTAATACCGAACTGGGGATTGCCGAATTTGATCGAGAAGGACGCATTATCGAGCTGGATTTTGATGATTTTATCTTTTTTAACGTCTACTTTCCGAACGGCCAGATGAGCGATGAAAGATTGCAGTATAAGCTTGATTTTTACGAAAAATTTTTTGAATATACCGATTCTTATAAAAAACAGGGCCGTAGCCTTATTATTACCGGTGACTATAATACGGCCCACAACGAAATCGATTTGAAAAATCCCAAAGCCAATGAAAAGACCTCCGGTTTCTTAAGAATAGAGCGGGATTGGCTGGATCGTATCGTCCAAAACGGTTATGTCGACACCTTCAGGCATCTTCATCCGGACACCATAAAATACTCGTGGTGGACTTACCGCTTTAAGGCCAGAGATCGCAATGTCGGGTGGCGCATAGATTACTTTTTCGTTACCGGCGACATCATCAAAAATGGCTGGATCAAAGAAGCATTTATCGACAACGATATTTTCGGCTCCGATCATTGCCCGATCGGGCTGGTTTTGGAAATATAAAAATCGGGTTGCCAGTTAGCCGGTTGCCCGTTAACCGGTTAGAAATTGACATCATCCCATTTACAACGGGCTAAACTGGCAACGGGCCAACAGGCTCAACCTGCTTAAAGCGTGAACGACCTTGTATGTGTTGAACGGATGCTGAGTTTGAGGAGACAATGCAAAAACCAAAAATAGTTGCTATCTACGGCAGTCCCCGGCGCAAGGGCAATACCGCCGCGCTGCTAAAAAAAGCCGTCGCAGGGGCGCGGGATGCCGGCGCTGATGTCGAAGAGATTGTGCTGCGCGATCTGAAACTCTCCCCCTGCCTTGAAATTTACGGCTGCCTGCAAGCCGGGGAATGTGCCATCAAAGATGATTTTCAAAAAGTGCGTGATAAAATCCTGGATGCACAGGGGCTCATGCTGGCATCGCCGGTTTTCTTTTATACGGTCAGTTCCCACACCAAGATCCTGATGGATCGCTTTCAATCCCTGTGGGTCAAGAAATACTGGGTCGATAAAACACCCTCAGAAAAACAGAACAACACCCGCAAAGGGCTGTTTATTTCAGTGGGCGCCACCAAGGGCAAAAAGCTATTTGATGGGATGCTGCTGACCATAAAATATTTTTTTGATGTCCTGGACATGGAGCTCTGGCAAACGCTTTTATACCGCCAGCTCGATTTCCAGGATGATGTTTTAAAACATCCCGGATATCTTGAAGAGGCATACACCACCGGTAAGGCGTTCAAGTCAGCCATTGATGGCTGACGAGGTTCAAAGGTTCAGAGGTTCAAAAAATCAGACGCTTCCTTGCTAGTTTTTCCTTGCTGGCTTTTTACTTTCGATTTCTTGTGCAATTATTTTACGTCTAAACCTTTGAACGCTGAACCTTTGAACCCGTTTACCGAAACCCGGCATTTGACACCTGAAACCCGCAGCCCGAAAGATTAAATTACCTTATGACCCTCCACTTCGAACCCATCAGACTTGACCGGCAGGAAGACTATCTGGCTATTCTGGCGCAAAGTCCCCAGATTGCATCTGATTACAGCTTTTTGAATCTGTGGGCCTGGTCGGAAGAATATGGGCTAAACTGGGCCTGGGATGATGATTTGGTCTGGATCCGCCAGAGCCGACCCGAAGAATACCTGTGGGCGCCCGTCGGATTGTGGGATGCCGTTGATTGGCCAAAGCGGATGAATGCCAGTTCGCCGATGAATTTAATATTTACCCGGGTTCCGGAAATGCTGACAAACTTGTGGCGCGAGAGCTTTTCGCCGAAAATCCAAATTGAAGAAGAAAGGGGCAACTGGGATTATCTTTACGGGGTGACGGACTTAATTGAGCTAAAAGGCAAGCGCTATCATAAAAAAAAGAACCTGGTCAATCAATTCAACCGCAAATATGATTTCACCTATCTGCCGTTCGGGGTCGGTATGGTGGAACAGGCCATGGCCATGCAAACCGACTGGTGCACCTGGCGCGACTGCGAATCATCTGACATTCTTTCTGCTGAAAATCGTGCTATTTTTAAAATTCTAAAAGAATGGCGCCAGCTTGCGGGTTTGTTTGGCGGCGCGCTGATGGTTGAGGATTCTATGGTGGCCTATACGGTTGCAGAGCCACTTACCAGCGATATGCTGCTGATTCATTTTGAAAAAGGAGATACCCAGTATAAAGGGATATATCAGGCCATCAATCAGATGTTTCTGGCAAATTCGGCGTCGGATTATACATTCGTCAATCGGGAACAGGATTTAAATGACGAAGGACTTCGCAAGGCCAAACAGTCTTACCATCCGGAAGATTATCTGCGGAAATATAGCGTCACCCTATCGGGCACATTTATTTAAAAATAGTTTTAAAACTTGGCAGATTTTGATAACGTACAACGGTCATTTTCGGCCAAAATTTTATCCATGAGGAGAGTGATATTTTACCGGCTAAAAACCTGAAGCAACAAACCGCACCATAGGCTATCTTCAAAATGCATCTAATGCTCAAGAGCTTTGTTGTCCCGCTTTCAAGCGGTGAACATGATCTACTATTTTTGAGATAACTTCTAATCCCGATAAAGGGGATGGTTGTTAGCGGTAGGTAGACTTTTAGTGATTGGGCCGGGCATTCCAAAACATATGACGTAACGATCGTGACATTGACAGCGGGGAAAGGGCTCAATGAAAATTTTGAGAGATAAGGCAGCTGTTTACCGACTCCTATTTTTATTGTTACTTATTTTTCTATCTACCGCCGGCGTGGCCATCGCCTCTCAACCCAAACATGCAGAACCAGCAAACGACCAGCCTTCCGAACGGATCGACAAACCGGCAGCCCAACAAGATCCTCACAATACTTCAGCATCCCATCAAAAAGCCGACACACACCATGGGGAGGGGCATGTAAAAATCGGTGAATTTTTGCCCCTGTGGAGCTGTATCCCCTTTGCCTGCATTTTGCTGTCCATTGCACTGTTCCCGCTGGTCTTGCCGGATTTCTGGCATCATCATTTTGGCAAAATTTCCGGATTCTGGGCCTTAACACTGGCCATACCATTTCTGATCGCATTTAAAGGAGCGGCACTGTATGAGATTCTGCATATCATTCTGGCCGATTATGTCCCTTTTATTATTTTGCTATGGTCGTTGTACACGGTTTCCGGCGGTATTTTATTGCGTGGCACCCTGCGCGGCACACCGATCGTCAATGTGATCATACTGATCATCGGAACCCTGCTGGCTTCCTGGATGGGCACCACCGGTGCCGCCATGCTGCTGATCCGTCCATTTCTGAGGGCCAACGATTATCGTAAAAACCGCACTTTTATGGTGGTATTTTTTATCTTTTTAGTAGCCAATGTTGGTGGATCACTGACCCCGCTCGGGGATCCTCCGCTCTTCTTGGGTTTTTTGCACGGCGTCTCCTTTTTCTGGACGTTTAACATTCTGCCCCACATGGTGCTGGTTGTCATCATTCTGCTGGTGATCTATTTTATACTTGACACCTACCACTATCGTAAAGAGGGGGTATCGGCCCCCGAAGAAGAAGGTGACAAAGCGCCTCTGAAGCTTGAAGGTGTGTACAATTTTTTATTTTTAGGCGGTATTGTGGGCGCCGTTTTGATGAGCGGAATCGTGGACTGGGGCGAAGTCAATACATTTGGCGTGCACAGGTCTATTCAAGACTGGACTCGGGATGGCTTACTTATTTTAATGGGAATTCTCTCCCTGGTAGCAACGCCTATGCAGTTACGGGATGATAACGACTTTACCTGGTTTCCGATTATCGAAGTAGCCTATTTGTTTATCGGCATATTTATTACCATGATTCCCTGTTTATTGATTTTAAAAGCCGGATCCGACGGTGCCCTGGCATTTTTAGTAAACGGTGTCACTCAGCCCGTGCATTATTTTTGGGTAACCGGGGGGCTGTCGAGCTTTCTCGATAATGCCCCTACCTATCTGACCTTTTTTAACAGCGCCCTGGGCGCATTTTACCCCGGCGCTTCGGAAGCCCAGGCGGTTCCGCTGCTGATGACCGAAAATGCCATTTATTTGAAAGCCTTATCCGCCGGTGCGGTCTTTTTTGGCGCCTGCAGCTACATCGGCAATGCGCCCAACTTTATGGTGCGTTCGATTTCCGAAGAGGCTGGAACGCCGATGCCGAGCTTTTTCGGCTATATTTTGAAATATGCGCTGGTATTTCTGATTCCGACTTTTGTCATCGTTACGTTTGTGTTTTTTTAGTTGGAGAGTTTGCGTGTTAGACAAATTACTTAAATCCAATATTGCGATTGTGGGCGGCGGCAAAATCTGCAAAAGACTGCTTGAATTGTTGTTCAGTAAGCCGTTCAAAGATCGCCGGCCGGTCATATTAGGCGTTGCCGACATGAACGATCAGGCCGAGGGATTGGTTTATGCAAAGCAGTTGGGAATATTTACCACAACTGATTATCGTGAGCTTTATACTCAAAAAAAATTGCAGATATTGATGGAATTGACTGCCAATACGGAATTGGCGGGAATCATCAACAAAGAAAAGCCCGAAGGCATTGAGCTGATCGACCATATCGCCGCCAGAACCATCTGGAGCGCTTTGCAGGTGGAAGCAGAAAAGAGAAACGCGTTAAAAGAATTACGCCGCAACAATTTTAAATCAGCGCAGATTGATTGTTTGTTTGAACAATTTGCCGACCGCCTGGCTGATGTAATCAGAGAAAGAAGTGAGCGCTATGTTGAGATCGAAAAAGGATTGATCGAAAGTGAAAGAGCGCTTGCGCAGATCATCGAAGGCAGCACAATCCCCACTTTCGTTATGAATAAAGACCATGTCGTCACCCACTGGAACAAGGCCATGGAAAAGGTTACCGGGAGCAAAGCCGAGACAATGGTGGGAAAAACAACGCCCTCGACAGCGTTCTGGGGGGAAGAACGCCCCACCATGGCCGACGTTATCCTGGATCAGATTGGCGAAGATGAAATAAGAAAATTGTACGGCGCGCAATGGCGCAAATCCACCTTGATTGAAGAAGCATACGAGGCCGAGGTTTTTTTCCCCCGCATGGGAGAAAGCGGCAAGTGGTGCTGGTTTACAGCGGCTCCCATAAAAGCCCCGGACGGAAGAATTGTCGGTGCCATTGAAACCCTCTGGGATAAGACCGAAGACAAGAAGGCCGAAGAAGAGCGTGAACAGCACACCCGCGAACTGACGACCCTTTGTTCGATTTATACCGCCTTAAATGCACCTGCGGATCTGGATGAGAGAATTAAAGAGTCCGTTCAGGAAGTCATGAATTTTTTAACGGCCGACGGCATATGTATTTATTTATTGGAAGATGACGGCATATTTCATTTGCGATATTGTCAGGGTTTATCCGAAGATGTCTACCAGAAAGTCAGCACGGCCGATGAAAACAGCGTGATCAGGCAGGTTGCCGACAGCAATGAGTTTATGATCTATGAGGATCTGCCTGACGGCTGTCCGGACGAAATTTGTCTTTTAGAAGAAGAAAAGCTGATTTCTCTGGCCTATATTCCCATCAGCAGTAAGGAGCGGGGCGCCTTTGGCGTGATTCGAATCGGCAGCAAAAAGGCAGGCCACTTTACGCATGAGCTTAAAAATGTGCTGGAATTGATAGGCAACCGCATCGGTGTTGCCATTGAAAATGCGACTCTGCAGGATCAATATATTAAATCCGAAGAGAAATATCGTACCCTGTTTAACAGTGACCCCCATCCGATTTTTATCCTCCACAGCCGGACGTTTGAAATCCTGGATATGAATCAACGGGCTGAAGACAGTTATGGCTATTCACGAGATGATTTATTAGGAACCCCGTTTCTGCAGCTGGGGGATGAAAACGATGAAGAACTAGCGGAAGGACTGAAAAGTCTTTCCAAAGACAAATCGCTGCTTCTAACCAAAAAGCAACATTACCGAAATGGCGACAAGCCGTTTTTTGTTAACATTAATATGAGTTTTGCCAAATACGGTGAAGCGGATGTGATTTTGGCCTCAACTACCGATATCACGGAGGTGATCGAAAAAGAAACCCAGTTGATTCAGGCCGGCAAGATGACCACCCTGGGCGTGATGGCCGCCGGCATGGCCCATGAAATCAATCAACCCCTGAACGTGATCCAGGTCTGCGCCGATTTTTTTCTCAAGATGCTGAAGCGGGGTCAAAAAATTGAAGATGAAGACTTGAGGACCATGTCCAATGATATTGTGGCCAACGTTGAGCGTGCCAGCGGTGTTATCAAGCACGTACGGGATTTTGCCCGGCAATCCGAACCGGTTCGCACCCGGGTGAAAATCAATGATCCCATCAATGATGTTTTCAAAGTCCTGGGCCATCAGTTAAAAGTTCACAATGTGGAAGTCGAACTGAATCTGGATCCCGATGTTCCCGATATTCTGGCCGAACATAACCGCCTTGAACAGGTGTTTATCAACATGGTGTCAAACGCCATTGACGCCATGGATGAAAAAGACAACCGGCCCGACATCAGCGATAAAGAAAAGCTCTTGACGATCGAATCATTTGCTGAAAATGGACATGTTTCCGTGAAGGTCATCGATACCGGTGTTGGCATGACGGAGGAAGTTAAAAACAAAATTTTTGAGCCTTTTTACACCACCAAAAAAGTCGGCAAAGGCACCGGTCTGGGCGTCAGCATCAGCTACGGGATTATCAAAGATTACAAAGGCTCGATTCAGATTGAAAGTAAGGTCGGCAAGGGAACGACCTTTACGTTAACATTTCCACAGGCGCCCGTCTTCCAGTAAAAAGATGGATAAACTGTTACTCATAGACGATGAACCAGACATCCTGCGGGTTCTGTCCATGTCCTTAAAAGCGGATGGCTATGATGTGGTCTCCGCCCAGAACGGCACCGAGGGGATTGCGGCCTTTGAAAAAGAAAGACCGGATATCGTCATTACCGATATTAAAATGCCCGGCATGGACGGCATTGAAGTTTTAAAAAAAGTAAAAGAACTCAATCCCGATGCAGAGGTGATCATCATTACCGGCCACGGTGACATTGAGAATGCCATTGAGGCCCTGAAGCACGGTGCGTCTGATTTTATCAACAAACCGGTGCGAGATGAAGCCCTGGCGATTGCACTGATACGCGCGCGCGAAAAATTTGACATCAAACAGCAGCTCAAAGAATACACCACCGACCTTGAAAAAAAGGTCGATGCCGCCACCCGGGAGATTCGCCGGCGGTCCAATTTTCAGATCAACCTGATTCGCAGCTCCAATGATGGGATTGTCGCCACTGACAAAAATCTACAAATCGTCATCTATAATCCTACCGCCAGGCGGATCTTCGGATACACTCCCGCTGAAACCATCAACAAAATGCAAGCAACCGATTTATATCCGGCTGAGCTGGTCGCTGATCTTCAGGCCGCCTTAAAAGGGAAAAATAATATCAAAAACCTGTCCTGGAGAGAAACGACCATTGCTTCCAAATATGGAGAAAATATACCGGTTCGCTTTTCTGGCACTATTTTGCTGGAAGGCGACCAGCCGATCGGTACGGTAACATTTTTTCAGGATTTAAGGGAAATCAAACGGCTTGAAAAAGAACTGCTTAATTCCGAACGCCTGGCCGCTGTCGGCCAAACAGTTGCGGGGCTGGCGCACGGGATTAAAAATATTCTGCACGGGCTCAAGGGCGGCAGCTATCTGGTTGATATTGGAATTAATAAAAATGAATCTGATAAGCTTAAAAAAGGCTGGGATATGATCAAGCGCAACATCGGCCGCACCTCGAATCTGGTGATGGATCTGCTTTCCTACTCCAAGGAACGCGAGCCGGAATTAGAAGCCTGTTGGCCCAATCAGATCGCCGATGATGTTTGCGCGCTGGTTCAGGATAAAGCCAATGAACACAATGTTAAACTCATCAAAGATTTTGACGATTCGATTGAACAGGTGTTAATGGATCCCAACAGCGTTCACGAAGTTTTGTTGAATTTGATGTCCAACGCTGTGGATGCCTGTCTGTTTGATGAAAATACCGATAAAAACTTTCGTGTCGTCTTGAAAACAATCCATGAAAAAGATAATGTTATCAAGTTCGAGATCAGCGATAATGGCCTCGGCATGGATAAAGCGGTTGTCAAAAAGCTTTTTACGTCTTTTTTCAGTACCAAGGGGCACCGCGGAACCGGTCTGGGATTGATGGTCACCCGCAAGCTGATTGAAGAACACGACGGAACCATTAATGTGAACTCCAAACCCGGCAAAGGGACAACAATTGCAGTTCGGCTGCCATACAAGCTAACGGAAACTCGAGATTGATCATTTCTCTGGTCTCAAGTTCAAGGTTCGATCGTTAAATATAAAATATAAAAGGTTTCAGGTTTCAGTGTTCAGCATTCGACCCGCATCGGTTTCAGATCTTCGGATTCTGACACCTGACACCTGACCCCCGAAACCTAATTAGCGAGGAGGAACCATATTATGAGCAAAAAAGTTCTGGTCGTCGATGATGATCCGGATGTGCGGCTGTTCAGTGTAACGGTTTTGGAAGAAAACGGTTATACGCCGTTGGAGGCAGAAGATGGTGAAAGCGGTCTTAAGAAGATCAAAGAAGAAAAGCCGGATCTGGTTATCCTCGATGTTTTAATGCCGCGACAGAGTGGGGTGCGATTATATCGGGAGTTGAAAACGGCAAAAGCACTAAAAGATGTTAAGGTCATCATCCTTTCGGGGATTGCCAAAAAGACATTTCTGCGATCCCAGAAGGCCTTAACCGAATTTGGCGGTGCGGAAATACCAGAGCCGGAAATTTATCTGGAAAAACCGGTAGAACCGGATGAGCTGGCGGATGTGATCAAAAAAGTGCTGGGATGAATGCCGGTTTTATTCCGACAACCCAAGCAAGAGGTGCCCATAGCATGGAAATTAAGAAGCTGCTTTTTGTGACCAAATTTGAAGAATTGGGTTTTGATGCCTTACGGTCGCTGCTGAGTTTGAGAAAAAGTGCGCTGGAGCATGTTGTGTTTGTAAATGTCATCGAAAGGGATCGGGTGGCCATGCGCAGGGGCAAAGGCTATCAGAAAGATGAAGAGATCCGGTTGCGGGAAGCGGCCAATATCCGGTTTATTGACTGGGCTGAAAATCTTTTCGAACAGGGCATGGAGGTTGGTGTCTATATTGTGGTCGGGAGCCTGGTACCCGAGGTTATCAAAGCCACTCAGAAAGAGGATGCCGATCTGATTGTCATCGGACGGTCGCATAAGGGTGTTTTGGAACATCTATATTCGGGTTCAGATGTGACCGAGCTGCTTCGCCGGGCCTATACGCCCGTGCTGGTTTACAAGCAACTTTCGGAAACAGCCATTTCAGTAGAAGAGCCATTTGAACGACCGCTTCTGGCAATCGACTGGTCTCCAGGAAGCTTACGTGCCGTCGAATATATAAAAACCTTAAACGAAACGGTCCAGGAGGTTCACCTGGTCCACGTGGCCGATGAGAAAACGTTAAAAGGCTCTTCAGCCATGGTGATTCAAAAAACGCGCAAAAAAGCTCGCAAAAAACTTGATGAAATCTGTGAAAGCTTTGAGACTGCCGGTATAAAAGCCCGAGAGCATGTTTACATCGGCGATCCGGACGAAGAAATTGAAAAAGCGGCCAAAGATTGTCAGGCCACCATGATTGTTTTAGGTTCTTCCGCGAAAGCAGCCTGGATTGAAAAGTTTCTCGGCAGCACACCCCGCAAGATTGCCGAAGAGTCCATTTATCCGACTCTGCTGATTCCCCCTGAAAAAGCGGAGGAGTAACGCTTTCTAAATAAAGCGAAACAGAGTTGAAACGAACTAAAATTATGAATTGTGAAACTGTCTCAAAAATAGTAGATCACGTCCAAGGGCAAGGCGGAAAACCGATTCAAAAGTGGAGCATACAGCTAGTATTCGAGCATTTTGAATCGGTTTTATGCACACCTTGGTGTTTATAGAAATAGATGTGTAATCCATTTATCCTGGATAACACAGCCCTTGGGCGTTAGATGCATTTTTGAGACAGTTTCTGAGGAGGATTGATGGCTGTCATCACCATCTCAAGACAATACGGCGCCGGTGGAAAAACACTGGGCAAAATGATTGCCGCTGAACTGGGGTATGAATTTGCAGACAGCGAAA
>CAJHYI010000208.1_pt1 | contig 10361 bp, 7 predicted proteins | sample 9198771 | NCBI WGS metagenome assembly CAJHYI01 (sample SAMEA7708367, study PRJEB35096) | sediment metagenome | biome: marine neritic benthic zone biome [ENVO:01000025]; feature: sediment [ENVO:00002007]; material: shallow marine sediment [ENVO:03000034] sea grass bed [ENVO_01000059] ...
ATTCCAAGAACTGTTCCAACTCTGCCTCATTCGCTCTTCGCTCTTTATTTTCTTTCCAGGCAAGCCAATTTTCCATGCTCTGCCACGTGGAGATCACGAGTAGACCGTGGGGATTTTGATAGCTCATCAGAGTCTCACCTTTGATATAGCCCCTCTGAGTCGTAGCGTTGGCACGATGCTTGTTGAGCAGGGCAAAAACGTCTTTCGCCTTACCCTCTTTTATATGTCTCTTAATCAGAACCTTTACCATTTTGACCTCCTTATACGTGAACAGTATCTCAATAGTATTTAACTCTTTTTTGAAGTTACTGCCTGAAAGGATGAGATTTGCTGCTTTAACTTTTTGGTTTTACATTTTGGGCAACTGCATTTTTTCTTTTCATGTTCGGAAATAGAAAGGACTACGCTATTGGCTGATTTGCAACCCGCTATTATTCTGCTTTACCAAAGTTTCAAGCGCTCGACTTCTATCGTGTAATGTATTTCCTTTCCATTTGAAATAATAAGCAACTCGAGTACATATTCGTATTTTGCTAGACGGTTTTGATATATCGGTAAATGGAGTATTCGGTCGTGACTCCCGGGATTGCATCAATGCTGGATTGAATTTTCTTTCTGTCTTCGGTTTCAAACCAGGCCTGCCAGTCTTCCACCGAAAACCAGGTACTGATTGTTGCGATTTCATCTTTTTCATCGATTGATTTCAGGTATTCACCCGAGATATAGCCGGGCTGCTGCGGGACACGACGTCTGATGTCTTTGATACAACGGAAAAGCTCTTTTTCCATGTCTTTATCTTTTGGAAATTTGCGCTTAATTAGAACTTTGATCGCCATGTCAACCTCCTTCCCTAAAATCTTTGCATTTTAAATGTGGGATCTTCGCGCGGCGGTCAAATGTTGTACCGCATAGCAGATAATAGCGGGATGCCATCTTCCTCGTATCTGCGGCAATTCTCCAGAGGTGAATTATCAACCTCGACAATTGCTCATTTTAGGTGCAAATAGGTCATGAAACGCCATACCGAACAGCGACTACTCGATTTGCAGGCCCAATGAATAGTATTCGAACTCTGTTTCTCCGATGAGATAATCTTTAAATTCAGCTTCATTGGCTTTGCGCGTCTCGCTGGTTTGCCAGGCATTCCAGTCCTCGATATTTTGCCACATCGTCACCACCACGACCTGATCTCGATCGGCAAGGTTCTGCAAGGTTTCTGAGGAAATATAGCCGGGTTGTTGCATTGCTCCATTGCGGTTGTTAATCAGAAGTCTTGATGCCGCTCGCATATTGCCGTCCTTAAATTTGCGTTTAATGACAATTTTTACAGCCATGATACTACCCTCCTTTTCCATTACCTAAATAGAGCGTTTCAAATTTATAAAAGGGATCATCTTATTACTTTTCGTCCTCCGACTTGCACAAAATCCAGGATTCAACCAATATTATTTTTCATCAGGCACGTCTAACTGGGCTCAGGTAGCTTCAGTAAATCTTCAGCAGATAGAAAATTGAAATGCGTTTATAGCGGTTCGATATTCGAAGTGACATTGCGGTGTAAATGAAGGGGATCCGGCTCAGGTCTGATATCAATTTATTAAAGAAGGGGAGCTTAAAAGTCAAGAAAAAACGGTTATATATCGTTGATTGGTTAAATGGTCAGAACCAGGACTGAGCCCTGAGGGCCCGTCTTCACGCTATCAGCTGCGCCGCGGTACGCTGAGTGAGCTGCAGGAGGGGCAGGGAAGGTGCCGAGAGGCAAGGGTGGATTAAATCCTAACCTTCTTCCAGGACTCTGACTTCGTTTGTGCGGATGCGCAGGCGTTCACTGATTTCCAGTGCGATGTTACGGATCAGTTTGATCGCCATTGGCGGGCTTTCAGCTTGCAAAACTTTAAATTCGGCCGGCGACAGCACGAATGTCTCGGCGTCCTCCTCCGCCCAGACATCCGCTGAGCGCGGGCTGCCGTCTAAGAAGGCCATATCCCCGAAAGTTACCCCGGCACTATACGTGATCAGTCGTTTGGAGCGATCGCTTTCCGGAAGGTGAATTCGGACACTCACCAATCCTTTTGCCAGAAAAAACAAATTCCGATCGGTATTGCTTTCTTTGACGATAATGTCGCCTTTACGGAACGTTTTATGGGTTAATTTTTGCGCCAATACCTGAATTTCAAGCGGGGTGAAATCCCTGAGTATATCCATTTGTTCCAGTTGAATCCTGTCCGAAGCGCCGGCCAGGTCAATTGATTGGGTGAGTACATTATCCTCGGCCCATTCAAGCGCGGCATCGGTATCCGGAAAAAAACAGTCTTCCCCAAGGGTTTTATAGACGCCCATGGCTTTGAGAAAATCCGACAATGACGGGTTAGCGGTCAGGTAACTGATCAACAGATATTTGCCGGACGCTGTTACTTTTTTGCTGATCTGCCCCAAAATCTTAGCGCCGGTGCTGTCGATCTCATCGACGCGCTTCATGTCGATAATGCAATAGATGTAACGATTGATGGTGCCCTCGATTTCCCGGGCCAGATTATCGGCCGAGCCGAAAAATAGAGGGCCGCTGAGCTCATAAACGATGATCCCTTTGCCGCGTTCTTCGAGCAGCATGTTGTTTTTAATGCTGCGAACTTTTTTAGAACGGATTTGATCACCGGAATATTTTCGTTTCACTATGGATTTACCCATTCTGACAACGAATAACCCGGAGGCAATGGCAATACCGATCAAAACGGCCACAATCAGGTTAACACACACCGTGATGACCGCCACCACAATGGTGACAACCAGGTTGGCAATGATCCTTTTGCGCTGTTCGCGGGCTTGCGACAGGTTTCGAAACAGATCTAAAGTCCATCTGTCAAATAATCCCATACCCACCGATACGATGATGCCGGCAATCACGGTCAGCGGAATCTTTCCGATCACCCTTCCAAGCGTCATTACAATGAGAAGGATTAAAATCCCGCACATCAAACTGGACAGACGGGTCCGTCCGCCGGCCCTGTAATTGGCCATGTTATGCAGTTCTGATCCGGCGGAGGGAAGGGCGGAAAAGACAGCATTCATCATATTTCCGATGCCCTGGCCAATGAGTTCTTTGTTACTATTGTGGCGCGTACCGGCGATGTTGTCTGCGGCCACAGAGCTCAGCAAGGATTCAAGCGCACCGATAGAACCCAGCACAAAACCGGTAACCAGGATACGGGGATAAAGATCGGCCAGATTTATACTCCACAGGATCCTGGAAATTTTGGGTAAAATATCGGGTTTGGGCCATTGAAAAGAAAAATTACCGATGACCGGACCCAGGGCAGCGGCGCCGGCGATATTTTTTAAGGCATAAAATAAAACAGTTCCGGCAACCAGCCCGATGAGCGAGGCCGGCACCGCTTTGATAAAGCGCCGGGCGAAAAAAATCACAACGATGGTTGTCAGCCCCACAATCAGCGTGCAGGGCTGCACAACGGTGGGGTTGTAGAAAATTTCAAACAAGGAGACATGGGCCCGGGCGCCAACCAGCGGCCCCAGCTGTTCCAGAATAAGAATAACCGCAATTCCGTTCATGAATCCTGAGACAACCGGATAGGGAACATATTTGATCAGATTTCCCAGGCGCAGCGCACCGAACAGCAGCTGGATGATGCCCCCGGTTAAAACACACATTGATGCCAGACCGACAATCAGGATATTTCTGGAGGCAGGATCGGTGATTTGCAGACTCAACGTCAGCGGGGCGACAAAAGCGGCCAGAATAAGGGACAGCGGCGCCTTGGGGGCTGTAATCTGGATCTCCGTCCCGCCAAGCAGTGAAGCACAAATGCCACCCAACAGGCAGGCGTAAATCCCCAGCAGAGCTGCAAAGGGAAGAAATTCAGCTCCCAGGGGGCCATAAACGATAATGCCGTATCCGATGGAAAGCGGGATGGAAATAATGGCAGCGGACACGGCGCCGGAAAGATCCCCCTTGATATTGGATAGACGCTTCTTGAGGCTCATTAATTTATTATTCCTTGGCCCTTCACGTGTGGAATACATCCGGAAAAAAGGCGTTTATGATGTCTGTTCTCGCTTTATACAGTCATTGATCACTTTTTGGACTTCTTGCGGCGCAAGGCGGCTGCCGGTTTTGCGCGGTGAGCCGCCAATGATCGTGCTGCCACCCCAGCAATTTTCGTGGGAGGAAAGCCCCTCGGCTTTGTTCAAAGCGCCATAAATGCGTTCCAGGGGGAACGTGATAAAAGGTGACATTTTACCGATTGTATAAGCGTAGGTGTCTTTTCTGCTTTCAACCAGCGCAACGTATGCTTTAATTTTTTGGGAGAACAGTTTCGTGCGCGCGTAGGGCCCTTCTTCATAGATCATTTGCCATCCGGGTCCGCCGCCAATCTTTTCATAACGTGTGTCCAATTTGAGTTTTCCGCTGCGCCCGTCAATGGCCGCATCAATTCTGGCGCACACTGAGCGCAGGATATTTTTCATTTCCCTTTTTGGCATGCTGTAAATGCTTCCATCCGTGCGTGCCCGGGTATAGGGTTCATATATCCAGGCTTGCCGGTGAATTTGAGGATTGTCCGGATGTATCGGATAGGCCCCTGCGGAGGCGTCAAGGATATCTTCAAATAATATGAGTTGAACTAAAACGTTATCAAACCTCAAGCCCTCCAGTTTTTCAGAATTTTTTAGCAGCCAGCAGGACAGGCATACATCCTGATCTACATCGTTGATGTAGACCCCTGCCCGCGGCTCCCCGTTTTTTTGAAAGGTGTCCAGCAGTCCCAGACGAATATAATAATAGACCTGCGCACAGGTGCTGCGGGTGGCAATGCGGGCGACGCCCTCATGATGATTAAAATTGGCATAAGGTCCCTGAATTAAGAATTGCGGCGGTCCCTTTACATAGCCATCGAGGGCAATCGAAAAGCGTGGCTTTGTATTTATGAAATCCGCCCACTTGATGACCACCCTCGGTTCTAAATAAACGCGAATCATGGCAGTACCCCGCTCCAATCAAAGGTTTGAGCGACCGGTTTTTAATAGGCACCGTCCGTTCTACTCAAGGACCTTAATGTTTTTCTGGGCGCAGATGTCTTTGAGGATTTTTGGCCACACCGTTACACTAACTTCGCCCAGATGTGCCTTGCGCAGCAGGTACATGTAGGTCCTGGATTGTCCGATGCCGCCCCCGATGCTCAAGGGGATCTCATCATTGAGAAGGGCCCGGTGGTAGGGCAGACTGAGAAAATCCTCCTGGCCGGACATCTTGAGCTGGATCTTGAGTGTTTCCTTGGTGACCCGGATGCCCATCGAGGTCAGCTCGTGGCGCCGTTTAGTCACCGGGTTCCACACCAGGATGTCACCGTTTACCCCGTGATACTGCTCGCCATTGTTGACGATGGTTTCCGTGACCCAGTCGTCGTAATCAGCAGCGCGCATTTCGTGCGGGTAGCCGTCTTTCAGCGGCCAGCCAATGCCGATGATAAAAAGTGCCGGGGCGTGTTCCATAAGGGTCCGGGTCTCGCGTTGCTTGCGCGGCAGATCCGGATACATATCCAGTATTTCTTCGGCATGCAAAAATGTGAGTTTCTCGGGGAAGTCGGGGTACTTGGAAGTCTTGAGCTGCGGCAACATCTCCTGTGTCATGCGGCCGGCACCCCAGATGACCTTCCAGATTTTTGTGACAATGTCCTTAAGGAATTCCAGGGTGCGGTCTTCTTTGGTGATCACGCGCTCCCAATCCCACTGGTCGACATAGGCGCTGTGATCATGGTCTAAAAAGTAATCTTTGCGCACGGCCTTCATGTCGGTACAGATTCCTTCGCCCACCTGGCAGTCAAACATCTTAAGCGCCATGCGCTTCCACTTCGTGGCCGCCTGAACTACCTGGGCAGTGATGGGTTTGTCGAGCCCCAGTCCGCATGGAAACTCCACCGGGGTGCGGGAGCCATCGCGGTCCAGGTAATCATTGACGCCGCTGTCGCGGTCAACGATCAGGGGCACCTGGACCATTTGCAGGTTGAGCTCTTTGCACAGGTTCTCCTCGATGTAGGCTTTGATGGCAAAGACGGCCTGCATCGTCTCTTTCGGTGAGATCAGGGGTTCATAGTCGTCGGGCAGTTCTTGTTTCAAGTCGTCATAATTACCGATCCCGGGTCCTGCCAGGTCAGCTTTTTTGTCTGCCATTTATCTTCTCCTCGCCTAAGGTTATTGTCAATGCCGGATCCTGCCACTCGCTCCGTTCCGGGACATCCCAGTCTAAACCCTAATATAAATGCCATACAGAAAAATCGATAAATAAGCAAATCAAAGCTCAAAGCCAGGAAGGTTATAGTTTAGCGGTATGATTCGGTGAAAGGGTGTTTGTATTATTTTAGCAGATTCAAATGCCCTGTTCGGACAGAGTCGACAATCAGTTTGCCGGTTAACTTTAATTTTCCCAGGCGGCTTTTCTTGCCGGCCATGATGATTTCGCGAAGATCTTCATGTGTTTGTGGGGGTTTTAGTTCGATTGGCTTTTTAACGAGGGTTATAGATTCGGTTGGGCAACCGGGGATACACACACCGCAACCCAGACAGCGATTTAGATCCACCACAGCGGGCTGTTTTTTTGCGGAAACGCGCACTGCGTGGACCTGACAGCGATTCTCACAGGTACCGCATCCTGCGCATGTGTCCCGGTCCACGGCAGCATAAAAGTTTGAGGCCCAGAAGTCCAACGGTTTGGGCAGGGCATTATGGGTCCTCAACATCCCGCAGCAGCATCCGCAGCATGAACAGATAAAATCAGCCTTTTGGGTATTGGACGGCTGAAGCACCAATCCCTGCTTTTGATTTTTTTCGATGATCGTCAGCGCCTCATCGCCGGTAATCTCTCTGCCCATTCCGTTTTTAAGGGCCGTGTGGGCCATGTTGCCGATGGCCAGACAGGTTTCTTTACGGTCCGTTACCTTACAGGACTTACCCTCCATCGTTCTCTTCTTGCGGCAAATACACTCGAAGATGGCAAACGGTGCTTCAGCCTGTTGCAGCAGGGTCGACACTTCATCAAAGGTGCTGACATTGTGTTGCGGGTGAATGCTCCTTGAGATTGGAATGGTGCGCATTTGTGGCAGTTTTGTACTCAGAAACTCGATGCCGAATTTTTTGCCCGAGGTGTACTTATTAAAATCTTTGACAAACTCCGGGGTCAAGCGATCGAGTTGATACTCGTACATCCCTACCACCAGAGGTGCATTGCAATAAACCATTTTGCCGTTATTGCTTTTGGATTCGATGCCTCCTTTTTTCTGAATGTGTGCCAGGGTTTTTGCCAGATCTTGAGGCGACTCGACCAGGCCGCCGGTTCTGCTCAGAATTGTTTGAAGCGGCTCATATTTATAGCTCAAGCAACAGGCAATTGCAGCCTCTGCGGGTGTAAATATGTGCTTTAGAATTTTAATCTCAACGCCGGACCGGGTTGCCGGAAACCCGACGGTCTGATTGTTCAAATGCTGTTGCAGCTTGACATAAATCTGATCGTTTTGTTCCACCGAACACCTCCACTTCAGATCGAGCCCCGGGGACTAGAAAGTCTACATTTAACCCTATACCGGGGCAGGCGGTCAAGGTTTCTTTTGATTTTTGTAAGGGAAGGGCACCAGGGCGCCAGGTTGAAGCGCACAGCTGTTAGCGCGAGCACATTCGCGGCACTTTTTTTTGAGCAGCGTCAGATGATAGGTAAAGATGGACAGTTAAAAAAGTTAGAGGGCAGACCCGTTTCGGATTCTGCCCTCTAACGCAATCAGCATTCAAGTGGCTCTAACGGTTATACTTTAGCCACGCATATAGTAATTTTTTGAATTTCATGATGAATTTCTTGAATTTTTCATTTTTTTCGTTCGGCTTATATTTTTTGTCCTCCTTTTCCTTTTTGTTCGGTTTTGGTTTTATGCACGGCTCGATCTTTCGTATCGTCCCGGAGCCCTTAAAACTGATCGATCCTCCGTCGTGCGCCAGCGTGCCTTTCACAACCAATGTTTTCTTACCCGGAGGACTTGAGGCGAGGGCTGTCAAAAGCGCCTGCCGGTCAAATTTCACATTGAGCCCGCGGATGATGCGTTTCCTTTTGGAGCGCTTTCTGAATTTTGGCCATTTGTGATCTAAATGCCTGCCATCTGAATGTGCATGAGCAATAGTCAATCCATTTTCAACGATACACACACTGCCGAGATCAATCTGGGAGGCGTCATAGCCTCTGGGTAGTTTGATGGTCGCTTGCACCCATTTGCCCTTGCGATCGGGGTTCAGGGTTCGGGGCGTGAACCTAATTCTAGCCGCCAGGGGTTTCTCGCTGACCTGGACCTGGGCCTGGACGCTAGCTGTGGCGCCTTTGTCATCGGTTACGGTCAGCGTGATCGCATAAAGCCCGGCTTGATGGTAAACGTGCTGGCCTGAAAACCCTTCGTTTAAACTTTGCATTTTGGCAAGGCTTTGATCCCCGTAGTTCCATGCATATTGGACAATTTTTCCGTCCTCATCGTAGGAGTCTTCAGCATTTAGAAACACGGCTTCACCGACAAAGATCTCCTGATAGGCCGGATCAATTACGGCAACAGGGCTCTTATTCTTAGCCTGGACATAAGGCGGCGCTGAGATTGCATAGTAATCGCCGGAGCCTTTCCCATCAGACGTACTGGAAAGCGTGAACCCGCCTTCACCATCCCCCAGAAAAACGCCAACGCCCTTCGGCGCTTTGTATCCTCCGACAACAAAATCCTGGATCTGGTCACCGTTAAAATCATAGTTGTCCACCGGCGTGTATAGCCCAAAGCCTTCGTCAGAAATTCTACCGCCCCAGTCGAATGTGCCATCACCAACGCCAAGGTAAATATCGTAAAAGCCATAAGTCGTTGCAACTAAATCTGCAATGCCATCACCATCGAAATCGCCGGCTGTAACCCCCCAGTAGGTGGTAGAAAACGGGAAGTCTTCGGGCTTGTAAGTTTGGACCTCAATGGTCGTAAATGTTCCGTCTCCATTGCCGAGATTAACATGGAAATAATTAAGATTTCCACTAGTAGCCACGTAAGGGGCCACAATAAAATCAGCATGCCCGTCATTGTTAAAATCAGCGGCATCGGCGCCCACGGAGAATTTAGGGATAGATTCGGGTATCACCGAGGATGTAAATCCGAGTTTGCCATCGCCGATATACAGCTCACAGGCCGTGGTTTTGTATTGGGGCAGGATAAAGTCAAGGTTGCCGTCTGCATCGAAATCGGCAACGGCGACATCCACTGGAAATCTGCCTTTACCCCCACCCCATAAGGCCACTTCCCTCGGTGCAAAAAAATCATTGCCGGGGCCGAGCTTTTCGAAAAGATATACTGAACCTGAATAAGTGCCGCTGCCCATGATGAGATCCAGGTCACCGTCGTTATCGAAATCCCCGATTCCGTTACCGTAACGGCTGTCGCTCACGCCGCCAATGAGTTCCTGCGGTGTGAACTGCCCGTCACCTGCGCTCTCCATAAAATAGCTATTGCTGCCACTGTCCAAGGCAACCACAAAAACTTCGGTATTGTCAGATGCTGCGACGATTGGCGGGACCGCGATCAGAAAACAGGTTAAGAAACTCAATACTGCAAAAGCATTCAATTTCATAATGTACCCCCCTCTGTTTTCAGGGGCCTCCTGCCCTTGGTAATTTTGAACTAAACGATTAAAAAGTATTGAAAAGTTTTAAAGAAATGTTTTTATATTGTCACCTCCGCGTTTTGGCCTCAACAGATTGGATACAATAATGATGCCAGGTCGAGCATTCGAGGCCATTATTTTTATTTATAATTAAATCGGTATATTATTTAATTTCACATCGAAGAAATTGCCGGCAAAATACAGAGATTCTGCCTGTTTTTGTCAAATGACATTACAATTTTTGGCAAAAATAAAAGGTGGGCTAATTCTGCTTTAAAGCGGCCACGATTTCTTTTGACTTTTGCAAGGGGAGGGCGCCAGGGCGCCATGGGCGTCATTCCACCCCGCTTAGATTTGCTTCGCTCAGGTTTTCGTTGAAAGCAATTTAGCAGGGCACAGCAGGGCAGACGGGGCAAGTCTAAGGTCCCGGTTTTTCATTCTTGACACCCCATCGCATTTTACTTAACCTCCGGAATGAATGACATAATTGCCGTGTGCCCGCAGCAGGTCCAGGCCAAGTTGTCCGGGAGGCGATTTAGCGGAGATATCAATATGTGGCGTTTGCTTGACAGCGTATCCTATCCGGTTCTGATTTTTATCGCAGCCTTTGTGCTGCTGGCGCCCTTCAGTCCGATGCCCCATGTGGTCGAAAAATTAACGATGCTCAAAGACGGCAACCTGACCCG
>CAJHYI010000105.1_pt1 | contig 10348 bp, 12 predicted proteins | sample 9198771 | NCBI WGS metagenome assembly CAJHYI01 (sample SAMEA7708367, study PRJEB35096) | sediment metagenome | biome: marine neritic benthic zone biome [ENVO:01000025]; feature: sediment [ENVO:00002007]; material: shallow marine sediment [ENVO:03000034] sea grass bed [ENVO_01000059] ...
AAATCATAGGCGGCGAAATCATGAATCCAGGGGTTGATCAGAAGAATATGAGGTGAATTTCGTTTCAATGCTAGAAAATTAAATACGATTAGTCGTCTTCATCGGAGGGAAAATACACCATCGATGTTTTTTTCAATTCTTCACGACTGAACAGCAGAGTGTAATCTTGCACAGATGTAGCTCTAGACATTTTCTGCGCCGTCTCATGGCACGCCTGTTCATTGCTGGCATGCACCATGGTGTATAGGTTATACGGCCAGTCACGGGTGGGATTGCGCCGGTAACAGTGAGACACCTGATGAAAAGTTGCCATTTTCTGTCCAACTTCTTCGATGCGATCCTCATCAACCTTCCAGGCCACCATTGCATTGGCGCTAAATCCAGCGCGTTGATGCCGCAAAGTGGCCCCGAAGCGCCGGATAACACCGCGCCGGCTGAGATCTTTTAACCGGTCGAGCAGATCTGCTTCTGGTATATTGATTTTCTCGGCAATAGCACGATAAGGGCGCGCGCAAACGGCCATATCTTCCTGGATCGATGCGATTATTCTTTTTTCTAAATCAGTTAACATGATCGTACTTTAATAATCTGGTTGAAGAATTGTCAAGACTCATGAACTGAAAGGCTCTCGTTATAATTATTATTAAAATCGCTCCGGGAATAATCGTTTAATATCCTCCTGTGTCGCCTTGCAGATACCGCGTTCGGTTATAAAGCCGGTGACCAGCCTTGACGGTGTAACATCAAATGCATAATTGGCGGCAGCGCTCTCGGCCGGGCATATCAGCACACGCTCGTTTTTGCCGTTTGCCCGTCCATCGATATAGCGGATCTCATCCGGGTCTCGCTTTTCGATGGGGATTTCTTTGATACCATCTTTGAGATTCCAGTCGAATGTGCTGGAGGGCAGGGCGACGTAAAAGGGGATCTTGTTGTCTTTGGCGGCCAGAGCTTTTAGATAAGTTCCGATTTTGTTGGCGACATCTCCGGTTGCGGTCGTGCGGTCCGTTCCAACAATGACAATATCCACCTTTCCCTGTTGCATTAAATAACCGCCGGCGTTGTCGGTGATGATGGTGTGTCTGACACCATGCTTGCCAAGCTCCCAGGCGGTCAGGCGGTTACCCTGGTTTAGCGGCCGGGTTTCATCCACCCAGACATGCAGGTCAATACCCTGGTCAAATGCAGCATAGATGGGAGCGGTGGCGGTACCGTGTTCGATACAGGCCAGCCAGCCGGCATTGCAGTGGGTCAGCACGTTGACCGTTTGGCCCGGTTTGCGCCGTCTGACCGCATCGATCAGCGGCAGCCCGTGTTCGCCGATTTTTTTGCACCGTTCAACTTCCTGTTCAGTAATATAAGCGGCCTGGTCTCTGGCGGTAGCAATGCGTTTATCAGGCTGGTTTTCTTTTAATACTTCGGCAAGGATGCTGTCTACCGCCCAGGCGAGATTTACCGCCGTGGGCCGGGCTGATTTGAGGCGATTGCATTCGGTCATCAAAAAATTGTCTTCGATCGGACGCCGGGGGGTGTTCAAGGTGGCCAGATAAACACCGTAAGCGCCGGTGGCGCCAATCAAAGGCGCGCCGCGTACCGCCATGTCTTTGATGGCTGTGATTGCATCATCAACGGTTTTAAGATCGATCAGCACCAATTCATGCGGCAGGCGCCGTTGGTCTATAATTTTAACCGTTTTTTCATCGGAGTCCAGCCAGATTGTCCTGAGATTTTTTCCATCAACTTTCATAACAAACCTATTCGGGGTTCAGCGTTCAGGGTTTGGAGATTAGTTGCCACCTATCTTCTGGCCGGCAGCAAGAAGCCAGCAGCCAAACTGTTGAACCTTTGAACGCTGAATCTGGAACCGGGCGAACAGCCGGAAAACTACATCTTCGCCAGTGCAAAATCGGTCTGAACTTCACCCAGCAGAACATGGCGCTTGAAAACCTGTCGCATTTTGTTGGCATCCATGAGTTTATAAACGATGGGTTCGCTGCCTTCGGACTCAATGGTGACATTGGGCTCGCTGCTGCACATTCCCATACAACCAGAGGCAACCACCCGGATATCCTGTCGGTCGGCTGTCGCCATCTCTTCCATCAGGGCACTCATGACATCGCGGGCTCCGGCTGCAATTCCGCAGGTTCCCATATGTACGGTGACTTTAATGCTTGCGGGACCATCTCGCAGCGAGGTTTCCTTGGCCGTTTGTTCCTTAATTTTTTTTAGATCATCAATTGTCAACTTTGCCATCATTTTCCTCCATGAATTTAACCCTATTTGATTGTAAACAACTTGAGGGGTCGGGGAGTTTTTTTAAATCTTTCGCTACATGAATCATCAGCGACTGCATCGTGCAAACTCATGCATAAAGGAGCGTAACGAAAGAACAGAAATCATATATAAAATAATGGGTTAAATGCAAATTCAGCATTGTGCCAATCAGCCGCTTTTCATAATAATGTTCCTGATTACGGAATTGGGGTATAAGTGGTTGTAGAAAAAAACGTTGGAATAACGGAACGTTTTTTGACAACCACTATAATAAGGGATCATTCTACCTTATTTTCAATGAATTTTATTGATCACTTTCGTTCAATCAGGGCCTGGATAAGCTCTGTGTCACATCAGCTCTTTGAGCGACGATCGGATCGATTCAGCTAAATGGTAAATGACCACCGGATCAGATAGGGAAAGATCTTCCATTTCCGCACGAATTTCACGCGTATCCAGACTAAATTCCTTGCCATCTATCCGATGCGAATAGACAAAATCGATTCCAGGGTTCCCGATGATGAGGGTTGTAACAGTGGCCGCCATATCACCGAGTGGGGCGCGGTCGATATGGCTATGCCGAAAGGTGGCTTCAACCTCGGTGCCTTTTCCGGGATCCGTGTCGACCCGCAATGCCCCTTCGCAGCGCTCGGCCGCGGCGGCTAAAAGCGAAAGCCCCAGGCCCACTCTGCGTGTTGTACGGGAGGTTACAAAGGGATCGTTGATATTTTGCAGTTTTTCAACCGGCATCCCGCGACCGTTGTCGCGGATCACGATTTTGAGCTGGTCCGCTTTACGGTCTTCTTCAACTTCGATCCAGATGCAATTGCCTCCGGCTGTAATCCCGTTTTCGACGACATCTAAAATATGTAGCGATAGCTCGCGCATGTAAACTTCATTTTATAAACTATTATTGATGACTGACAATTTCAATTCATGCGACGACATTTCATTTACCACAAAGGACACGAAGTAGCACGAAGAATAAGGTAAAATCATCTATTCCCGTCTTTCGTGTTCTTCGTGGACTTCGTGGTAAAAAAATCCGATAACCTGTATGTCCGGTTGTTTAATTGACGACGCGGCGCCCATCTGTACCGGCCAGTGCCAGAATGAGCTCTTCCAGGGAGGGCGCCGCTAATATAAATTCCGTCCACACCTTGCCGATGTCGTCTAAAAAATGGGCATCTGAAGACGTCACGCAAGGATAATTGCCGATGCCCGGAATTTCGGCGCGTGCTTTTTTAAGGGGCACTCGAAAAGACACCTCCACGGCGTCTAAATGCAGGTTTTCAGGGATAAACCCAAGCTGCCCGATTAAGCTGTAGGATGGGCGGTCCACATGGGAACTGATACAGATGCCGCCGAGATGATGGGCTTTTTCCACAACATCACCGAGGCTGAGGCCGGTGGCACCGATCAACAGACGGGGATTTTCCCCCAGGACCTGGTCATGCTCGTCTGCGACCACCTGATGCCCGAACACCTCCGGTTGATTGTTACCGTTCAGATGCTTGTAGATAAATTCCTGCATTTTCAAAGCGTCTTCAATTTTTTTAAAGAGTGTGACCAGATGCACTTCTTCTCTGGAGCAGATTTCCATGCCCGGCAAAACGGCAATGCCCTGCCGGGCGCCTTCCCGCATAGTTGCGGCAACGTTCTCGGCGGTATTGTGGTCACAGATGGCGATTAAATCCAATTGCTGCTCAAGACTTTTTCGAACAATCTTTTTGGGGCTCATATCCCAGTCGCTGCAGGGTGAGAGGCAGGAGTGAATGTGGAGGTCGGCTTTGATTTTTTTTAACAACGCTTGAATCCTTCTACAGGTATTACGCAAGGATACTTAATACACGTGATCGCAAATTATTCGGTTGCTGGATTGCCGATCCCGGCGCCAAAGAGTTGGCCGGCCAGGCGAAATGACGTATCCGGCCACTGTAGAATGGGAATGCCTTCCTGATCCGCTTTTTGGATCGTTTCCCCATCCGGTTTCTGGCCGCCGGTAATAATAATAGCGGCCATTTCACGCAGCAGGGCCACAGCCACAATATTCTGATGCCCCTGAACAGTCATCCATGCACACCCTGCCGGGGCGTTTCCCATCACATCGCTTAACAGATCGCCGCAGTAACCCTCGGTGACTTCGCGGTCAAGTCCATTTTTACCGCCGGCCACTTCAAGTTCGAATTTTTCCACTAGGTCTTTTACAAACATTTTTCGCAGCATCCTTTCCAGCCGGGTTCCGGTTTTTAGGCGGATTAGCGCTTCGCCTTTCTTTGTGCACCGATAAACAGACAATCTTTCAAGACGGCTTGACCACGCACCACGTCTTCAGCAAATGTACGGCAGTCCGGGGCGCCGCATGCGGTGCAGTCGGTGCCTTTAATCAGCTGCATCACTTTCTCAATTTCTTGCATCGAATCAATAGACAGCGCCTCTTTGCGGGCGCCAAACAGATTTGTCAGTTTGGCCGGGTCCTTTTCGGTTTGAAAATCGCCTTTTTCATACATGCGCAAAATGTTTTCGCGGTGCAGGCGTCTGCCAAGGCCAAATCTTTTGATCATTTTCTGGACGGCGCTTTTGGCCAGGTATTTATCAATGGCGTTCAGCACGCCGCCCAGGCAGCCCTCCCGACAGGTCCGAAATTCAATATACTCGATGTCCTGAAACAACCCCAGTTCGATTTTTTCAAGATAGTGAATGGTTTCTTCCATGCCCGAAACCGCCAGCGATCGGTCAATATCCATGTCGGCGATTTCGCCACCGGACATTCCCCACATGGATGCATTGCCGGTGGCGCAGGTTTCGTACTCAAAGCGAGTTTGATAGAACGGAATGCCGTCGGCCGCTTTAATCTGCTCCACATGTTTAATCAGTTGCGGATAGATATCGTTAATTCCCAGGGCAACTTCAGTGGGTGCGGGTCGATTGCGAGCGGGCAGGCATGAGGGATCTTTTTTGGTCGGGCAGGGGTTGATATAATACAAAACAACCTCCTGGCCCTTATCCAGATATTCAGGAATAAGGCGAAGCTTGACTTCGCGAGCCATCAGTGCCACCGGCCTTAATACCGGCAATACGTTGGGCAACAGGTTTGGGAATTTAAACGCAATCAGTCTGACCACTATCGGACAAATTGGTGAAATCAGGGGCCAGGGGGCCTGGTTGGTCATTCGGTTGCGATTGATGAATTCTTCGGTGGCACATTGGAACATTTCAAGAAAATAAGACATGTCGATGGTGTGCTGAAAACCCATCTGACGAAGGCCCAACAGGACATCTTTGGGCATTACCCCGGGGAACTGCGCATAGAGAACCGGTGATACCAGAGCAATGGCGACGTGATGGTTTTTGAGAATATCGGGCCCTTCGGTTGCCGCGCCGACCGCTCGCTCGCGGCATATGCGAATGCACTCACCGCAACCGATACATTGTTCAACAATCCGGATGGCCTTCTTTTTTTTGATCCGGATGGCTTTGGTGGGGCAGACCCTCAGACATGATCCATGGCCGGCACATAGGTCCCGGTCGAAACGGACGAAGCAGGTTGAGGTCTGTTTTTTGCTCAATCTGTTTTTCCTTTCTCAGGAATGAAAAAAATCATACGAACCACGGTCCCATCGTTTTCTGGGGATTCGACCTGAATCCGGTCTGAATTTTTTTTCATGTTCGGCAGTCCCATGCCGGCGCCAAAGCCCATCTCGCGGTGGTCATCATTCGCTGTCGAATAACCGGCTTGCATGGCCAGCTCAATATCCGGGATACCCGGTCCATCATCGGTTATCTCTAAAATCAGCTTATCGATATCCACTTCAATGCTCAGGGTGCCGTCACCGCCGTGCATCACCACATTCATTTCGCTTTCATAACCACAGATAGCGACCCGCCGAATCAGGCGCGGATCGAAATTCATTGATTTGAGAAGATTTTGAATATTAATCGAGGCCTCGCCGGCACGGATAAAATCTCTGCTTTTGATAGGAAAACTTTTTTTTAGTTGGGACATGCGTTTAATATTTTCGGATGGTGCGTTTATCCGGGCCGGACGGGCATTGATCAATGGCAGGCTATCGTTTTCCGTCAAGCCCGGTAAGTTTGCAAGCATGTAGCCTGCCACAGGAGACAAACATGGAATACGGGCTCGATATCAAAGGGATGCCCTGGTCTTCGGCCATATCGATTACTTCCTGAGGCGGTTTTTTCTTTCTGACAAAGACCACCGCCCCGACGCCGGCCACCATGGCTGTGCGGATAACCTGCACGGTCGTCAAACCGGTTAATAAGACACAATCTTCTGAAACCGCGGCCAGCACGTCACTCATCAGATCGCTGGCGCCGCATCTCGTAATGATTTTTTCCAGTTTATCCTCTCCAGTTAAAAGCGTCGCATCCAGGGCATCAACAATTTCTGATAGCTTCATATACCGATTCCATTATTCCATTCAGTTTTAGATGATCGTTTTCGCTTGTCTCCAGCCGTTTAAAAAGGACAAAATTTAAACATACCGAACACTTAAAGCCTGCAAAGTATAATGTAAAGCGTCTTTTGTGTCAATGGTAAGTCGGGCTTGCCGCTGAAAGCTCATACAAATAAAGATACGACCTCAAACTTGTTCACATCGATCAGTCCTTTGTCAGTCAGCTTTAAATCCGGTATGACCGGCAGCGCCAAAAAGGAAAGCGTCATAAAAGGATCGGTTAAGACGCTTCCCATTTCCTGTGCGATTTTGATCAACCGGTCCAGCTGAAGGCGCACCCGGGTGACCGGTTCAAAAGACATCAGACCGGCGAGGGGTAATGCCAGACGGGCCAGAACCTTTTGGTTTGATACCGCTGCCAAACCACCGCCCAATTCCACGACTGCTTGCAATGCCGCCCGCATGTCCGCGTCTGTTGTGCCCACGATAATGATATTGTGAGAATCATGGGCGACGCTGGAGGCGAGAGCGCCGTGTTTGAGGCCGAAGCCTTTGACAAAACCTTTGCCGATATTGCCGGTGCCCCTGTGGCGCTCGACAACAGCGATTTTGAGTAGATCCCGCGCTGGATCGCTTGCGCTCTGACGGTTCTTAACGGCCGGTTGCTCGATGCGTTCACGGGTAATCAACTGGTCCGCTATGATTTCAATCACCCGCATGTCCTTCTTTTCAGCCGCTATGCTGAAATCGACCTTTTGTAGGTCCACATGCATCGAAGGAGCGATTGCAGCAGACGTCGGCGCTTGTATTTGCGGTAAGATCTTTCCGTTTTCAGCCGTCAAGATACCGCGGCAGTATACCTGTTCGATGAGCGGGTTTTGAATATCGGAAAATACGACCAGATCGGCATGCCTGCCGGGCGCAATAGCGCCCAGGTGGTCCAGTCTGAAGTATTCTGCCGGGTTTATTGTGGCCATCTGAATGGCTAAGATCGGATCCAGGCCGGATTGAATGGCTTCGCGCACGATCGAATCGATATGGCCCTCTGAAATCAGGTCATGGGGGTGGCGATCATCGGTACACCACATCATTCGTCTGGCCGTTCGTTCATTTACCGCCCCGAGCAGCGCCTGTAAATTTTTTGCGCCGGTCCCCTGACGGATCATAATGTGCATCCCGGCAGCGAGTTTTTCTCTGGCTTCTTGCGCGGTGGTGCATTCATGATCACTTTGGACCCCTGCGGCGATATACGCATAAAGCGCCTGCCCATCGAGCCCGGGCGCATGCCCATCGACCGGCTTACGGTGCTGTTTGGCCGTGTTTATTTTGGCCAGAACATCCGGGTCGCAAAAGATGACTCCCGGGTAATTCATCATCTCAGCCAGCGCCACAATTCTCTCATGCTTAAAAAAGGGCGCAAGATCCCCGGCGGTCAGGCGGGCACCGGCGGTTTCCATATCGGTTGCCGGCACGCAGGAAGGCAACGTGAAATAAATATTGATGGGTTGCTCTTCTGCCGATTGCAGCATATAGGCAATACCGTCCGAACCCAGCACATTGGCAATTTCATGGGGATCGGCGGCTACGGTCGTGGTGCCGTGCACCGCGATTGCCCGGGCAAATTCGGATGTGCAGGTCATGGCGCTTTCGATATGAACGTGGGAATCAATAAAGCCGGGCGCGACAAAGCGGTTGTTTAAATCCAAAACCGCTTTGGCCTTATATTGGCCGAATCCAACAAGGATTCCATCGCTGATGGCAACCGCCTGCGGTATAATTTCACCGGTTAGAACATTGACAACGCGTGCATTGGTTAAAAGCAAATCAACGGGCCTGTCGCCGTGAGCGGCTTTGATAATTTCATTCATATTCATTTTAATATATCCTTTGTTCGGGCTGCAAGCCGTTGTTATTAAATCAAGGTGTCAGGTTTCAAATTTCAGAGGACTGAGGTCAGACGACAGAAGACAGATGATAAAAACTGGAAGCCGGACCACCTATTTGACTTCTGTTTTCTGTAATCCGTCATTTGTTTGCTGACACGTGAAACCGAAAAAACAATTAGCGGCCTTTTTTGATTTGATCGGCAATCTCGCAAACGTCGGCCATGATTTGCTCAACATCCAGGCTGAGAACGGTTCGATTGCGCACCAGGACCCGTCCGGCGACCACCACATCGCGCACATCAGCGCTTTTAGCTGCGTAGACGATATGGGAAGCCGGATGATACAGTGGTGTCAGGTGCGGGTGGCGGTTATCGATGATGACCACATCGGCCTGTTTGCCCACTTCCAGGGAGCCGATCTGGTGATCCAGACCAATGGCCCGGGCGCCACCGATGGTTGCCATCTCAACTACGGTTCTGGCGTCCATTGTGGTGGGATCTTGTGTTTCAGCCTTGTGGATTTTGGCGGTGATGTCCATTTCGTGGAACAAATCCAGGTTGTTGTTGCTGGCGCACCCATCGGTGCCGAGGCCAAGCGCAATACCGGTTTTTAAAAGTTTGGGCGCCGGAGCAATTCCGGCGGCCAATTTGGCATTGCTTTCGGGGTTATGGGAAATGCTGGCTTTACGCGCGGCGATCAGCTCAATATCCGAATCATCGAGCCAAACACAATGGACCAATAAGGTATTTTCATCCAGTATTCCCAGGCGGTCCAAATAACCGATGGGTGTGGCTTTATATTTTTGGCGAATCTGCCGGCACTCGTTTTGGGTTTCGGCCGCATGAATTTGAAAGCGCAATCCAGCCTTTGCACTCAGAGCTTTGGCTTTTTTCAAGGTTTCGCCGCTGCAGGTGTAAGCTGAATGGCAAAATACCGACGGGGTGATCAAAGCGGACGCGTGCTGCCACCTGGCAACGAACGCCCGGGCAATCTTTATATTTTCTTCTGGATCCGGCACCCCGGGCGCCGGAAAATCAATCACCCCCTGGGCTAATACCGCCCGCATACCACTGGTATCGACGGCCGCTGCCACCTGGTCTTCAAGAAAATAACCATCGCAGCAAGTGGTGGTGCCGCCAAGCAGCATTTCAGCGCATGCCAGTAGGGCTCCCCAGCGTACATTATCCGGCTGCAGGTGAGCGCCTTCAGCCGGAAAGATATGCTCGTTTAACCAGGTGGCCAGCGGCAGGTCATCGGCCAAACCGCGAAACAGGGTCATGGGAAGATGGGTGTGGCTGTTAACCAGGCCCGGCATCACGAGTCCGCCGCTGGCATTAATGGTTTCAGTTGCCGCAGGCGGTGATTGATCGGCGGCCAGGGTTTCAAGGCGTTCAAGCTTACCCGCTTTTACGCAGAGCAGGCCATTGGGGAGAATATCAAAGCGCTTATTGACGGTCACAATGGTTCCGTTGTGGATGACAAGATCATAGGGCATGAGGTCACGCTATCCAAATAAAGATCCAATTCAATTTCATTAGATAAAAACCATATCTCATCCAAAACAAGCAGGAGTGTTGGAGTGATGGACTACTGGAGTGATGGTGAAATTGATTTATGAATAGCTATGTTATCTGGCAACATCAGCATTTCATTGCTCCATTGCTCCAATACTCCATTACTCCAAGTGACTACAGTTAACTTTTAGCAAATTCCTTACGGCTGTTATTATTCGGCTATGATCTCCCTAGCAATCTTGTTGACGTTGTCTAT
>CAJHYI010000225.1_pt1 | contig 10320 bp, 9 predicted proteins | sample 9198771 | NCBI WGS metagenome assembly CAJHYI01 (sample SAMEA7708367, study PRJEB35096) | sediment metagenome | biome: marine neritic benthic zone biome [ENVO:01000025]; feature: sediment [ENVO:00002007]; material: shallow marine sediment [ENVO:03000034] sea grass bed [ENVO_01000059] ...
GGGCAAAATCATGAAAGCCCGACATCACCATCAGCAACAGGATGCATCCGCAGGCCAGCGTTTGGGACACGGTTTTATTCATATCGACTGGCGGCCTCAAAAGGGATATTAGATTTTGCAGCGCCCATCAACGCCTGTTGCACATAACCTGTTGAAGAGTAGTAAAGAACGCTGCGCGTGTCAACCCGCAGCAACTTTGATATTCTGGCTTTTATACCGCTTGTCATAATAATGTTCCGAAAAAAAAGGATGGCGGCATAAGTGTTGTAGCAAAAAAACTTCCCGCACTCGGAACGTTTTTTTGACAACCACTATAAATCTCCCGCAGAGTCAAATGTTGGGTTTCACTATTTTTATACGCTAATTTGCTTTTTGCCAGCTTGAGTAAAAGGGGAAGGGCGCCTAAATTTTTCCTCGAAGCAGCTATAGATTAATCAGGCGGCTGATTTAGGGACGGTGGGGCAGGAATCCGAATTTTTTATAGATATCCTGTCCGATGGGTGAAAGAATAAAATCGATAAATTTTTGGGCGTTTTGGGGGTGCAAAGAATTTCGTGGGCCGCAGATATAATAATTGATTTTTTCCCTCTGGTCCAGCTTCTGACCGGGTTCGACAACATCGACTGCCAGCTGAGTCGCTTGGGCCTGCACGGCCTCCGTCAACCAGACCGGGCCGACGTCTACTGTCCTTTTTACAATGCGCAACGGTGTTTCCCGGTGATGGACAAGGGTAAGAATCGTAGTGCCGGCGGCCCGTTTTTCTTCCATAATGCGCTTGACCAGTTCGTTTCCGCCCGCCTGGCGGTACATGTCGATGATGTGATGGGCAATATCTTCGTTTTCAGGATCCGGCTGAGAGATGCGGACATCATCTCTTGCCAGGTCACGCACCGATGTAATGTTAGCTGGATTATTCCGGGGCACCATCAAAGTCAGGCGGTTGTGTAAATACAGAGTTTCGTCTTTTGGCCGAATATGCCCTTGCTCTGCCAAAACTTGCATGGCCCTCTGATTAACAGAGCTGTAAACGTCGGGATAAACGTTAAACGGTTTGTTCCGCCACAGGGCGCCCTTGGCCAGTATTTGCTTGAGTTCCAGACCCGGAGGAAGCGTTTCATAGAATATTTTATTTATTTTCGGATACCGGGCCTTAAAGGTTGCCACAATTTCGGGCATGACCATGAATTGATTGCCCGCCATGAAAAGAACCAGATCGGCCTCCGCGGCAATATCCAGATGATGAAGATCATCTGCTCGATTTGTCGGTATGACGGGAAGGGTTCTTTCGGTCACAATTTAGATCCTTTATCTGAAATCCTAAAGGTAGTAATCTTGATTACCGCTTCAACTTCGACCTGACAACAATCTCCGAGTGCAACGTGCGGTGGACCGGGCAGCGATCGGCAATTTGCAGCAGACGCTTCTTTTGCTGATCATCAAGTACACCGGCTAAATCAATTTCACAGTCAAATTGGTCCAGCTGGCCTTCTTTTGTTTGACAGCGATCACAATCGGCGGCATCAATTTTTTTATGGTTTAATTGAACGGTGACGGAATCCAGCGGCCATTGCTTGCGATCTGAATACATGCGCAGGGTCATGGCTTTGCAGGTTCCCAGGGCAGCCATCAAAAGATCATAAGGAGCCGGGCCCAAATCAGTTCCGCCCATTGATTGAGGCTCATCGGCAACCAGACTGTGACCGGCTGCCATAATATCTGTAATATACCCGGACTTCCCAATTCGAGTGGTCACCTGGTTTTGAATATCATCACCAGTTGATGGGTCTTTGTGAGAACCATTGACATACTTACCGGCCCAGGCCGCAATTACGGCGCCGGCATACAGCGAATCCGCTTGATTGGAAAGCAGGTGGTCGGCCTTATCAAGGGAAATAAAGCTTTTGGGATGCCGCGCTGCCTGAAAAATCTGGGCGGCATTTTCAATCCCAACGGTTTCATCAATCGGTGAATGTAAAACCAGCAGCGCTTTATTCAGCTCTTTTAGTGTTGCTTTCATATTAACCAACTGCAGATCGTCTAAAAACTGTTTTTTGAGCTTAAAGGTTCTACCGGCCAGGCTAACCTCGGCCTCGCCACGGCTTTGAATGATCGGGGTCGCTCTGCCAAGGGTCTGGGTCACATGCCGGGGGTCGGCCGGAGCGGCAATGGTAACCACTGCCGCTGATGAGGAAATGCGAGTAGCAGCCTGCAGTACAGCCGCGCCTCCGAATGAATGGCCGATCAATATTTTAGGCGCTTCATAGTTGGATTTTAAGAAATCGGCGGCCCCAACCAGATCATCAACATTTGAGGAAAAATTGGTGTCGGCAAATTCTCCTTCACTTTCTCCCAGTCCCGTAAAATCAAAGCGCAACACTGCAATGCCTGCGCGGTTGAGTGCCCGACTGATGTGGGCAATGGCCTTGATATTTTTGGAGCAGGTAAAGCAATGCGCAAACAGAGCGTAAGCCGCCGGTTTGCCGGCGATCGGCAAATCGAGCCTGGCCGAAAGCACCTGACCGTCGCTATTTTCGAACTCGAGTTTTTTAAATTGCATAATCCTTCCTTTTTTTAGCTTTAGCCACGGACTCACGCGGACATCCACAGACTATTTTTTTTAGATCGAAGATGTCGCTTTCCTAAATTGTTTATGTGCGTCTGTGTGGGACCGTGGCGAATTCATTTTTCTTCATTTGGCTCATAGTCGACAATGGCTGGTGGCTGCAGGCGCTGATCTTCGAGCATTTTTAAGGCGGCTTCGATGACCGCCTGCTGCCTTGCGGGGTCTTCGGGCGCATCCAGTGGATACCCGTGACGGAAAGGGACGACGAGCGCGCGCGGCGGGCGTACTTTTTCGGCCACTTTGCGCAACAATTGAATCGCCACCGTAGAGACACCCTGACGCTCCAGTTCCGCAGCCACCAGACCCACGGTCTGATTGCAAATCGGTCAGACCGGAATTAACAGTGCAACGTCGACGCCGTCGTCTTTCAGCAGCTTCAGCACCGCGGGAACGGTTTTTTTAATAAGGCGCCCGGGTGCGGTAATCGATCCCATAAACGACAGGTGTCGGTGGTTCAGCGAGCCGATACGCCCCCTTTCTTTTAATTCCTGCATGCGGTTGATGGGAAAGGCCAGATTGGGGTCTTTACGGATTCCGGAATGGTCGAAAATATCACTGCGATGCGTGTCGATTAAACCGGCGACATCAATATCCCATGGAATTTCACGAAAACTGTAATCACCACCCCGAATCGATTCATCAAACGGCGCTTGATCGGCTGTGATGAAACCCGAGCTCGAAACCAGGATGAGCCGACAATCCTTTAACGGCTTTTGCAACGGTACCCATGGGATCGGGTCGCAGCGCCGCCAGGGGTAGGTTTTGAGAAACAACCGATATCTAATCGGAAACTCGCTTAGATCGCCCAATTTAAATGTTCTTCAGTTAGAAGGTTTATCAGCACCTGCGCTACCGAAACGATTTGAAGCCAGGCGCATTTTCTAAATTTGACCTATGTCATTTCGTTCGATATCCCACTCAACTAATTTTCACTTTAAAATAACGCAATATAAGGCACTTGAAGATATGAGTCCAGTTTAATTTACTTCTAAGACAGTCTTTGGTAGCGTTTGTTGCTGGAAAAAACCCATCCAATCTTTTTATCCAGGGAGAAAAATTCAGCGATTTAATGAATTGCATTCATTAAATTAATGGGTTGACATTCAAAAACCCAATCGATATATTCGCGTCGGCAAGGCGTTGACCGGGATCAAGAAATGCATGGCTTGATGACGGCAGTAAAATTAATCCTTTACCATCTTTAGCGTTGAACATTCGGTGTACTTGAGGATGGCTGTTTGACATATCCAATTATGCTGTGAACTTCTAACCCATAACCCATTTTCAGCAAGAAAAAGGAGGGTTTCACCATGACTGCAAAGAATATGAAAATGCTCATCATCTTTTTACTTACCATTTTTCTAATCCTGCCGGCAAACACGGTCCTGGCGGCTGAAAAACCCATTGTCATTGGTGCACCGCTTTCAACGGCTTTTGTCTACGGATGGGGTCCTGAAAGAGCCTTTACCCTGGCTGTCGAGGAAATCAATGCCGCCGGCGGCGTGAACGTGGGCGGCAAAAAACGTCCACTCAAATTGGAGGTCATCGATACGCGGGATCTGGAACCGGGTGTACCGGTTAGCGAGGCCCTTTTGGCGGTCGAAAAGCTGATTTTGGATAAAAAGGCCGATTTTATCGTGGGCGGACCGGTTCGTTCTGAAGCTGCCCTGGCCGCCATGCCCCTCCTAAGCAAATATAAAAAGGTTTCAATCCTGTCCACCGGTGTTTTGACGCCCAAATATCACGCCCTGGTGGCCAAAGAATATGACAAATACAAGTATTGTTTTCGGATCCACGGTGAGGCCAAAAACCTGGTGGGCGAGATGTTTGCCAACTTCACCGAGCTGAAGGAAAAGTACGGCTTCAACAACCTTTTTATCATTGCCCAGGATGTCTCCCATGCACGTGGTGCAGCCAAAGTCATGAACGCAGTCGCCACTAAAAAGGGGTGGAATGTTACCGGAGTGGAGATTTATCCCACCGGCGCGACCGACTTTTCAATGGGATTGCTCAAAGCTAAAGACAATAAAACCGAAATTATCAATATCTGGATGGATATGCCGGAAAGTGCCATTTTGCTGAAACAATGGTATGAAATGAAAATTCCGGCTTTACCGTTCGGCTCCACCCTGGCGGCCGCCGAACAGCCCGGTTTCTGGAAGGCCACCGACGGCAAAGGTGAATATACCCTGTGTAATGTGGTCAACGCCGGCAATGCACCTTCCGATGCGACGCCCTGGACCATGAAATTTTACAAAGCTTACGAAAAAAGGTGGGATGTTGCGCCCGAGGGCTTAGGTTGCTCCAGCAGTTATATGGCCATCTATGTTTTACGGGATGCCATCGAACGTGCCGGCAGCCTTGATTCAGATAAGGTCTTGGTTGAGCTGGAAAAAACCGATGTTATGGGCGTGTACGGGCGCTTGAAATTTGATCCCAAAAGCCACCAGGTCATTCCGGCCAAAACACCTGAAGAAGGAGCAGTGGGCAGCATCCTGCAGTGGCAGGACGGCAAGCGGGTCGTGGTCTATCCCAAAAGCATCGCCAAGGGCAGCATTCAGCTGCCGCCGTGGATGAAGAAATAATACCTGAATCTTGCATGAAAATTAATGCGAAGTTGAGATTAAATTTAAATATAGCAATTTAAGCAAATTATAGAAATACAATAAAATACCTGTTATGCGGGTTGAAGGCGCTGTCTGCGCTGCGTCTTCAACCCGATTCACGCCTGTTTTTCCCTGTTAGTACCATGCAAATTTTGATTTACGGAACCATAAACAGTGTCGCCCTGGCGCTATTTGCCCTGGGCTTTGCGATGGTGTACGGCGTCAGTCGTTTGCCGAATTTTGCCCATGGCGCCCTGTACGTGACAAGTGGCTTTATTACCTGGAGTTTCGTCAACTCACTGGAGTTGAATTATTTTATCAGCATCCTTCTGGCGATGCTGGTTACCGGAATTATCGGTGCCTTGATCTACCAGTTCGTGCTGATTCGTATCCGGGGTATGGAAATTTCGGAAATCATGGCGACTTATGCGATTGGACTGGCCATTCTGGAAGGCCTCCGCTGGGGCGGGTTCAGGGGTATGACCTATACCTTGCCGGCTTTTATCGAAGGCAGCACGGAGATTGCCGGCATTTCCGTGGATTATCAGCGCTTGTTGGCCGTCGGCATTGGTGCGGCGGTGGTTGCGGTGCTATGGTGGTTTACCCATTATACCAGTGTCGGACTGGCTTTGCGCGGAATGGCCCAGGACGAGCGTGCCGCCATGATGCTGGGAATCGATTCGGATCTGATGGCCCTGGCCGCCATGGGATTCGGCTCCATGTTGGCTGCCCTGGCCGCCGTTGTGTTGCTTCCCCTGGGAAACATTGTCGTCGAAGCGGGCTATAACGTTCTTATTTTGGCCATCGCGGTATGCATTGTCGGCGGTTTAGGAAGTTGGATGGGTGCTGTGTTGGCCGCTTTCATCATCGGTTTCGCGCAGATTCTAACCGTTGTTTATTTAGGGGCCCATTACCAGATGGTGGTTGCCCTGCTGGCTATCATCATTACGCTGATTTTAAGACCCTCCGGGCTATTTGGACGCCAGAAAGAACTAGAAGAACGCGTATGACAGAATCAAGCGATCAACGCCGCAAGGAAAGGTTGGACCGGGGTATCAAGGTTCGTTCTGAGGGAATCTATGCCTTGATGTCCTGGCGCGAGCTGTCGTATTTATTTTTACCCAGAGTTGTGCTGATCGGCGGTCTGTTGATTTTGCCGCTGGTGATGCCCTCCATGTACTGGCAACGGGTGATATCCATTGTCTGTATTTATGCCCTGCTGGCGTTGAGTTTCGATTTTTTGGCGCATTACGTGGGATTGGTGTCATTGGGCGGCGCGTTTTTTATTGGAACGGGCAGTTATATTGCTGCCATTCTCAACACCTCTTTTGGATTACCACCCATTTTAACCATTCCGATTGCCACTTTGCTGGGCGCCGTTATATGTACCGTGCTTTTGCTTCCCTGTCTTCCGCTGCGGGGCGTCTATTTTGCGATTGTAACCCTGATGTATCCGCTGCTTTTAGCGCGTGTTATCGAAGCGCTCGATATTCTCGGCGGAACGGATGGGATTTTGGGCATCGAAAGTTTTACCAATCGCTGGATGGAGCAATATTTCATTATTGTAATGGTCCTGTTTCTTCTTTTTGGAACCCGCCGACTGGTCAACCAGGATATTGGTTTGGTTTTCAGAGCAGTAAAAGACAATGATCAATCGGTCAGGGCGTCGGGAATAAGCGTTACCTATTATAAAACGATAGCGGTATTTATCGCTTCCGGGATCGGTTGCCTGGCAGGCGCCTATCTGGTTCACCTGTATATGTGGGCCGGTCTGTCAACCCTGGCACTGGATTTTTCCATTCTGCCCATTGCAGCCACCGTCATCGGCGGCTCCGGGACGCTGGTTGGACCGGTATTGGGCGCCTTTATTCTGGTGCCCATTTCAGAATTACTGCGGGCGTTCGGGACCCTGCGTATCGTATTTTATGCCCTGATTCTGCTGGGGTTCATTATTTTTCGCAGTGAAGGCATTATGGTTTACGGCCAACGCAAATACCATCAATTCGAAAAGTGGATCAAAGTATGAGCACGCTGACAACACCGCTGCTGCAGATCAATCAGGTGACGAAAACCTTCGGGGGCATTTTTGCGTTAAATGAGGTCAGTTTCGATCTGCACGAAGGTGAAATCTTAGGCATTATCGGCCCGAATGGATCCGGCAAGACAACAATGGTGAACTGCATTACCGGCTTTATCGAGCTGAGTGCCGGTGAGGTTCGGTATCGGGGTAAACGAATCTCCGGCAAGCCGCCGCACAAGATCGCCGATATGGGAATCACGCGCACCTTTCAGATCATGCGTCCGTATTATAGCCTGCCGGCCTATAAAAACCTGGTGATCCCCCTTTTTTCTCCCAGGGCCAAACGCACCGGAGGCTGGCGGGGCGGCGGCAATCTGGGAGATCGCAATACGGTCAGTATCGATATTTTAGAAGAATTGGGTTTTGAACGAGAATCGTTTGTGCCTTACAAAAAGGCTTCCAATTTGCCCACCGGTTATCTGAAGCGCCTGGAGCTTGCCCGCTGTCTGGCGTTGAATCCGAAAATCATCATCTGTGATGAAGTCTTTTCGGGGTTGAGCATGAGTGAAATTGCCAGCATGGTGCCGCTGGTGGAACGTCTGCAAATGGAGGGCATCACCCTGATTATGATCGAACACCGCCTCAGGGAGTTGTTTCAAGTGGCCAATCGGATAATGGTCTTAAATTTTGGTGAAAAGCTCATTGAGGGCACCGCCGAAGAAGTCATGGCGGACGAAAAAGTCAAAGAGGCTTATTTCGGATCCGAGGAGGTTGAGGAGGTAATGGCGCATGCTTGAGGCAAGGCAGCTGATGGTGTTTTATGAAAACATGCTGGCCCTCAATAACGTCAGCATCAGGTGTGAAGAAAATCAAATTGTCGGTGTGTTCGGTGCCAACAGTGCCGGCAAGTCCACCCTGATGTATACCCTGTCGGGTATCATGGAAGATATCCGCAAAAAAGAAGAAATGGCCGGTGGTGAACGCATCAGTGTTCTGGGAGATATTACTTATTTGGGTGAAGCAATCATGGGCATGAAGCCCAGCAAAAGAGCAAAAAAGGGGATTGTGCTCTGCCCGGAAAGGCGCAGAATCTTTAAAGAGTGCAGCGTTCTGGAAAATTTGCGGATCGGCGGTTATCTGGCGACATCTGCCCAGGCCAAAAAAACGCTGGAATATGTTTTTAAAGTTTTTCCGGCCCTGGAAAAGCTTCAGAAAAGGATCGGCGGGTTTTTAAGCGGAGGAGAGCAGCAAATGCTGGCTATCGGGCGGGCGCTCATGGCACAGCCGAAACTGCTATTGCTTGATGAGCCCCTTTTAGGGCTGAGCCCTTTGATTCAGGCTGTTTTAGTGCGGGCAACCAGAGAAATTCGTGATGAAATGGGCATTTCGATTATTGTGACCGAGCAATATGCGCGCCCCGTTTTACCGATTGTGGACTATGCCTTTATCCTGGAAAACGGGACTGCGGTTTTGGAAGGCACCCGCGATGAGTTGATGGATAACCCCGATATCCGGTCGGCTTATTTCGGGATAAAGTGAACCATCAGAGAGTTATCGAGGAAAAGGCAATGGGTGAAATTGCGGCAAATTTGGAAAATGAGTTAACCTTCTCGCGTTTCGATCAAATGAGTGAGCGCTATCCGGATAACACCGCCGTTCATTATCTGGGACAGCACTTTTCCTTTTCGCAAATAAGGGACTTAAGCGAACGCTTTGCCGGCGCTCTGGTAGATTTAGGTGTTAAAAAAGGCGACCGGGTAATGGTCTACATTCCCAACTGTATTCAATGGGTCGTTGCCTTTTTAGGGATCCAGAAAATGGGGGCCGTGATTGTGCCCGTCTCGCCCATTTATACATCTCATGAACTCGATTATATGATCAAAGACTCCGGGGCCGAAACCATCATCTGCCAGGACACCAATTTTTGTTATGCCAGCGATGTGTCTGCCGATTCCGGGCTTAAACGCATCATTGTCACCAACCTTGTTGATCTTCTGCCTTTTTGGAAGCGTTCTCTCGGCCTCCTTTTTGATAAAATTCCCAACGGCAAAGTCGAGCGGGCCGAGGGTGTATTTGCCTTTAAAAAACTGCTGAATCATTCTCCGTTGCAATCCCAGGTAGATATAGATCCTTGGAAAGACCTGGCATACATCCTATATACCGGCGGCACGACCGGCTTTCCAAAAGGCGTTCCCGGCAACCATATCGGTATGGTATCCTACGTCAATGATGTCACCGATGATGTGGCTGCCGGACACCTCATGGAAGGCGAGGATGTTTATATTGCGATTAACCCGCTTTTTCACATTATGGCATTGGGTTTATTCATAGCGGTCGGTCTTAACAAAGGAAATAACACTGTCCTGATGCCGGTGCCGCAGGTCGATGCCATTCTTGAAACCATTCACCGCAAGCGGGTCCGCTGGTTTCTAGGTGTCCCCGCCCTGTACCGCATGATTCTGGAAAACGATCGTCTGGAAAAATATGACCTCAGTTCTTTACGTTATTGTTACTGCGGCGGCGATGTTTTGCCGATTGAAGTCTTTAACCGCTGGCATGAGCATCTCGGTATACCCATTTATCAGGTCTATGGATCCACCGAAGCCGGTCACGTGACTTACAGCCGAATTAATGAAAACCCTAAACCCACAACCCTGGGGCTTCCATTAAGAAGCAGGGAATGTATCATTGTTGATCCTGAAACGCTTCAGCCGGCTGCAACCGGTGAAATCGGTGAACTTCTGGTGACGTCACCGTATACACTGAAGGAATACTGGAACAAACCGGACGAAACCCGGCAGTCTTACATCGACATCCATGGCAAAATTTATTACCGCATGGGTGACTATGTGCGCCAGGATGAGGATGGCGAAATCATATATGTGGAGCGTTCTGCCGACATCATCAAACACAAGGCCTTTCGAATTTCTGCTTCGGAGGTCGAGGCAGTGCTGCAGGACCATCCAACCGTCATTGGCGCCTGTGTGGTCGGCGTTCCCGATGATAAAGTCGGTGAGCGGGTCAAAGCCATCGTGGTATTGAAGGAAGATGCCCGCGGCGTTGGGGGCACA
>CAJHYI010000429.1_pt1 | contig 10303 bp, 8 predicted proteins | sample 9198771 | NCBI WGS metagenome assembly CAJHYI01 (sample SAMEA7708367, study PRJEB35096) | sediment metagenome | biome: marine neritic benthic zone biome [ENVO:01000025]; feature: sediment [ENVO:00002007]; material: shallow marine sediment [ENVO:03000034] sea grass bed [ENVO_01000059] ...
GATGACTGTTTTTGTTCGGCCATCTTGTCCTGCATAAGGCAAAGCCTTTTTGCGGGACGTCGGCCGAACAAAAGGTCCGTGTGAGTCCGTGTGGGTCTGTGGCTAATGATAACATAAAAATTGACTTGACGGGCGGACAGATGATATATATTTAAAATTGACTTGAAGATACTGAGGGATCGTCTAGCGGCAGGACGACGGGTTCTGGCCCCGTTAACCCAGGTTCGAATCCTGGTCCCTCAGCCATTTCGACGCATTCAGGGGTACGCCACAAAAGTGGGTACCCCTTTTATTTATCCTGAGTTCACCGAAGGGCTTGTGCTTCGACAAACTCAGCATTTCGAGCCAATTCGAGGAAATAAGGGCCTCTGGCCGGAGTGATGAACACTGTTGTTGTCAGGGGTTAGAATTTCTAGCAAAAATTTTTTGGAGATGGTGGATCTGCACCGCTGTCGGCTGCAGAGGCCCATTTAGTATATTACCGAGGAGGATCCACTCAATTTTGCGCAAATCATGCCTGTCAGGAAGAAAAAGTAACTACTTTTCAGTTTAAAGTGTCTGCTTAATATCTCAGGACTGTTCCTTTCGGCGCCATACTATTGGCAGGGATATAAATCCGTTGCGTTTGCCGCTCCAGCTTTTGGTAATCCTTTTTTATCTTTCTGTTTATGCTCCAATTCATGGCGAGAAAGAGTATAGGATGAGAAAGGTTATCCGGAAGTCTTTTCATAATATTTGTTATTCTTGAAAACTCCTTCTTAACCCAGATCTTGCCCTTCTGAAGTTCATATGCGCTCATATGTTTAGGCCTGAAAACACAGGTTGCGTGATCATAGTATTTCCAATCTTCAGTGAGCAGTCTACCCTTTTTTTTAAACTGCTCATAAACCCTGGTGCCAGGGTAAGGCGTGAGGATGTTGAAAGAGGCTGTTGCCACCTTTGCTGTGTTCAGAAATTCCAGTGTTTCAGGAAAAACAGCTTGCGTATCATCATCAAAACCAAATATCAGTGATGCATGAAAGTGGATTCCAAAATCCATAACACGCCTCACTGCCTCTTTAATTTTCATGATTTCATTTGCTGATTTTTTCATCCGTTTCAATTGTGTTTCAGAAACACTCTCCACGCCGAAAAAGAGAGCTATGCATCCGCTTTTCGCAGCAAGCTTCATGAGCTCTGTTTCATTTGCAAAAGAGACCGTAGCCTGACCGACCCATTTGATATTTAGAGGTTTTATCGCTTTAAAAAGCGCTTGTGCATACTTTGGGTGGCCTATAATATTGTCATCAAGGAACATAAATTTTTTTCCCCCCGACTCCTCAATTTGTCGAACAACATTATCAATGGGAACATGCCTGATTTTTCTTCCATAAATGTTCGTTACGGAACAGAATTCACAGTTGTATGGACAGCCGCGGGTAGTCATTATCGGAAGGACGTTAAACGGCCCTCCTCTCTTTTCCTTCTTATTTTTCGTCGGAATGTATCTTTCCAGATTGGGTGGCTCTTTTTGGTAAAACTTTTTTAATTTACCGGCCTGAAAATCTTCCAGTAACTCTTCCCATATATTTTCAGCCTCTCCAATAACAACAGCATCTGCGTGCGGCGCAGCTTCCTCCGGCAGAATAGTTGGGTGCACCCCCCCAAGCACAACAGTTTTTCCCCTCTTTCTAAATTCTGCGGCAAAATAGTAGGCTCTTGGAGCATTTGCCGTCATACAGCTCAATCCGACAAGATCGCATTCCTCATCAAGGTAAACATCATCTGTCTCTTCCTCAATAATACGAACTTCGTGATCCTCCGGCGTCAACCCCTCAAGGATATGAAGCGCAAGCTGAGGCATCATTTCACGTTTAGGTGTTTTGAATCTCACATTCTTACAAGGTGAAATAAGCAATATTTTCATACAACCTCCAAGTATCTTTTAACACCATTTGCTTACAATCCCGAAGCGGCAACTGATTTGACGCCCCCTTTTGCTTCTTGGTCAAGAGAGATAAACGTACCTCGATCACTGGAAAAGTGTATCTAACATCGCCTTAGCTAAATTTGGCCGGATATTACTTTGGCATAACATGACGGTTAGGACCTGTGGCACCTAGCACGTATCTGTAACGCCTGCTAAGGTGCGCCCGCAGCGCTATTCCTCGTCGCTGTCCATGCCTTTTTAGGGTGCTCCTCAATCATCCATATCTGCAATAATGGCCTCGTAGCAGTTAGGGCACAAGCCGTGAGTTAACCTGGGCATCTCAACGGCCTCAAAAGGCCTCAATTGGGTCAAACCCTCTTCGATCTCAACCCACTTACTATGGGAAGTCAAGATCTTCTTGCACATACTGCAGATCCTGATGAAATCGCTCGACCTTGGCATGTCTTTGTCAAGCAAACTGACGGGATCGCGGCTTTCGGATCTTATGATTGTGCTGGTGATGTCAATCTGGCCATCTGGCAACGGCGAGAGGAGAAGATGCAGAAATCTCCGCTCTTGGGGAGAATCACACCGAAACGGAATCGGTCCGGCAGGCTTGCCGGCTCTGACTTTCCGGAATACTTCTTTATACAAATGCCGGGTCTCGATGTCCTGAATGAAACCCCACAACAAATGCCCCACCACATTTTCGGGACTGAGCCTGCTGCCCCACGCATTAGCACGCGCGAAAGACTCCCAGTTCCGGCTGACGCTGACGATGACATCCCTGTTGTCGATGCGGTAGATGAAAACGTCTTCGTTCATCTGCCTTCCATCCTATTAGAATTAATACCAATATTGCAGAAACAAAGAGGATCTTTCAATGCATCTTGTGCGCTAGTCCGATATAGGCTCATCTCATCCGCAACGTGATACGGTGAATCTGTTATTTGCCTCATAGCAATTAGAAGCGAACTTTGAATTTTTCATCAAACAAGTTTTAGTCTGATATAAAGGTAATCATAACTCCAAAAAAAATTTTGTAAAGTTGCCCATACTAAAGATCAGAAAATACGCACATACCCCCAGGTGGATGCGATTTGGTAATTGTGGTGGATCATTGGCAAAAATTTGGCGGCAATCAATTCCAGGGCGCTTAGTAACACATTTTTCGCTCAAACCATTCATTTAAAATTAAACTCATTGATTTTTCTCAAATCGTTTGATTTTTTTGAAAATGCATTCTAATTTAAATATACTTGTGAACCTCTGTCACGCTCAAGGAATCGCCCTTATGAAGTCATCGGACAACAAAACCGCTAAAACCACAAAATCGGCGTCTGCAAAAACCAGCGGCGATTTATCACCACCGCCGAACTTTATCAAACACATTATCGATGAAGACATCAAGGCCGGCAAAAACGACGGGCGTGTCCACACACGCTTTCCGCCGGAGCCCAACGGGTATCTGCACATTGGACACGCGAAATCCATCTGTTTAAATTTCGGGCTGGCCGAAGAATACCGCGGCCTGTGCAACCTGCGCTTTGACGATACCGACCCGGCCAAAGAAGAGGTCGAATACGTAGAGTCCATCAAGCAGGATGTTCGCTGGCTGGGTTTTGACTGGGAAGATCGTCAATACCATGCATCCGATTATTTTGAGCAACTATTTGAATTTGCAATTCAACTGATCAAAAAGGGCAAGGCCTACGTCGACAGCCTGAGCTCAGATCAGATCCGGGAATATCGCGGCACCCTGACGCAAGCCGGTAAAAACAGTCCCTATCGTGCGCGCACGATTGAAGAAAATTTGGACCTGTTTGAGCGCATGCGCGCCGGTGAATATGATGAAGGCGAACATGTGCTAAGAGCCAAAATCGACATGGCGTCCCCTAATATGCTGATGCGCGATCCCACCCTGTACCGGATCAAAAAAGTCCCCCATTACCGCACCGGCGGGATGTGGGTGATTTACCCCATGTATGACTTTACCCACTGTCTCTCGGATTCGATCGAGGGCATCACCCATTCGATTTGTACCCTGGAATTTGAAATCAATCGTGAGCTTTATGACTGGGTTCTGAACCAGCTGGAGGTCTATCATCCCCAGCAAATCGAATTTGCGCGTCTTAACCTCAACTATACGGTGCTCAGCAAGCGTAAGCTGATCCGCCTGGTGGAAGAAGGCCATGTCAACGGCTGGGATGATCCGCGTATACCGACCCTCTCCGGTTTGCGGCGCCGCGGATATACCCCTGAATCCATCCGTAATTTCTGCGAGCGCATCGGGGTGGCCAAAGCCGACAGCATGGTGGATATGGCTCTGCTGGAATACTGTATCCGGGAGCAACTGAATAAAATTGCGCCCCGGGTAATGGGCGTCTTGCGGCCCTTAAAAGTCATCATTGACAATTATCCCGCCGATCAGGTGGAAGAATTGGATGCCATCAACAACCCGGAAGATCCGGATATGGGCACCCGCAAAATCCCCTTTTCCCGGGAGCTGTATATCGAGCAGGATGATTTTATGGAAGAACCGCCCAAAAAGTTTTTCCGCCTGGCACCGGGCCGGGAAGTCCGGCTGCGCTATGCCTACTTTATTACCTGTGTCGATGTAGTCAAAGATTCCGCAACCGGAGAAGTGGCCGCGCTGCATTGCACCTATGACCCGCAAACCCGCGGCGGTGATGCGCCGGATGGCCGTAAAGTCAAAGGGACGCTGCATTGGGTTTCAGCATCGCATGCGCTGAGCGCCCAGGTGCGCCTCTATGAACATCTGTTTGTTAAAGAAAATCCAAACGCGGTCGAAGAGGGAAAGGATTTCACCGATTATATTAATCCCAATTCCCTTGAAATATTGACAAATTGCATGGTAGAGCCGGGTCTGGCCGCCGCCCGACCCGGCGATCGCTATCAGTTTGAGCGCATGGGCTATTTTAGCGTGGACACCAAAGACGACGGGCCGGAATCTCTGGTATTCAATCGCATCGTCACCTTGCGGGATACCTGGGCAAAAATCCTTAAAGCCCAGCAGCAAAAAAAATAGCGACAGCGTCTAAATCCGCTTTGGCTATTGAATTGTGAGATGAATTATGGTACCAATATTTCCAGATGAGGGGGTGATATCCTCAAAATAGTCCTCAACATTTAAAAATCCGATTTCGGGGTGGCTTGCCGGTCAGACTCTGGCAAAGCGCATATATATTTTTCCCAACGTTTTCTGGTTTAAGTGTCCATTTCGAGATCACCGGCACCATGTCTTTTTCGGTCAATAAGATGGAAAGCATGGCGCATGACTTGCACCTTGAAGATTTTGTCGTGCCGCAGCCATATTCCCATTCAGACGGGATGGCCATTAGTAGCGGCAGGAGGAGAGCAGATCTGGTTTAACAAATAGGGGTGATTTCGGATTTAAATTCATTGTGGACCCATAAAGGGGAAGGAAATTAGAGAGTCTATAGGCGGCCACCCCGATCCTTTTTCAAAGTGGCTTTTAAACCCTCATCTTTTGCCCGATGGCTGTGTTAGGATCCGCTTCAAAATGCTCGCGTACTGCCGTGTACGCTCCACTTTTGAACCGAATCTCGCCTTGTCCTCGAACAAAATCTAAAGGTTTAAAAGCCACTTTACAATTTTATAACCCGGTCGAATCCTTCCTAAATTAGAAAACGATTCCCACGTATCCCACAAAACTATCCGCCGGGTTCTTATCATAGCTGGTGGCATAGGCAATGGATTCGGCCTGATCGGCTCCCAGATGCTTTGCGGTTTCGATTGCTGTTGCAGCTGCACCGGCACAGCATGCGTTCTGGCGGACTATGGCTTCCTGGATTACCTTTTCAGCATCCATATCCAGCATCAAGTCAATGATGCGACGATCATTTTGATGGCGCACCCAATCAACCGCCTGTGAACCGGCTCCTTCAGATACAAACCCATAATTCGGACCATAATGCGTCAGGTCCGTTGACCCAATCACTTTAACATTTAAATCCAAACGCTTGGCGATATCAGCCACCGCGCGGCCGATGGCCAACGAGCTTTTGGCAGGCGGCACCCCCATGGCGACGATCTGTACATTTTTAAAGAAATATTTGATAAATGGTAATTGAAGCTCGATGGTATTATCCTGGGTAAAATTATTGAAAGACTCAAGGGTAAAGGGAAATTGCTGAGTCAACTCATCGGCCAATCGCTCTTCAACGACAATTTCACCAAAGGGTGTCTCCCAGGCACCTTCAGCCATCATCACACAGGGGTCATCCGGATGAAGGTGCATTCCAAAAACCACCAACACATCGGGCGGATCATCTGATTTCAGGCTGTTGATCACATTGCAGGCGATACTTCCTGAAAAATACCAGCCGGCGTGCGGCACGATACCGCCGAGACGCTCTCCAGCCGGAAAATCAAGCTTCTGACCCTCTGCCAGAAATCCGTTGATTTCTTTTTTGCATTCGGCCGGGCTTGAAGGATACCAGCTGCCGGCAAATACTGCTCTTCTAAGTTTTGTGGATTTCATGGCCATCCTCCCAAAATGCGTTTATTGGCTGCCGAACCGCCCCGGACACAAACTGGCAATTTCCGTAGGGCGGTTTCGCGTTTATCTGCTGTGAATTTTAATATATCAACAGACTCTGTAGCTGATTTGCAAGTATTTCTATCAGCGAAGCGGAATGCGCGGTGGCGAATTGAGAATCGCTATTGAGTTGGAAGCAGAAAATAAATTACGCAGCACTTCAACCTGGAACTCTATCAAATTTCGCAATGTCTGTACTATATAGATTCAGCGAGCGCTTGTCCATGTCATTTTGTGAATATCGCTGTTGAGTCAGCTAATGTCTCATTGTATCGCTGTGGCGATTCGCTTTCCTTTTTAAAAAAAATGATTAATATGTAATTTAGCCGTCTGGCTGAATCGGCGAATTTGCGCAGACTAATTATTAATTTAACGGGAGGCAAATATGTGGGAATATACCGATAAAGTTAAGGATCATTTTCTCAATCCGCGCAACGTGGGTGTCATCGAAGATGCCGATGGGGTGGGAGAGGTAGGCTCGATCGCATGCGGTGATGCTCTGACATTTTATTTCAAGCTCGATAAAAACGACAAAATAAAAGACGCCACATTTCAAACATTTGGCTGCGCCAGTGCAATCGCTTCTTCATCGGCCTTAACGGAAATGGTCAAAGGCATGACGCTGGAGGAAGCCAAAAAAATCACCAACGAAGACATCGCCGCTTACCTGGGCGGCCTTCCAAAAGAAAAAATGCATTGCTCGGTGATGGGCCGCGATGCGCTGGAAAAGGCCATTAGCTGCTATCTCGATGAACCCGAAAAAGAGGTTGAAGGGGAAATCGTATGCGAGTGTTTCGGTGTCACGGACCGTGAAATCGAACGCGTGGTTCGTGAAAATCACGTATCGACCATTGAAGGCGTTACCGACTATGTGAAAGCCGGCGGCGGCTGCGGCAACTGCCATGACCGCATCCAGGAAATCATCGACGGGGTCCTGGGCAAAGAGCGACCGGTCCAGAAAAAAGTGCCGGCCTTAACCAATTTACAAAAAATTAAATTGATCGAAGAAAGTATTGAGCGCGAGATCAATCCGACCCTGAAAAAGGATGCCGGCCGGCTTGAATTGATTGACGTCGATGGGAATCGAGTCCTTGTGCGCATGGGCGGTTCCTGTGCAGCATGTGCCAAATCACCGGTTACGCTTAAACACTATGTTGAATCCAAATTGCGGGAGCTGGTCGCGCCGGAAATTGTGGTCGAGGAGGTACAATGATGAATGTGATTTATGTTGACAACAACGCCACGACCATGGTCGCGCCGGAAGTGCTGGATGCCATGATGCCCTATTTCAGCACGTATTACGGCAACCCGTCCAGTATGCATTCTTTTGGCGGTGACGTTGCCGGAGCCATTAAAAGCGCCCGAGAAAATGTTGCCAATCTGATAGGTTCCGCGCCAGGGGAAATCGTTTTCACCAGCTGCGGAACAGAAAGTGACGGCACGGCAATACGCGCAGCCATCGAATCCTATCCGGATAAAAAACATATTGTGACCTCCAGAGTAGAACATCCGGCCATAAAAAATCTTTATGAATCCCTTTCAAAAAAGGGATACCGCGCCACATTCGTCCCGGTTGATGACAGCGGCAGGCTCGATATCGACTATCTGTATAACAGTTTGAGCGAAGATACGGCCGTTGTCAGCCTGATGTGGGGTAACAATGAAACCGGCGTACTTTTTCCCATCGAAGAAATCTCCCGTGAGGTCAAAAGCCGGGGGATTTTATTTCATACCGATGCGGTTCAGGCCGTGGGAAAAATTCCCATCAATGTGACCGAAAGCGGTGTGGATATGCTTTCGCTTTCCGGCCACAAGCTGCACGCGCCCAAGGGAATTGGCGCGCTGTATATCCGCAAAGGCACCAGATTTTCTCCATTCATGATTGGCGGCCACCAGGAAAGCGGGCGCCGCGGGGGTACTGAAAACACGGCATCCATTATCGGCCTGGGTAAAGCCGCTGAATTAGCATCTGAACATCTTGAACGAAAGGGATATGACGCCGTCAGCCGGTTGCGGGACAAGCTCGAGTATAACCTGCTGGAAAAGGTGCCCAATGCGATAGTCAACGGTGACCCGGCCAGCCGACTGCCCAACACCACCAGCATTGCCTTCGAATATGTAGAAGGCGAGGCAATCCTTTTGATGATGAATGAACACGGCATTTGCGCCTCTTCGGGCTCCGCCTGTACATCCGGCTCGCTGGAACCCTCGCACGTGTTACGCGCAATGGGGGTTCCCTTTACCGCAGCTCACGGCTCCATTCGCTTTAGTCTCAGCCGCTATAATACTGAAGATGAAATAAAAATGATTCTGCAGGAGCTGCCGCCCATCATCGAACGGTTGAGAGAGCTGTCGCCCTTTTGGAAGGAAGCCATGCAGGGTTAGCTGAATTGACAGAAAAAATTCACCGCAAAAACGCAAAGTTCGCAGAGAGTACTTTTTTCATTTGCCGCTGAGAGGGCGGCAAATGAAAATATCCCAACCGCTTCGCGGTAAAATATAATTCTACTATTATCAGCTTATTTATATTTGCCCGAAGGGCAGATAGTTGGGCCTGTTTTTTCCTCTCAAAAAAACAGGCCCATATTAAATATTCTCTGCGCACTCTGTGTCTCTGCGGTAAAAAAATCCTCTAAGCTTTCTGACGTATCTTATTCTTAAGCCACTTGATCCAGGCTTCAAAGCCTTCTTCGGTTTTGGCGGAAATTTCAAAAACCGGCATTTGCGGATGAACCTGATGGATGAAATCAATTGCTTTTTGTTTGTCGAAATCCAGATAAGGCAGCAAATCAATCTTATTTAAAAGCGCCGCCTCACATTCCCTAAACATCAGCGGGTATTTGACCGGCTTATCTTCGCCCTCGGTGACACTCAAAATCACCACGCGTGAATCCTCACCGATATCAAACTCGGCCGGACAGACGAGATTTCCAACGTTTTCAATGACCAGGAATTCGATCTCATCAAGATCCAGCGTAACGGCCGCCTTTTCGATGACATGCGCAACCAGGTGACAATCGCCCCCGAACTCATCAGTATTGATCTGCACCACCGGCGCTTCGGTTTTGGCCAACCGGTCGGCATCGTGGGTGGTACAGATATCGCCGACAATTACCGCACTTTTGATTTCCGGCATAATTCGAGCCAGGGTTTTTTCAAGGGTAGTTGTTTTGCCGGAGCCCGGCGAGCTCATGACATTGAGCACAAAAATGCCTTTATCGGCAAAAAGCCGCCGATTTTGCTCGGCCAATTTGGCGTTCACATCCAACACGCGGCGCACGACCTTTATCTTGCGTGTTCCGCTTTTTTGAGTACTCACATCCCCCGGCGGATGATGTGCATGGGAATGGCGGGGTTTGTGAAAATCTTTATGATGAAAATAGCGCTTTATTTTAAAACGATCACCCGGAATCATGTTTTTCCTCTTCCACAACCTCGATGGACTCGATGTCGAGTTCTCGTCCGGAAAGAATTTCCAGAGAACCACTCTGACATGTTTTGCAAATAAAAACAGGCTCGTCGATCGTCCATTGCGCATCGCAATCATTGCACTTTGCCACAACCGGAATTTCTTCAATGGCCAGTTCGGCGCCCTCAAGTGGTGTGTCTTTGATGGCCACATCAAAACAAAACCGCAGGCTTTCAGGCACAACCGCGGCCAGTTTGCCGATTTTGAGATTGATCGCAGCGACCCGGGCATCGCCTAAATCCGCCGGCAGGGAGGCGCTGGCAATTTCAACAATCTGCAGGGCGATACCCATTTCGTGCATTCTGTAGCCTATCGTTTCGTCTTAATCGTCATTTATGGGCCC
>CAJHYI010000097.1_pt1 | contig 10150 bp, 8 predicted proteins | sample 9198771 | NCBI WGS metagenome assembly CAJHYI01 (sample SAMEA7708367, study PRJEB35096) | sediment metagenome | biome: marine neritic benthic zone biome [ENVO:01000025]; feature: sediment [ENVO:00002007]; material: shallow marine sediment [ENVO:03000034] sea grass bed [ENVO_01000059] ...
ATCGAGGTATCGGTCAACCCCGTTGCCGGTGCTAACCGATACCCGTGTAAAATTTTGATCGACCCATGTGACCATCACCGTCACCGGCGTGCCATCGGGGCGTCTTGCTAAAAATTCGGTTTTTAACTCATCCGATACTTCCTTAAGAATCGGGATCTCCAGATTCCACAGGGCGTCCGAGCTGGCCTGAACAGTAGCGCGATAATCAGAATGATAGGTATTAATTGAGCGGCCTTGCATTTCAGCACAGCCGGTTCCTATTAAAAGTGACAGGCAAATCATCCTGATGGCAAACTTAATTTGAAGGCAGTTCATAAGTTCTATTATTACCTTAAATTTTCTTGATTAGTGTGATTGGTCTTCCCTCATAATATCTGATTTGCCTCCGATAGTCAAAATATCGGAAACCCAAAATGTGGAAAAAATAGAAGCCGGAGTGATTGGCGCTTTCCTCAAAGATGTTGCCGGGATCAGTCGAATAAATGGACACCGGCTTCAGGCTGTTCTTTTTAGTTTTGTACTTGCAGATTTAATCAATTTGGTACAAAATTAATCCGCTGTCCGCTGCGAGCTGTAATCGCCGATGGTGTTAAGACCATCATTTTATACTTTAAGTCTTGTGGTCCTGGAATTAGACGATGGGAAATCGCAAAATCCTGGTGGTGGATGACGAACGCGATATGCGCATTTTTGTCTCCACGGTGGTGGAAACATCCGGCTTTGAAGCCACTGTCGCCAACGATGGAACCGAAGCCATTCAAAAGGCGAGTGCCACCCCCCCCGCGCTCGTCATCCTGGACGTCATGATGCCTCAAATTGACGACGGCATTCAGACCTATCGGCGCTTCCGGACGGATCCGGAACTTTCGCGCATACCGATTGTTATTCTGTCTGCTATTGCCCGTAAAACCTTTCTGCACTCCATCAGACTGTTAAGCCCCCACCGGGGATCTGTGCTGCCTGAACCCGAAGCCTACATGGAAAAGCCGCCGGACGCCGTTGAACTCAGCCGGCTGATTACCCGGTTTTTAGCGGAGAAATCATGATTTTTTAAAGGGCCAACGTCAGAATGTTCAAACTTGTTCATCAAATTAATAGAAGCATCCTATTAAAATTGACGATCCTGGTCGGATTTATCTTGCTGCTGTGTATTTCGATATGGGCCTATTTTAATATCGACTATCAGCAAAAAAAGATCATGCAGGGCATTGTAGAAGGCGCCGATGGATTGTCCCATTCCATCAAGCTCGGCATGCATTATGCCATGATGAACAATTTAAGAGCTGATATTACCCTGATCATCAAAAATATCGCGCAGGAGAAAAAACTCGAAAACATCCGTATATACAACAAGAGCGGTGAAATAAAATTTTCAAACCAAGATGCCGAAGTCGACCAGATGACCAATATCAAAGCCGAGGCCTGTTACATCTGCCACCGCTCGGAGCCGCCGCTTTCCGAGTTGAGCCTGTCGGAAAGAACCCGTATTTTTACCACCCCTCAGGGCGGTCGACTTTTGGGTATCATCAGCCCCATTTACAGCGAACCGGGCTGTTCAGCGAATTCCTGTCACGCCCATCCGGCTGACAAAAAGGTTTTAGGGGCTCTGGATCTGGTGATATCGCTGGACAAAACCGATGAGGAACTCGGCGTATTTAAAAGATGGCTCGTGGCCTTTGCCAGTATTTTATTCCTCATCATTTCAGTGGCGATCATCTTTTTCATTCTGCGATTTGTTAAACGGCCCATAAAGAAAATGGTTGACGGAACACATCAGATCGCCAATGGCGAATATGTAAATAAAATCGATGTTGATCAGGTTGATGAAATGGGCCAGCTGTCGTTGGCGATCGACAGAATGGGCAAAAAGATCGGCGAAAAACAGGCCGAACTGAACAAGCAGCGCTACGAATATCAGAATCTGTTTGAAAGAGTGCCCTGCATTATCACCGTGCAGGATCGCGATTATAAATTGATTCGATACAATCGCGAATTTGATGAAAAATTCAAACCCAAACCCGGAGATTACTGTTACGCCGCCTACAAGGGGCGTAAAGAAAAATGCGTGATCTGTCCAGTTGAAAGAACGTTTGCAGATGGCCGGTCGCACTTCAGCGAGGAAAGAGGTTTTAACAAAGATGGAACCCCCACCCATTGGATTGTCAATACCTCACCCATTAAAGACGAGCGGGGCGAAATTGTGGCTGCCATGGAGATGAGCCTGGATGTGACCCAGACCAAATTGCTCGAGCAGGAGCTCGAAAAATCCGAGAAAAAATACTACGCCATATTTGACAACATCCCCAATCCCGTCTTTGTTTTAGATATGGATACCCTTGAGATTATGGATTGCAACACCAGCATTGAAACGGTTTATGGGTACAAAAAAGATGAGCTGATCAAAAGGTCTTTTTTGGAGCTGTTCAGCCAAGAGGAACAGGATTATTATAAGGATTTGATTAAATCGACTGCCGTCATCAATCAGGTCAGACACCTGCATAAAAATGGCCACATGCTTTTTGTTAATATCCGGATATCACCGCATGAATACCCCGGCGAAAAAGTATATCTGGTCACCACCAGCGATATCACCCAGCGACTGGAAACCGAACAGCAACTGATTCAGGCCAGCAAGATGGCAACTCTGGGCGAAATGGCCACCGGCGTAGCGCATGAGCTCAATCAACCGCTTGCGGTCATCAAGACGGCCAGCCGCTTTTTTATGAAAAAAATAGATAAAAAGGAAAAGATAGAAGATGACATCCTGCTGACCATGTCAGAGGAGATCGACACCTATGTTGACCGTGCCACCAAAATCATCAATCACATGCGGCAATTTGGCCGCAAGTCGGATGTCTCTCTGGAAAAAGTCCGGGTCAACGCGATACTGGAAAAAGCGCTTGAAATCCTGGGTCAGCAATTAAAAGTCAGGGGAATTGAACTGATCCGGGATTTTGAACAGGATCTTCCCCTGATCATGGCAGATCCGGACCGCCTGGAGCAGGTGTTCATTAATTTATTGATTAATGCCAGGGATGCCATTGATGAACGCTGGCAAGCGCAGCCCCATCAAAAAGGCGCTAAGTCCATTACGCTGAAAACAAAGTCCAATGCTCAGCACATTTCGGTTGAAATCCATGATACCGGCGCGGGGATCCCGAAACACATTTTAGAGCGCATTTTTGAGCCTTTTTTTACAACCAAGAAAGTGGGGCAGGGTACCGGTCTGGGTCTTTCCATAAGCTACGGCATTATCCAGGATTGTAACGGCAGCATCCGGGCCGTCTCCCGCAAAGATGAAGGTGCCGCATTTATTATTAAATTTCCCATTGCGGAAGAAGAATGATGGAAAGATCAATTTTACTCGTTGATGATGAACCCGGGATTCGCAAGGTTCTCAGTATCGCATTGTCCGATTTGGGCTACCGTGTGCACACCGCCGAAAACGGTGTGGAAGCCTTGCGTATTTTCGAGGATCAGCGCCCGCCGATTGTGCTGACCGATATTAAGATGCCCGAAATGGACGGCATTGAACTGCTGCGCCGTTTGAAGAAAATAAACCCGGATACGGAAATTATCATGATTACCGGTCATGGCGACATGGATTTAGCGATTAAAAGTGTTAAGTATGAAGCTACGGATTTCGTCACCAAACCCATCAACGATGAAGTCCTGGAAATCGCCCTGAATCGCGCTGCCGAGCGAATTTCCATGCGCCAAACGCTCAATGAATACACCCAAAATCTTGAGCAGTTGGTGCAGGTTAAGACCCAACAACTGGTTGAAGCTGAGCGGTTGGCCGCAGTCGGGCAAACGGTGGCGGGACTTTCGCACGCCATTAAGAATATTACCGGGGGGCTCAAGGGCGGCACTTTTGTACTGGAGAAAGGGATCGAACTCAATGATCAGAAATATCTGATGCAGGGCTGGGAAATGATCAGAGGCAATGTCGATAAGATTACCAACCTGTCGCTGGATTTGCTCAATTATGCCAAAGCCACGGAGTTGAACATTCAGGCCTGTGATCCCCGCCAACCGGCTCAGGAAGTCATTGACCTCATGCGCCCGCGGGCACAGGAACTGGGAGTTGAGCTGGTCAGCGATTTTTCTCAAGACCTGAAGGACTGTCATTTTGATGCGGATCTCATTTGCCGCTGTCTGCTGAATCTGGTGACCAACGCCATTGATGCCTGCCGCAATGATGATCCGGCCGCGCCGGACAAAACGGTGACGGTTCGTGTGAAAAGAGCACGCGGCTGGGGGGTTGAATATCAGGTTCTGGATAACGGCTGCGGCATGAACGCGAAAACCAAAAAGAAAATATTCCAACATTTTTTTTCGACCAAAGGTTCCGAGGGAACGGGCATCGGGCTGATGATCAGCAAAAAAATAATTGATGAACACAGCGGTGTGATCAGCTTCAAATCTGAGGAAGGTGCCGGCGCTCAGTTTTTCATCAAACTCCCTAAAATTTCCAATGGATGACCTCCTTTTAAATTACCGGCAGCTCGGCGACATTTTCGACACCTTTTCCATGGGGGTCATGGTCGTGGGGCCGGATCGCAAAATCATTTCTTTAAATCACTCCGCTGAGATCATCACCGGATACAACGAATCGGACTTGCGCGGCAAAACCTGCAGCCAGGTATTGCTCGATCCTCTGTGCGGCGGCGAATGCCAGTATCAGGATGCGGTCGAAAGCGGTCGCCAGGCCGGCAGTGCCGATTTTGAGGTCAGCGACCGCAGTAAAGGGAAGCACAATATTACCCGAATCGTATCCCCTATTTATGGGCCGGACCAAGCACCAGCGGGATGTATTGAGATCTTTCAGGATCATACCGTCTTTAAAGATCTGCTTGAACGCGTCAGGCATGATGATCGGCGCTTGAAAATTATTCTGGACAATCTCGACATTGGCGTGCTGACGGTGGATCGTGGGGGGCACATTACCTTTTTTAATAACCGGGCTGAAACCATTACCGGGTTTAATCGCGGCAATGTCCTGGGAAAATCCTGCAGCATGATATTCGGCAAAACCACCGCCCACGACATGTTGCTGTTTGAGGAAACCATTGCCGATGGGCAGGCACGCTCCACCGGTGAAGGAGAAATCAAGACCCGCGATGGGCAGGCCATTCCGATACGGGCTAATTACATGGCCCTAAAAAATGAAGATGGGCGCATTGTCGGTGGCCTGGCGACGATTTCTGACCTGTCGTTGAGATATCAATTCAACAGTGAGATCAGAGGCCGCTATACTTTTTATGATATGGTCGGCAAGGATCCGGCCATGCAGAAAATTTTTGAAATTGTGCCTGTTGTGGCCGCCAGTGATGCCACTATTCTGATCGAAGGGCCCACCGGCACCGGAAAAGATGTTTTGGCCAAGGTCATTCACAACGCCAGCAAGCGCTCGAAAAAAGCGCTTGTCAAAGTGAACTGCGCAGCCTTACCCGATAATCTGCTTGAATCGGAAATGTTTGGTTACGTGAAAGGCGCTTTTACCGGAGCGGAAAAAGACAAACCGGGGCGATTTCAGGAAGCAGACCGCGGTACGATCTTTTTAGATGAAATCGGAGATCTGCCTTTATCGCTGCAGGCCAAACTGCTGCGGGTTTTGGAAGACAAGGAGTTTTATCCCCTGGGCAGCAGAAAAACCACCACAGTGGATGTGCGCATTATTTCGGCGACCAACCAGAATCTGGAGCAGCTGGTCAGGGAAAAACGATTTCGCGAAGATCTTTTCTACCGGCTCAATGTGATGCGATTGGATCTGCCTTCCTTAAAGGATCGAAGGGGTGATATTCCACTGTTAATCTCCCATATTTTAAAGCGCCTGTGTGCAACCCGGAATACGGCAGTTGAAAAAATATCAAACGATGCCCTGGAGGTGTTTTTAAACCATGATTATCCCGGCAATGTCAGAGAACTGGAAAACATCCTCGAACACGCCCTGATAGTCTGTCAGGACAAAATCATCGAACGCAATCATCTGCCCCTTTCACTTCAGGGCGGCCCTCCATCTCGCCGGCCAGCTCCGGAAAAGCCAGCGTTTGAGAAAGAAATTGAATACAGCGAGAAAACCCTGATTTTAGATGCCCTGCAAAAATACAGCTGGAAAAAGGGCAAAACCGCCGCAGCGCTCGATATGAACCGTTCCACTCTGTGGCGTAAGATGAAAAAATACAATATTTCCAATTAATCGCCGTTCCCTCTGCCATCATCTCCTAAGGCCTTCCAACCTTACCGCATCCAAGCTTATGCAGCCCGGGTTTCAAAAAAGGAAATACCTACCAATTGATGCAAAATGATGCAATTTACATTGCAAATTGTTGCATTAGATTAAGCCGCATTTGAATTAACCTCAAATATAGACTTAAATAACTGTAAATATTTATAAAAAAATTAAAATAGCGAACATCGAAGCGCAAGTATAGATGTACTTATCCTCACCTTTGTGAAATATGCGTTGCAATATTACAACATTCAACTTTACCGCCAATGCTCAGCATCGCACCGGCTAAATATTTAAGTTATTAAAATTATATGAAAAAATCTTTTCTAAACCATATAAAAAATTTCTGGCACGTTTGATGCTCAAAGCATAGGTAGCAGCGGCCGGTAGGACGCGTTCCGCAACAAACCGTCTTAGCTTATTATAAACGAAAGAATGCCATGAACGCGGTCACATTAAAAACAGATGGCGCCATTCACCTCAGTGGAAAGGCCGTGGACGTCGAACGGCTTGATTTGCTCAGCTGCCAGGTTGCGCTTGAGAAACCATACACTCTGAGAAGCTTTTTTATGATGCTTGCAAAATATGCTTTGTTTGCAAAGCTGAATGCTTTTTTCCCCACCTATGCCGAGCAGGTCCAAAGCTGTCCGGAGCAGGGCTGCGATGCCGGTTTGCTCGATTATCTGGAATTTGGCAAAACGGTCGAAATGATCGGCGTTCCGGATAAGCGTTTGGAGATATATAATTCCCTTTGTGGCGTCAGCGCCGGTAAGACCTCTGAGATTAAGTCCATGCAACTGGTCAGTCTGCTTGACGTACCGCTCAAGCTCGGAAGGCTGAAGCACATCGTTTTTGGAGACCGTGTCGACATCTTCGAGTTTGATACGGTATACACGCTGTTTGAATTCATCGATGGGATTGCGTGGCAACTCAGTTTCCACGGCACCCCGGAACACTGCGAGCTAAGGAGGTAAGTGAAATGTTTAAAAAAATCCTTTTTGCCACAACGGCTTCACCCACCTGCGATAATGCCGCCAAAGTGGCCTTCGATCTGGAATTGAAGTGGGACGCCAAGCTTTATATTTTTCACGTATTGGGCATCCCGAGTCGAGGCTATAGCCCATTTGTCACCGACGTCAGAACCGGTGAAATTATGGAGCCGGATCCGGACTATATCGAGTGGGTTAAAGAAGAAATGAAAAATACGTATGACACCTTGCTGGCCGACAGCGAAAACGCGGTTATTGAAGCTGCGGTGGGCATTCCCTACCGAGAAATCTTAAGAAAGGCGCGCAAGGAAGACATTGATCTCATTATTATGGGATCGCACACCCGGCAGGAGGATGTCGGCGCAGCGCGCTACCGCAGCATCGTCGGAAGTACGATGCAAAAGGTGGCCAAGTCTGCGCGCTGCCCGGTAGTGCTCATCAGCCGGCCGTGCACCACCTGCTGGAGGTTGTTTTCCAATATTGTATTCGGCACTGATTTTTCCAAGGCCGCCGACTATGCTTATAAGTGGGCTTACGGCCTGGCCCGTGAGGTGGGAGCCAAACTCCATCTATTCCATGCCTGCGAAATCAACTCCGGACCTGCCGGCGTCATCATGGGGCAGTCAGAGATTGAACAGCAAATTGAAGCGGCCAGACAAAAAATTGAAAAGCGTTATGTCGCCAAGAAGGATGGATATGATAATTATGATATCGAAGTCCGTGAAGGGATTCCGTATGTTGAGATATTGAAGTTTGCCCGTGAAAAGACAGGTGATCTGATTGTAATGGCCCACCATACCCGGGAAGTTGATCCGGAAAAGGCGGAACTCGGCAGCACGGTTGAGCAGGTGGTTCTGCGATCCGCCTGTCCGGTGGCCAGCGTCAATCATCCGGACAAAGTCGCTCATCTATAAACTGCGATGCCCGCAACGGCAGCTGTGTGGCTGGAGTGTTTACATGGAAAAGAAAACGGTTCTGATCGTAGAAGATGAATTGGATATGCGAATCTTCATATCCACTCTGCTGGAAACCAGCGGATATCAGCCGATCATGACTCGCGATGGAAATGAAGGCATGCTCAAAGCTAAAGATGTTTGTCCGGATCTGATCATTTTAGATGTCATGATGCCCGGTGAGGGCGGGGTTCAGATGTACCGGCAGTTAAAGACCGATAAAAACCTGTGTGACATACCGGTCATCATGCTGTCAGCCGTTACTCAAAAAACCTTTGCGCATTATCTAAATATGGTCAATGCGCGAATGAAGGACCCTATTCCGGATCCGGACGCGTATATTGAAAAACCGCCCGAAGCAGAGCAATTACTCAAAATGACAACCACCCTGATCGGCTAGCGGTGCCGGCTGCGAGAAGGCGTGCATCCCAAAAGAAGGGAAGCAGGGTGATCAACGAAAGCCAAATCAAGCAAACGGGAGTTGCACAAATGCTGACACGAATTAAATGGGATTGGGAACCCGGCAGCAGGGAAATTGCCAATATCGGTCAGTGGCAAGAAAAGTTTAACTGGATCGAGGAGCCATACGTCAGTCCGAATGGCGAAAGGATTGCCGCCATCGTTAATTTAGCAGAAGGTGAGTTTAATGTCTGTGTCAACGGTGAGGCCTGGGAAACGGTTTTTGATAAAATCTGGCACATGCGCTATGTGCCCGACGGCCGCCTGGCGGCTATTGTGTCTAAAATGGGCGAATGGACCGTCGCGGTGGACGGCAGTGCCTGGGAGCATAAATTCGGCTATGTCTGGGATATGATGTTAAGCCCTGACGGCAAGAACATCGCCGTCGCCGTCCAGCAGGATATGAAATACGGCATGGCGTTAAATGATGTTGTTTGGGCAGAAACCTTTTCCAATATGACCAATCCCACGCTCAGTCCTGATGGATCCCGGACCTCAGCTGCCGTTCAGGTTGTCGACTTTGGCGAAGGCGAAATTCACAAATTTCAGGAGGGTGTTTTCACCGCCGCTCTGGACGGCAAAACCTGGGATGCACGATTTGTCAACGTCTGGAGAACGGCCATTAGCGCTGACGGACAAAATCTGGCGGCCGAGGTGCGGCTGAATCTGTACGACTACACGATTGCTGTTAATGGAACGCCCTGGCCACAAACCTTTGATTGTGTCTGGGCGCCGATCATTCACCCGCAAAACGGTGCCGTAATTGCCCCTGTCCGGACCAACGGCAAATGGTCCCTGGCACAAGACGGACAGATCCTCTGGGATCGAAAATTCGTGCAGCTCTGGCATCCGATGGTGAGCCCCAACGGCCTTACGCTGGCAGCGATAGTGGCACCCAAATACGGCCGATGGACCCTGGCCGTCGATGGCCGTCCCTGGCCGGTTACATTTAAAGATCTGCTAACCGATCCTGTTTTCAGCCCGGATGGCAAACATGTTGCGGCGATCGCCAAAAATGATGCGCACTGGCTGATGGTTGTTGACGGCGCTGTGTGGCAAAACGCCTTTGATAGAATCTGGCAGCCGATCTTCAGCCCAACAGGTGAAACGGTTGCCGCCAAAATTGAAAGAAACGGCAAATACAGCCTTGCTGTAAATGATCGCATCTGGAATCAAGCATTTGATGCGATCTGGAATCCTGTCTTTAGTCCTGAAGGCGATAAAATTCTGCTGCGCACGCTGCAGGACGACATCTATACGCGGCACGTCTTGTCTGTCGAAGAGATTTTGCGTTAAAAGGGGGTTTTATGCACAGTTTATACAATTTTGTGAGCGGCCCGCTGGCCTGGCTGGCATTTATCCTTTTTATCGGAGGTTGCCTTTACCGGCTGATCAGCTTAATGGCATTGGTCCACCGCAAGGAAAAATTTATCTACTCTTACATGAGCCTGAAATACAGCCTGCGCTCTATTTTTCGATGGAGCATGCCCTTTGCCACTGAAAATATGAGAAGG
>CAJHYI010000322.1_pt1 | contig 10120 bp, 6 predicted proteins | sample 9198771 | NCBI WGS metagenome assembly CAJHYI01 (sample SAMEA7708367, study PRJEB35096) | sediment metagenome | biome: marine neritic benthic zone biome [ENVO:01000025]; feature: sediment [ENVO:00002007]; material: shallow marine sediment [ENVO:03000034] sea grass bed [ENVO_01000059] ...
GCCGCCGCTAAAATCGTCGATTCGTTGCCCCGCTTCGATTTTTGCATGTCGTTCGGTGTGGTGTCAGACGCACATAACCCGAAAACACAAGATCGGCATCAATTTATGGCCATGGTCAAAAACTGCACCAAGCCGCTGATGCTCACCAGTGTCGATGTTGACGGATTAAGGGATCAATGGGAAATGGCCTGTCTGATACGCGGCGGTGAAAATGAGTTTCGCTTAAGCCCCCTGTTTGCAACCTATATTCAGTCGGAATCACCGCTGGTGTACAGCAAAGAAATGGTGGACCGGCTCTTATTTGCCACCGATAAAGGCATACCGGCTGTATACTCGCCCTGCTCCGGATTGGGCGTGACCGCTCCGGCCACGCTTGCCGGGGTTCTGGTGCAAACCCTGGCCGACAGTCTTGTGGCTGTCGTTCTGAGCTACCTGCAAAAGCCCGGAATGCCTTTGATTTTAGGGGGCATACAGACGGTTATGGATGCAAACAAGAAAAACTTTTGTTTCGGATCACCCGAGCTCCATCTGGCCTCGGCGGCCATTAGCGAGGTTTACAAATGGCTGGGACTTTTGAGTTCCGCACCCGGCGGGTGCACGGATTCGAAGGTTGTCGACGAACAGGCTGCCTCGGAGTCTGTGATGAGTATCTACAACGGCTTCATGGCAGGAACCAACCTGATCCACCATGCGGGCAGCCTGGACGGCGGGCTGACGGGATCACTGGCCAGCCTGATCATGTGTGACGAAATCATCGCGATGGTCAAACAGATCGGAAAGGGCATTGACGTCACGGATGAAAGCCTGGCGCTGGACATTCTCAAAGAGATAGGACCGGGCGGTGAATTCTTGAGTCATGACCACACCTTTGATCACTTTAGGGATTGGTTCCAGCCGACCATTATTGATCGCTCGAACTTTGAAACCTGGACCAACGCCGGCGGTAAAACGTACCAGGATCGGCTCGAACCTGAAATAGACCGCCTATTGGAGGCCCACCAGCCTGAACCGCTGGATGAAACCTTAATTCAGGAGATGAAAAAAATCATCAGCCTGGCGGACAAAAAGGAGGTTTGATGATGGGCACGCGCATAAATCAAACAGTCAATCAAACAGCACAGTTTCGCATCTTATCACCGGATCAGAAACAAAGAATTTTTGAAGGGATGATCGAGACCCTTCGCAATACCGGTGTGCACCTTCACCACGAGGAAGCCCGCAAACTGCTTAAAGAACACGGTGCTTTAATTGATGACATAACGGTCAAAATTCCTCAAAATCTGATTATGGATGCCCTGGCCACTGTTCCGCCGGTGACGATCGTCCAGAGCTGGGACGGGACCCGTAAAACCCGTATCGAAAAAAACCAGGTCCTATTCGGCCCCGGGCCCACGCCGCCGAACTATACCGACCCTGATACGCTGGAACGGCGCAAGTATGTCAAAAATGACGCCGCCGTGGTGGCCCGGGTCTGTGAGGCTCTTCCGAATATCGGTTTTGTGCAGTCATTGGGCACGATCAGTGATGTAACCATCTCCCTGGCAGATGTGTACGAGTTTGCCGAGATGATTCAGAACACCACCAAACCCATTTTAACCTGGTCGTACACCCGCGATACCTGCAGCGACATTCACAAAATTGCCATCGCCATGGCCGGCAGCGAAGAAGCGTTTAAGCAATGCCCGAATTACGTTTTTTACGGGGAACCGATCTCACCGCTGTTAAGCGATTTTCACGCAATGGACAAGTTGATGTACAACGCCAAGCACGGCATTCCCCAGGTTTATACGCCCTGCTGTATCGGCGGTGCTACTGTTCCGGCTACCCACGCCGGCCAGCTGGTGTGCGCTTTTTCTGAATCAATGCTCGGCGTAGTGGTCGCCCAGCTGCTAAATCCCGGCACCTGCGTTATCATGGGCGGTGTCCAGTCGATTATGGATATGCAATATTCGGTTTACGCCTACGGCTCGCCGGAACTCAGTCTGATGAGCGCAGCCCTTACTGAGATGGCGCAATATGCGGGACTGCCCATGTTCTCCACAGCCGGTTGTACCGACACCAAAACCCTGGACGTCCAGGGTGCGATCGAAGCCGCAACTTCGGTTCATTCGGCCATGCTCAGCGGGGCGAATTTCATTCACGACGTCGGATACTTTGAATCGGGCATGACCGGCTCAGTGCTCCAGCTGGTAATGGCGGATGAACAAATCGGCATGAGCCATGTGGTTGCAAAAGGCATCGAAATCAATGAAGAGACCCTGGCCGTAGAAGAAATTTGTCAGGTGGGACCGGGCGGCGATTATCTTGACAGAGATCACACTCAAAAACACGCGGCGGCCCTGTGGTCACCCACCCTGATGGACCGCCAGAGTTACGAGGACTGGGCGGGCCAGGGTCAGACCACCATGAGAGACCGGGTCATCGCAAAGGCCCGTGACATCATCGCCAACTTTGAAGGACCCATATCCAAAGTGCCGCCAGAGGCACAGAAGAAAATTGGAGAAATCCTGCAAGCGGCGGAAGCACGCGAGGCCCGAAAGGCAGCGGCTGAAAAGAAAGCAAGTTAGCCATTAAGACCTTTGACGTTAGCCAGCCACCGTTGAAGAGCCGGACGGATCGACGCCACAACCCGTCCGGCTCGATACTTTTTGATGCCGTCAACTGCGGGGTATTTTTTTATTAATGAGATCGGGTCGCTTGAGAGATAAAATTACCCCCGGTGAATCAGCTCGAAATTATCCATTTAACGTAAGCCTATGCGCACATCAGGCGAATATGTCGTCGGGATCGACACGGGAGGCACGTATACGGATGGTGTCCTGCTGGACCACCGATCCCGCAAAGTCATGGCTTTCAGCAAGACGCTGACCACCCGCGACAACCTCGCCCGCGGAATTAACAAAGCCCTCAAAGAACTGAGCATAGCGGATCCCGCCAGCATCAGACTGGTGGGAATTTCCAGCACCCTGGCAACCAATTCCATTGCCGAAGGCAAAACACGCAAGGTCGGGCTGCTGCTGATCGGCTACGACCAGGAGTTAATGGTCGCCTATAACCTCGCGTCTAAATTACCCACCCGCCATTTGGCACACTTCAGAGGCGGCCACACCACCCAGGGCCTGGAAAAAGAATCCCTTGATTTGAAGAGCATCGAGGCCTGGGTCACACGATATCGAACAGATGTGGATGCGCTGGCAATTTCGAGCTACTTTAGTCCCCTGAACCCTTCCCACGAAGAGCGTGCTTTGGCCATGGTCCGCAACAAGTGCGCACTGCCGGTGGTTCTGGGAAATCAGCTTTCAAAAAAACTCGATTCCATCAAGCGCGCCACCACGGCCTGTTTGAATGCCTCGTTGGTTGCCGTCATGCAGGAGTTTATCGAAGCGGTCCGTAAATCGCTTATGGCTGAGGGAATCCAGGCGCCGCTGATGATCGTCAAAGGCGACGGCTCCCTGATGCCTTACAAGGATGCCGTCCATAAACCGGTGGAAACCGTCCTTTCAGGCCCGGCCGCCAGCGCAATTGGCGGTCGCTTCCTTTCGGGGCACGGCAGCGCGCTTGTCATCGATGTGGGCGGGACAACCACCGATATGGCCCTGATGGACAATTTTAGGATGACCATCTCTGAAGACGGCGCGCGGGTTGGCACTTTTGAAACCGCCGTCGAGGCCGCCCGTATTCGAACCACTGCCCTGGGCTGCGACAGCCGAATTACCTTTGACGCCGGGGAAAAGATTCAGGTGGGTCCGGAGCGAGTGGTGCCCTTGGCACTGTTGGCCGCACGCTTTCCGCAGGTTGAAAAAGAAATCTGTCGCCTTCAAAAAAAAGGGGATCTGGAGCGGCGGGCGACCGATATCGAGTATTGGTTTTTGTCCAAAACAATGGGCTCTCATGATAAGGCGATCGAAAATACAAACCATCATCAGTTGATCGCACTGCTTCAAGAAGGCCCGCTGAGTCTAACGCAGCTGCTCAAAAAAATGGATGTGTATCACGCCTTACAATTGAATGCGGATTCCCTGATCCGTCAGGGCGTCATCGAACACGCGACCCTGACCCCCACCGATCTTCTGCATGTTACCGGCCAGATGGATATCTGGTGTGGAGAAGCGGCCCGGCAGGCAGTGGACTATGCATGTGCCCTGCACGCAAAAAATCAGACCCGTTTGGTTGAGCAGACCCTTGAATCGATTGTGTTTACCATGGTGAAGGAAGCCGTCGTCTTTCTGGCACGCCAGGTCAGTGAAACGCAATTGCCGGAAAAGGTTAACGGGTCATGGGGGCACTGGTTTGTCAGAGAAGCCCTCACCGGAAAAAATCCGTATCTGGCGGTCACCATGGCCAGCCGCTATCCCATTATCGGTATTGGTGCACCCGCAAAAATTTTTATTAAAAAAGTCGCCGAATCCCTGCATACCCGTTTTATTTTGCCGGATCATGCACCGGTGGCCAATGCCGTCGGGGCGGTGGCCGGTTCGGTGATCGTGGCCAAAGAGGCTCTGGTCTATCCCCGGGAAAACGAAGGCGCCCGGGCATATGTCGTGCAAATCGAAGGAAGCAACAAACGCTTTCTAGAAATTGATGATGCCTGCAGGTATGCCGAAAAAATCGTTGCCCGACTTGCCCGTAAAAGTGCGATCGCAGCCGGTGCGATAGCGCCCCAGGTTGTGGTTGAAAAACAGACGGAGGGCGCCTTGCAAAGAATTGTGGCGCACGCGGCTGGAAATCCAAGGTTATCCGACTCGCGGGAAAACCATTTCTCATGAATCGCTTTAGCTTAAAAGGACCGGCCGGTCGGATCTTATTTCTGACGTGGCTGTTGTTCGGACTATATTACGCCAGCCGCTTCAACTACTCATCGGTTTTGCCGCTCATTCGAGCCGACCTGGCGCTTACGAATACAAGGGCCGGATGGCTGATGGCCTTGTTCTTTGTGGCCTATACTGCCTTTCAACTGCCGTCGGGTTATCTGGGAGACCGCTTCGGACCCCGTACAATCCTGACCGTTGGCGCTTTGATATCCATCACCGGCAATCTGATTATTAGTCAGGGGACAATCTTTAGCCTCCTCGCCGTCGGTCAGGTGATTAACGGCCTGGGGCAGGCCATGGGCTGGAATTCCGCGCTTAAATTGGTTGTCAACTGGTTCCCCCGTGCCAGAAGGGCAACGGCGATCGGATTTTTTGCCACCTGTGTCGCCGCCGGGAGCAGCTTTGGCATCCGTTTTTCCGGATACCTCGGCGATCATTTCGGATGGCAAAGCGCATTTATTGTTCCACCCGCTTTGCTGGCAGCTGTGACTATCGTGTTTTGGATCTTTGTCCGCAACAACCCTTCTGAAAAAGGCCTTGCTGATTTTGATGACGAAACCCAGCTGGAAAGCATCCCCGGCAATTCTGCCGCATCCAACATCCGGCTGGTGTTGACCCATCCAACCCTACGGGCGGTGGCCCTGGTCTATTTTTGCTTTGTGTATGTGCAGTTTGGCTGCCTGGTATGGATACCTACTTTTTTAACCGAAATCTACGCCCTGTCCGTCGATCGCGCCAGCATGATTGCTGCAGTTGTCCTGATCCCCGGGATTTTTGCGTCCCCTGTTGCCGGTTTTGTATCCGACCATTATTTCAACGGCAGACGCAAGCCGCTCCTCTTTATCGGGCTGGCAACCCTGGCGCTGACGACCTTTTTGCTTGCCATTGGAATCCATCTGGCGCCGGCGATCGCATTGCTGATCGTGATCGGGTTTATGATTGTCATGCCCGATATTCTACTGGCGACCTTCCCCTCGGATATCCTATCGCGCAAACTGTCGGCCACGGGTATGGGTTTTCTAACGACCTTCACCAGCCTGGCGGGTATTTTGACCAACGTGGTTTCGGGCAGGATTGCTGATATGTTTCAATCCTTCAACGCCGTTGTCTTCTCGTTTGCGATTATGGCCTTTATCGCTGCAGTTTTATGTTTACGAATTCGTGAAAAAGAAATCCATCCCATTGAAAGGAGGACAAAAATATGATGATGCAAAAGCCGCAGCTGTATTTTAAACCCAAGCTTCAGGTTATCAACGAAGACCAAATCAAACAGATCCACATGGCCGCCCTTGAAGTTCTGGAGCGCACCGGCATCAAAATGACGCATCCAGGGGGCCTGGAATTGCTCGACGGGGCCGGCGCCCGGGTTGACAGTGATCGGGTTCGCATACCGGCCTGGCTGGTCGAGGATGCGATTCACAAAGCACCGTCGCGCGTTGTATTAGGGAACCGAGACGGCAGGCGCGCGGTCATCCTGGAAGACGACAAATCCTGGTTCGGGCCGAGTTTGGACTGCATCGATTATCTGGATCCCATCACCGATGAGCGCATGCGCTTTACCAGTGAGCATTGCCGCATTACTGCTACCCTGGCCGACGCATTGCCCAATTTTGATTGGTCCATGATCATTGGTATGGCCGACGATCAACCGCCCGATATCGCCGACCGCGTCATTGTCAGACAAGCGCTGGCCTATTGCGAAAAACCGCTGGTTTTTTGCTGCAAAGACGCCAACAGCGAGCGCGACATTTATGAAATGGCGCTGCTGATTTGCGGCGGCAAAGATAATTTTGAAAAAGCACCGACGATTGTTCAATATTCGGAGCCGATTTCTCCGCTTGAGTATTATGATCCGGCTGTGGATAAAATGCTTTTCACCGTCGAACATGGTATCCCGCTGATCAATTTTCCGGCACCCCAAGCATGCGGTTCGGCTCCGGCCACCTTTGCCGGAACCATCGTACAGGGAAGTGCGGAGTCCTTGAGCGGACTGGTGCTGACCCAGGCTGCCCGACCGGGAGCTGCGTTTATATACGGCGCGTTTACAACCATAATGGACATGCAAACATCGATTTTTTCTTATGGCGCACCGGAAATGAGCCTGATGGTCGGCGCCATGGCACAGATGGCACAATTTTACCGACTTCCCTTTTTTGGCACAGCCGGTTGTACCGATGCCAAGTTCTGTGATCCGCAAGCGGCTGCCGAAGCCACCTTGCAATGCTTTAGTTCCGCTGCGATTGGATCCAGCCTGGTACATGACTGCAGCAGTTGGATGGACCACGGATCGCTGGTATCGCCGGCGTTTATGGTGCTAGTCAATGAAATCCTGCATAATGTGAATCAATACATGCAAGGACTGCCGGTCACCGAAGAAACCCTGGCAATTGATTTGATCGATCGGGTCGGACCCGGCGGGCACTATCTGCAGGAAGACCACACCATGAGGCATTTTCGCGAGGTCAGGTATTCAAAGCTTTTTGATCGCACGGTTTATGACCAGTGGAAGGAGATGGGGGGCAAACGCTTTGAAGAGCGGCTGCGAGATCTTACCCAGGAAGCCATGGCGCATCAGCCGGCACCGCTCCCTGAGGAGGTCGTCAAAGAACTGGATCGCATGCAGGCCCACTGGGCGTAAGTACAGTCAACGCGCGATCGAATCAAAATCAAGAGAGGGTCGCTATCCTAATTTTGCGATGAATTTTTGCAAATCCTTATCGACATCGGCCGGCAGCTCGGGGGCCTCATAGGTATTCAATATTTCTTTAACCTTCATATTAGCTGTGACCACGCTCTGAGAGGATCCATTCACCTGCCAGGTTGTATAGTCGTCGCGGTTGGACAGGTGCGGTTGATAAAATTCGGTTCGAAAATGATCGAAGGTGTGATCCTTGTCCAGGAAATGGCCACCGGGCCCAACCGCCTTGATCACATCGAAAGCCAGGGTGTCCGGATTGACGTCAATCGCCCTGTGGATCCTTTTCACCATCCCGCACATTTCATCATCCATCATAAATTTTTCATAGGACATGCAATTAAAAGATTCCAGAATGCCGGCGCTGTGCAGCACAAAATTGGCACCGCAGACCAGCGCCATTAGAAGGTTCATCATTGACTCATAAGAAGCCTGGGAATCTGATGATTTGGCGTCGCAAACAGCACCACCGCTTCGCACCGGTAACTTGTAAAAACGGGCCATCTGTGCTGTGGCTGCAGCATTGATGGCCATTTCGGGCGAACCGATACTCAATGTTCCGTTGCGCATCTCGGCGTTAGAAGATGCGCCCCCGAAGATCACCGGGGTGCCCTCGCGGACCAGCTGGGTCAATACAATTCCTGCCAGAACCTCGGCATTCTGGAGGGCCAGGTTTCCGGCGAGCGTCACCGGCCCGGTTGCCCCGGCTATCGCCAGTGACGCTACCAGCACTGGTTGGCCGGCGGCAGCATATTCCATCAGGGCCTCCAGCATCCGGGTGTCGTATTTTAGCGGGGTCAGCGGCCCAATGATACCCATAATTGCGGGGGCGGATTCGATTTTCTGGCGGCCACCTGCCAGGATGGTCGCCATTTGAATACATTCTCGGGCGGCCCGTTCTCCCATGGTGCTGCCCATAAAACATTTATCCGAATATTTTATGGCGGCATACACCATATGGGCATGGCGGGTCTCATAAGGCATATCGGTAGGCTCGACGACCGTACCACTTAAAATATCCTGATTGGCGCTGGCACCGGTGAGTTTGGCAAAGTTTTCAAAGTCTTTCATCGTTGCTTTGCGCCGCCCATTTTCAAGATCGGTGACAAAAGGAGCACCGTAACCGGGTGCAAAAAGCGTGTTGCCGTCGCCGACAACAACATTGTTCTGAGGGTTGCGCGCGTAAAGGGTAAAGCGGCGGGGCGCTTTTTTTATTTGCGTTTCGACCAGCCGGGACGGGAGAAAGACACGCTGGCCTTCGACCTTTGCGCCCCCTTTTTTAAGCACCTCCAGCGCTTCCGGAAAGCCAAAATCCAGACCGATGTGTTCCAGAATCCGCAAAGAGGTTGCGTGAACCTTCTCAACCTGAGTTTTGGTCAGAATTTCAAAACGACGCATTCCCAATGTCCTTTCAGCTTCTAAGGACTATTATCGAGAGGAAATGATGGTTAAGTCAAGTAAAAAGACAGGCATATCCGGCTCTGACAAATAGAGTCATTCACCGAAAAGCTTGACAAGTAATATTACCTATAATACGTCCTATATTACATAAAGTAGAAAGGTAATATTCATGCAAAAGGTCAATTTTTCAATTACCATTAACCTCTCGCTCGATCTCAAAGAAAACAGAGCCAATATCAGTATTGAAAATGTCGATCTCGTGCCTGCTGTCGTTTCGCTGCCGGTTTTAGATTCCCGCTACAGAGCAGATCCGTCCAGGACCAAGAAAAAGACGGTCCACGATATCATCCTGCAAACGGCCAAAGAGTATGTTTTAGAGTCCGGCCAAAACAAGTTTACCGGAGCGAAGCTTTTCAATCTGGCCCTCGTGCGGCATCGCGGATTAAAACGAAACACGTTCGCAGCGCGGGTCATTGCCGCTGCACCCAATCACCCCTCCCACCGGCATTCCTCGAATCGTAAGGATTATTTTAGCTACCTGGGCAAAGGCTTTTACAAACTGAATCAAAAATACCTGGGCGTTCCGGCAGACCAGATTTTGCCGCCATCAGACCAGGTTCGGGAGCATGTCAAACGTAAATATATCGATCCTGCCAAAAAAGCCGGTAAAAAGAGCCTGTCCCTAAGAGCCGGCAACATTCACAGGGAACTGGGATTCACGCGGCGCATCCCGGTCGTCTGCTCGGCGCTCAGGTCGCGGAAACTGCAAAAAAATTGTGACATCAAACTCTCTTATATCGACGGCCACAACAATACCACAACGGCAACATTTACCTATCGACTTAACAAAGATTAGCCCATCACATCTCATCCACTGCAATTGAAAAGCGAATCAAAACAGCTCATCACGATTCTTTTCCTCGAATCTCGTCGCAATTCAGCCGGTCGTCAGATGTTTATCCTTCTTAATTCAATCAAACATCTCGGGTTTCGGTGGGCAAAATCATTGCTTGATAAGAGGTAATTCGCAAAATCTTGCGTAGAAAAAATCGGTTGGCAAAGAGAGAGCGGAATTAGAATCTTAGAGTTTGAGCTAATTGGAATTGGATTGCACATACCACTTGTGTAAAAACTTCCGCAAAGTCATTTGCTCGTTGACGGTTGCATACAATTAACTGTCGTTGGGCGGAGATGATTTTACAATAATTAAAAA
>CAJHYI010000469.1_pt1 | contig 10029 bp, 9 predicted proteins | sample 9198771 | NCBI WGS metagenome assembly CAJHYI01 (sample SAMEA7708367, study PRJEB35096) | sediment metagenome | biome: marine neritic benthic zone biome [ENVO:01000025]; feature: sediment [ENVO:00002007]; material: shallow marine sediment [ENVO:03000034] sea grass bed [ENVO_01000059] ...
AATTTACCGATCAGGGAATCATAAAACGGCGATATTTCATAGTGGTTATAAATATGCGTATCCACCCTGACTCCCGGCCCATTCGGTAGAATCAGTTCCTGGATTTTGCCGGGAGAAGGCATAAAATTATCTGCCGGGTCGGCCGCATTAATGCGGCACTCCAGCGACCATCCGTTCAGTCGAATTTCATCCTGTCCCAGCGATAACTTTTCACCTTGTGCCAGCAGGATCTGTTGCTGTACGATATCGAGACCGGTGACCAGCTCGGTTACCGGATGTTCAACTTGAATCCGGGCGTTTACTTCCATAAAATAAAAGTCCTTGTTTTTATCCACCAAAAACTCCATGGTGCCGGCATTGGTGTATCCAATCGAGCGGGCTATCTGAACGGCGGTCTCTCCCAATTTTTTTCGCAGGGCTTCATCGACAAATGGCGAAGGAGACTCTTCAATCAGTTTCTGGTATCGCATCTGGATGCTGCATTCTCTCTCGCCGAGGTGAATATAGTTGCCGAAATGATCCCCGATAATCTGGATTTCGATATGCCGGGGTTTTTCTATGTATTTTTCCAGATAGAGGTCTGGATTGCCAAAAGCCGCCCGGGCCTCTCCGGAAGCCACCGCAAGTGCATCTGCCAGTTCATTTTGATCATAGGCAATGCGCATACCCCTTCCACCCCCGCCGCCTGAAGCCTTCAGGATAACGGGATAGCCGACATTCATGGCAACTTCAAAGGCCTCCTGCGGTGAGGAAATGATGTCATCACTGCCGGGTATGATTGAAATGCCCAACGCCATTAAGGTTTTGCGGGCAGTTGATTTGTTGCCGGATGCGGCCATGCACTCAGCAGAAGGGCCGATAAAAACCAGGTTGTTATCGACACAGGCTTTGGCGAAATCAGCGTTTTCAGACAAAAAACCATACCCGGGGTGCACGGCATCGACTTTTTTCCCCGTTGCCGCCTGAATGATGTTGTCCATGTTCAGATAACTTTTGCGGCTCAAAGCCGGACCAATATTGACCGCTTCATCGGCATATTTGACCTGCAGGGCGTCTGCATCCGCATCCGAAAAAACAGCGACTGTTTTGATTCCCATTTCTTTGCAGGCGCGTATAATTCGGACGGCAATTTCACCTCTGTTGGCGATCAAGATTTTGTGAAATTTACGCTTTGTCATTCAGAGCCTCCGGGTGATCAGTTAAAAGGATATGGGATTACGCGATCTCGATTTCGATAAGTTCCTGGTTTTTCATGACCGGTTCTTCATTCTCGACCAGAATCTTTTTCACCGTTCCGGGCTGATCCGCCCTCAGCTCGGTGAATATTTTCATGGATTCGATCATACAGACAACATCTGAAGCATCGACCGTTTGTCCAACTTCCACCAGGGGCTTTTCTCCCGGGGCTGAGGCACGGTAAAAGGTACCCATCACCGGTGATGTGACTGTGTATGTTTTGGATCCCATTCAGCAATCTCCTTTCAACATTACGAAATTATTGTTAAATTTTCTGGCATTCTGTCTAATTTGAATTCGAAGGCCATCTCAGCAACGGCATTGACACCTAACTGTTCTAAAAGACTGATGATATATATTGCCGTTTTTAAATAAAACACGCTTGACACATATTCAGAATATATGTCAACTATAATTTCAAATTGTTAAGCATCCCACCACACCACAGTTAAAGGAGGTAACATTAATGAAAAAACTTATGATTGTGTTATTCTGTCTCATTTTTAGCCTGGTATCTTTTTCGGGTGCTTTGGCAAAAACCAAGTGGGATCTCCATTTGAACTATCCCGCAGGCAACTTTCATTCCAAAGGCGCCCAGCAATTTGCTGACAAGGTAAAGGAAGCAACCAATGGGGAGCTTAATATCGTGTTGCATCCCGGTGCCGCCCTCGGGTTCAAGGGACCCGAACTGTTGCGTGCCGTAGCTGAAGGACAGCTCGTTATTGCTGAAGTTCCCACCGGCATGGTGGAGGGTGATGCCCCAACGCTGGCCTTGACGGCCCAGCCCTTCATTTCCAGCAACGCTTTTGAGCAACGCCTTCTTTATCAACTGGCCAAACCGACTTATGCCAAAATTCTTAAAAAATTCAACCAGTTCACCCTGTACTCGTCGGTATGGCCATTTTCCGGCATTTACACCCAGCGGGCCATCAACGCCGAGGCGGATCTCAAGGGTCTGAAAATGCGGGTCTATGACGGCACCGGTCTCGCCTTCGGCAAAGCGACCGGTATTGCGGCGCGCAAAATGCCTTTCAGCGAAGTCTATCCCGCGATGAAGGCCGGGCTGTTGGATTCCATGTATACATCGTCTGTTTCCGGCGTCGATGCCAAGGCCTGGGAAGTTCTCAAATATTTTACGCCCATCAATATCGTTGGCCCTGTCAATATGATCAACGTCAACCTGGATGCATGGAACAAACTGCCCCAAAACATTCAGAGGACGGTGCTTGAAATTGCCGCTCAAATGGAAGACGATATGTGGAACCTGGCCGGCGACATGGACCGCAAAAGCCGGTCTACACTGGTTGAAAAAGGCATGGCCATCAGGCCAGTCAGCAATGAATTCCGCGCTCAACTGGATGACATCGGCCAGCAGCTGCGCGCCGCATGGGCCAAAAAGGCGGGTGCCGAAGCCCAAAAAATCCTGGATGAGTATGATCGAATCACCGGCCGTATGAAGTAAAATACGAAATGCTGCAAATGAGCGGGTTTGCGGTTTTAATTCGCCGGACCCGCTCTTTTCCTTTTAACGCATTGATGGTGTCAGGATGAACTTCCTTGTGCGGTTGATCGAAAACCTGAGCAACTGGGTGGCCAGAATTTCGGCGGTAATGCTGGGGCTGATGACCCTATTGATCCTGGTTGAAATTTTTCTCTGGAATATATTTTCAAAGACGACCCTCATTGCCGATGAGTACTGCGCTTATGGGCTGGCGGCTATTATTTTCCTCGGTGCCGGCTATTGCCTTAAGGAGAGGGGACACATCCGGATCACTCTCGTGCTGGGCTTTCTCCCGGAAAAATTATCCAGAAGCATCACTTTTGTGGCGACCGCCATCACCACACTTTTTATGGGCTATCTGTGGTGGTATCTGTTAAAAATGGTGCGGGCTGCGATACGTTATCAGTCGACGTCAGGGACGCTGACAAATACTCCGCTGTGGATTCCGCAAGTCGTGATGCTCATTGGAGCGGCTTGTTTTTTGCTGCAACTGTTTGCAACCACCCTTAAAACCTATGAGGCTATCGGGACCGGGGAGGAAGTCGTTTAATGGAAGCAAACCTGATGATGGCTCTGGTTGTGTTCGGGGTATTGTTCCTGACTTTGGCTGCCGGTATCTGGGTCGGATTTGCGCTTTTCATCGTCGGTTTTATGGGCATGCTCATTTTCAGCCCTTTGCCGGCCGGCAACAACATGGCATCCTCGGTATGGGCGACCATCGAAAAATGGGAATATGTGGCCCTGCCGCTCTTTATTCTCATGGGTGAAATCCTGTATCGTTCGGGGATTTCCGAAAAGCTTTTCAAATCCCTGGTTCCCTGGCTTTACCGCCTTCCCGGCGGATTATTGCTGATGAACATCGTATCCTGTACGCTTTTTGCGGCGGTATCGGGCTCCAGTGCCGCCACAACCGCCACCGTCGGCCGGATCACGCTGGCTGAGTTCGACAAGCTGGGGTATGATCGGCGCCTGGCCATGGGATCCCTGGCCGGAGCCGGCACCCTGGGATTTCTGATTCCGCCATCTTTGATCATGATCGTCTACGCCATTCTGGCAGAAGTGTCCATCGGCAAAATGTTCATGGCCGGCATCCTCCCGGGTCTGCTCCTTTCGGGAATCTACTCCTGCTATATTATCTACCGCGGCATCCGTAATCCTGCAATCGCACCCCGAACCCAGGAAAGCTACAGTTGGAAAGAACGATTGGTGGGCCTCAAAGACCTGGCGCCGACCTTGATTTTAATTCTGATGGTTTTAGGCAGTATTTACGGTGGTGTCGCCACTCCGACAGAAGCTGCGGCTTTGGGAGTTTTAGGCGCTGCCGTGTTCGCGTTTCTCAACCGTCAGATGAATTTTAAAATTTTATTTGAATGTCTGATAGGCGCGGTTAAAACCAATGCCATGATTATGATGATCGTGGTGGGGGCCGGTTTTCTGTCCCGGGTCATGGGATTTTTAGGCATCCCGGCGGCCATCACCCGGGCAATCACCGAATTGGGTCTTTCACCCTATATGCTCATGATCTTGCTGGGCGTCTTTTACGTCATACTCGGTTGTCTGCTGGATGGGTTTTCCATTGTGGTGATGACGCTGCCGATTGCCCTGCCCATGGTGACGGCCGCCGGTTTTGATCCCATCTGGTTCGGTATCTATTTGATCCTGATGGTGGAAGTCAGCCAGATTACGCCTCCGGTCGGTTTTAACCTGTTCGTTATTCAGGGCCTGACAAACGAGCCGATCGTAAAGGTTGCCAGATACGCTTTGCCCTTTTTCTTTTTGATGCTGTTGACAACGGCTGTTCTAACCCTGTTTCCGAAAATAGCTCTGTTTCTTCCCAATTTGATGACCATGAAATAGGCGGCCTTCAGGACTACACAGCTTCTGTTTGAAAGGAGACATGTGGTGAAAAGAATTGACCTCAACTGCGATATGGGGGAGAGCTTTGGTGCCTACAAACTGGGGATGGATGATGCGGTTATCCGATATATCACATCTGCCAACATCGCCTGCGCCTGGCATGCCGGAGATCCTGCCGTGATGAATCGCACGGTCGCCATGGCCGTCGAGCATGATGTGGGTGTGGGCGCCCACCCGGGGTATCCTGATTTGCTGGGTTTCGGGCGCCGCAACCTGGATTGCACCATGGAAGAGCTTCGCAATTATGTGATTTATCAGGTGGGTGCTCTGCAGGCGTTTTGCAGCTCCCATGGGACCCGCCTCCAACACGTAAAGCCCCACGGTGCGCTGTATTTAACCGCCGTCGAAAATGAGGACGTTGCGCGGGCAGTTGCCGAAGCCATTGTGCGGGTGAATCCTGATCTGCTTTACGTCGCGCTGGCCGGTGCCAAAGGAGAACTCATGACCCGTATTGGTCAGAAAGTGGGGCTTAAGGTGGTTTACGAAGCATTTCCGGACCGGGCTTACAGCCCCGAAGGAACTCTGGTGTCCCGGCGGCAGCCCGGTGCGGTGATCAAAGATCCCCAGGCGGTTTCAGAAAGAGCGCTGCGAATGGTTCAAGAAGGGGTCGTCATTGCAGCGGATGGCTCAACCATTCCGCTAAAAGCCCAAACTTTGTGTGTGCACGGTGATAACCCCAAAGCGGTGGAGCTTGTTCGAAGCATTCGCGAGACGCTTGAAGCCGATGGGGTGGCCGTCACCCCCATGGGAAAGGAATGATAACCTAAATGCAAAACGGCTTATTTGAAAAAACCCGCTTTCGCACGGCAGGTGATCGTGGACTTTTGGTTGAATACGGCGAAGTCATCGATCCGGCTGTGAACAACAGGGTCAGATCCATGGCCATCGTTATGGAAGACAAACCGCCGATGGGCGTGACTGAGATCATTCCAACCTACCGCTCTTTGCTCATTATCTATGATCCAACGATGACGCATCCCGCCGAACTTCAAAAAATGCTTAAAAAATTGGAAGCCCGTCTCGGCGACATAAAGATTCCGCCACCCCGTACCGTCGACATTCCCGTCTGTTATGGTGGCGATTTCGGGCCGGATATTGACACAGTTGCGGCCACCAACCAGTTGACGGTTGCGGAGGTTATCAAACTACATTGTGAACCGGGATACCTCATCTATATGGTGGGATTCACGCCGGGCTTTCCCTTTCTGGGGGGACTTTCCGAAAAGCTGCACACTCCCCGGCTTGAGACACCCCGCACCCTTGTGCCGGAAGGGTCGGTGGGGATTGCCAACAATCAGACCGGCATCTATCCTGTAGCCAGTCCCGGTGGCTGGCAACTCATCGGCCGCACCCCGGTTAAATTGTTTGCGCCCGGGCGAAAAAATCCATTTCTTTACCAGGCCGGCGATCGCATCAAATTCAAACCCATCTCCGCCGAAGAATATACGCGTCTGGTTGAAAAGGAGGCCGAATGATGGAGGTGTTTTCGGTCCTGACACCGGGTGGCTACACAACGGTTCAGGATGAAGGGCGTTACGGTTACCAGCAAATGGGCATTCCCGTGTCCGGCGTCCTGGACGCTTTCGCCTTCCATTGCGCCAACCTGCTGGTGGCCAATCCGAAGAACAGCGCCGCTATGGAGATAACCGTGATGGGCCCACGCCTTGAAATTTTGTCACAGGCCGATCTGGCAGTGACCGGTGCGGAAATAGGGATGACGTTGAATGGTCAGCCGATTGAAACCTGGACATCATTCAGCGTAAAACCGGGAGACATCCTGGACATTCAACAGGTGAAAAGCGGCTGCCGGGCTTACCTGGCATCAAACGGTGGCATCGATGTTCCCCAGGTGATGGGAAGTCGATCCACTTATGTGGGCGCAAGCATTGGTGGCTATCATGGGCGGCTGCTGAAAGCCGGTGACGTCATAAAATGCGGTCCGGGCAAACGCCTGACCGATATGCGAAAAATGCCTTCAGATATGATCCCCTCATATCCTCCGGAAGTCGTCATCCGCGCCATCCCAGGGCCTCAGGATGATTTTTTTAAAGAAGGCCTTGAGGTTATATTTCAATCGGATTTTATGGTCAGTACCAAGGCTGACCGCATGGGTTACCGGCTTCAGGGGCCGGAGGTCAAAATCCGAAAGGGGATGCCCAAAAGCATTATATCCGAGCCCACCATGCCGGGAGGGGTTCAAATCCCGGCTGATGAACAGCCGATCATTTTAATGGTTGAGCAAACGGTGGGGGGATATACCAAAATTGTGACCGTCATCTCGGTGGATTTGCCCAGGGTTGCTCAGGCCACTCCCGGTGACACCATCCGTTTTGAAAGGGTTTCCCTTGAAACGGCACATGCCCTCTATCAGGAGCAGCAAAATAAACTGCAGGATTTAGAAGGGAAGCTATCGGAAAATTGAAGACACACTAGACCCATGCGGCCGGTTGTTTTTGCTAAAGGGTGTTTTGTTGATCGCTATCTTGAAACAAAAACAGTCTTTGCGCCTTTGCGTCCCACGCCCGGCATCGCGGGCCGCTCAGGCGAGGCGGGCGGGTTTGCGTGATAAATTCAGATAATCACAACCTCATTCTGAAACTGGCCGAATTGTTCTAATCCGTTGTCCGTTACCACATGCGTGTTCTCAATGCCAACCACCCCTTTTTCCGGAAAGACGAGTTTGGGCTCCAGCGCCAGTGTCATGCCCGCCTGAAGCTCTAGCGTTTGCCCGACTGCTAGAAACGGGTACTCATCCAGCTCAACTCCCAGCCCATGCCCGACAAACCGAATCCGTTCCTTGCCGACACCCATAAAATGCTTTTCATATCCTCTCGCGCGCGTCCACTCCAAGGCCAGATCATAAATCACGCCGCAGGGAACGCCGGGTTTGGCTTCTTTTTTGATTAGATCCTGCAGCTCGATCATGGCTGCATGCGCTACCATCATATCATCCGGAAGTTCCCCGATGGAAAAAATGCGGGCATGGTCTGAATAATACCCGTTTAACGCAAAGACATAGTCGACCAGTAGCGGTTCGTGTCGCTGGATGGGCCTAAACCCAGGGCCTTGGGCGACTGCCGGGCTGGCACCCGTGCCACCGGTGGGAGAAGAAAGAAAACTGGGAACGGCACCGGATGGTCCGGCCATCAGGTGCCCGTAAAACATTTCACTGCCCCAAAGCCGCATGCGGACAACTCCCTGATGGCCGCGTTTGCGGGCTTCGGCTTCAACCCGACCGGCCAGCGCAAGCTCAGTCATTCCCTCGCGCAAAAGAGCGGGGACCTGTGCGGCCACCTCATCAGACAACCTGGCGGCCTGGCGCATAATCTCGATTTCATAAGGAGATTTTAGCGCCCGCACCAGCCGAATCAGATGCGACGTATCAACCAGGTGACGGTCTTCAAACATGCGCTGGTAATTAAGGTACAGGTTAACGGGCAAAACATCGAACTCCATTCCGATGGTTGACGGTATGACATAGTCAAACTGGCTAAGAATTTGTGGGATTGCTTTGGGAGATGACAGAGGCACAATCCGCGATAATGGCGATTCCGCAATGGCCCGATCAAAGTTTTTAAAGACCATTAAAATCGGCTCGGCGTCAACTGGAATGAAAAGATGCGCTTCCTGAATGGTGCCGCTAAAATAAAACAGGTCCGCACGCTGAACGATAAGCGCTGCATCAATCTGGTTGTCCTCAAGCTGATTTTTGAGATTGGCGATGCGCTGGTCAATTTCCGATTTAGGGGTATTGTCATGGGTATCGTACACAGGCGGTTTCCTTTTCTGATGTTGCGGTCCTGATAGGAATCAAGAATAAAGTTAATCGGTGCTGTCCTGGATCACTTTCCAGCAGCGCACCAGGTGCTCTGGGCCTACTTTTTCGAATTCAATCGCTTCGTGTTTGCAGCGTTCTTCCGTCAGCGGGCAGCGATCCTGAAAACTGCACCCGGAAGGCGGATTTAAAGTGTTGCTAAGTTCATCTGCCGTTGCACTTATTTCAGCGTCTGACGTGTGTTCAGTGTCAGGGATCGCGGATAGCAGTAGATGGGTATAGGGGTGTACCGGTTTATCGAAGAGTTCATCGGCAGGCGAATATTCCATAATATGGCCCTTGTACATCACCGCGACCATGTCGCAAAGATAACCGACCACATTCAGGTCGTGGGAAATAAAAAGATAACTCAACTGCAGTTGTTTCTGGAGATCTTTTAAAAGGTTAATAATCTGGGCCTGGATCGAGACATCCAGGGCCGAGACGGGCTCGTCACAAATAATCAATGCCGGTTCGACACTTAAGGCGCGCGCAATGCCGATGCGCTGGCGCTGGCCGCCGCTGAATTCATGCGGGAAACGATCACTGCTGGCCGGTGACATGCCGACCATCCTTAATAGCTCTTCAAGGCGTTGGTCTTGTTCTGCGCGATTGTGAATCCCGGAAACTTTGAGACCCTCGGCAATGGATTGCCCGACGGTCATACGTGGATTCAAAGAACCGTAAGGGTCCTGGAAAATGATCTGCATTTCTTTGCGCAAGGGCTTCATTTCTTTTTCGTCAAGCTGCGTAATATCCTGCGTGTTAAATAGAATTTGACCTTCATCGGCGTCTAAGAGTTTTAATATCAGTCTGGCGACAGTGGTTTTGCCGCACCCGCTTTCACCCACCAGGCCCAGTGTTTTCCCCCTTTTGATCTTAAAGGATACATTCTCCACCGCCCGGACCCAGCCGGTAATTTTTTGAAAAAACCCCCTGCGAATGGGAAAGTATTTTTTTAAGTTTTCCACCTGCAAGATGGTGTTGTTACCTGAACCTGGCTCATTCATACGAAAATCTCATTCATTTATTTACCCGGTTGGGGTTCCGCACTAGACTCTTTATCCTTGCCGCCGTCGAATAGCACCGGACAGCGGGCGTGGTGTCCGTCTCCATAATCGCACATTTCTGGATATTGTTCACTGCAGGTTTGGATTGCGTGCTGGCAGCGCGGATGAAACGGACAGCCCTCGGGCTTGTAAGCCGGATTTGGGACCGTGCCCGGTATGCTGTAAAGCCGCTGACCTCTTTTTTCGCGATTGGGAAGCGATGCCAGCAGCGCCTGGGTGTAGGGATGTTTGGGTGTCTTTAGAACAGAATCCTTGTCTCCCTGCTCGGCAATGATGCCGGCATACATGACACAGATACGATCGGCTATCTTTGAGACCACCCCCAGGTCGTGGGTAATATATAAAACCGACATGGATCGCTCCGTTTGGATGGTCTCCAGCAGGCGCAAAATCTGGGCCTGGACGGTGACATCCAGTGCGGTGGTGGGTTCATCGGCGATGACCAGTTCCGGGTCGCAGGCCAGCGCCATGGCAATCATCACCCGTTGCCG
>CAJHYI010000456.1_pt1 | contig 9976 bp, 7 predicted proteins | sample 9198771 | NCBI WGS metagenome assembly CAJHYI01 (sample SAMEA7708367, study PRJEB35096) | sediment metagenome | biome: marine neritic benthic zone biome [ENVO:01000025]; feature: sediment [ENVO:00002007]; material: shallow marine sediment [ENVO:03000034] sea grass bed [ENVO_01000059] ...
ATGCCGCAGATATTTCTAACCTCCTCATTATCCACCAGTTCTTCAACCGGCCCCTGATAGCAAATCCTGCCGTTGTCGATAATGTAGCCGTAATCGCTCAGGGTTAGCGTAAATTTGACATTTTGTTCGGCCAGCAGAACCGTTAAACCGACTTCTTTGAGTTTTTTAATTCGTTCACCCAGAGTTTTGACCAACACCGGTGCCAGACCTTCGGTGGGCTCATCGAGCAAGAGAAACTGCGGATTGGTCATTAAGGCCCGCCCGATGGCCAGCATCTTTTGCTCGCCGCCGCTAAGCAGTCCCCCCTTGCGGCCATCCATTTCTCTAAGGGCGGGAAACAAATCATATACTTTTAGTTTGTCCCATTGTTCACCCGCAGTGCTTTTACGTTCGGCAATTTCCAGGTTCTCGCCCACAGTCAGGTCGGCAAAGATGCGCCGGTTATCGGGCACCCAGCCCATGCCTTGACGTACCAGCTTATAGGGCGGTGTGCCGGTTACATCCACATCATGAAAGTTTATGTGCCCCCGGGCCGGGGGGTTCAACCCCATGATGCTCCGAAATGTGGTGGTCTTGCCGGCGCCGTTACGCCCCAGCAGACAGACAACCTGCCCGGCTTTTACTTTTAAGGACACATCAAAAAGAATATGGCTTAATCCATAGTAGGTGTGAATTCCTTTAACCGCCAGCATCATTCGTCTCCCAGGTAAGCTTCTTGGACTTCGGTGTTGTGTCTCACAGTTTGCGGATCGCCCTGGACGATGGTGCGTCCCTGCTGCATGACCATGATGCTTTGCGCCGTGCCAAAAACGACTTCCATGTCATGTTCGCAAAACAAAATCGTCAGACCCTGATCGGCGGCCAGGCGTTGAATCAGCGCCATGGTGGTGGCGGTTTCATCCGGTGACATGCCGGCGGTGGGTTCGTCTAAAATCAGCAATTTCGGTTCATTTCCCAGCGCGATGGCAATTTCCAGAATGCGTTTGTCGCCATGAGACAGTGAGCCGGCCAGATCCATTTTTTTATCCACAAGACCGACGCTTTCAAGGATGCGATCGGTTTCCTCAACGGCTATCTGTGACGCCGGCCGAAACAGTTTGTTGCTGCGTTTCTGCTGGGACAGCACCGATACCTGTACATTGCGGAAAACCGAAAGCCGCGGGAAGACATTGGCAATTTGAAATGAGCGGGCGATGCCTTTGTGGCAGATGACATGTGGCGGCAATTTGCTGATATCTTGATCATTTAAAAGGATCTTGCCGCTATCGGGCTGCAACTGGCCGGTAATCAGGTTGAACAATGTGGTTTTGCCGGCCCCGTTGGGCCCGATCACAGCCACCAGCTGTCTCCTTTCCACGGTGAGATGCGCACCGTTTACGGCTTTAAAGTCATCAAATGATTTATGCAAACCCTCAACTCGAAGCATTCGCTACTCCGTCTGGCTATCTTGTGCATATTTCGTTCGGGAGCGGAAAAGTTGCCGGTAATTGTAGCCCATGATGCCTTCCGGTAGAAAGAAAATCAGTAAAATTAAAATGACGCCTAGAATAAGAGTCCAGTATTCGGTGTAGGTTCCCACGAAAGTCCTCAGGGAAACAATTATGGTTGCCCCTAAAATGGGCCCGGCAAATGTAAACCAGCCGCCCAGCAGGCACATAATGAAGATTTCAAGAGATAATATCCAGAACAGCAGATCCGGGAAAATCGATCCTTCCACTACCACAAAGAGCACGCCGGCGACACCACCGAAAAAGGTTGCGATGACAATGGTTTTAAGCTGGTGGTGACGCACATGGATACCCACGGCAGCACAGCGCTCCGGGTTGTCGCGGATGGCCTGCAGGGTGGAGCCGAAGGGTGATTTTAAAATCAAATACATCAGGAACAAACAAATTCCCGTAACAATCAAAACAAAATAATATGAACTGGTGGTCGATGCGATAAAATCAGGGATCGGTATCCCATGAATCCCGTCATCCCCACCGGTGAGACCGTACCAGCGAAATGCAATGGCCCAGATCAAGGATCCCAAAGAGATCTGCAGCATGCCGAAATACAGTCTGTTTAAACGGATACAGAACATGCCGATCAGCAAGCCGGCAAAAGCGGCCGCCAGGGGCCCGGCTACAAACGCCATCCACCAGGGCATGGAAGTCCTGGCCAATAACAATCCCGCGGCATAAGCGCCGACGCCGTAAAAGACCCCGTGGTGAAATTGAAACAGCATGCCATGGCCCACGCATAAATTTAAGCTCATGGCCAGCAGTGCAGTTACAAAAATAACGGCCAGAAGATAGATGTAGAATCTGGGCAGGAATGACGGCGCCAAAAGCAGAACCAAGAAAACAGCGAGACTGACGCCGAAGGATTTTTGCCGAATCATCTCACCAAACAACGCCAGCTCCTTTCTTGAAGTGTTTTCAAAGGCTCAGATCATGTTCGCGAGCAAGGCGTTCCCGCGGATTGAAAACAGAGCGTACATGTAAGTACGTGAGAATTTCAATTCGCGGGATAACACAGCTATCGGACATTAAATGAGGTTTTGAATTCACTTCTACCATACTGATTTAAGCATGCCGGTAGGTTTCAGGGTCAAAATAATCACCACCGCGAGATAGGGAAACACGATGGCAAACTGCGGCCACAACAATACGCCGAAGGATTGGCTGATGCCGAATATCAGCGAACCGACCAGCGCGCCCCACATGTTTCCCAATCCGCCGATGGTGACAATTAGAAAAGCTTCGATGATGATGTCGTGATCCATTCCCAGCGTGACACTGATGGTCGGTGAGACCAGGGCGCCGCCCAATCCGGCCAGCAGACAGCCCAGGACGAATGCAAAAGCAAACACCCAGCTGACATTGATCCCGATGGCGCCAACCATCTCCATATCGACGGCTGCGGCCCGGGCAATTTTGCCCATTTTGGTTTTGGTGGAAAACAGCCACAGCCCGATGGCCACCAGCGGACCGATGATCAGCAGAAACAGATTGTATTTGGGAAACGGAGAGTCAAAAATGGTGACGAATCCCTGAAGCAGGTTTGGTGGCATAATGGAGCGATAGTCTGCGCCCCACACGATTTTGGTTAAATCGCCCAGGATCAGCATCAGGGCAAAGGTAAACAGCAGCAGCATCAGGTGCTCGCGCTCGTAGAGATGACAGAACAATGAACGCTCCGCTATCAGGCTGATCAGTGCAACTACCAGCGGTGAAAAAATCAGGGCCAGCCAGAAGCCGACCGAACCGCTGCCAAACAGTGCAGAAATGCTGTAGGCTGCAAAAGCACCGATCATATACAGGGAGCCGTGGGCCACGTTTGGCACCCGCAGCACACCGAGCACAAAACTGAGCCCGGAGGTGACAATGAACAGAATCATGGCGCGGCTCAGGCCGACTAAAAGTGTAATGCTCAGGGCCGCAAGGGTTATTGTCTGTCCACCTTCCATGGTCAGGCTTCCTTAAGCTAATTTGAATGCGAAGTATTCATTTGGCTGAATTGAAAATCAATGCGTGAATCAGGCTGGAATGCTGGAATGTTGGATTAATGGAATATTACCCGAAAATTGATCAAATCCTTTGTTGGGGGATGTTCTCTCCTTATCCCATCTTTTCAGAATTCCAATATTCCATTATTCCAAATCGAGAAAGCGTGCCCGCAATGTTTAAAATCGACACGATCCTGCTCAGCTATAAAACGCAAAGGTTTCGTTGAGCAGGACCGGTCCTTTTGACAAGAGCAGACGGATAAATTCAATGAAACGGCTGTTTATTGACCCCGGGCTTCCATGATCTCCTGGCAGGAAGGCATCACTTCCGCACCGCGCAACGTGTAGATGTCGGAAGAAATCGCAACTCCCAATTCAGGCGATAGCTTGGTTACGCCCAGATACATGGGCAAAATCGCTTGATGATCGCAGGCGCGCATTTCAATCCTGCCTGCCGGGCTTTGAATCTGTAGGCCTTCGAGGGCATCAATAAATTTTTCGGTATCTACGGAACCGGCCTTTTTGTATGCTTCGGCAATGAAATAGGCCGTGATATAAGCTTGAAAGGCCGGAAAGCCGGGCGGGTTGCCATAAGCGGCTTTAAATGCGCTGACAAAGCGCCGGTTGGTCGAAATATCCGGATAATAAAAGTGATAGTCGATGGTGCCCATTACCCCTTCGGGTGCTTCCATGCCCAGCGGTTTTAAAACCGCGTGATCGGTGGCACTGTGGACATAGATGGCAACTTTATCGGCCATGCCGGTGGCCTTGATAGCTTTCATAATATTGGTCATACTGCGACCGCCGGTGGCAAAGATGACCGCATCCGGTTTGGCTGCCAAAATGGAGGTGATGTAGGGAATCAGATCGGGTTCGCCCGGCTTCCACCAGGATTTACCGATCAGCTGCACCTCGGGTTTGTTTGCTTTGAGGTTTCTCCAGGCTGCATCGGCAATCGCATGCCCGTATTCATAATCGTCTCCGGCAATCCAGTATGTCGTATAGGGTTTGGTGGCAAGCGCAACCCCGCCGGATTTACCGGCCATGGCTGTATTTTCGCCGGCCGAGAACACGTAGCGATGACCTTTTTTGCCGGTGATGTTTTCACTTTTTGAAATCCAGGCGATAAACGGCACTTTTTCCCTTTTGGCCACCGCTTCCGATACGGCCAGCGCCGCCCCGCTGTTAATGGTGCCGACCAAAACATCGACATCTTCCCGTAATACCAATTCTTTTGCAAAGTTCAGTGCCAGATCCACCTTAAACTTGGTATCGCGGGTGGTGAACTCAATTTTTTTGCCCAAAACGCCCTGCTGGTTAATTTCTTTTAAAGCCAGCTTGAACCCGTTGAGGGCATCTTTTCCAAAAACAGCTGCAGGACCGCTGTAACAGTCAATTACCCCGACTTTGATGTTTTTTGCCCGGGCATCTAGCGGCATCAAAATCGAGGAGATGGCAAAAAGGCCCACCAGCAATGTTAAACTGATGATCAACATATTTTTTTTCATCATGACCCTCCTTCCACGTTTGGGTTGAACGTTAACACGGGTGCCTGTTTTATATTTTTGCTAAACTGGTGTATGCTTTTTGCGGTTCAACTGAATGCGATTCATTTTTTGTTTTGATATTCTTTCCTATATAGGTTACATCCTGAAGTCAAGACATATTCAAAAGGAAGAATACTTCCGAGGCCTTCTTCCAGGGCCCACAGGAGGTTAGGTTGAAATTCAATTCTCTGGATCAAAACCATTTAAAAAATTTGCAGGCCATGGTCGCACGGGATCGGTTTTCCACCGGCGATTCGGTTCTCGACCTGCACGCCAAAGATCAATCGCAGCATCCGGCCCGTCGACCGGAGGCGGTCGTCTGGCCGGTAGATCGCAGCGAGGTGGCGGCCATATTAAGATATGCCAATGACCACCGGATTCCGATAACCGGCTGGGGTTCCGGATCGAGTCTGGAAGGCAACCCGATTCCCGTTCAAAAGGGCATCGTTTTGGATTTTTCCCAGATGAACCGTATCTTGAGCATCCGTGCCGAAGATTTTCAGGCCGATGTGGAGCCCGGGGTCATTTATCAGGACTTAAACGAAAAGCTGCGACATACCGGCCTGTTTTTTCCGCCCGATCCCGGGGCCCGGGCGACCGTGGGCGGCATGATTGCCAACAACGCCAGCGGGACCCGCACGGTTTATTACGGTTCCACCAAGGATTATGTTTTGCGGCTGGAGATCGTTTTGGCCAATGGCGAGATCATCGAGCTGGGCACCCGCGCAGCCAAAACATCTTCGGGGTATGATTTGATTCATCTGATGGTCGGATCCGAAGGGACACTGGGCGTTGTGGTTGGCGCCACCTTGCGCCTGGTGGGTTTTCCGGTTGAGTACTCGGCCGCCATCGCCACCTTTCCATCCGTCGCAGCGGCCAGCAAAGCGGTTTTTGAAATCATCCGATCCGGCCTCAATCCGGCCGCCCTGGAGTTGCTGGGGCCCGAATGCATTGAACTCATGAATCGCGAAGAGCAGCTGGGCCTGAATATCTCGCCTACCCTTTTTGTTGAATTTCACAGTTCCACCGCCAGCCATCTGGTGGAGGTTTTGGAGATGGGTCGGGAAATCTGTAATGAACAGATGTGTACGGAATTTAGATCCGGCCTGGGCAAGGCGGAGCGGGACCACATCTTCAAGGCCCGGCATGCGCTGGGGGAGATGATTATTCGCACCCATCCGGATTGCGGCACGCTGGTGGTTGACGTGGCCGTTCCCAATACGGCCTACCCGGAAATGATTGCCGTCATTGGAGAAGAGATGAATGCAACCGGCATTATGGGATATACCTTCGGTCATGCCGGTGACGGCAACGTGCATTTTAATATTCCCGGCAAGAGAGGTGACAAAAAGCAATGGGCGCGAATTGACAAGCTGGTCCAGCGTCTGGTGTCTAAAGCGCTTGATCTGGGCGGGACCGCCACCGGCGAGCACGGCGTGGGCCTGGGGAAGAAAAAGTATATGACCGCGGAGCACGGTAAAAGCCTGGATTGGATGAAGCAGATCAAAACCCTGTTCGATCCTAACGGCATCTTAAACCCCGGCAAGATATTTCCCTGAATGCCACCCGGGGCAAAATTCAGCTATTAGCCAGCGAGGGCAAAGGCCATGTTTCCCGAATTTACCATGTCAACAAAATATCAGGCTAAATATCCCGGCGTTGGTTTTGGTCTCGCGCTGATTACCGGGTGCCAGAATCATGAAAATCCAGCCGGGTTTGATCAGCACAAGCGCAAATTGTTGCGGAAGATGAGAAAGCGGCAAACCCTGGCCGAAATTACCAACCGGATTGACACCTATGCCAATTTTTTTCAAAGCTTCGGATTTGAATGCCCGTTGACCAAACATTTGAAGCGCACCATTCACAGCGGTTTTCCGCGTTACGATCTGATCGTGGATGCGCATTTTATGGCCGAAATGTGTGCCGGCATACTGGTGGCCGTCACCGATTTTGATCGCTTTGACGGCAGCCTGACATTGGATGTTGCAGTTGAGGGCGAAGCTTGTGCCGGCATGGGCGGGCGCGAATTTATCTGTAAAGCAGACGAGATTGTGCTGCGGGATGAGGCAGAGATTGTCTGCGTTCTGTGTCAGGGGGCTGACGAAAAAACCCGGGTGCGCGAGGATACCGCCCGGGTTCTTTTTTATGCCTATGCGGTCCCCGGTATCGAAAGCCAGTTTTTAAAAGACGGGCTGGCCATTGCGGCTGAAACCATGGCTGAATATGGCGGGGGAACGATTGAAGGGGTGGGAGTTTATTAATCGGCCTGCCGCTTAAAATTAATATTTATGCTTTTCGTGGCATTTTTTTCACCACGAAGGACACGAAGTTCACGAAGGATTCTAACAGGAGTTAATTGTCCTTCTTTATGTTCTTCGTGTTCTTCGTGGTTTTTATCTGTTTGGTTATGGCACCTTCCCTATGCAGGGTTAGCTGCTAATATTAGCTTACCGTAGTTAGGATTCGATTCGCTCCTCAAATTTTTCCAATGCTTCCCGCAACAATTGGCGGATGAACACATCTTTTTCCCGGGGGATAAGTTTCTGGTAGGCCGTGTGGCCTGGATGGGACGGTGAAAGCCCCGGTGGATTATCTTTGCAGTTGTCGCGCATTTGCTTGTGATTCTTGACCAGAGAAATGATGCTGCTGTTTTGGCAGGCATGTGCAGCGAGCCATTCCAGACGCCGCATCATTTCAAAGCGCATATGGTCCGCCAAAAACAGATGGATATCAACCACCTGCATCTGTTGTTCGGTCGGCAAATAGTTGAACTTGGTGGCCGGTCCTAAATCCAAAACACCCATTATCATCTCATAATAGGCTATTGAGCTGTCTTCACCGGGCTGGGCCAGAAAAAAAAGGGTTTTATCGGATAAATCCGACAGGCAGGTCTTGGCATCGTAGACTTCACCGAAGCGTTTCTGCCAGGGCCCGAAAGCCCGCTGTTCAGCGGCTTTTGTGCGATAGTCAAGCAGGTCAACGACTTTTGGCATAGACAATGTGGGTATCTTGATGGTTTGTGTTCAATCCGACTGGAGCGCGGTCGATCTATCCTAAGCTAAAGAAGTATAAAGAAGTGAAAATGGTGTGTCAATCATTGTTCATTAGTTTTCAGTTGCGTGAATTATCGGTTTCCAGACATCGGGCAATCCGATTCGCAGTTAATTTACATACAACGATATAAAGACCGGCCCAAAACGGCACCTCAAATACAAGTCAGCAACAGCCGGCATCCAGGATTTCGATGCGATGACCGGTTCTCGGTTTTGGCTTACCTATTTTTTAAGCAGTTGTTCGAGAATATTTTCCACACCCTTTTCTACCGACTTTTGAAGCGCCTGCTGCGCCAGGCTGGCGGAGGCCTTCTGCACGGTGCCTTTGTCAATGTCCGGATTGGATGAATTGCCGTGGATTGGAACGTCGATGGTGACGCCTTCAAGGTAGGCGTAAGCTTTATCTCCCACCAGCTTGGGGGTTATTGGAAGTTTGGCAATATAGTCAAGGCTCTTGTCAAAGCCCACCGAGCCGTGCATCTCGATTGGATAACCATCGATTTCAAGCCGGATGGGAGAGGTTTCAATGCGTCCATTGCGGGCCACAAAGTTGATATCCAGATCTCCAAAATCCATTTCATTTCCGCGAACGCCGACCAAGGCCAGCAGTCCGGTCAGCAGTTTAGTGGAATTGATGCGAACGCCTTTCAATCGCAGCGTCCCGGCAAAATCCGTTTTGTTCCTGTGCTTATTGTCCAGCGGCCAGTTAAAATGTTGTAAATACAGATCAACATGCCCTTCAGCCTGCACCGAGCCCTGGAAAACCGGGTGAATTTTGGACATCAGGCGCTCGGCCATGATGTCTGTGATTTCAACATCTTTTAAAATGTAAGTATCTTGCGGCAGCGTGAGCATATAGGGTTCTTTTTGCAGATTAAGAGTCGGTTGTAGATTTAACTGGCCGCCGTTGGCCGTAGCAGCCAATTTTGCGATGGCCGATTCATTCGCCACCCGTATGGGAATTTCGGTGGCCGAAATACCCAGACCGAAAGCGTCGATTGAATCTGCACGAATGGCACCTGTAAAATCTGTGTGTTTGAACGAATCCGCCCAGCGCTGACCCCCGGAAATCATTTTGAGTTTGAAGGGATTATCTCCCTGGCCGGTTATGGTAATCTGCTGGGGGCCGGCAATTTTTTCAAGGTAAGGTGAAAGCATTTTCAGATCCAGGTTGATGCTGCCGGTGGCGTCCAATTTATTTTGATTGCCGGCCTGATTGAGGTTTCCCGCCGCCGAAACCGACAAAGGAGTCGAATTGAGCTTAATTTTTTCTATCGTAAGAAGCTTACCGTCCGGGCTGCGCTTTAAATCCGCCGTCAGTTTAACGTGATCCTCGGCGATCGGAGGCAGGGTGTCGGATGTTAGCCGAAACCGAGAAAGGTCGGCGCGAACCTTTAAAAACTGAGCCGTCTTGGAGGAAAAATCCACATCAAGGTCAAACTTCCCTTTGCCGGCTACACGGGTTTTTTCCGGCAGTTCAATAAAATCGCCATAGGCCTTGAACAGTTTTTCCAGGTCAAGTTCTGCCTGCGCCTGTGTTTTCACGTCTTTTTGAAAGTCCGACCAATCGCTCACCGTCAACCGGGGTACAGTGATCGTACCCGCAGAGCCGTTGATGTCAATTGGAGCAAGTAAAGCAGACCGGCTGGTGAAATTGAGTTTGCCTTTGGTTTGCACGGTCAGGCGGTCTTCACGGATCGATTTTGGCCCGTCGCGGTATTGGAAATTACGGGCGTCGACCCGGGTACTGCTGAGCGTCAGTTGTTTGGCATCCAGCGAGCCGCCGGTTTGGAGGTGAGCGCTACCCGCCAGCCGGGTGGTGGCGGAAAGTTTGCCAAAATTGCGCAGCAGGTCTGAAATCTGTTGTAAATTAAAACTGGCGTCAA
>CAJHYI010000152.1_pt1 | contig 9961 bp, 10 predicted proteins | sample 9198771 | NCBI WGS metagenome assembly CAJHYI01 (sample SAMEA7708367, study PRJEB35096) | sediment metagenome | biome: marine neritic benthic zone biome [ENVO:01000025]; feature: sediment [ENVO:00002007]; material: shallow marine sediment [ENVO:03000034] sea grass bed [ENVO_01000059] ...
CTAAACCATTCAGACAGTGCACGATTTCGCTGCTGATAATTCATTCCGCTATTATCGGGGGTTGGGCGGAAAAACTCCCCGACCCCTCAAATACTTACTTACACTGGCTTGCCTGAATTACAGGCAAAGGAGGCAAAGATGCGGCTTAAAGGAAAAACTGCTGGTATTCTCGTTGGTCCCGGATACGAGGATCTTGAATTTTGGGTACCCTACATGCGCATCAAGGAAGAGGGCGCAGAAGTCAAAGTGATTGCAACCAGGGGTGGTGAAACCTATACCAGCAAAAGCGGCGGGCTGACCGTCGAAAGTCAAGTGGCTGCCAACGAGATCGCCGCCGATCAGCTGGACGCATTGCTGGTGCCGGGCGGATGGGCTCCGGACAAGCTGCGGCGGGATCCAAATATCCTGCAGCTGGTCCGAGAAATGAATGCCCGGGGCAAAATCCTCGGATTCATCTGTCACGCCGGTTGGGTTGCGGTAAGTGCTGGAATCTGCAAAGGAAAACGGGCAACCGGCAGCACGGGTATCAAGGATGATCTGGAAAACGCGGGTGCCATCTGGGTAGACGAACCTGCCTTCCGAGAGGAAAACATGGTGTGGGGACGTGTGGTGGCAGACATTCCGGATTACTGCCGGGAGCTGATCTCGGCGCTGCAATGACCTGCATCCGTCCGGCAGCCGGTGAGAAAGTTATAATTTCATGGACGTCCCTCTTTTGCGCTCTATATGTAGCGCTTAATCCGAGACTATTTTATATACCTTGTCGTTTTCTCTTACTTTTTCAGATACCTTTATGCCTACGCTATCACCTTTTTTTGCCTCTGTTACTGATTTGTGCTCGATCTGCATTGAGTTTACCCTGGATTCACAATTTGTTGTGTGCCCTAAAAAATGGAGTGTATCGCCCACTGACAATGTTCCGTCGGATATCTCAACCGCAGCGACTGATATTTTGCTAAAGTAATTGGAAACGAATCCGATTTTTTCCTCTTTCATACCTAAACCCTCGCTGTTTAATGTCTGCAATTTACTTCTAAGGATGATGACGTAAAAGTCCCGGTTTGCGTTTATCAAGTTCAGAGGAGCATCATTTCGAAATCTGGAGGCTTATCGGCTGCTGTTGGATGTGGAAGTGAGCATGTCTCTTGCGAATCAGAATTATGGGTTTCTTTAACTGCTCAAGTTACTGCGCGTGAGGGTAGGGGTCAGTTCAGAATGGACAATCGGTCAAGTTTGAACTATGCCAATCTTGAAAAACTACCGTCCGTACTTTATGCTTAAATGGCTGACCGCTTTGCCCAGCGCCCTTCTTAATTCCTTGCCCTTGCCTTCATGGGAAAGGAATTGATTGATTACCTCCTTTTCCAGATCTGCGCTGCCCGACTTTCCATCTTTGAGCAGCGTCACCCTGTAGAAGTTCTTTTTACTGCCCGGCTCTACCGCAACTACCCGGACATTTTTATCTAGCTTCTGGACTTCTTTACGCAAAGTCTCTTCAATCAGGTCAATAGTTATTTCAGGCATCTTTTAATTCCCTTTGATGAAAAAATCTGTTTTTGGCTCTGACAACCGCAAGCCTTTGGAAATGGCTTTATGAATGATTATTTATCAAAATGATGCTTTCAGAGTCAATAGGATTTGCACCCGAAGGTGTGAGGCAGGCGGGGCCAACTTTATAAGTCAACCCTGGCAACTTGGTAACGGGCCGACCGGCCAACAAATATAAACATACGCGGTTATCTGGAAAGTTCCAGTCGTTTACGTCCGATAGTGACCTCACCACGAAGAGCACGAAGATCACAAATGCAAGATGAATAAATTGACACCGCCTCTTCGGGTCCTTCGTGCCCTTCGTGGTCGAAAGAGACTAACTTGGGCTTTCTGTATAGGCGTTAAATTCAATTATCGAAATTTTTAGATTTTGGCTCGATGTCACGGCATTTTTGATCAAGCTGGTGGTTGATGCGAGTTATCATTGATTCAGAAAGCAGCCGCGGTTTTATGTGTTCAAACAGGGATGAAAATTGTTTGGGATTGACCACGGAAATCCCCTCTGAGGAAGACCGTTTTACAAACCATCCCGGTAAAGCGACGATTGCTCTGGTAGCTATTGGTTCCCCGATGGCTTTGCCCAGCCAGTTTGAAAGCCAGGTTGCCTGTCGTTTGGCCTGGTCAATCGTTTTAAAATCGTCGCCTTTCGGAAAATATAAGGTCCTGCCGTCATATTCCACGGTGGCATCTTCGACGCGATTCTTAGTCGTTGGTTTTGACCGCGCCTTTGTTTCAACCGCAAACACACCTTTTGCCCCCACAACAATGTGATCGATATTAAACTTATCAGCGGGGAAATCATGGTAAACATAAAAGCCGTCATGTATCAGCTGGTCAAGCTCTTGTCCTACCGCGAGCTCACCTTCGTACCCCAATCGGATCAAGCGTCTTTTATCGAGTAGCTTAATTAGTTTGTAACTAAAGAAAAGGAAAAATCCAATCCCAAAGCATGCTGCAGCCCCGGTGCGAAGATCAGTTTTCGGTGAGATTCCAAAATACGATATGGATATGTGAAGCGAGTAAATAGCTAATGGCACTAAAGTGGCAGATAATAAATAAACCATCAGATCTTCATTGATGACATCCAGCTTACCAAGCAGGGATTGCCCCGGGTTCCTCAGAAGGTCCCGGGTGAAAGGAGATCGGAGTTTCTTTTGTTTTTGGTAAAAACGGAACAGATATAAAATTCCTGTTATTCCCAAGATGGGTACGATGGCGGGTAAAATTAAGATCAAAAGGTCCACGTTTATGTTCTCCTAATTCTATAAATATCGGTATTTGGTAGAAAAACTTGAGAAGGGCCAAACAAATGATACCAATTTTAATTACGGAATAAGCCTGAAACCCAAAAACGGGTTCGTAGATGGAATCCGTCTTTCAGCTGGCTAGAAAGTTATAATTTCATGGACGTCCCTATAAATACGATCAGCGGTTTTTGCTTGAAGCTGCAAAAAAGAGACTTAATCTATAAATTACGCATTTTGAGCCGGATGGGCTATGTCAAAACAATCTACAATAGGAAGTGAATTCAAACCAAACTGGTTTTCCCGGATGCATTTGCGGATCGGCCGATTGCTGTCGGTAGCTCCCGGCGAGGGGCGCGTACTTGTCTGGTCGTTTACCTACTTTTTCTCCCTGCTGTGCAGCTATTATATCGTGCGCCCCATGCGGGATGAAATGGGGATTGCCGGTGGGGTGGAAAAGCTGCAATGGATGTTCACGGGCACCTTTGTTGTCATGCTGGCAGTGGTGCCGCTTTTTGGCTGGGTGGTAAAACGTTTTCCGGTGCGGCGGTTTCTGCCCTATGTTTACTTATTTTTTATCGGCAACCTTTTATTGTTTTTCATCCTGTTTAAGTCGAATATCTCCCATGCCTACATTGCCAGGATGTTTTTCATCTGGGCCAGCGTCTTTAACTTATTTATCGTTTCTGTTTTCTGGAGTTTCATGGCAGATAGTTTTTCCGCCGAACAGGCCAAACGGTTGTTCGGCATAATTGCTGCCGGCGGCACGGCCGGCGCGCTGACCGGGCCGGCTTTAACCGCCGTGCTGGTTATGGCTGTGGGGCCGACCAATCTATTGTTGGTTTCCGCTGCATTTCTTTCGATATCCGTCGGGTGTATTTATCGGATCATCGCCTGGAGGGAATCAACGGTGGCCGATGTATCGGAACATGGAAAAAACGGCCAGGTCTACGCCGATGCCGGCACGGATCAAACGATCGGCGGTAGCGTCTTTGCCGGCATCCGTCGGGTGTTCCGATCTTCGTACCTGATCGGAATTTGTATGTTAATGCTGTTATTTACCACCCTGGCAACCTTTCTTTACTTTCAGCAGGCGCAAATAATCAGTGAAAACTTTCAGGCTCCGGCCGATCGAACAGCCGTTTTTGCGGCAATGGATTTTGCGGTTAATGCCTTAACCCTTGCCACCCAGACCTTTCTGACATCTCGTATCATCAGCAAATTGGGATTAAACTGGACGCTGGCGCTTGTTCCGATTTTGCTCGGTCTTGGATTTCTGGCGTTGGGCTGGATGCCGATCCTAAGTGTCCTGATTGCCGTTCAGGTATTGCGCCGGTCCGGCAATTATGCGGTGATGCGGCCGGCGCGTGAGATGTTGTATATTGTTTTGGATAAAGAAGAAAAGTACAAGGCCAAGAACTTTATCGACACGGTCGTGTACCGCGGCGGAGATGCAATCAGTGCGTGGGCATATGCCGGCATGAATGCGCTTGGCTTGAGCCCGGCAGGCATCGCCTTTACAGCGGTACCCCTGGCAGGTATGTGGGCCTGGATATCATTCAAACTTGGCAAACGCCAGATGCAAATGGCCGCCCGGGTCGGACCGATGCCGAAAAACAGGAGGGACAACTTATGATCAACCTGAAAAGAAAAATAACACGTCGATCTTTTCTACAGACGGCAGGCACACTTTCAGCCGGAATTGCGGTGATGCCGAAAGTTCTGTTCGGCGAAACAGCCAGGGCAATTAGCCGTCCGATTCCATCCTCCGGTGAATCGATTCCGGTGATCGGAATGGGCACGTCACGCACATTTGATGCCGGAGATGATCCGGTTGTCCGGCAAAATTTGAGGGAGGTGCTGCAAACCTTTTTTGATAACGGTGGCGCCGTAATCGACTCATCTCCGATGTACGGTTCAGCTGAAACCGTTGTGGGCGACCTGCTGAAAAGCATCTCCAACAAAGAGGCGCTTTTTGCTGCGACGAAAGTGTGGACTTACGGCAAACAAAACGGCATCAAACAAATGCATGAATCAATGCGGCGGATGGGGGTTAACGTGATGGATCTAATGCAGATTCATAACTTGCGGGATTGGAAGATTCATCTGCCGACACTGCGGCAGTGGAAAGAAGAAGGGAAAATACGGTATATCGGAATTACCACATCCCACGGAAGATCGCATGCCGAGCTGGAACAAATCCTGCGGTCCGAACCGCTGGATTTTGTCCAGTTTACCTACAGCATCGGTAACCGCACCGTCGAGGACCGTTTGATTCCTCTGGCTGCAGATCGGGGGGTAGCAACGCTTATTAACCGCCCCTTTCAGCGCGGCGAGTTGTTTCAAAGAGTTAAAGGAAAATCCCTGCCGGATTGGAGTACCGAATTTGACTGCCGCAGCTGGGGGCAGTTTTTTCTCAAGTTTATTGTCTCACATCCAGCTGTTACCTGCGTGATCCCGGCTACGTCCAAAGTGCATCACATGCAGGATAATATGTCGGCCGGTTTCGGGCGTCTGCCCACAAAGGCAATGCGACGGCGCATGCTGAACACATTTGAAGCATTATAACCAAATAGCACTGGCACGAAAACAGGGCGAGCACGGCAGTTACCTACCACCATATTTTAAACGTGCTTCTGACAATAGCCGCCTGTCGCTGTTGGGACAGTCTGCCCTGGTCTGTAACTTCGAAAGGCGATACGGGGTTTAAAGTCCCAATACCTGCTACCCGGAGTATTTAAAACGTCATGATGATACGGACGTCTGCAACTCCCGGCGGGGTGCCGTGTGCCGAATCTTTTAATCTCTGAACCTAAACAAGTCGTTTTGCTAAATCGTCGATATGCCGCTCATCGGTTCCGCAGCATCCCCCGAGAATCTTCATGCCCAGTTCACTATGAAGGTTGGCTACCGATTTACCAAAAGTTTGAGGGTCCTCTTCAACCAGTTCTTTGCTATTGTCGAGCGCTTCAGGCTCAAGTGCCGCCGTATTGGCAAAAAGTCCTGCTACTCGTTTTCTGACAGTGGGAGACGAATTGGTATCGTGCATAATGGCGGCTCTAAAAATAGAGGCATGCGTGCAATTGGCCATAAAGGCTATGGGCTTTGGATTAACATTGGTATCGATTAAGGAGATAGCATCCTTCAAAGGCGTACCATCAAGCAGCGTGCCTTCAGGGCGGATCACAAAACTAATAATATATGGGTTTCCGGTGGCGGCAAGGGCTGTTGCTAAGCCGTTTGCCTCGCTGAGTGCCGGTAAAGTGGCGGCAAGAAGAAAGTCCACGCCTGCATCTGCGAGTCTATTTGCTTGCCATGAATGAAACTGGTATGCATCGTTTGATGTAAGGGCTTCTGCCTGATTATATGCGTCTCCGCGGCAACTCAACAAACCACAGATGACAATTTTATGGGCATATTCGCCATAACTTTTTCGTATTCCATCAAGAAAGCGGAAATTTTCACCGTTCACATCCGTTTTTTCATAGCCCGCTTTTTTAATACGTTCTCGGCTTGCCCGCCAGGTTGGGGTAGAAAGAAGCAGGGGTAGGTTATATTTGCGGCCAATACCAAGATATTGTCGATAGATTCCAGAAAGCGCAGTACGCTTGTCCTTATCAAAGATAAACGCCGAATTAACGATATGGCGATCGAGGTCGAATTCGCTGTTCCGACGCAGGCGCTCAATCACGGCGCCCTCACCAAGGATGCATTGAGATTTCTCGAAGAATTCTGGAAAGGCTAAATGTTTCACCATGCTGCCTTTGAATCAGGGTTTGGCGTATCGAACCTACCAACGGCTTTTAGCATGTTGTATTTTCCAGAGTCAATATTTCAGCATTGAAATATAAAAATAGAACGGGCCCATCTTCCTTTTTTCCCCAAGAAATGCAATAAATCAACCCCGTGCCCATTTTCTACCTTTCCTAAAACGTTTGTGTGTGTCCGTTTGTGTCCGCCTGCCCCGTGGAATGCAGATTCGTTGCCCTCCTTTAGGAGGATTCCACTAGGGTGACTAATTAAATTCCGGCAATCCGCAGTATTGCCCTCCTTGCCATCCGGTTCCTAAGCCTTTTTGTTTTAACAGGGAGAAGTGTAATGCTCGATTATATAATTGATTCGATTGGAGTTGTCGCCGCGTGGTGCTTGTATGGTGGCTGGTTCGAGCCCATTTGCTTAAAACTCGAGATAACAGTGAAGTCGATTCGATTTTCATGCGCTGAACCTTATCAAGACTTGAGGATTTTTAGTTTAGCAGCGATCAGCTGATCGTGGGTCAGGCGCAGCAAGTTTTGCAGTTTGCCCATCAGGTAGTGCTCGTGCTCGTCCATTTTTCCGTCAACATAGACGATGCGCCAAAGGGTTTCGATAATTTCAATTTTCTCTTCATTTGAGTAATTCTCGTTGATGAGTTTAGCAAATTGCCAGAGATCCACGCTTTTTTCCAGCTCTTTTTCAGCCTCTTCGATCAGGGCGTCGGCGTGTTCCTGGGATAAGCCGTATTTTTCTTTTAAAATTGAAAGAATCGTTTCCATCTCCGCATCAGTAAATTTTTCATCGATGCGCGCTATCTCTACGAACAGAGCACAAGTTGCAACTCGTATGTCGTGTTCTGTAATTTGGTTTGCGTCTTTAGAAACTTCAGCCGTTGCCTTGTCAAAGAATCGTTTGATGATGTCAAGCATTCCGCAGCCTTTTTGATTCGGTTCTTGTATTTAGATAAGCTGACTAACAAATAATTTTTATTAAAGTCAAGGGGTTTTGAGTAGCCTGGATTGAACCTGAAGGCGTCGGACACCAAGGATTTTACCGACCAGCTCCAGGCGGTGCCGAGCGATGAGGATGCGGCAGTGTACCGGTCTAATCTGGCAGCCCAATTCTGCCAGGCACAACATCCTTTCGATTACAGTGGATTTTACCCAATACCAGATACCGAATATCCAATAACCGATGCCCGATATCTAATACCAATTTTTTTTAAATGTCTGTATATCACGGACGTCCCAATTGTTCCTCCTTTTTAAATCCAAAATGTTTTAAAAAGTATACAGGATTTATACTTTTTCCTACATAACTCAAGGCAACTGAACAATCGTATATTTAGTAAGTATCTGTATTTCCACAGCATCGTCGTTTTTTTGCCTAATCTACTGATATTGCATAATTTTTGCTTTATTCCTAATTACTAATAAAGCAAGAGGCTTTTTAAAGATTAAAACGGATAAGGAGCCTTCCTCAAAATTTAACCTCCGCAGAATTTTCCTGATATACTTTTAAAAGATAGAAATATTTCCATGGGAGTTTTGATCAGTTTGTAACCTTAAAGCAGCTTAAATTTGCAATTCAACAGAATAAGGAGGTTTAGCAAATATGAATTCAAGTAAAACGAAAGGAGACATCATGTTAAAAAAAGGTAGAAAACCAGAAGATGACACAGGCTATGCTTATGACACGGTTCCGGAACAGACAACGCCGAAACCGACACCGCCCATGCCGTCCGCAGAAACGAGGACTGAATTTACCACTATTGGGAAAAATATATCCATTGAAGGCAGCATTCGTGGCAATGAACATCTCGTTATCGATGGTTCAATGAAAGGCAACATCGAGATGGCTAAACATAATTTTACGATGGGTCCAAACGGACGGGTTGAAGGAGAGGTCAATGCACAGAATGTAAAGATCAGCGGCCAAATGATTGGAAATATCAAGACGCAAGGCAAGGTAGAAATTACCAAAGAGGCTGATTTTATGGGTGATATCAGGGCAAAGGGTATCTCGGTAGAAGATGGTGCCTACTTTAAGGGATCAATCGAGCTTGCTCAGGAGCCGCACAGAAAGACAACATTGACCGGAAAAGCGGCACCCATCGAGGCCACACAATCCGTTAGCAAGGCCAATACTCAAACGGCCAAAGAGGTTGTTAAGGAGAATTGATTTTTGGCGACCCCAACGGTACCTGTTTATGATTATTCACATGCTGAACCCTCGCTTGCAGACTATACCAGCATTATGCTTAAAATGTATTTTGAAAATCTTGGCCATTCCCCGACAGCACAGGTCCTTGATGTGGGACCCGTATGTGAAGAAAATATCATGTATTTTGCACACCGGGTAAAGCGGCTTCACGTTTGTGATTTGTTTTTACGATTGAATCGGAACCGGCACAAAGGTTTATCGACTGAAAAGGCACGGGAATATTTAGACTATGCACCGGGTAGTTTCGATGGGATCAATCTATGGGATTTTATTGATCATTTAAAACCTGATGAAATCGGCAGATTGGCGAACCTGTGCCAAATTTTACTAAAGCCAGGGGGAATGATGATCGTAACCAGTTTTGAAAAACAATGGGCACCATCGCAAACTCATTCCTTTATCATAAAGGATGGCTATCAGATAACATTTCGTCATCAGGACCATCTTGATCTACCTCGGTATTACCACAGTAACAGAATTATGACGGCCATATTGTCACAATTTCGATCAGTCAAGTCATTCATCTATCGCAATGGTGTAAGGGAATTTTTATGCAAAAGTGATTAGGGTATCACTTTTAAATTTTCAGAAGTCCCACCTTTCCCCTAACCGGCAGCCGTTTTAAGATACCATCCACAGCGTTGCAACTCTGCCGCGAGTGGTGTTGAATTTTCTTACCATGCGCCCTGAGCCTTGTGCCGGTATTTATTTGTCCTTTTTCGTCATGAGTTGTCCTTGTGAGGTCATGAATCGTCCTTCTGCGTCATGAGCTGGAAATCCTTTTTCGCCTTAAGCCTGGCGCCTAAATATAGTTATTTATATATTTATGGACGTCTCTTTTTTACCTGCGCAAAAACAAAACCAATTTGACTCAAAGCCAATAATCTGAGATTTATATAAAAATCAGTGTCACTTCGCTCCAATGCCTGGTCGCTTTACTTCAGGTCAGGTGGCCGACGTCAAGCGGAACAAGCGGCCGACTTCCTCCGGATTAGGTGGCCGAAATCACTGAAATAGGCACCTACAAATAGCTTTCATTGGCAAACTCCATTCAGGCAGATGCCATAACCCGGCTGATGATAAGAAAAGGCCCCATCACATAAAATGAATTTTTCGATATGCTAGAAAGGGTACAGGCAGAATACAAGGCTAAAAGCAATGATTAAAAAGATTATATCTGGCGGTCA
>CAJHYI010000014.1_pt1 | contig 9918 bp, 7 predicted proteins | sample 9198771 | NCBI WGS metagenome assembly CAJHYI01 (sample SAMEA7708367, study PRJEB35096) | sediment metagenome | biome: marine neritic benthic zone biome [ENVO:01000025]; feature: sediment [ENVO:00002007]; material: shallow marine sediment [ENVO:03000034] sea grass bed [ENVO_01000059] ...
AAAATACAATGTCGTTATTCCCAAATTATTTCAGCTGGTATTAAATTTATCGGAAGAAAAGCAATCGGCTTTGTTGAAATATGCAGAGGATTTGCTGACAGTCGAAAAACGGGCCTATATCCGTAAATCGTGTTCAATTCCGGTTAGTTTCGCAACCTATGATCGCGTCTACACGGACACCATCAAAAACATCAGCCAAAGAGGCGTCTTTATCGAGACCCAGCATCCTCTATTTGTCGGTGAAGAAATAATCCTGACGTTTTCGATAACCGGTTTTGACAAATCCCTGAAGATCAAGGGCGAGATTGTTCAAGTCAACCGTAACGGCATCGGCATCGAGTTTAAAGATATGAGTCCTTATATTGAAGAGATGCTGGCCACGCTGATTGACCGCATGAAAGAGGAACCTGGCCTTTAATCAGATTAAAAAGTGTAACGCTGCTTTTGGGTTCAACCTGCCAGACATTTGAAAGACAAGACGGATCAACCAATTTATCCATTTTTTGGTTCATCTCGTTTATATCATTTATTATTTTGCTTTATCGGTATCATAAATGCTGATCCAGCCGTGCTGGTTGTCGTAAACAACCGCAAACCATTTCACCTTGAAGGTGCCAATGGCAAAAACTTCCGTACTTTGAATGGTGAAAACGGTTCCTTCGGGTATGCGGGCAATGTGCTGGTTCGGCCCGCAACCGGGCTGCGGGCAGAGCCGGGCTTCAGTTCCCGGGGTGACAATGGTCACTGTATCATCCATCTTGACTTCGTTGGCCCAGATGGCCGAACCCATACCTGAATTTAGAGTTACAAGGGCGAAAAGCCAAACGAGGCAGATGTAAACCTTGCGATTAAGTTGCCGCTCGCCTGCAGTTTTTTGAGCATCCATTTTAACCTTTCCCATTTGCCCATGTAAACTTTCATAATTTCAGTTAAGTACGAACAATTTAATCGCCAGAGCCGCGCCCAGCCAGCATCCGGAGATGACCGCAGCCGGTAAGGAGATCCTGGCCCATGAGTGCGGCAACCACCATCTTTGCAAGACCAGGCCAACTGACATAACGTGCAGCGGCACCGGAAGGCTCAGGCCAAGTACAATGGCCGTGCTGGGCAATGATTCCGGCGATTCAGGGAGTAGCTGAGACACTAAACTGCCGTCAGCAGCACCGTAGATGACCCTGGCAAGCAAAAAAAATCCCACAACAATTGCGGTGTTCGCGATTATTCTGAAGGTTACCCTTGGCATATACAGTTAAGATTAGGTCTTTCAGCGCATCAAATCAACCCTTTGTAACGTAGAAAAATTTGCGGGCGGCGCAAAACACTTCTTGACATTTGTACTTTGTATACCGTATACAAAAACCTGTTGAATCCACACCTTATGCACCGGCGATGCCGGGGCAATCGGCCTCACGACCACTGACCCCCAACCAAGCTGTTACTGGAGAGGAGCATGGCTTTTTTCAATGACCTGACCGTACTTTCCCTGGAGCAGGCAACGGTTTTGCCCTATTTAACTTACCGCCTGGCCCATGACGGAATGAATGTCATCCGCCTGGAACACCCGGTTTACGGAGATCCGAATCGCTTTATCGGCGAAAATGTTCTCAATGAAGAACGCATGAATGCTTACTTTCTATGCATCAATGCCGGTAAGAAAGCGCTGACATTGAATCTCGCCGAGGATGAGGGCCAGAAGATTTTCCATTCTTTGATCGAAGAACTCAATGTGGACATTTTTGCAACCAATCAGTTGCCAAAAAATTACCGGAAACTGGGCATCGATTATGACAGTTTAAATTCTTTGAAGCCGAATATCATCTGGCTGGGCGTTACCGGCTTCGGCCCCGACAGCAATGAAGCCGCCTACGATCCAATCTTGCAGGCCCGGTCGGGTTTGATGGAATTGACCGGTGAGGCCGAGGGCGATCCCCAGGTTGTGGGGATCCCCCTGCCGGATATGGGCACCAGCGAACACGCTTACGGGCTGCTGATGAAAGCGCTTTACCAACGGCAGGTTACCGGAGAAGGCAGCTGTATCAATATGGCTATGTTTGAATCTTCCGTATCGTGGCTGACAGTGCCGATTACCCTGACCGGCAGTTTCGGCAAAAATATCACGCGCCGGGGAAACACCCACGAATTTTTTGCGCCGGTATCTGTTTATCAGACCCAAAACGGGTTTGTTTATCTAGCAGTGGGCAATGATCGGCAGTGGAAAAACATTGTTTCGCAGGACATCTTCAAAACTCTGGATAAGCCGGAGTATGAAAAGAACGCAGGCCGCATAAAGGATGTGAAACAATTAAATCAGGCCATACACGAAATTACCCGCAATCACACGTCCGAAGAACTGATTGACTTGTTCACAACCCTTACGGTTCCGATCAGTAAAATAAAAACGGTCGATGAAGTCATTCAAGATCCCCTGGTCGAACAGCGGCTGTTGAGTGCCGAAGACCCGGTCACCGGTACCCGCATAACACTCGCGCCGCCGCCGAACATGACTCCGTTTCTCGAGCAATCCGATCGCAGGCTTTCGTTTCCGCCGCGATTCGGAGAGCAAAACAGCGACATATATGGCCGGAAACTGGGCTATTCGGATGCCGATCTTGTCCGTTTGAAAGAAGATGGTATTATCTAGATTATGCTAATGCCCGAGTCAGGGTTTTCACATTCACATTATTTTTCATGCCATAAATTTTAGGGTAACTACGATGAAGAAAAGGGCGGAATTAAAAGATCTGGACCTCGGACCGCTGCAAGCGTTTCAGGAGCGCAAATCATTGGGCGAACATGTTTTTGAAAGCCTGAAACAGGCGATTGTCAGAGGCAAAATTTCTGCCGGCGAATGGCTTGTCGAAAACCACATTGCCGAGACGCTGAATATCAGTCGAACACCTGTGCGTGAGGCCTTTCACAAACTCGAGCGCGAAGGGCTGATTGCGAGACAGCCAAGGGGGGGATTTACGGTTTTGGGTTTAAACCGGGAAGACATCGAAGAGACATTCGGTATTCGCAGCGTTCTGGAAGGTTATGCTGCACGCCTGGCAACCATCAAGCATGAAGCGGAAGAACTGGAAATGCTGGAAACGAAAATCGAAGAATTCCAAAAAGCGCTGGACCGGAGAGAAATGAACCTCTTGCCGGCGATCAATACCGAATTTCACGATCTGCTTTACGGACTGAGCAAAAGCCCCAAACTGATCAACATGATTAACGGTCTGCGCGACCAGATTTACCGGTACCGGGAGATGATCCTTAAAGAAAGCAAATTTGCCTCAACCAGCAACCTGGACCACAAAAAAATGTTGACATACATTCGCAAGCGCGATTCTCAGGGCGCGGAACGCCTGGTCAGAGAGCATATTTTAAGAGGGCAGGAGATGGTGCTGCAGGAATATGACCGGCAACGGCTGGATTAATTAGTGCCCAAATGAAATGATATTGTTTCACAGGATGGCACTAAGGGGTTTCCGGATCGAAACCAGAGGGAAGAATCATTAAGGGGCGATTGTTATGATCACTAAAAAAATAAAAATTCTAATCGGCAAACCCGGACTGGACGGACATGATCGCGGGGCCAAGGTGACCGCCCTGGCATTAAGGGATGCCGGCATGGAAGTCATCTACACCGGCCTTCACCAGACAGTTGAACAGATCGTCAGAGCGGCCGTACAAGAAGCGGTCGATGTGGTCGGATTGAGCATTATGTCCGGTGCCCACTTACCGATCTGCCAGAAACTTTTGAAGTTGATGAAAGTGGAAGGAATTCAGGAAATTCCTGTGGTTGTAGGCGGCGTCATCCCCAAACAGGATATAGCCAAACTAAGCGAGTTGGGCGTTGCCGGGGTTTTTCCGGGCGGGACGTCTTTTGATCAGATCGTGGACGGCATTAATGAAGTCACCAAATAAAGAGAGTGTCTAACAGGCTTTTTTGAGGAGTCGTTATGGGAGTCGCAAAATACATTAAAGACGAAAAGGATTCAATTAAAGAGGTCATCTACCAGTCAGGCATTAAGGTTAAACCGGTTTACACTCCTAAAGATCTCGAAGACATCGGATTTGAGTACGACAACGATCTGGGGGATCCCGGTGAATATCCGTTTACGCGCAACCTGCACCCTCAGGGTTACCGCTCCCGGGCGTGGACAACACGGCAGTATACCGGTTTTGGTACGCCGCAGGAGACCAATGAACGCTTTAAGCTGATGATTTCACACGGTCAGACCGGTTTGAACGTCGCTTTCGATTTACCGACGCAGATGGGGTACGACTCAGACGATCCAAAGGCCCTGGGTGAGGTCGGCCGTGTCGGGATGGCCATCGATTCGCTGCGCGACTTCGAAATTGCCTTTGATGGCATTCCGCTGGATCGTATCGGATCAGGGCTGACCATCAATGCAGTGGCTTCCATCATGCTGGCCATGTATCAGGCCGCGGCAGAAAAATTCGGCTATCCTAAAGAGAAAATCAGTGCCACCCCCCAAAACGATATCCTTAAAGAAATGATCGGCCGTGGCGCCTGGATATTTCCCGTTGAGCAAGCCGTGCGTCTGGTAGGAGACAGTATCGAATATTCGGTCAAGGAGCTTCCGCGCTGCAATCCGGTCAGTATCTGCGGCTATCATATCCGTGAATCAGGCGCGAATCCGGCCCAGGAGATTGCCTGTGCTTTCGAAATTGCCAGAGCTTACATTGAAAATGTTCAGTCCCGGGGTCTGGCGGTTGAGGATTTTGTGGGGCGCTTTTCATTTAACCTGAACGTTTTTGGCAACCTGTGGGAACAGATTGCCAAATTCCGGGCTGCCCGCAAACTTTGGGCGAAGATGCTGAAAGAAGAATACGGGGTGCAGGAAAAGAAAAAGCTTTTTCTCAGGGGACTTTTCGGCGGCGGTGGCAGCGGCCTGACCAAGGAACAACCGGAAAATAATATTATGCGCGGGGCTTTTTATGCCTTAGGTGCTGCGCTCAGCGGTGCCCAAACCACGGCCCTGTGTTCCTTTGATGAAGCGTATACGATACCAACACCCAGAGCGGCGTTATTATCATTGCGCACCCTTGAAATCCTTATGGATGAGGTTGGTTTGCGCGATACCGTTGACCCGCTGGCGGGCTCTTATTTTATTGAGACCCTGACCAAACAGATGGAAACCAAAATTCAGGATGAAATGAAGCAAATTCAGGATGTCGGTGGAATGGTCCATGCCGTTGCCAGCGGCTTTATCCAGCGCAAAGTAGCCCAGCAGGCGTACGAATATGAAAGGGGCATTCAAAAAGGCGAGTATATCAAAGTCGGCGTCAACAAGTATGCGCTGGGTAGTGAAGCGCAAACCGATGTGGAGCTCCACGAATACGATGAGCAAGGGGTCGTCAAACAGGTTGCCGGTCTCAAGGAGCTTCGCAGGACGCGGGATAACCAAGAAGTCAAACGTCTGCTGAAAGAATTGGATAAGGCGGCACGCGACGGAACAAATGTGATGCCGTTGCTGGTCGACTGTTGCCGTGCCTATGCTACCGTGGGAGAGATGGCCGGCGTGTTTCGAGATGTTTTTGGGGAATGGCACGAACCCAGCATTTTTTGAATGCGGAAGGGCTGCTTTTAGAACAATTACTAATAGAAGCGGATGAGTTAGTAGCAATATTCACAACAATAGGCAAAAAGGTAAAATAATATTTCCACATTCCGCATTCCGATTTCCGAATTCCTGAGAGGAGGAGTGATTGAGCAACGAATCCTATAGGTTGGGTTGTGACATCGGCGGCACCTTTACTGATTTTGTGCTGGTCAATGATAAGACCGGCGAGTTTCAGATTAATAAATGCCTGACAACACCTGCTGATCCCTCTGATGCGGTGGAAGAGGGGATCCGGGGTTTACTGGAGCGGGTTCCGGGATTTATACCCAATATTGATGAGATCATCCACGGCACAACCCTGGTCATCAACGCCATCATTGAACGCAAGGGTTCGAAAACAGCACTGATTACCACCCGGGGGTTTCGGGACGTCCTGGAGCTTGGTCGTGAGATCCGTTACGATGCCTATGACATATTTGCCCAATATCCGGAGCCACTGGTGCCGCGTTCGCTTCGCAGGGAAGTATCCGAGCGGATTTCAGCCGATGGTCGTGTTCTGGTGAAGTTAAATCCAGCTGAAGTCGCCAATGTGCTTTCCGAGCTTTGCGATGCGGGGATCGAATCGCTGGCGGTCTGCCTGATTAACTCTTATGAGAATCCGGCCCACGAAATCGAGGTCAAAGAGATTGTAAAGCAAAATGCACCTGAACTATCGTTGTCGACCTCTTACGAAGTATTGCCGCAGATCCGCGAATACGAGCGATCCTGTACCACCGCCACCAACGCCTATGTCAAACCCATCACAGCGAAATATCTGGCCAAGCTGTCGGCACGATTAGAAGCCCTCGGCTTCAAGGGTAAGCTGTTCATCATGCTTTCCAGCGGAGGAATTACTTCCGTGGAAACCGCGCGCGAATATCCGGTTAGAATAATTGAATCCGGGCCGACAGCCGCGGTAATCGCCTCGCAGCATTACGGCAGAATGTTTCAGATTGAGGATATGTTTTGTTTTGACATGGGCGGCACAACCGCCAAATCGTGTCTGATTCAAAAAGGCCAGGCCGGGCTGGTTTCTACATTTGAAGTTGGACGCGTTCAACGGTTCAAAAAAGGCAGCGGTCTGCCCATCCAGGTGCCGGTGGTGGATTTAATGGAGATCGGTGCCGGCGGCGGCAGCATTGCCCGCATGAGCAAAATGGGACTATTGCAGGTGGGACCGGAAAGTGCCGGTGCCGATCCCGGACCGGCCTGCTATGCCCGCGGCGGTCAGAACCCAACGGTGACAGATGCCGATCTGGTACTGGGATATCTGGACCCGAATTATTTTCTGGGGGGTACCATGCCGCTGGACAAATCGTCTGCCGAAAAAGCAATTGAAAAAAAAGTTGCCAGGCCTCTTGAGACCGGTGTGACGTCCGCTGCTTTCGGCATTCACGACCTGATAAACGAGACCATGGCGGCAGCAGCTAAAACCCATATTGCCGAAAAGGGCGGCAATCCGAATATCGTCACGATTTCTGCATTCGGTGGTGCCGGACCGGTGCACGCTTATGGTCTGGCAAAAAAAATCGGCGCGCCCCGCATACTGGTTCCGCCCCTTGCCGGCGTCGGATCAGCCCTCGGGTTTTTCACGGCACCGGTAGCCTTTGATCTGACCCGCAGCCACCGTGAAACACTCGAGGACGCCGACTTTAAACAAATCGAACAATTGTTTAAAGCTTTAGAAACTGAAGGTGCCGCCATTCTTGAGCAAGCCGATAAGGATCAAAAAATTATATTTGAGCGCACATTGATGATGCGATTTGTGGGGCAGGGTGCTGAAACGGACCTGCACATTGATACCCGACCTTTTGATCAATGGAAAAAGACCCAGATCAGAGAACGCTTCGATGACGTTTATCAAAAGCTATACGGTCGAACCTACCCGGAAACCCCGGTGGAATTTGTGACCTTTAAAGTCCGTGCAAGTTTGCCTGAGCGACCCTTCCGCATACCGTCTTTGCAAAATACGGCAAAGTCAATTGGGGATTGCGTTAAAGGCGAGCGCCGGGCATTTTCTTTAACGCAAAAAGAATACATTCCGTTTACCGTTTTTGATCGCTTCAAACTTTTTGCAGGCGCATCGTTGAACGGACCGGCTATTATCGAAGAAAAGGAATCAACGATTATCATCGGGGAAGATGCCAAAGCCTCTGTAGACGAACGCGGCTTTGTATGGATCGATTTAATTTCAGATTTGAAACCCAAATGATTGATTCAGCTAAAATGCAAATGAACAGGAAGATAGGACATGCCATCCAAATTTGATTCGATTACCCTGGAAATTTTGTGGCGCCGGTTGATTTCCATCGTCGATGAAGCCGATGCTTCGGTCGCGCGAACTGCTTTTTCAAGTCTTTTGCGCGATGCCCACGATTATACCTGCATGTTTACCGACAGTCGTGGGCAGGAACTGGTTCAGGGAACCTTTTGCACACCGGGCCAGGCCGGAGCGATGGCGCTGGGGGTAAAAACAATCATTAAGTCGATCCCGCTGGAGCAATACAAACCGGGAGACGTCTTGATCGTCAACGATCCCTGGTTGCTGGCGGGCCATTTAAATGATGTTTGTGTGCTAAGCCCCATTTTCTATAAAGAACGCCCGGTGGCATTTACGGCCTGTGTTTTTCACCACTCGGACATCGGTGGCAGAGTGGCCTCCGATAACCGACAGGTTTTTGAAGAGGGATTGTTTATCCCTCCCATAAAGCTCTATGATGGCGGTGCCTTGAATGAACCGGTATTAAACATGATCCGCTGGAATGTGAGAACCCCCGAAGAAGTCAACGGGGATATCCGCTCCCAGGTTGCCGCCAACCATGTGTGCTCCCAGAAAATTATCGAAATGCTGGAAGATGAGGGCCTGGATACACTTGATGATCTGGCAGATGAAATCATCGATCGAACCGAAGCCAGTATGCGGGCCGCCATCAGCAAAATCCCTGACGGCGTTTATTCCTATGAAGGCGTTATTGAGGGCGCCGGGCAAAGAAAAGATATTGATATCAAACTCAAAGTCAAAGTAAAGGGCAGCGATATTCATGTCGATTTTGGGGGGACATCCCCACAGGTCGATTGGGGTGGCAATGTGGTTTATAATTTTACCTATGCATATGTTTTTATGGCCGTTAAAAGTGCCTTTGATCCGGATGTCCCGATTAATGAGGGTGCGACCCGCCCGGTCAAAATGACTGCGCCACAGGGCAGCGTGGTCAATTGCAATTTTCCGGCGGCGGTTGCTGCCCGTATGCAAATCGGACATTTTATGACCGAGATGGTGTTTAAGGCTCTGGCGCAAGCTACCCCGGACAATATTATTGCCGAAAGCGGCGGCACACCGGCTCAAACCAATATCTTTTACGGCAAGCGTTTTAACGGCAAGCCCTGGTTGACCATGATCATTCGCGGCGGCGGAATGGGCGCCAGCAGTAAAATGGACGGACATCATTGTGCCATCTTTCCGGCAAACGGTGCCAACACGCCCGTTGAAATTTTTGAAAGCGACACGCCTCTTATTGTGGCAGAGCGCAGTCTGATATGCGATTCGGGTGGACCCGGTAAGATGCGAGGCGGCCTGGGGAGAAAATTTGTGATCCGGGTTCCCGATGATGAATTTGCCCCTCAAGCGCCAACTTCGATTGCCATTCAGGCCGGCAGATACCGCTATCCGCCTGGCGGCCTGTTTCAAGGAGGCGCCGCCAACAAAGCGCAATTTTTGGTTAACGATCAGGCCGGTGACTCCAGTGGGTTAACCTTGTGTGAGTCAGGTGATGTCATCAAGTTTATCAGCGCCGGTGGCGGGGGTTATGGTGATTCACTGGAAAGAGATCCGCAGGCAGTTGAACAGGATGTTCACAACGAATATGTCAGTATAGAGCGGGCACAGGCAGATTGCGGCGTGGTCATTGATCCGAAAACGCTCAAGGTTGATTTAGAGAAAACGAAGAACTTGCGTGAGCAAAGAAAAAGGGAAAAATCAATATTAATGGAGTGATGGAGTAATGGAGCTATTTAGATTTTAGATTTTGGATTTTGGATTTAATGACCGACTACCAGTCTATGTATTAAATGCTGGTTTATTTAATCTACAATCTAAACTCCAAATTCCAAAATAAGGATGACTCTAATACTCCTGAAAATTATAGTGATTGTATCAACAAAATAGTTTGTAGCAAAACAGCCTGATAGAATTTTATGGAGATCAATAATCGTGAAAACCTTTATGCCGTCATTTAAAGATGTAGAAGCGCTCAAAAAACATCAGTTAGACGGCCTTCAGTGGACCGTTGCGCACGCTTACCGG
>CAJHYI010000287.1_pt1 | contig 9881 bp, 7 predicted proteins | sample 9198771 | NCBI WGS metagenome assembly CAJHYI01 (sample SAMEA7708367, study PRJEB35096) | sediment metagenome | biome: marine neritic benthic zone biome [ENVO:01000025]; feature: sediment [ENVO:00002007]; material: shallow marine sediment [ENVO:03000034] sea grass bed [ENVO_01000059] ...
CCCAGCGTTGAATCGATGCTAAACCTCGAAATGCTCTTCTCTCCTAAGAATACTGGCTTTTCTCAAATTTAATCGATCAATTTAGGTATAGATTAATATGGGGAATCCTCTCAAAATGCCTTTATCTCGCTCCCGACAGGATAAATATCGTTTTGTTGGGAGTTGACATATTTCGAGCTTCATAGGCGATTAAACGATTGGGACGAAAAGCTCCGTCACTAATAGGTGTTACTGACGCGGTTTCTCTACTTATGTGGCTTTTCGTTAATCTTCTCATTATGTCCTACTTTTTGTAGTTTTATTCTAAAAGTATGATTTCAAATAACCCTTTGACCATATGTCCATTTTTAGGAGGAATTTGCGATGAAATTTTACGCAAAAATTTTATTGGCTCAAAAAACTATATTAGCTCTTGGTTTGATTATACTTCTTGGCTTAATTGATGTACCTGCAATGGCATCGGACCGCTTTGTGAACAACGGCGATGGTACCGTTACCGATACAAAGACTGGCCTGATGTGGGCAGCAAAGGACAATGGGGGGCTCATAAACTGGACGGATGCCCGTTCTTATTGCCAAAGTTACAGTGGTGGCGGCCACAAAGACTGGCGCATGCCAACATTGGCAGAACTGACAAGTCTTTATGATCCTGAAATTAAGAACAAAGGTGGCTACCATATTCCTGAACTTATAGACATTACTGCTGAAAGTTGCTGGGCTTCAGATACTCGTGGCGAAACAGCTGCCCGCTTTAACTTTACTTATGGGCAAGAGTATTGGTTGCGCAAAACTCACTCAGGCGTCGGTAGAGTCTTACCGGTGCGGAGTGGCAATTAAACAAACCGATTCCTAAAATTTGGTGATATATCCAATTCTTCAGTTGCAGCCTTCGCTATTGGGGCTGTAACTGTTTTTTTGACACAGCACAATTGAATTGTGCCTTATAAAAATGTGCTATCTCCAACTAATCGCAGATGAACCCCAAAAGCAGATATCCATTTAATATCTGAAACATTGCGATATTTGGGTTTCTCTCAATATGTCAGTACGTGGCTGATATCAAAAACGTTAAAAATAAATTTGATGGTTTCTAGGAGACATTAAATATGGAATGTTTGATGGATCACATCGTGTTAAACATGGAAAATGAAGAAAAAATGATGGCATTTTATTCAGAGGTACTGCAGCTGCCCGCGGAACGCCTTCAGGAATACCACGCGGGAGAGGTACCGTTCCCGTCTGTGAGACTCAATTCGGATACGATTATCGACCTCTTTCCTAAAAAGATGTGGCAGAAAAGCGCTCAGGCTGAACAGGGACATGAAAATTTAAACCATTTCTGCATTTCCCTGAATAAGGGGGAATGGGAAAGCCTTATGGTTAGACTTGAGGCTAATAATATCGAAACAGAGGAAGGACCTGTTCAACGCTGGGGTGCGCACGGTACCGGGACGTCAATTTATTTTCGAGATCCGGAAAAAAACCTCATCGAGGCACGATATTATGAGGGCCACAATAGTACGGAGAAGTGTTTACTTGGGTCATAAGCAGCAAAAGCCGGATACTGTCAGTATGAATTTACGGCTGGAATTACTTCGTAAAATTCGGCGCTCGCCGCTCCAGAAATGCCGAGATTCCTTCTTTGGCTGCGTCCGTGCAGGCAATTTCACCAAAGCCCCTGTAACCGATCTCAAGGGCAGCATTGAAATTTTCGGCCGCTGCGCTTTCCCGGATCACTTTCATGGTTAACGCCACCGCTTCTTTGCTCAACGCCCGTTTACCCGCTTTAGGTTCAGCGGGGATATTCAAATCCGGAAGATCAACCCTGCCTTCCGGTACGCGGCTGATTTTACCCTGCAGATTGTTGACCGCTTCAACGGCTGCTGAGATCAATGACGGATAATCATCCACAATCCGGCTCACCATGCTGATTTCAGTAGCTTCGCGGGAATTGAGCGGACGCCCCAGGCAAATCATTTCATGAAACAACTGCGCCCCCCCGGGCCATTTGCGATAGGGCACAACACAGCCGCCGATACCCGGCAGGATACCCAGGGTGATCTCGGGGAACTGAAAGCTTGCATTTTTCGTCGCCACGATGTCGTGGCAGCGAATGGCCACCTCCAGACCGCCGCCCAGGGCAAAGCCGTTGACCGCAGCGACCACCGGTTTTTTCATTTGATCCATAAAGACCTGCACGTTGGCACAATCTCTGGCATATTGGGCCGAAGCGGCAGCATTGCCCAGCATTTCCGGAAATTTGCCGATGTCGGCACCGGCTGAAAAGGCGGCCGTTCCATAACCGGTGATAACGAAGCCTTTGACCGCGGGATCATTTTCGTATTCTTTTAGAACCGATAATATTTCATCGGTCAACTCAGCATTGAGGGCATTCATGGCCTGGGGGCGCCGGATGGTAATGACTTTGACCCCATTGACGTCATCCACCAGAATAAAGCGCTTAAAATCCTGATAAGCTGTATAGGTTTGCTGCGGCATTGGAAAACCCGGTCTCTCCGAGCGGAACTTATCCATGATTCGCTTGACTTCGGCTTCACCCAGATCCCGCATCAGATCCAACGGCCCCCGGCGGAACCCCAATGCTACCTGACAGCCAAAGTTCAAATCTTCCTTGGTTCCGATCCCACGGTCGATGATATCGAAAGATTGGGAAAAAAGGATGCCCAGCAGTCGATCACGGACCGTTAACTTCAACTCTTCGGGCACCTCCACCGGGCTGCCGGGGCGGTGGGTAAGCCAGCGGTCCACCGAAGCCAGTACAGACGCGGGTTGATAATGGGCGCCTTCTTCCATTTGCAGGCTGTTGGTTTCGATAATGATCGGATTGCCGTTGGCCAGGTTCAAGACAAAAAACGGCCCGGCAAATACGAACTCTTCAGCAACCTTATCAATCTGGCTGGCCGTTGCATAGTCCAACAGATAGGCAGACTCGTTGCACCAGTTGTCGAAGATGCGGTCCAGAACAAAACAGATGGCATTATCGGTGATAATGGGCACTTTACCGGTTTTGGCAAAAAACCAGAACAGGTAATCCAGCGTTTCCTGACTGCCTTTTTCCCAGGCGATGACTTCAACCGGAAGACTGCGCCAGGCCGGTGCAAAAAAGTGGGTGATCGACGTGCGTTCCGGCTTTTTCATATTTTGAAATATTCGGTCGGCCGGGATCGAAGACGTGTTGGAGGTGATAATGGTGTCTTCACTGACGATATTTTCAACAGTTTCAAATATTTTCTGTTTAAGTGGAATGGCTTCGGTAGCTGCTTCGATCACCAGCTGGCAATTTTTTATTTGCTGGTAATCAGTTGTGTAGACAATATTTTCGCGAACGGCGGCTGCGTGCTCGGGTTTCATCTTTTTTTTCTCGATGGCTTTTTCAGTATAGCCAACGATCCGTTGCTCGGCCTGTTTGAGGGGTTTTTCGATTACATCCACCAGATGCAGTTTGCTTTGCGGCAGCGCACTTTTAAGATAATAACCGATATCCGGGCCGATGGTTCCGGCACCGATCACGGCGATCTCAGTGGGCAGGGGGCTGGCGGGTTCAATCAGCAGGGGGTTCAATGTCGTGCGGTAGAGATTTTTTACTGCATCCATAATGGCCTTTCCTTTCTTTAAACTAATTTCTCCACTTTTAGAATGAATAATGACGCGGTGGCTTTTTGCATTCGGATAATTTGCTTGACACGTTTTTGTATACCGTATACAAAAGTGTGTCAAGCCAGTAAACGTGTCGTTTCCGAAAAGATAGCGGTTTCAATCACCACCTTGCCGTTTCGCGATTTATCCTGACAATAAGGTCACCGTTACCGATGGGCCCTGATATTCTGCAAGATTTTGCACGTCCATTTTTGCCATTTCAAAAATTTCCACTAAAAATGTCAGCAAAGAAAAAGATATTAAAAACCGGGAGGGACATATCATGAAGGTGCTGGTCAGCGACAATCTCGGAGAAGCGGGCATTAAATTGTTTGAAGCGGAGCCTGATTTTGAGGTGGATGTGAAGACCGGCCTCGAACCCGATGAGCTCAAAGGCATTATCGGTGGCTATGATGCGCTGGTGATCCGCAGTGCCACTAAGGTTACCGCTGATCTCCTTGAGGCGGCCGACAAACTCAAGGTTATCGGGCGGGCCGGGATTGGTCTGGATAACGTCGATATTCCGGCTGCAACCAAACAGGGCGCCCTGGTGATGAATACCCCGACCGGCAATGTGATAACCACCGCTGAGCACACGATTGCGATGATGATGGCTTTGACCCGCAATATTCCCTGGGGCACCTCGACGCTGAAGGACGGCAAATGGGAAAAAAAGAAGCTTCAGGGCCGCGAAATTTATAATAAGGTGCTCGGAGTCATCGGCTTTGGCAAAATCGGATCCATTGTCGCAGACAGGGCTCGCGGTTTAAAGATGCAGGTGATTGTTTATGATCCTTATATCCCGGCTGAGCTGATTGAAAAAGCCGGTTTTGAAGCCGTCTCCATTGAAGATTTATATGCGCGGTCGGATTATGTTACGGTGCATGTACCCAAGCTCAAGGACACCGCGGGCTTGCTTGATAAAAAAGCCTTTGATCAAATGAAAGACGGGGTCATGATCATCAACTGCGCCCGCGGCGGTATTGTCTCTGAACCTGATCTGAACGAAGCGCTCAAATCAGGCAAAGTTGCAGGAGCTGCCCTGGATGTGTTTGAGACCGAGCCCCCTGGAATTTGCCCGCTGTTTGAGATTGACCGGGTTATTTGTACACCGCACCTTGGTGCTTCGACTCTTGAAGCCCAGACCAATGTGGCGGTTATGGTTGCCGAGCAGATAATTGCCTATTTGAGAGACGGGACCATTATTAATGCCGTGAACGTACCGGCAGTCAGTGGTGATTTGCTTGAAAAACTGAATCCGTATTTAACCCTCGCGGATCGCATGGGTTGTTTACTGGCCCAGTTATCACAGGGCGCCATTAAAGAAGTGCTGATCGAATATGCAGGTGATTTTGATGAACTGGAGCTGTCGCCGGTCACCACTGCGGTTTTAAAAGGCCTGTTGACCCCGATGATCAAAGACGATGTGAATTTCGTCAATGCGCAAGTGCTAGCAAAGGAGCGCGGGATTAAGGTTACAGAATCCAAAATTGCCGAGTCCGAGGAATATATTAATTTGATTACGGTCAGGGCCATGTCCGATAAAGATGAGAATCTGGTAGGCGGAACGATATTCGGGCGCAAAAATCCACGCGTGGTCAACATCAACAATTTTCGGCTCGAATTGGAACCGGCCCACCGCTTTATCCTAATTCATAACCACGACAAACCCGGTGCCATTGGCAGCATCGGGACACTTCTGGGTGGCCACAGCATCAATATCAGCCGGATGCGGGTGGGCCAGGAAGAGGGTTCCGATAAGACCATGATTTTTTTGCGAACCGACACGCCGATTCCTGAAGAGGTCATCGCAAAAATGAGGGAATTGCCGCTGATGATCAGCGTGGCGTCTTTTGAGCTTTAGGGTGTTGCGGGTTGAGGATCAGGATGGTTTGACTTTTCGAGGACGAGCACGAGGACGACGACGAGGACGAAGATTCTGTTTGTCATATCGTCCTCGTTCTCGTCCTCGTAATCGGTTGTTTTCTGAAATCGAGCTAATCCGACATTAAAAATGATAAGGAATTGAACAGTGAGCAAAGGCAAAAGAAGATTATTACTGGGTAATGAAGCGATCGCGCGCGGTTTGATCGAAAGCGGATGTGCCATTGCAACATCTTACCCGGGCACTCCGGCCTCGGAGATTCTTGCGGCGGTGGCCCTTTTTCAAAACCAGGAGTCGCTTCCCATGCATACCCAATGGGCGGTCAACGAAAAAGTTGCCTTCGAGGTCGCATATGCCGGCTGCCAGACCGGTCTGCGTGTTGCGGTCAGCATGAAGCAGGTGGGCTTGAATGTGGCCTCTGACCCGCTCATGAGCGCGGCTTACCTGGGAGTTAAGGGGGGATTTGTTTTAATCAGCGCCGATGACCCCGGGCCCCATTCTTCACAGACCGAGCAGGACAGCCGGCTGATGGCCATGTTTGCCAAGATACCGGTGCTGGACCCGGATTCCCCCCGTCAGGCCAAAGAACTGATGGGGATTGCATATGACCTTTCTGAAGCTTATCAGATACCCGTGATGGTGCGTCCAACCACCCGGGTGTGTCATTCCCGGCAGGATATCTCGCTGGGTGCGATTTTGAAAAAAAAACGTGCAGTTAATTTTGAAAAAAATCCGGCGCGCTGGGCGGCCACACCCAAGTTTAGACTGCAGCTGCACGGAGAGCTGGAAGAAAAACTTACCGCCATTGCGAAATATCGGTCAACCGCTCCGAAAAAGCTCAATCGCACGGGCAGGGCTACGCGCGCTATTATCGCCTCGGGGGTAGCGGCCGCCCATACCAAAGACATTTTGAAGGAGTTGAAAATCTGGTCAAAGATTCCATTTTATCAGGTCATTCAGCCCTTTCCGCTGCACAGCAAATTTATCGATCAAATGATCGAGACCTACGAGGAGATTTTGGTCATCGAAGAGACCATGGGTGTCATCGAAATGCAACTGGCTGACCGCTATCGCGTCAAAGGCAAGATGTCCGCCACGGTGCCAAAGGTCGGCGAACTCAGTCCTGAGAAGATTCAGCAAATCGTCACTGACTTTGCCGGGCTCAAATCTGAGATTTTTTCAATTAAGTCACCTCCGGGCCGGCGGCCGACGCTGTGTCCGGGGTGCCCGCATCGCGCCAGTTTTTTTGCCATAAAAAAAGCAGTGCCCAGAGGGATCTACACCAGTGACATCGGGTGTTACACCCTGGGGCTTAATATGGGAGCAGTGGATACGGTCCTTTGCATGGGGGCTGCCATCAGTCAGGCCTCCGGATTTTATCATGCCTATAAAAATGAAAAAAAACGACCGGACATCGTGGCCACCATCGGTGATTCGACCTTTTTCCACGCAGGCGTTCCGGCTCTCATCGATGCGGTGGTCCAGAAAGTTGGTTTTGTGCTCGTCCTTTTAGACAATCGTACAACCGCCATGACCGGCAATCAGCCCACGCCGGCCACCGGACGGGGCGCCTGTGGCGAACCTACGGAGATCGTCGATATTCGTTCGCTGGTTGAAGGCTGCGGCGTAAAATTCATCCGCGAAGCAAATCCTTATGAGCTGAAAAATTTTATTCCTCTCCTTAAAGAAGCCGTAAGATACAGCCGGAAAAATGGCCCGGCTGTGATATTATCAAAATACCCGTGTGTCCTTCATCGGGCCAGGCAGGGTGGATCCGGCGAGTCCATCCCGGTGGAAGTCAGCGATGCCTGCGACGGTTGCGGATATTGCATCAAGCATTTTGAATGCCCGGCCTTGATTTATCACGACGATGAAGACAATAAGCACGTCAGCATTGATCCGATCCTGTGCACCGCATGCGGTGTTTGTCTGAATGTTTGCCCCAAAGGGGCGTTCGTGGAGAAGCAATAAATCTGGTGTGATCTTCGTGATCTTCGTGGTGAGATCACTATCGGACGTAAACGGCTGGAGCTTTCCAGATAACCACTAAAAATAATTTTGGCATGCCGCAATTATCGAGAAAAAAGTTTTTCCCAACGAATATAAATTTAAGGAGCAGTTATTCGTTATCCGTTATTTGTTATTTGAAGAACAAGGCTGAACTGTCAGAAATATCTGGTGATCAAATAAATAACCAGTAACCAAGGACCAATAACTATTAACTGCGAGTGAGGTAGCATGAGCAAAGCGGTTAAACAGCAGATCCTGATCAGCGGTGTCGGCGGCCAGGGGGTATTGTTCGTTACGAGCCTGCTGGCAGAAGCTGCCATCAATAAAGGATTAGCAGTTTTCACGTCGGAAACGCACGGCATGGCACAGCGCGGGGGAACGGTGGTCTCGCATTTTAAGGTCGGTGATTTTGCGAGCCCTTTGATTCGGCCTTTTCAGGCGGATGGATTGCTGGTTTTAAAGGACGAAAATATCGCCCAGCACGGCTCTTTTTTGAGACCCGGGGGTTGGGCGGTGGTGAACAGCAGCAATGACGTGAAAATCAATGAAAATTTAACTGCCAGCGCTGTCGACGCGGATAGACTGGCTCAGGAAATCGCGAATCCTAAATCGCTTAATCTAATTGTGCTGGGGTTGGCTCTGGCCAGGGCCGGTCGAAAAAGGCGGGACCGCATAAACCTCTTTTGCTCACTGGCGGACGTTAAAAAGGTTTTGCAAAAAAGATTCGCGGGCCGCAAAAAAATACTGGATGCCTCTATCAAGGCTCTGGAAGCGGGGTATAAGGAATTGCGAAAATAAAAAATGCCTAAATTGATCTAAAGTTGGAAGTGCCCAAAGTTATGGTGTCGCTCAGCTCTATCTTTTAGGAATCAGTTTTAGAACTTGCCTAATACTTCCCTTGAAATAATAATCTTCTCAATTTCCTTGGTCCCTTCATAAATTTCTAAAACCTTGGCGGCACGGTAAAAGCGTTCGATATCATAGTCGTTAAAATAGCCGTAACCGCCGTGCAACTGCAGGGATTCGTCGACGACTTCAACCGCAATACGGCAGGCGTACATCTTGGCAATGGCTGTCAGCTTTGTATCCGGCTTGCCCTGATCCAGCAACCATGCTGATTTGTAAACCATGTTGCGAGCCGTTTCGACCCTGGTTGCCATATCGGCAATTTTAAACTGGGTACTCTGAAAAGCACCCAGCGGCCGGCCGAACTGCTGCCGGCCTTTGACGTGTTTGACCGCCATGTCCAGCGCACCCTGAGCCAGGCCGACTCCGTGGGCGGCGACATAAGCCCGGGAATGATCGAAAAATTTCATTAGCTGGATAAAGCCGTTGCCTTCCACGCCGATCAAATTTTCGCGGGGGACCCGGCAGTTGCTAAAATAAACCGCGGCTGTGTCTGAAGCCCTGAGACCCATTTTACCATGCATGGGTTCGGCTTTATAGCCCGCACGATCGGTTTCCACCAGGATTATACTGTGCCGACCGGTTTTGGATTGAGCATCCGGGTCGGTGAGACAGTAAACCAGCATATGGGTTCCAACCGTCCCGTTGCCAATCATTACCTTGCTGCCGTTAATGACATAGTCATCGCCATCTTTAGCTGCCGCTGTGGTGGCAGCAGCGGTGTCGCTGCCGGCATCGGGTTCAGTGATGGCAAAGCCCAAAATACCGTCTGCGTTAAAAAGCAGGGGCAGGTATTTCTTTTTTTGCTCCTCGGTACCGAATAGAAGCAGCTCCTCGGCGCCGAACGACACCGAGCAGAGCTCCTGAGCGATACCCGGATCCACTTTCCAGAACTCTTCAAGCACCAGGGCCTGTTCGAAAAAGCCAAGACCGGGTCCGCCGTATTCCTCTGGAATGAAAAGCCCGATAAGATCCAATTCGCGCGCTTTTTTTAGAATCTCGGCCGGAAAGGTTTCGTTGATGTCATGCTCAAGGGCAACCGCCGGAAACTCGCCAACTGCAAATTCGCGGGCTGCTTTTTGAATATACTGTTGTTCTTTGGTTAGATCGAAATCCATGGGTCAGTCCTCTCTATAAATCTTGCTGAAATTTTAGCAAATATGGTTTTTAAGAAATTATGTCGAAGCCCTAAAGCGGAATGTTGCCATGCCGCTTATTCAGCTCGGGTCGTTGCTTGTGACGCAGCATTCTGAGCGCTTTGATCAACTGGGGCCGCGTTTCCTCGGGTTTGATCACACTGTCAACCAGCATGTTGGATGCGGCATGGTAGGGATTTGAATATTTATAATCATATGCTTCTATTTTTTGCTGTCGAAGCTCATCAGGATTTTCAGCTGCCTGGATCTCTTTGCGGAAAATCAAA
>CAJHYI010000402.1_pt1 | contig 9820 bp, 12 predicted proteins | sample 9198771 | NCBI WGS metagenome assembly CAJHYI01 (sample SAMEA7708367, study PRJEB35096) | sediment metagenome | biome: marine neritic benthic zone biome [ENVO:01000025]; feature: sediment [ENVO:00002007]; material: shallow marine sediment [ENVO:03000034] sea grass bed [ENVO_01000059] ...
CATCGGGTGAAAATTAATGAGAATGAATGATTCCCAGCCATTAAAATCGAGCGGTATATTGTTTTACTTCTTTAATTTATTTAACTCGCTATCATTAGATGGTATCTCAACTTCTCATTTATTTTCATGCAAAATTCAGGATTTACCTTGATTTTGCACGAGTCGGAGGCTTTCATCTGCAAGGCACTTAAGGACGAGGTGATAGTAAACTATACCTCGGCCTTAATAACACAGCAGATGGAAGTCTCCGGCTCGCCCATCGGGTGAAAATTAATGAGAATGAATGATTCCCAGCCATTAAAATCGAGCGGTATATTGTTTTACTTCTTTAATTTATTTAACTCGCTATCATTAGATGGTATCTCAACTTCTCATTTATTTTCATGCAAAATTCAGGAATCAGCTTTGGCCGGTTGAACAGCAGCCTGCTCCGGATGAGGTTTTTTGGGTCAAACGCTTGAGCTCCCTGTCATAAATGGTCACCTTTGACAAAACCCGGGCGTTGTTGAACCAGGCTTGATACAGATTTTGTTTATCATTATCACTGGCAGCATCAGCGAAGACTTTTTCATCCAGATAGCGCCTGAGAAGCACGCGGTTCTCAAAGCGCTTCATAAAGTAATCAAACGGATAGCCACTTTTTTCAAGAGAAGCTTTCAGGCCTTTTTGATCGATCTCCTTTTGCGTCATAAACTCCGCAAATGCCTGATCGACAATTTTAGCATCGACCCGATAGCCGGCACGTTGGACCTCCTGCATTTGAATGCCTTCATTGATCAAGCGCGAAACGACCTGGGCCTTTAAACTATCCAGCAGGGTTTTGCCCTGGTCAGTTGTAAAAACATTTTCACCGTAAGCCTCCTGATAGCGCTTTTGGGCAAAGGCCAGCTCGGTGTTGAAATCCGCGCGCGCGATGTCCCATCCGCTGACCGTGGCGACATAAAATTTGGCGCGTGAAGCCGCAAGGGATTCTTCTTTTTTGATCTGATCGGCGGTTAAAATCCGGTCGACCCGGGCCGGGTAACCACTGGCGGTGATCGACGATGCCAGCCGGTCGACGTCTTTGATCTTGTCGCTTTCGTAATAAACTTCGGCTACACCACCGGCAACATCAACGACGATATCCTGAATGCCGGCATAGCCCGCCAGGCTGCCTTTGATGGTGGAAATACACCCGGAACAGGACATGTTGTCGACCCGCAAAACGACTTTTGATGCTCCCGCGGGGATTTCGGCCGGTTTAACGGCCGGAGTTGCCGGTTCGGCAGCCGCCGACTGTTCAGCGCCTTTTATGATCGGCGCCGGATTGGGTACCGCTGCGGCCGGGTTTGTTTTTTTGGCCTGGACGCGATCATATGCGAAAACAAATATCCCCACCGAGAAAAGGGCCAGCAGGGGAAGCCCGATGACAATCTTATTGGAAGCAATCCATCTTGAGAGTTTCATATACATAAACCTCCACTTCATAAACTGATAATGCAGTTGTATTGTTTGAATTGGCCCTTGCGGGCAAATGCACGGGTTGTGTAACTACGGGAAAAATCGGTTGGATCAAATGATCAGGGAAAGATGCTCGATGTAGAGCGGGACCGGATTCGAGACCATCTCAAAAGAGAGAAGATACCATGGTTTGGATCCCGGTTCATGCTCGCAGCAGATATCACCAGGCTGCACATTGGCCGCATAAAATGTGTGCGAATACCCCATCTCCGGCGTGGGCTGAACCGTTTTTACATCCTGCAAGGGATCATTCAGCAAACCGCAGAACAAATCATTGCATTCGTCACAGCATTTTTGAATGGGATCCCCAAAATTGATCATGTCGCCGAGATGCATAGAGCCATTGCAACAGATTGACGGCGGGCAGGGCATAACAGCGATCGCAGCCCCCGCCGCAAAATTCATCCCCAGCAGGCATGCCGCAACAATAAGTGCTATTTTAGGTGCCAAACGATTCATGCGCAAAAATCCATAAAAATGTAAATAATTTATTATTTTATTATACCCGACCAAAACAGTCAAGTATACGTTCGAATGGAAAATCGGGAGCTTCCCCAACAAATTCCATCAGATGGGACTGTAATCAAACAGATGTCAAAATAGACGGATGCAAAAGACAGTGGAGGAACGGTATATGCGCTTGATAAAATTAAAAATCCTGACTGTTGAGAATCATAGATAGGCGCTTGCAAAAATCGGTTTAATCTTCAAGTGCCTTTTGAATTGCTTGATCAGACCGATTGGCGCCGTCACCATATGTTGGAACCGAATTTAGTTCCAGCCAGGGTATGGACACAAGCCCGAATAAGTTGGCAAAAAAGGCGGCCACCACTATTGCTGCCGCGAGAATAAGGATTTTCATGGCATTATACATCGTATGCACCTTTTAATCCGCCGGATGTCTGATTCGATTTGGCGGCTAAAACAGTTATCGGCATAAATATCCGGAAACTTTACCAAACCTAACCTGATAGCATAATTTTTCATACCTATCGGCAATTTTTTCAATATATTATTGAAATTACGTAAAAATATTGACAAGCCGATTATCAAGCCGTATACAAACAAAGTCCCATCAGACCCGAGTCAACTTTTGTGTTGCACCGCCAACCCGGTGATGGACCATTGCAGTTGATAAAGACCCAAATCAAGTGAGTAAAGACGCCTGAACCCATATGTATCAACAGCGCTCAAAAACAGTCACCCGCCTGCATCCAAACAAACCAATTTTCCGCAATCAGCAACAGCACCAACAGCCTCTTGCAGATCGCCGCTCCGGAGACGATCGACGCCAGTCATTTGATAACTCTTACTTTTTAAAGGGCGGGATTGAAAGAAGGAGTTGGCAAGAAAGAAGATTTTTGTGGTATATGACCGAGTAAACCAGATGCGCAAAAACCTGGGGTTTTTCTATAGATTGCTTGTCGACATTTCGGACAATGGCCATCAACTGCCGGGCTTTTTGAGCCTGCCGAATTTCAGTGGCTCCCGGGTTGCTTCACTGTCAATCACCAGGTGAGCATCTTCCGTGCGGATGCTGCGGGCTTTTTGGAGGGCATTGAAAAACCGTTCTTCTTGCTGCATTACCACCGGCGGACAAATACGCCGGGTTGATCCGATGGGGCCCACTTTGAAAAAGCTGCGCCCTGAACGAACGGTGGCGAAATAGCGATTACATCCGCCCCAGCCGACGATCCGATCATTTCCCTGAAACCGTATGGTCGATTGCACCCGGTCGACCACAGCACTTCCGTCAATTTCTTCCAGCACCCAATCGATGCTTTTAAAGCCTTCGACTCTCATTTGCAATCTCTCGGTTTGACTGCAGGCAACAATCAGCAACAAAACGAACATTACTTGCATTAAGTTGTGCTGCATCGACAGGGCCTTTCATTTTTACGATTCGGTTTCCGGTTAGAATATAGCAGTGAGCTTCGACCGGGTCAATTAAAAGCCTTATGGCAGAACCCTCAATTTTACTTGTAACAAGCCCATGGATTTGAGTATAGATGCATATTGATAATTTCTGAACTTCCTATTCCACCTGACTCGAAACGGTTCTCCATTTACAGGATCACATCCGATTATCTGCTTGATTTTCGCGCTTCTTCGAATATCGATATGCTGAGTTTCTCTGTTTCATATTTTAAAAACTGGTTGCCGTTAAAAATCGTCTTAAATAAAGGAGGTCATTATGTCAAAAAGAGTCACCGTAGGTGCGGTTTTTGTGTTTTTTGCCCTCTCTATGAACGTGGCTATGTCTGATATGGCATATCCCCCAGATTTAATGGATGTCTCTGCTCCTTATCCCGGCGCCACAATCGCCCAGACCACGAACGCTTCTGGAACAGTAATGGTGGGGATGGAATCTAACGACAATCTGGATTCGATATCCGAGTTTTATAAAACAGAATTAGCGGCCAACGGCTGGACAATCACAGCCGAAACCCAGTCACAGGGGCATTCAGGTCTTATGGGTGAAAAAGGATCGAACAATGTGGTTGTTAACATCGCTACGGGTCAGTCCGGCAAATCAATAATTTTGCTAATGCTGTCCCCGAAGCAATAACCTCATTTTTTTTGATAGGTGCGGTACCGATCCTAATCTTCGATTGATTTACTGAAGATGGATTAATGCATGTTTTGCAATCGATCGTTCGAATCAGATCCGTCAGTCAGGTGGGTAAGTCTTTCGAGTTCTTCATCATAGCGGCCGATCAGATTCTGCCAGGCAAATTTCCCCATATGGGCTGAAAGCTGGCCGCGAAGCTTCTGATACCCGGCATGATGGATAATCAGCCGGGTGAGCATTTGCACCAGTTCGTCGGTGTTCCTATACAGAACCGCGGAGTGGAATTGCTGCGGAATGATCTCCGGGTAGGCCAGCCTCGCCGGCAGGAGGGGAACACAGCCAAAGCGGATCGCCTCGACCACCGCTATCCCGAAGTTTTCCTGACGAGCGGTGCTGATGACGATGGACCCCCGCTGCAGCCATCGGATGTATTCTTCTCGCGATTGAACATACCCGTATTGCACGATCCGCTTTCCGTAGCGCTCACGGGCGCTCTCAAATGCTTTGGGAACTGCCTGAAAGTTTTCTCCGAGAAGCGCCAGGCGAAACTCCGCCCCGTTTGCCAGGGCCGCATCCAGGGCATGAAAAAATTGATCCGGATTTTTGTCAAACTCCCAGCGATGGTTCCAGACGATCAGGGGTGGAAACTCGCGTGATGAGTCAACACCAAGAATTTCATCCGCCGGAAAACGGCAACCGGGATATAGAATATCCGCTTTGGCACGGATTTTATCTAACACCCAGAGGGGCCGGTACTCGGGCATCATTTTTAAAAAAACTGGAAGAAGCGCAAAAAAAGCGTCGCTGTGGGTCTTTGAATTAAACAGAATCCGATCCGCCGCAAGGGCCGTGGTCATATCGGTAAAGCCAAATTGATAGTCCATCTGCTCGCCGGGCGCCAGCGGATAGGTGAGCTGGGTTTCGTGAAAATACGTCAGAATCGGAGGACAGGAGTCTTTTAAAAGCGCCTTGAAATCGGACAGGCTCATCAAGCCGGTGGTCAGCAGGCCGTCATAGCTTTTGAGGGAAGGAATTTTTTTGATATAATAAAGTGCCGCGCCCCGCATGCGCCACTTCCAGAAACGGGCCGGCAGGGTCAACAGGTCAATCTGGTGCCGCGAATGGGAGACCAGTCCCCTGGCAAACTCGCGATGGGATCCGCCAAAAAAAGGTTCCAGGAACAAAAATTTTAATCGCGTCTTCACAATCAAATAACAATCGGTTGGGTTTACCATTCACTGGTCAGCCGCCTTTTAACATCGTCCCATTTGGCTTCCATTTTTTTTATGGCATCAAGGGCAAGATCCAGGTGCGTTGCTGTGTATTTTGAAAAAACCCGGTCCTGTTTTATCTTATCTTTTATCCCTCTCATTTTAAGCGGCATATCCGATACCAGCATAATGGATCCGATCGGAACCTCATAACGGTAGGCCACTGAATACAGCGTCGCCAATTCCATGTCGATGGCCAGAATCCGCTGATGGCGCAAATAATCGACAAATTTCTCGTCAAACTCCCACAAACGACGATCGGTGGTATAGATAATGCCGCAGCGGGGAAGCCGTCCGCTATGCCGAACCGCGCCGATGCAGTATAAATTGACAGAAGAGGCCGGGATGGCCGGAAACTCCCGCGGCAGATAAGAATTACTGGTGCCGTCACCCCGAATGGCCGCTGAAGGGACAATAAAATCGCCCTCTTTTAGCACTTTGTCAATTCCACCACACATACCCAACATGATAACGGTTTTGAGATTCCGCAGGTAGGCCAGACAGTTGATCACCAGAGCAGCCTGCGGCGAACCGATGCCAAAATCAATCATCGTGCAGTTTATATCTTTGGCGTTGACAATCCGAAAATTTCCCTCGGCATAGGTGCCGTTTGTCTTTTTTTTAAAGTGCACGATATATTTTTTAAAATTCGTAATCAGGATATGATCACACATTTCCTCCATTCGACAATTTGTGTATCTTTCCAGTGTCTGCTTGATGTACTCATGTTCTTTGATCGACATGATCGGCTCCTTGCAGTCCCACCAAATAAGCGATTCGGCGAGGCCGTCTTTAAGCTCACAGCGCTTACCCCGAGGCATCAAATCCGAGCGAGTGGCAAAATTTGAATCGGTTCAATTAATCCTATCATGCTGCCATTGTCAATCCTAAACAAAAACAGGCGAAGCCCTGTGCATCGATCAGATCAGCACTGATTAAAAAACTCCAAACAAAAAAAAGTTAAACCCGTTTGTCCGTATCTGACATAGCCACGTGCTATCATCAGAGCAGTTTGAAAATTACAACAGTCACCCTGCAACCACGAAAGGAAAAAAATGGATCATCTAAAATTAGGGCCGGAGGAAGCCGCAACAATCCTGGCAAGGGCCTGGAACAACCTGGATGCATCCTTGCTCGAGCCTTACATTGCGCAAGATATCATTTTCTGGTCCCAACAGGCGCTAACCGACATGACCGGCAAAAATGCGGTGATGGCACATTTAAACACGGAAATGGAAAAGTCCCGCCAATCGCCTGAAGAGCGGATATTTGCCGAATTAGGGGAAACCAAACCGTACCCGCTGGCACCCGACACCCCCGAACCCTGTGTGGTCTTGTCCCATGGTGATAAAAACAATGTCAGGGCGCTGGCATTGCTTAAACTGGAATGCGGCAAGATCAACAGCATCGGCATTTGTTCCGATGCGCCGCACCCTTCGACTGCCAGACGCACAGGTGTGTACCCGTTATAAGGAATGTGTTCAGTTGGTGGAATTCAGAAATTCAATAATTTGAGAGCCGATATGAGATGGGCATTGTTAGGTTGCGCAGAAAGCGAGCAGCTTGCGAAAGCTGTAAATTAACGACACAAAAATATGCTTCTAATGAATGGCTGATACCTGATTTATGTTCGCGTCAAAGGCTTTTATTTTCATGCAAAATTCAGTTTATTCGTCATCCGGACAGACACTGGACCAAAGACTCACCCTCAGACAGGCATCACGACGTTCATCTTGCCGCCGTCGATCATCGGCGGACCTTCGTTCCTGGCCGCCGTTGGCAAAATAGTCTGAATCATAAACAGCCCGTCTGTCGTCTCCGCATCGGCGATCGACATAAGGATCGGCTATTCTTTGATCGGGTGGTTGCATAATATCTCCTTCGTTCTGTGATGTTACAAAATAATCACAATAGCCGAAAAATCAATGGATCGCATAAACAGGTAATACGCAAGCATGCAGTTTTGTGGCTTCATCGGACTTTGTTTGTAATTTGATTAAATTTGCGATACGGGTGAAATTAAAGGTTTCAGGTTTCCGTGTTCAGGTTTCAGCCATGCAAGATCTGACACCTGACATTCGAAACCGGATAGCTATTACCTGAGCCAAATGCACAATCTACAGAAGGAGGGATTGATAATGTCTGAACATACAAAAATCGTTGACGGTTTTCGTTTCATGCCCCCATCTCTGAGTGCCTGGATCAGCAAGGACATTCCAGATCACCCGTATAGCGGCAAGGTTCCCTGGACACCGCTTGACAAGCCGATCAAAGAAACCACTTTCACGCTCATCACAACCGCCGGCATCAGCATGAAATCCGATCCGCCGTTTGATCTGGAGCGCGAAAAAAAAGAGCCCGCCTGGGGAGATCCGAGCTATCGGAAGATTCCACGGACAGCAACTGGAAGCGATATCGATGTCAGCCACCTGCATATCAATACCGGATATATCAAACAGGATATCAATGTGATGCTTCCACTGGCACGATTTGCGGAGTTTGAAAAAGAAGGTGTTATCGGTCAACTGGCGCCCACGTGCTATTCATATTACGGTTTTCAAATGGATGCCTCGGCATTACTGGCTGAAAGCATGCCCCAAGTGGCTGATCAAATGCGGCAGGAAAATGTAGAGGCCGTATTGCTCACACCGGCCTGACCGTATTGCTGCCGGTCCGTGGGACAGGTCGCACATTATTTGGAAGCACAGGGATTTGCAACCGTAACGTTGACGATGACGCCTGAATTTCACAGAGAAGTGGGTATTCCGCGCGTGGCGGCAATTGAATATCCCTATGGCCGCCCGGTGGGACAGGTTCACGATCAAAAAGGTCAAAGGGAAGTGCTTTTGGCAGCCCTGTCTGTTTTCGAAAAAGCAAAAGCGCCCGGGCAGACGTTTAATCTGCCGTTCACCTGGCCCGAGGAGCCCAAACATACCGACTGGCAACCACCGGAAATATCACCCATTATAAAATTGCATCTGGAGGAGATTAAGAAATTGGGGGCTCAGGCCCGCAAAAAATAGACCCTGGCTGACATCTGTCTTTTGTTTTCTGTCATCTGTTGACTGAAACCTGACGCCCAATAAAACCTTGAAAGTCGTATGATGGATCAATCAGTGAGCAACCATTTATAGGCTCTGCTAAAACCCCGTAATGAAAATGTGGGCTTTTGGGTGATATCCGGAACAGAATCGTATTCAAATTTGATAAGCAGCCCGCGCCGCATGGTTCGGATGAGCTCGCTGTTTTTGGGCACCTCATCGGTCAGACAATTGGCGTTGCAGCCCTTAATAGCCGAGCGAATCGTCAGGTTGTCGACCCTGTCAATCCGGTATGAAAAATAATTAGAGACAATCATCTTTTCAGATTTTAAGGTCAATTGAATTTGGTCTGGGCCGGAATCGGACGCTGCCAGCCATATTGAACTGATACGATCTCCGGCTACGGTGCCTATCTGTTTAGTTTTCAGGTTTGTTGCCGGATCCGTTTCTTCGATTCCTACCCAATCAGCGAACTTAATCTGCCCGGCCAAGCCAGTGGTCGCAAAAACCAATAGTGATGGGATTATGACCAACCATGTGTGAAGCGGGGTTTTCATCAAGCCATCCTTTCATCTATGCGATCATATTAGTTTAATTTTAAATTGGCCGGGCGCGTTTTGCAAGCAGGAAAATGCCTTTTCACGGATCGATGCTGCTCAAGAATAAATAAATCAGGCCGGATCGAATCATGGAATTTGGGTCTTTTGCCACCTAACAAATCCAGTTAAAGCAGGCGCTGATCGGACACAAATATCTTGACATTTATTTGAATTTAAAGGTATTTGAAGGCTGCGAGATGCTCCCTTGAAGCGCTTCCACACGCCTGAAGCTCATTTTCATTACCGGTTCTGTCCATTTTGATTCTACCCGGTTCTCCTGCTGATCGTACTCTAATTTTCTTCTGCCTTTTTCTCTCGGAAATAGCCATTGATTTCAGTTCAATCTTTAACCGAACCATCAGGAAAAATGGATAACCCCCTCAAATTGTGCGTACCTGGCTCCCGCAAGATGCAGTCAATTCAAGCGGGAGCGTGAAGTTCGCCGGGCCACATACTTGCCCGGGCAAATCCGTAAAGGGAGGTAACCCAATGGCCAAATATATTTCTTTGATCAAATATACGACAAAAGGCATCGAAAACATCAAGGAAAGCCCAAAACGCCTGGATGCGTTCAAACAGCTCTGTGAATCAATGGGTGCGGCAGTTGACGGTTTTTACCTGACGATGGGGCGCTATGACATTGTGGTGATTGTAGATGCGCCCAACCCTGAAACCATTGCGAAACTCCTTCTGACCACAACATCGGGAGGTGCTGTCAGCACCGAAACGCTTCCGGCTTTCACGGAGCAAGAATATCGGGAAGTGATATCTGAACTGCCATAGGGCGTATCATGCCTATGTTTAGATGGCAGCACACAGGAGAGAAGAAACTTTATA
>CAJHYI010000296.1_pt1 | contig 9794 bp, 9 predicted proteins | sample 9198771 | NCBI WGS metagenome assembly CAJHYI01 (sample SAMEA7708367, study PRJEB35096) | sediment metagenome | biome: marine neritic benthic zone biome [ENVO:01000025]; feature: sediment [ENVO:00002007]; material: shallow marine sediment [ENVO:03000034] sea grass bed [ENVO_01000059] ...
TGCGATTGCCCAGGGACCGGTCAGCACGGGCGGGTTTGCGGTCAGCGGAAACTCCGGTGATCAGGTCCAAAAGAATTTTCCCACTGTGGGGCGTGTTGTCGGTGGTGCGCTGGTGGAAAAAGAACTGCATTCTGATTTTAATGAAAAAAATGCGCTAACCCTGGCGTTGAAAACGCCGGACTTTACTACTGCCAGCCGGGTTGCCCAGGCCATCAATCGCGCTTTCTATAATCAGCTGGCACGAACTGAGAATGCCGGCTCGATTCGGGTAACAGTGCCGGAAAACTACCGGGGCAATACGGTCCAATTTGTGACCATGATTGAGAGACTGGGTGTCACACCGGATATGGTATCCAAAGTGGTCGTCAACGAGCGTACCGGCACGGTCATCATGGGAGAAAATGTGCGCATTGCAACCATCGCCATTGCCCATGGCAATTTAAGCATCCAGATAAATGAATCCCAGGATGTCTCACAACCGCTGCCGTTTTCACCTGGCGGGCAGACCGTCGTCACGCCGGAATCGGAGATCGTGGTTCAAGAAGGCAAAAACCCCATCTTCCTGGTGGAATCGGGCGTCAGTATCGGAGAGGTTGTCAAGGCATTGAACGCGCTCGGCGTTTCTCCCAGGGACTTGATTGCGATCTTTCAGGCGCTCAGAGCCGCAGGCGCACTGCAAGCTGAATTGGAGATTATATAATGACCGATCCCATATCTACACCGAAACTGGCTGTTAACCTGTCGGACACTGTTGTCGATGCCCCGGCGCGGCTGCAGCGTACGCTGAATGCCAGAAAAGGCACGTCTAACGGTTCCGCAAGCGATCCGGAGCTGGTTGATGCCTGCCGCCAAATGGAGTCGCTGTTCGTGTACCATTTATTCAAAGAAATGCGTGCCACAATTCACCAGGCGGGGTTTATCGGTGGTGGACGGGCTGAAGAAATATATACCTCAATGATGGATGCGGAATTGGCCGCCAAGCTATCCAAAAGAGGTGGGATCGGATTAGCAAAAATGCTTCTACACCAGCTGGGCAAGCCGGTTTTGGACGCTAAAACCAAAGCATCCGGTGAAGCTGAATAATACTATTTCTAAAGTTATTGGTTATTTAGCCGATAAATCGAACTAGAAAACGATCTGTTGGCGTTCAATCAAAACAATTGATCGCTACAGTATAAGCGGCAGGAAAATTGTCAAATGGAACACCTTTTGAGTAAACTTATTGGATTATTAACGCATGCGACGGAAATCTATCAATCGCTGTTACAGGTCGTGCAAAATGAAAAAGATGCGGTTGTGGGTTTGAATTTAAAGCAGCTGAATGAGGCCTGTAAAACCAAAGATAATCTGCTGTTAAAGCTGCGCATCCTGGAAGAACAGCGTCAGCAAGTGATGGACCGGGTGGCAGACGAACTGGGATGCTCATCCCGGGGGCTGACCTTAACCCAACTGGCACAACAGGTTGATGAATCATGGGCCCGGCGGCTGCTGGATCGCTGTACTGATTTGATAGCGTTGATTCAAACCCTGCAGGACGTCACGCAACAAAATAGAACCCTGATGTCGCATTCGATGCAGCTGATCCAGGGCTCGTGTAATTTACTAAATAACTTAATGGCGGCGAATCCGGTATATTACCGCAGCGGCAATGTGGACAGCGGCGATCAAACCGGCAGAATATTGAGCGGTGACATCTAGGTAATGAAACGGGTCGTACCCATAGGCGATATGAAAATCGCGCAAAATCCGGACCTGCTGGTTACCGATGCCTTGGGAAGTTGCCTGTGTTTGACGGTCTATGATCCGGTTTCCGGTGTCGGCGGTCTACTGCGTGCCATGTTGCCCTTATCTAAAATAAATGAAAAAAAGGCCGACATGAATCCGTTTATGTTTGTCGATACCGGAATTCCAGCCCTGTTTGAGCAGCTGGTTGCTCAAGAAAATGTGGCACCCAAGGACAATTGGATGGTTAAAGTGGCCGGTTGCGGCAATCCCATGGGCGCCAAAGAGGTATTTAAGATTGGTAATCGAAATTATCGGATACTCCGTGAAAAGCTTGCAAGTGAAAGAATTCGCTTGAGGGCCGAAGATATCGGCGGCACGGCCAGTCGCACGGTTTGTCTAGATCTTGCCAGCGGGCAGACGATCGTTCGCAGCAACGGAGCAGAGAGGGTCTTATGAGTGACACAAAAATAGACGAAATTTTGGCCAGGGTACGATCATTTCCAACTATGCCTGGAGCGGGCGCCAAAATGCTTTTACTGCTCAAAGAGCCCGACACAGCTGTTGCTGAAATAGAGGAAATTTTGCGGTACGACCCGGGGCTGACCGCCAACGTTCTTAAATTGGCAAATTCAGCTTATTTCGGCATTCCGTCGAGAATCGGCTCCCTGAAACAGGCGGTCATTCTGCTGGGTCTGAAAAATCTCACCCAGCTTGTGGTCGCATCCTGTGTGAGTGCCATCATGGACAAATCGGTCCCCGGCTACGAACTGTCACCCGGAGATTTATGGCGGCATTCGGTTGCCGTATCTATTGCCGCTGAGGCGCTGGTAAAAGATCATAAAAGGGTCAACGTCGAAGATGTGTTTACCGCTGGCCTGCTGCACGATGTCGGCAAGCTGGTTTTAGGGTATTTTGTAAATGAAGAACTTGAGGCCATTCGGAGTATTGCTGCAAAGGGCGTTCCTTTTGTGGTGGCTGAAAATATGATTCTGGGTACCGATCATGCTGAAATCGGGGCACACATACTCGCGCATTGGAATTTGCCCGCTGACATCATCAATGCTGTGCGGTGGCACCATGATCCCGATTCTCCAGATGCCTGCACCACTCAGATGGATGTGGTCTATCTGGCCAATGTGTTATGCCAGGCATCGGATACTGGCGGGCAAACTGCAGGACATGCGGTTGAATTATCGCCATCCGTTATTGCGCGTCTGGGAATTCGACTCGATCAATTTGAGAATATTTCAGAAAAAGTTGCTTTCTGGGTGGATGAAATATCGAATGTCCTGGCTTTTAATTGAGCAAATATTCGCTTGAGATTCAAATCGTTCACCATCGCAAATACATTTTCAGGCTAGAATATGGCAAAGATGGACGCGTCAGTACTGAATAGATATTAATAAGGATATAATCAATGGTGTCCCAAAAAATCGCAGCGGCCGTTCAGTCGTTTCCTGGCATGCCGGGTACAGCTGTCAACTTGTTGGGGTTGCTTGATAATCCTGCCATGCGCGTATCTCAGATAGAAGAAATTTTAAACCATGATCCCGGTCTGACCGCCAATGTACTCAGACTCGCCAATTCGGCTTATTTTGGAATTCCGTCTAGAATCGGTTCGATCAGACAGGCTGTGATATTGCTGGGGCTTAAACGCTTGATTCAAATGGTCATCGCCACCTGCGTCAGCGCCATCATGGACAAACCGGTTCAGGGCTATGATCTGCCGCCGGGTGAACTGTGGCGCCATTCGATCGCCGTTTCGGTCGCGGCAGAGGGTCTGGTTAAAGAGTTAAAAGTTCAAGCCGCCGAGGAAATATTTACCGCAGCCCTTTTGCATGATGTCGGTAAACTGGTCATGGGAGAGTTTGTCAAAGATGACTTTAAACAAATTGAAACCGCTGTATCCAAAGGCATGAGCTTTGAGATGGCGGAAACAATGGCGCTGGGTACCAACCATGCCGATGTCGGCGCCCAAATATTATCGCGCTGGATATTGCCCCCGGAAATTATCAGCGCAGTCCAATGGCACCACGAACCCGAGGCGGCCGAACAAGCCAACACCATGTTAGATATCGTGCATGTGGCCAATTTTATCAGTATCATGATCGGCATCGGCATTGGCCGGGATGGCCTGCAACACGAACCGAGTGTTGAGGTAAGCGAGCGTCTCAAACTCAAATCCTGTCATTTGGAGAAGGTGGCCAGCCAGACCATGCTATGGGTCACAGAGTTATCCGAGCGTATGGATCCCAATTAGAAGCGATTTTATAGGGGTTGTCAAAAAAACGTTGCGGTATTCAAATGTTTTTTTCTACAACCCCTTATGCCGCACTTCCGTATTCCGGAAGATTATTATGGAAAACGGTATAACAGCCGCTATTTAGAAACCAGAAATAAAAGGAAAAAAGGAAAACACAATGTCAGATATTAATGGGATTTTAAGTCTAGCAGGTCAGGCCCTCATGACCCAGCAGAAGGCCATTAATGTCACCAGTCACAATATCGCCAATGTGAATACCCCGGGATATTCCCGCCAGCGCCTGCAGTTGTCGACCAATACACCGGTGAATACGTCAATGGGTCTGATGGGCAATGGGGTCAGCGCCGACAGCATCGAACGATTATACGATCGGTTTTTAGGTGCTCAGATTAACAATGAAAATCAGAGCCTGGGCCGCTGGGATGCGCAGCGAGGTGCGGTTGAAATGGTCGAGACGATTTTCAACGAGAGCGACGGGTACGGGCTGAGTACGGCAATGAGCAAATTCTGGGATGCCTGGCAGTCGCTGACGAACAATCCCTCTGGCCTTACTGAACGACAACTCCTGATCACTGCCAGTCAGGTTTTAGCCAACACCTTTAACCAACTGGACTCGGATCTAATGCAATCTCAGCAAGATTTGGACATTGCCGTCCAGGGAACGGTGGCAGAGATCAACCGCTTAGCTGAACAGCTGGTTGATCTGAACCAGAAAATCATTTCTGCTGAATCCGGCGCCTTAACCGCGAATGACTATAACGATCAACGCGAGCAGGTGCTCAAACAGCTTTCAGAATTGATTAATGTCAATACCTTTGAAGACGCAAACGGAGCAACTCATGTGCTGCTGGCCAATGGCCGGCCGCTGGTGGGTGCCGGTCGGTCCTGGCAGCTGTCCACCCAGATCAATCCATCCGGACTGCAAGATGTCGTCTGGGTCGATGAAAGCGGCACCACAACCGATATTAGCGCTGATATTAGCGGTGGTAAACTCAAAGGCTATTTAGAGGTTCGCGATGTGATCATTACCGATGGCATGAATCGTCTGGATGCCCTGGCCCAGGCTTTGATCGCAGATGTCAATACGCTGCATCAAAGCGGTTTTGCCCTGGACGGATCAGCCGGTGAAATATTTTTTAATGGCAGTAGCGCGGGCAATATTGAATTAAACACCAATATTGCCGGCAACCCGGATTTGATTGCTGCGGCAGCCGGGGCACTGACGGTTCCCGGTGACAATCGCCAGGCAATTGAAATCGCCAATTTACAATACCAGCTGAACATGAGCGGCAATACGGCCACCTACAATGATTATTACAGCGCGCTGATCAGAGATACCGGCAATGAGGTCCTAAAATCCGACGCCTATTATCATCATCAAGCGGATATGATGACACAGCTGGAAAATCGTCGGGAATCAATTTCCGGGGTTTCACTGGATGAGGAGATGATCAACTTAATCAAATTTCAAAATGCTTATACGGCCGCTGCCAAAATGATCAGTGCGGCCGATGAAATGATGCAAACAATATTACAAATGGTATAAGCAGCGGCGGCTTGAAGGGGTAGAGGGGCCATCGGTCCGGATATCCATTAGGGCATCCTGCTGCAACAGACGCGCTTAATCCCAAAAGGAGGGGATGATCATGCGAGTAACCCATAATACCATGACCGAGTCGCTGGTGCGTTATCTGACTGCGCAGAATGAAGCACTCTACGATCGACAAGCCATCATCGCATCTCAAAAGCGAATCAATAAAGCATCTGATGATCCCATTGGTATGGGCAAGGTGCTGGATTATCGGCAAACCCTGGCTTCGATTGATCAGTATCAGGCCAATATCCAGAGCGGAATGACACGCCTGGATGTTACCGAAACCCATTTAGCACTGGTTGATGATTTATTGCAGGTTGTGCGATCAATTGGTCAAACGGAGGCCGATTCATCAAGCCAGAGCCGTCAATTGGCGGCTGAAGAAGTCAAAATGCTCTATGATCAGATTTTAGATTTGGCGAATTCAAAATTAAATAATAATTATATTTTTTCCGGGTATCAGACCAAAACGGCACCTTTCTCCCGTGATGACACACTTGCAACAACATTTGACCGGTACACGGTATCTTATAATGGCGATGCCGGAGATGTGCAATTCATTGTTGCGAATAACACCGAAGTTACGATCGATGCCGACGGCCGGCCTGTGTTTCACAATGCCGCCGCCGGTGGTGTGAACATTTTCGATACCATCAGAGATTTAATCGTCGGTTTGGAAAATGATGATACGGACGCAATTTCCGCTCAGAGTGGCTTGATTGACCAAGCCCGAACCCAGATTAACAATATTCGTGCGGCCAATCCGACGATTTATTATCAGTTAGAGGTTACCGAAAAACATTGGCAGAATTACACGCCCAAAATACAGGATTTGTTGGCCAAGGAAGAAGATGCCGATATCACCAAGGCAGTTGTGGAGCTCCAAAGCATAGAGCTGGCCTATCAAACCACTCTGGCCACCACAGCCCGAATCCTTCAACCGGGACTCATTCAATTTCTCAAATAAATTATGAAAAAAGCATTCATCACATTTAGTTGTTTCGTTTTACTCTTTTTTATTTACACCCAGTCGATCAGCGGTTTGAATAGTGATAATATCGTGCGCTTAAAAAAAGCCGGTGTCAGTGACCCCACCATTCAGCTGATGATCAGGGAAAAAGTTGTTGAAACCGCAGCTTTTAGTGTCCAGGAAATTATTGACATGAAAAAGGCGGGTCTCAGCGAAAAAACCATCCAGATGGTCCTTCAGGAAGGTTCTTTTCTCAAAGACACAGCCCCTATTATTTACGGAAAAGATGTTCGATCGATTGAGTTTACCACTGCTGATGACATCATCGCGCTCAAAAATGCCGGCGTCAGCAATGAGGTCATTCAAGCAATCATCACCGTTGTTGGTGAAAGCTCGGGTACCGATCGACGGGACGCTTACAGACTGCTTGAAGATATGGAAATTCGAGTCGATTTGCGGGGCGGGGATTGAGGGTGCCCGTTGCATGTCACAAATGTCTTTTCTACTACGTCACCTGGAATCCGAGTTTACCGCACGGCTGCCGGGGGATGGGGTTTAAAAGCCGGCACTATCCGATCAATGCAGTGCGCCAGGTTATGAACGGTAAAGATTGTCAGCTATTTAGCGCTAAGAAAAAAAAGAAGGATCGCTCGATCAAGAAAATCCGACGTTAGCGTTAAGTCCTGGCCGCTCCTTCAGGTCCGTATTCCCAAATCAACCCAATCAGGATTCTTGGCCAACCTTTTCTATGGTAGTAGCGCGTGCGCGCAAATGAGCCCGTAAGTCATTGGTGACCAGATCGGCTGCCTGTTTCAGCAATGATGGGAAAATTTGCGGATACCCACTCGATCGTAATTGGGTTTGAATTTGTTCGCGGTAATGTCTTTTGCCTTCTTCAACAGTGGCCCGCAGCATATGATAGAGATCCATCGGTGCGATATCTTTGGGCAGGGAAAATTGGCCGACAATGGTGGTAGCCTGGCGGGCGATGTGCTGCAAATAGTTATCGTTATTTAAGGGCACGACGGTATCGCGGCGATCATGAAATCGCACAGCATCGCAAATTTCCTGGGGCACATTAAAACGCTGTAACACAATGGCGCCGATTTCGGCGTGGCTCATTCCCAGGATCATTTTCTCAGCTTCACAGGACGGCAGGTCCTGTGATTTTTTTAAGGCCACAATTTGCTCATGTTCGGCTTTAAAATAGACTGCAATGACGAGTTTACCGATATTTTGAAGCGTTGCCACCGTAAAGAGATCATCTAACTGATTGAAATTTAAAATTTCACCCAGCACTTTAGCAACCGCTGCACAGACCTGGGCCTGTTTGAGGAATTTATCAAAATTAAATTGTTTGAGACGCCGGGTAAAATGATCCATTAATATGGACGTGACCAAAATATCTTTCATTTTACCGTAACCGAGCAGCTGGACTGCATAGTTAATCGATCGGACCTCCCGACCGCCATAATAGGCTGAGTTCGCTATATTTAAAAATCGTGCCGCCAGGCTCGGCGATATTTTTTCAACGATCTGATCAAAATTGCTGGCCGGATTGTTGAGCAGGGTGATAATGTCGACCACCTCCGTGTCGACCAGTGGTAGTTTTTTGATTTTGGTTTCGATTCTTTCGATTGTTTCCTCAGTTGTCATTCAATATCCTCTCATCGCAGAGTTGCCTGGGGCGGCGGTGTTGATAGAGCGACAAGTTATTTGAGCACCACCGTCAGAAGCCGTGTTGTAAACCACAACGCTTCATAACCGCTAAAGAGCTGTTTAATATCATTAAACACAACAGCAATAGGCATGCCAAATACTGTGATTACGGCTGCTGTTGACTGCTGCGTCCGTGTAAATCCGTAAAACCGGTCTATATCACTGTTTAACCCGCTATATTTAGCCCGACATATGCGAAACCTATTGATACACTTATAATTCCTGACAAAGCCTTGACATATCTTGCCAAAATCTTGTCAACCCAAGAAAAAACCCTGTTAGGGGGGGGTACCTAACAGGGTTCGTCGGAGGTGGGAATGAAGGAAAGGAGGAAACTTCATTCCATTTTGCCATATATCTATGCAACTACTGTGCCATTTGAATATAAGTAAAGATCGATTTTTAAGCCAAATTTTAGCGAGACGGATTTAAATACTATTATTAAATATTTTCAAACATTTAATCAATATTAGAGTATTGTCACGCGTTTTATCTCGATTTTTATATTTTTGATCTGTTTTGGCAAACTGCACAATTTGGGGTCAATTATCCGGCAACTAGGCAAAATATTTGCACCCGTAGAATTTTTTCAACAGATCGGGATCACATCCTGTTTTAGCGATATATATTTGAATTATTAATAAAATCACAAACAGGGGTGTCGTTTAATTTCTCGGACCTGCAGAATTAGCGACCAAATTTTTGTTAATTTCATCATAATCGGCAATATATTGCTCATTTGCAAAATGCGAACAAAAATTTTGCATTTTGCGAATTAAGCGGTCATCTATTTTAGAGATCAAGTTTTTGGCCAATATGTCGATACCATTATAGATTCTTATATACAATAGGAGTTGGATGACGGAATGGAAGAATGCCATAAAACTATATCGGTATCCCAGGCGGCTGCCCTTTGCGCGGTTGGACGCACGACTGTTGGGTACTGGATTCGCTCCAAAAAGCTCGCTGCCAGGCGCCGCGGGAAAAAATATGAAATACCGATTCAGAATTTGCTCTATTTTTTAAAAGCCAAGGGAGAAAAAATACCCGCGCAGCTTGAGAAAGAGGAATTAAACGGGCCGGTTTTTCGAACTTTTCAGAATTGCTGGTGCTACTATCAAGACCAAACTCACGGGTTAAATTGTCAGCAATGTATCGTCTTTAAGAATAAACTGCAGGTGTGCTTCAGTGCCCGCAACGATGGCAAACTCAATTGTTTGGTGGATTGCGGAAGCTGCCGCTATTATCGGGAAGCCTATTATCCGCGGCTTCAGTTTATTCATCAATTTGACATACCGGCGGCGATCGTCAAAGATCTGTATTGTTGGGCGGGAAACCCGGCGATGGCAAATCTTTGTGAAGTTCATGAAAAGAATCTGGTGGGAATGGGCATTGAAAAAATTATCCATCCCCGATCCCTGGAACAGGTCATTTCTGGTGTTAAGCGCAAGGCGCTGGGAGATCAGGAGATCCCATCCGAGTGTCGAATCTATATTAAAAACCGTCATGCGGGCGGGTTAAAA
>CAJHYI010000150.1_pt1 | contig 9777 bp, 9 predicted proteins | sample 9198771 | NCBI WGS metagenome assembly CAJHYI01 (sample SAMEA7708367, study PRJEB35096) | sediment metagenome | biome: marine neritic benthic zone biome [ENVO:01000025]; feature: sediment [ENVO:00002007]; material: shallow marine sediment [ENVO:03000034] sea grass bed [ENVO_01000059] ...
CGCTTAAAAAGCTTTTTGCTTTTCGGATCCATAATTTCCCCGGCGTTAGGCTTTAGCCGTCAGGCTTCAGACAAAGTCCAGGAAGGACTTTGCGAAAATACCTGTAATCTCTGCGCTATTCAAATTATCATGAGGTTTGGGGGTTACTTCTTTTCTATTCTTCATTAAGGATAAATAGTTTAATGATTTACGTATGTTTCCTCTAAATATTTCGGAAATGAGCAATTTTTTAAATAAGAGTTTGAAACAGGGAAGTTTTTTGAGGAGCAAGGCCGCACAAAGTTTTTAGCCTGAGGCGTACTTGCAGTACGTTGAAGGCTAAAAACTGCGGAGAACGCAGCTCCTCGGAAAAATCCCCTGTTTCCATTACTTCTCGTCTTCTTGGGTACAAAAATACTCGATAGTTTTTTGCGCACAGGTCTTGCAGTATCCCAGCTTATTGAGCATGGTTTCGATCATGCGATCGTAAAGTTTCTGGTTTTCTTCATTGGTGCGGTTGGCCAATGCCCCAATTAAGCTGCCGGCTCCGGCGATATCGGATTTGAGGCGCACGTCGGTGACGGCTTTAACCAGCTCCAGATTGTCCATAAAGTCATAATCCGGATCGACCGAGATTTTCTGACCATAAATCTTACGGATCGATGTTCGAAAAGACTCACGCTGTTCTTCGGTTTTAAGCCCCAGTCGCTCTTCGACACTGTTGATATAACGTTCATCGATCTTTAAGGCCTTCAGCTCCCCGTTCTGCGGATCTTTGTATTTCCACATTTTATCGGGGCCAAGGTTTTCGGCATCGATTCCGATGATCATGTTCACATAGTTCATGACATCCTTGCGAATGGCGTAGGGCTCGTCCATGTAAGCATTGAACATCTCGGTCATTATCCGCTCGCGGTACAATCCTTTAGCCGTTTTGAGATCCTCAAGGTATTTGGCCCGATCATTGGCCTCGGTCACATAATCCAGAACAATGCGTTCCAGTGCTTTGAAAATGTCGTAGGCAAACATGCACCGGCCTTCATTGGTTTCTGAACTTTCAATCAACAGCTGGATGGCCCGGCCCAGATTCCTTTGCCCGAGGCCTTTCTGACCAAAGCGGTTGATGATTTCCGGGTCCTGGTTGAGGGTGTCGATGACTTCCGCCAATGTTTTAATGCTTTTTTCGCCGGCCACCTCTCCGGCGGCCAGCTTCATGGTTTCCACCGGCGTCAGTTTTTCGGAGCGCGGCAGGCGGCTCAAAACGGAAGCGACGGAAGCGGAGTAATTCAGATTGGGATCCTGGTGCAAATCTTCGCGGGTCAGGGTAGTGCGGGTTTCGCTTCCGATTGTATAAGCGGTCAGCTCTTTCTGGAGCTTGTAGTTGGTATTGTGGGACACATAGCATATTCGACAGCGGTCGACGATGGGCGCTTCTTCTTTTTCCGACAGAAAGCGGTGAAATTCGGAGTTGTTGCTGGTGGCCACAATCAACGTATCAATCGGCCACTTGAAGCCGTCGATCTCGATGTTGCGGTTTTGAATGACACCCAGATAGACCTGGACAAGGTCTTTTTTGTTTTTGTATATTTCGTCGCTGAAATGAATCCCTCCCCCGGCAACCCGCGCCAGGGCGCCTCGGCGCAAATCAAAACGGTACGGGTTGTTGGTGTCGGTAATGTGCAGCAAGCGCTGAATGGACTCTTCGCCCAGCAGATCCACAGCCGATGAGGTGATTTTGTCTTTGGCCGGATATTTTCCGGTCACCGTGCCCAGGCTCTCGGTCAACGGTACCGGCGTGATCTCGATGAATTTTAGCATTTCGTCGATGTTTCCGTTGCAATGGTTACCGATATCACTCCAGATATAGCCGCTGCAAGCGCCCAATGGCCGATAATTTTCATATAATTTTTCAATATCCTTATCGGAGAAACCGATCTGTTTGGCCAAAAATTCCTTGTTTTCATCTGAACTTTCAAACAGATTCATGGCCAGAATCATGGGGTCTTCATAGGTCTGGGATTCAATTGTAGGAATCTTGCCGTAGTTGCCGAGCTTGTCCAGATGCAAGAATTTAAAGGTAAACTTGCGATTTTTTTCCTGAGCCAGAAAATTACGATATTTACCGGCCAGAAATTCCACTAAAAAGGTTTTGCCGTTGCCCGGCTCACCGACAAGGACAAAGGCCATTTCCTTGGAGGAACCATTTTCGGCTGCATCTTTCACATATGAAACGAAACTGTTGATTTCATCATACATGCCGATAACGTGTTTGGCGCCATTGCGGAAGATTTTAAAGTCGTAGGTTGTCTTGCCGTTCACCACCACTTTTTCGATTTCGCTTTCCAGGATCATGCGCGTGACGCCCTGGAAGGCGTTTTCAAATCGCAGCTTGCCGTCTTTCACAGCCGCCAGGTGCTGATGAAGGGTTTTTGGATTTTTAGACATTTTTCCTCCCATCGCTAATAATGGTTAATTTTTGGCCAAGAAATCTTCCTATTTCCGAATATCGGCCGAATACGACTGCTTCTGGAAGTTTTTATCCATTATTTCTGCTTTACAACGCATTTATTCCCCTGGGATTACCGCTTTCCGCTCCGGACAGATTGCCAAATGAATTTTCAAACAAATTGGAATAAATTTCAGATGTTTTTTTATTGATTCCCCAGCAGTTTTCTAAACCAATGAGTAATCATCAAACCGGGTTTGGCAACCATAATCTTTGGAAAAATTTAACAGTTTTTTGACGTTAGCTGCATTAATTTCTGGCAGCTGGAACACCTTTCATAGCTGTTGTTCACACCGGCGGCTGACACTTTGGTTTGTGACTTCATTTATTAGAATCCGTGCTAAACATTGAAAACCGCCAAATTTCTTAGTTTTTCGGGCATATAATCGTCAATCTGATAGCACTTTCGCCCTTACTATGTCGCAATTTGGGAATCACTCCTTACAACACATCTACATGTATAGATGCAAAAATAGTACCATTAGTTGCGAAATATTTAATTAAATCGAATAATAAAGGTTCATAGGTTCAGGGTTCAAAGGTCAGATGACAGAAGACAGAATTCAGAGAACAGAAAACAGATGGAAGAAACTGGGGGCATAAAAGACCTTGTCTGACATCTGACATCTGTCCTCTGTCATCTGTTGACGGAGTGTTTACGAACCAGCATCAGCGTATTTCCAATCACGCTAATACTGCTCAACAGCATGGCGCTAACAGCCACCAGAGGCGTCAGCAGGCCGCTCATTGCAATGGGGATGCTGATGACATTATACGTGAAGGTGAAGACCAGGTTCTGGTGAATTTTTTGATTGACCGCACCTGCAAATGTCAAAAAGTCGATGACTTGTTCGGGTTCAGCCCGCATCAGGGTCACGGCAGCGACCTCTTCCCCCAGGTGCGCCCCGGAATGAACCGCCATGGAAAGATCGGCCTGAACCAGAGCAGGGGCGTCATTGATGCCGTCACCGACCATGGCGACCAGATGGTTTCGTTCCTGCAAGGCTTTAACAGCGCTAACTTTATCATCCGGCGTCTGTCCGCCGAAGGCCTCATGAATGCCGACTGCCTCAGCAATGGCCTGTGTTGTCTCTTTTCCATCACCCGATACCAGTTGGGTCTTCAGCCCCTTATGCTGCAATTTTTCTACTGTTTTTCTAACGCCCGTGCGTATGGTGTCTCCGAAAACAAATATAGCGGCAGGCTGATCGCCGATACCCATAAACACATATGATGCTTTTGATGGCTGCTGTAAACGACTGAAATCGAATCCTTTCTTAAAGTCGGCGATTGTATCCCCCATAAAACCCGGTGAGCCGATCTTTAAAATGTGGCCTTCAAAATTGCCTGATACGCCGTTTTCGGCTGTTTGAATATCATCGATTTGGGCCGGCTGAATATTTCTGTTTTGGGCCTGGCGCAGAATTTCCTGAGCGATAAAATGGTCTGATTTTTTTTCGAGACCGGCCGCCAGGCTAAGAACCTGATCTTTGTCAGTGAGATCCAGCGTGATAATTTCCTGAAGGGCCCAGTTACCGTGCGTGACTGTACCGGTTTTGTCAAATATGAAAGCATTTACGCGTTGCGCCACGTCAAAGGCCGCAAAATCTCGCACCAGAATCCCTTTTTTCCCGGCAATCGTTATCCCGGCCACCCGGGCCAGGGGAATGGCAATTCCCAGCGCACAGGGGCAGGAGATGACCATAACCGTCACGGCTCGCAGGATTGATGCTTCCACCGTTATACCGCTGAGTCTGCATATTAAGCCGGTGGCTGCCGCAAGCACCAGAATGACGGGAACGAACCACTGTAAGATAACATCGGTTTTTCCTTCAATGGGCAATTTGGTCAGCAGCGTTTTTTCAATGATCTGCATCATCTGACCCAGGGTGGCGTCATGACCAACCTTTTCGGCGGTGACTTTAAATTCGCCCTGCTGGACCCGGGTCCCGCTTCTGATAAAATCACCGGGCTTTTTTGAGACAGGCACGGGTTCGCCGGTCAGCGAGGATTCATCCACTGTACCGCTGCCCTTCAGAATGCGACCATCAGCGGGCATAATTTCAGTTTCAGCGACACGAAAGTGGTCACCGGGGGCAAGCTGTTCAATGGCTACATAACGGCCGTCGGGGAAATCGCGACTGCAGATCCTGGCCTTGGTGGGCATCAGCATAAAGAAATTTTCCAGATCCACCAAAACTTTTCTTTTGGCCCGACGCTCCAGTGTTTTGCCCAGCAATACCAGGGTGATCAGCATCGCAGCTGTGTCATAGTAAAGATGGATGCTTCCGTTAATTAGGTTGAAAGTGCTGTAAAAATAGGCGCTCAACGCCCCGATTATGATAAGTGTTTCCATGCTGAAGGCGGAATTGCGCAAACCCGCCCAGGCTTTTTTATAAAAATCATATCCGCCGTAAACTAAAATCACGGTTGCCATGACAAACATGGGCCAGGAGATTTTAGCCGCATTTTCAGCTGAAAAACTTGTAAAAAATCCGGTGTACAGCGCAAAGGATAACATCATCACATTCATGGTCAAAAAAGCCGAGACGGCAAATCGCACAAATTCGCGGGTAGATTCTTTTGTTTTACCGGATGCATCGGCCGTAGCTGCGCGGTAGCCGAGGTTGTCGATGCTTGCAATGATCTGATCGGGGGAGACCCTGACGGGGTCGTAAACCACCTGGAGCCGGTCGGTGGAAAAATTACAGGTCGAATCGACAACTCCCGGTGTTTTTTTCAAGGATTGGTCGATGACCCAGGCGCAGGCCGAACACCACATGTTGCTGACCCGCAGCTTGAGTGTCAGAATGTTGTCCGCGGCAAGCGTTGCAGACGTGACGGCCGTATCTTTATGGATTATGTAAGCGCCGGAGCTATTATCACGCGTCACCCCCCTGAGTTCTTCTTCGGAAGCGGGTATAATGCCCATGGCCTGGCATTGCTTGAACAGCTCGGTTTCTTGAAACGTTTCCGGATTCGGTGAGTCTGTTGCTTCCATTAGAATAGTAAACACCTGCCGGCAGCCATTGCAGCAAAATGCATAGGCTGTGCCGGATATCGTGGCGGTAACTGTGCCGGAGCGCAAAGACAGGCCACACAGGTTGCATGTTTGGGAGATGGTTTTTTTATTGGGGGGGGTAATCATGGAGTGTTGGAACTACTCATATTTTGGATTTTAGATTTGGGATTTTGGATTTAATGAACAACTGAATATCTGAGTATCAATTTCCTGTAGTTTTAATCCGCAATCCAAATTCCACAATCCAAAATCAAAATGACTCCACTACTCCAGGAAAAAGGAGGTTCATTCTCGTGTGCCAAGGGACTTGACAAAAGCAACCACCCGCCAACGATCGTCGACGGTGATGGTCGCATACAAGGGCGGTTGTCGGCCGTCGGGAATACCGTAGCTGACGCTTTTGAAAAGCACACCGGCAGGGCTATCCTGGACTTTGGCGCTGCGCAGATCGGTGGGCAGAGGGGCAAAGCTCTGACCGACGGTACCCTTGCCGTCGTAATTGTAACCATGGCACTGGGCGCAGTAGATGCGGTACACGGCTTTTCCTCTGTCAATGACGGCAGGTTGTGCCATATTGAAGGCCGGAACTAGATCGATCCCGGCCGACACCCGGTAGATTTCTTCACCGCCGTCAACCGGAACCAGGCCGGCTTCCTCGACCAGCAGCGGCTCTTCGTAAGGTCGCACGGCCGGCGTTTCGCGCATGCGGCCGTAGCGGAAGTTGTTGTCATAATAGATGAGTGCCTGGTAGACCGCCAGAATCAGAATGGCAACAACGATGAAAAGTCCGATTATCTTTTTCATTTACTCAACGCCTTCAAACGGAATGATGTAAAGGTGCGACGGATTTTCTTCCTGGCCCTGCTGTTTGCGCACATGCTGGGCATAGGGCAGCGGATAATAGGGATCGAAGATCGCAAAGGCAGACTCCCCGGGAACGTCTTCGATCGGCCGATAGTCCCAATCGGGCTGGCCGAGATCACCTATTACAGTAAATGCCAGCCAGCCCTGGAATGCCACGATGGCGACAAAAAACAGGATGAGCAGCCAGGTTTTGAAAGCGGATGTTTGGTACTCCGGGTGCTCCATCAGATTTTTACTCCTAAAATGCCAATCAAGACAATGTATGCCAGAGACCAGATGATGGTTCCGACAAGAATGAGAATCACAAACAATGGAAACGGCGCATTGCGACCTTGAATGCCGCCGGGATATTGCTCGATGATGCGGGTTTTGCGCTCCTCTGAATCTTTACGGCGAATATAGTAATAGCCCAGCCCGATGATGAACAGCACGATCGTTGCCAGGGCCGGGAACAGGTACATGACAAAATGCTGAATGCCCAGTAATTGAAAATACCTCATAACCGTTTTCCTTGCAAATGCCCTAAAGGGCCTTCTTCTCTCATGGCGGCATTATTGGCCTTTTATGAGGGAAAAAATCACCACCGTCACCGCGCTTGCCAGACACAAACAAACCAGTGTAAACAGGGCCAGGGTTTGAATGCGCACAAATCGCGGTATTTTTGCCGGCATGGGCTGCAGATCATTTTGCAGCGGCAAGAAGCGCGCCCGCTGCTGGTCTTTAAACTGACCGTTGTTCAGGGCCCAGAAAAACACCACCAGGCTGATGATAAAACCGGCGGCCATGTATGCAATAAAGTAAGGGTAGTACATTTCTATAGCTTTGTCTTTAGTTGCTTTTTATAATCGTTAATTCAACTTTATTCGGATTTCCCTTATTTAAACAATTGAAGATTTAATATTTAAAATTGAATATTTAAGGTCTCCTCCGGCGGATCAATAATTATTCAATATTCAATCAACAATATTCAATGATTCGACTATGGTTCCCAGGCAGAATCTATACCGCGCGGCTCAGTATTGGCATCGCTCTGGTTGATAAAGTAAACCGCCACGTAATCACCGACTTCCCAGATTTTCTGTGATTCCAGCTCGCGTTTGAAATACGGCATGGCGGTTCCGGTGATGCCGTTCATGATCTGATAGTATATAATCCCGCCCGATATTTCTCTACCCTTTAAAATAGTGAAATTCAGCGGCGGTGGATATATCCAGGGCTGGGCCGGCCCCATGCCGTCACCGATGGGGCCGTGACAGCCGATACAAAAATTCTGATAAATTTTCTGGCCCCGTTGCAGGCTGGCCGCGCTGGTCGGGTATGGATTCGGTATGATGCGCCATCCCTCCGGAACGATTTCCGCCAGCCAGCGGGCGTTCACATCAGGCCCGGCCTCATAGGCCTTGATGGATTCCGCTTTCCAGTAGCGCTGGCGCTGCATGCGCCGGTCGGCATCCTTGAATCCCAGACTTTGAATGTACTGGGTCAGCGTATCGATGCGTTGGTTGCCCAGCCATTCGAAAGGCGGCATGATCGAGCTGGGCCGCGTGTAACGGGGGTTGACAAAATGGGCGATGTGCCAATCGTCCGGATGCTCGCCGCCCTCCTGCGACAGGTCCACACCGGTGCGCTGGGATCCCAGCGCCACGGGTTCATCGGCAATATAATCACCGGCCTGGGCAATGCGTTGGGCCCCGTGGCCCCAGTCGATGCCCCGAATAGACTGACTGTGACAGTAAACGCACCCGTTTTCCAGGTAAATCTTGCGACCCTCGTTTTCAACCGCCGTGCGCGTGCGAAATATATCAGAAGGTATCGTATCACGGGTGGCGTACGGCCAGTAGACGACAATCAGAGTGATGGCCGCCAGCAAAGCCAGGATGCCCGTGATTATGACAGTCGGGGTCATTCTCATGTTGCAGCTCCACGATTAGAATATAACGTCCGAATGACGTTGTATAATCCGATGTACGCGCCAATCATAACAAAGGCTCCCAGCGACGCTCGCAAAATGTAGTAAGGCTGAATCATGGGTAACGTCCGATAGAGGGTTTCGCCATTGTACCATGCATTGCCCTGAATTAACCCGACAATGGTCAGGTCGACCGCAAAGCCGGTGACGCCGATCAGCACCAGCCAGTACTGGACGTCGGCCAGGAAGTTGCTGTACAGGGGTCTGCCCGTAATTCTGGGCAGAATGAAATACAGCCCCCCCAGAGCCGTTATGCCGGCAAATCCGAGCACACCGATATGCGCATGGCCGACCACCCAGTTGTTGAAGTGGGTGATGCGCTGCACATGCGGCAGGGCCATCATCGAGCCCTGGATGTTGACAAAGAAATAATAAATAGTGCCGGTCAGCACGAATTTGGCACCGATGTCGGCATGAATCACCCCTAGTTTGCCTTTGACGGTGTACCACAGATTGATCAGCACGATCATGACCGGTATCACCATGGCGACACTGTCGACAATCGATATGGTTTTCAGCCAGGTGGGCACCGGTACCTGCAACAGGTGATGGGTGCCGATGTGGGTGTAAACGATGATCAGCGACCAGAAGCCCAGCAGCGACAGCGTGTGGCTGTATAATGGACTGCGTGTGGCAATCGGCAGCACATAATAGGCCACCCCCAGTCCCATGGGCGTCAGTAGCAGCCCGAAAATATTGTGGCCGTAGAACCACAGGAGAATGGCATCCGGAATACCTACCAGGGCACCGGTGTCCGGTTTCCAGATGACGTTCCCCAGGCAATAGGTGAGAGATGTCAGCACCACCGCTGCGGTTGTATACCAGATGGAAACGTATAAAATCTGCTCTTTGCGCCGCGAAATGGTCATCAGGATGTTGAACACCACTAGCGCAAAACTAATCACCACCATAATATCAACCGGCCAGGGCAATTCAGCATATTCCCGTCCCTGGGTATACCCGAGGCTGATGCCGATCATGCCGGCGGCCACCGTGATGTTCCAGAAAATCGCTGAGAAAACACCGAGTTTGTGGCTGAAGAGTTCTGTTCGCAGAAGCTTGGGGATATAGTAAAAAGCCGCAGCCAACAAACCCGGGGTGACAAACCCGAACAGCACGGCATTGATGTGCATCGGCCTTACCCGACCGAAATGGATGTACTCGACATTGGCCAGAAAGTCCGGTGCAATCAGATAACCCGCGCCGATCATGCCAAAAGAAGTTGCCGCGGCAAACCATAACGCGGATGTCAACGTGAACGCTTTGGCAGTCGGGTTGTTTGTTGGCACCTTTTCTGTGACGTCAGCTGACAAAACCTAAACTCCTTTAGCGCTTTGCGCTGTTAATAGTTATTTGTTATTCGTTATTGGCTAGCGGCATAATGACTTTTATCTTAAAAACAAATAACAAATAACCATTAACCAATAACGAGCTAGC
>CAJHYI010000257.1_pt1 | contig 9684 bp, 9 predicted proteins | sample 9198771 | NCBI WGS metagenome assembly CAJHYI01 (sample SAMEA7708367, study PRJEB35096) | sediment metagenome | biome: marine neritic benthic zone biome [ENVO:01000025]; feature: sediment [ENVO:00002007]; material: shallow marine sediment [ENVO:03000034] sea grass bed [ENVO_01000059] ...
ACAACTGTAAATCACACTTTTTCTTGTTAGCTTGTGTAAGCTAAATCATACACAAGTAAGATGTCAAAAAACGTTTCAGGTAAAAATATTTATAAATTTCAAATAGATATTGAAACTGGTTGTTTTGGTATATCATTTGCAAAGACAATAAAAGGAAAGGCAGGAATTGAAAGTCTAACTACGGGAAAAGGAGGTGTAAAGGAAAGAGAAACTGAGAATTGATCCAGTGTGGATTGTTACAGATTAGCAAATCGAAACAACAAAATTCATTAAAAACCCTAAGGAGTTAAAAATGTTAAAAAAATCTGTATTAATAGTGGTCATGGCTCTTTTTGTATGCTCTTTTATGGCGGTTGTAGCTGTATCTGCTGATGAGACTCAAAAAATAACCGGAACAGTGGATTCCTTTAATCCCGTTACTAATGAGTTGACAATAAAGGATGATACCGGTGATGTAAAAAAGCTTATGGCAGGTCCAGACATAGACATGAAAAGCCTAATGAATTTAAAACAGGGTGATTCCATCAACGTGGAAGCCGATAGTAAGGGGGTCATCAAATCGCTGGCCACCGAGTAAGATGAACTATTGGCAGTAAAACCGAAGGGGCATTTAATGCCCCTTTTTTATTGATAAATATTAAATCAATCAAATTAATTTTTACGCAATGCTGAATCTTTGGATATGTATTGCCGACTCGCTGACCTTCTCACCTTTGTTGACATCTATTTGAGAGTGACTATTTATATTTTACGACCGGTGAAATTTGTATTTATATTAATTTCAGCCGGTTCTCCGATTTCTAGCCGGTTTCGCCATTTTGTGGCGGAGCTAAAAGCGTACAGCTATGTATGTATCCCTAATGGAGGTAAGCAAGGTGGCCAATAAATATGCAGCCCGAAAGATGTTTGATGAAGGTGTTGCAGCCTATATAAAAAAGGACTTTAAGACAAGTGTCGACCTGTTTTCACGAGCGATAAGATATGATCCATCCCTGGCTCTTTTTTACGTCAGCCGGGGCATAGCCCGTTTAAAATTGGAAAAGGCGCGTGAGGCCATAAACGATTTTGATCGGGCCATTAACTTGGATGAGGCATATGTGCGGGCCTATCACTTACGGGGGTTAGCCTATGAAAAATTGGGAGAATTCGCCCGGGCCTTTCAAAATTTTGACCGCGCCCTGGAGATCGATCCTGAGTATGGTGCCGCCTACCACAGCCGCGAGACCATGCTTTCAAATCCGAAGCAGCCCGACCTGGCCTTTGAAGAATTCGAGATTGTCAATCATTTGATGGCCATGCGCTTGACGCACTTTGACGAAAAGGTGCCAAGTGATCTGGCAATCTGATGCCTCTGGGGTCAGAAAACAGCAGACAGATAACAGCTGTTGGAGCAGGACCAGACCCCCGGGCCATTAGACGGGTTCGGGCATTCTGAATTCTGTGCTCTGTAACAATCAGCGCGGTTCGATTCCTTCTGCGCTGATGCCGTGCAAATAATACTTGGAATCATTTAAGAAGTGCAAAAATATCACCACAAAAGCAATTGAGGCTTGAATCATCAGTGGCTTATTTTGATATAAAATATCAAGTTGCCGGCGCAGCACTTTTTTGGAATTCGAAGCGAAATAGGTCGAAAAAAGACCGTCCAGCAACTGCTCACGATCGGGCTTGGTGACCAGATCAATCCGCTCGCTAAAACAATAGTCCATTGCTTCCAGAATCAGATTGCGCTGCTCGGTTAGATCCTTAAAATGGTAGCCGAGTAAATGCATCAGGGTTCTTTGCGCTTCTTTCAAACTGGCATCACAGACGGCTTCGAAAAGGACTCGCAGGGCATGATCTTTGCTGATGGAGCGATGCTGCCGAATCAAGGACAGCAGGACGGTATTTTTAAACAACTGATGCAGCCGGCGGGCGCCGTTCATGGTTGATGCCGGCGCATGCTCATTTGCGGGAGCATACCCACGATAATTATTCACAAACATTAGCTGAAACACGGTTTTAAAAAAATCAATCCCTGTCATTGGATCTTCCAGATAAATTCGCATATCCAGAGTGTTGTCCAGGCGATCGGCTAACTTAACATGCACCAGTTGCGGCAATTGGCCGGCGCTTTCAAGTAGCCGACCGACATATTGATAATAGGATTCCCTTCCCGTGCGCGTCAACGCAATGATATGGCTCAGCAGCTTGGATTCATCTTCATCAGGCATGCGCTCCAAGAGGCTGTAAAGCCGGCCTTCCATATCCATCCACTGGCTCGCATCAAAATCATTGGAATTGATATCTTCCATAATATCATGAAACAAAACACTCAGCAGACCGACGATATCCAACCGCTTTTGATTGCGCGCAAAAAGGGCCGCCGCCCGCAAGGGGTGCAGCACGGCCATGGGCCCCAGATGCCGTCTTTTCTGCTGGTAGGCACTGAAAAGATAACCCAGGGCGTCCATTACAAAGCCTTTTTTCTCCCGGTCTTTTGAAACAATCCGATCCAGGGTTTTGCCGCCGATAATATACATCATGACATTATATCGGTTTAAAGACGCGGCACTGAGGTTATAGTTGAGCACCGACGATAGTTTTAAAAATTCAGTCAGATCATATTGGGGCATGGGTCTTGCCTTTTCGGCCTTGGTAAGAGCTTGTCATATATTGGCGCTAAATGCTTCGAGGGGCAAGACTTTTATTGAAATTCGGTGGCTAATTTTTCGATTGAAGTGGTGATCTCAGCAATAACGGGGTCTAATTGGGCTTTCTCAAATCCTAAATAACTCAATATTTGCGGGTCAAATTCAGGTGAAGGTGCCGTATCACCGGACTTAAATCCCGCTTCTTTAGCGGCGATATCCGCCAGGTGAACGATAAATGCCAGCTGGTTATCACCGGATTTCATCGGATAATGGTGATAGCGAACGGCCAGCGACTGGTTTTCGGGATAACGCCAAAACCGGGAAGCACGCGACATGACTTCGGCATGATCAAATCCTAAAATTGCCTTTTCAGCCTCAAAAAATTTGCACGGCACTTTTTTTAAATAAGTTTTAAAGGTTGTTTTACGCTCCTCAATATAGGGATCGAGTATAATTTTGCCGGCATCATGCAGCAATCCAGCAATAAATGCATCTTCAAGCCAATCGCTATTGATTTTCGCGGCAATAATTTTGGATCCCAGCGCAACGGCCAGCGAATGTCTCCACAGATCGCCGGGGTTTAGTTGGTAACCCTTTAATTTTTTACTCAAAAGCCGCGAGGAAGCCGCTATCGTAATCAATTCACCCAGGGTTTTTTGCCCCAGCAAAATGGAAGCATGCTGGATGGAGGATACCATGCCGCTTAAACCATAATAGGCGGAATTGGCCAAGGCCAGAACGCGTGCGACGATGGCCTGATCATGTTCAATGACCCCGGATAATTTCTTGAGGCTAGCGCCGGGGTCATCCATGATTTCGCGGGCCTTTAAAATAATATTGGGCATCGGTGGCAATTCCACCAAACTGCGCAATATTTTACTTTTCAATGATAGAATATCGGCCTTTTCCTGGGTATCGGCAACCGGTGAAGTCAATCGCGTCGCACGATCGTTCGCGGCGGTCTCAATGCTGGGATGCTGTATGGGTTCTGCCGCAAAGTCGAGTTGGATGTGGACGTCGGCTTTGCACAGTGAACACGAGAGTTCCAGGGCGCGTTTCTGGGTCACGATCAAATCGCTGGAAATCGTAGTTATCTTGCGGCAATTCGGGCATTCAATTCTCATAATAAAAATTATTTAGCAATTCGACGATGAAATCAGTATGCGACCGCGTTTACAGCGGCCGTAAAAATTAATTTAATGGCTCGGCTGGGTCCGAAGAAGCGCAGATATCACGCATAAACTCAAGATCACTTTTGCTTCTTTGAACCATAAGGGTTTCAACCTCTTTTTTCTGCAGCCCCATCAGGATTTTGTAAGCATTGTATTTGGTCTTGCAAAAGAAAATATCAAAGGGCTCTTTTTCTCCCTCATCCCGGTAAATGCGTATCCCGGGAATATCATCTGTTTGAATGTATTCGCTTTCAGCATTAATCAGCAAAGGCTCGATATCGCGTTTATTAAGCCAGGGTATACAGGCGCCTTCCATTCCCAGATCCGCATCCATGATGGATCGTATTTTCTCGGTCACACCGCCAACAGCCAGAATAATGTCGCCGGTCAGAGAACCCGTAACGCCGTAACGCTGATTGACCGGCTGCTTTATAAAATCAGATATGAGCGCAATATCCATGGCGACCGAGGCGCTGTCACCCTCCACCCCGCCGTGGGCCTGAATATACTCCACGTACATTTCATAACCGACATATGGGGCCCCGATTTTATTCAACACCTTTTTAATGGACGCCCGCACATTTTGGGCAGCCGCCTTGGCGATATCACCGATTTTCCCCGGTGCAACAACTCTGTCGGCTGTGCCCGGATTAATCTGGCAATGAATCGGCAGGGGCTGGCCCAACATCTGGCTGCTGGAATTTGAATGGATGACGGCCAGACCGACAACATAGCCGATGGAATCGGTCATCGAGCTGATATACTTTTTTAAATATTTTTTCTGCTGGCTGAATTCCTGGGTAAGACCGCCTTCCAAACTTAAATGCTCTTTGAGTGCCCGCTTGACATGTCGTGCTTGAACCAGGGATGAATTTTCAAAAATAGCCTCAAACTCGGCAGATTTGATGACGCCGTTTATCGGACGCAATATACCACTCAATTTCCCGTCTGAAGCCCGGCATCTGAGCTCTTTTATGATTTCAAGAACAGCACTTTTATCGAACTCACGTTCCTGCAACTTAAAATCAGCCGGAAGGGATTTACCGTATATGGTCTCACAACGCTGCTTAACGCTCTGGTAGCCTTCGGCTACGATGACATCCCCCCAGGAATCGTTAAACTCAGTTCCCAGGTTGACAATTTCCTGTTTAACATATTGCGCTACCTGCTGGATATTTTCGGTTGTCTCCGGCACAGCACTTTCCATGCGGATGATTTCGCCTTTATCTTCGATACGACTCAGAAAGGCGCCCTCGCCCTCTTGCTGAAGATGCTGCAAAGTATCATGGTTGCAGCAGGCAACGATGATATTATCGGCTTTAAGATGATTCTCGGAACGGTCTGCGGCACCGCTGCCGGTATTTCGACCGCCTTCGAGGATATACAGCTTGTTTTGCATAACTTCCAGCAATTCCGCCATGTATCCAACCTTGATCAGGGTTTTTAATTCATCAATATAAATAATGGGTGATTTGGCATGCGCCCCCAGGTAGGCCCGTTTGTGGCAGGGCGTTTCAAGATTGCCGGATTGGTATGGATCATGGCGAAACCCACCCTTCATGTTTCTGGCATCCGGTTCCGAGATTCGCGCCATCAAGTCTTTATCTTTGCGGGGATCGTATAAAATATCGGGCACCATATCATACAGATGCTTGACCGCATTACAACGATCTGCAATTGACTCTCTTTGAATTTTTTCCTGTGCACGGTGATTGTTTTCCTGCATATACATGAATATGGCACCCATGCCGGTCAAGCCGGCGGCGATAAAGGCGGGCGAATAAAAAATTCCGGCGGTCGCAGCAATAACCGTGGCCCACAGGAGTGCCCTTTTGGCTCTGCGGGATGATTGGATTTGATCTGAGAGATTGAACTCCTCGACCGCATCTTTGGCCGCGTCAATTGCTCGATTGAAGTTGTCGAGCAGCGGTTCGATGATGTGCGGCGTTTCATAAGCAACGCGCACGTGGTTTTTATCTTTTCCGGGGTAGGCAATGATGGCTTCCTGAGGTCGCAAATAATCACCCAGGGATTTTTCCAACACTTCTTTAAACATGTTGGCCAACATGGACTTGCCAGTTCCCGGTCTTCCGACCATCAGAATGTGACCCCTGTTCTGCGCAATTTTCCGAATCGCCCGTTTGGCCTTATCCTGAAAAATAACCCGGTCAATCGGATCTTCAGGGACTCCGATCTGAGCTGTATCCGCAAAAAAATCAAGCCGTTCCTCAAGCGTGCGGGGATAATCCAGCAACTCTTTTATCCATTCGTAATCATCGTCTTTATAGTCACTCATCATGGTTGAAACCCTCTATGGAGTCCAGCAGATAAAACATTCCGGCTTCAGAGGCCCTGACGCGGTTATGGATTTCGTTGTGGACCTGCGGCAATTTTTTCCGGAGCGATTCAAGGGCTCTTAAATCGTGTAGCACTGAAATCAGCGTGGTCATACTTTCTTCAATATCATTGCATTGCGGGATAAAATTAAAAGAAATTCCAATCTGCATATAATTCAGCGCGGGCCGAATCAAATTCCGCTGGTTTATATCAATTTTATTAGCGCTCAAAATATCCCGGTAGATTTTGGGAAACGGAGATTTGGCATAATTCACTTCAAGTTTTTGGTTAAAAAACAGTTTTACGGGTTTCGCCTGGTTTCGGATGCAATTATCAAAAGCACTTATCAATTTTATATCGTCGGTCAGCGCCTGCTGCAGCAAAAACATATATTTTAGCAGGTCGTCGTTATCCAGGCGAAATTCCACCGCGTTATTTGAGTTCAACACACAGCACTGGGGCTTGCCGTTGCGCTCAAAGACCATCAGCCGGTGGTTATGGTCGGGCTTATAGCCGTTAAAATCAAACCCCCGCATCTCAAACAGACCATCGCCGATATAAGCTTTTCGAAGCAGAACACCCACATTTTTGGAGATATAATTCTGCATGTATTTTAATTTTTCTTCAACGTTGCCCTGAAGCTTTAAGTAGGTCAGACTCCCGCCCAGGTCTTTGCAGATTCCGATAACATGCGCGATTTTATAGGCATCGAGCTGAGACAGACGCCGTGTTACAGAATCATAGGCGCGTAAAGACTCATAAATGTCAGATAAATGGTTTTCAAAAGTTTTGTCTTTGAGCGGGGGTATCCATATCTTGCTGTGGGATACAAGCACCTCTGGCGGTATCATATGGCTGTTCCATATGCCACGCAGTCGCCCGGGTAAAAGACGCTTTAATTTTTCGACAATTCTGGTCAGGGTCCGCTGCGGGTAATGGATTTCACAGCCGATGAGCCGTTTCTCAACCTCTATGGGCTTTGGATTCAACAGGTAAAAGGCAATATCAGATATCTGATATTCCCGAGCGTTATCATTGATTTTTTCACCGACAATTTCGCTCAGATCAAATTGGATTTCCCTGCCCTCGGAGATGATCCAGATATCGGTATTTGAACCGGAAACACTTTGCTGTTCGTTCGGTGCTAGCACCTGGCACTCCCTCTCATATCGGAACATTAAAATGGAAAGCGATGCAAATGAATTATAGATAGGCTCTGATACAGATCAATCATCCGATCCGATCATTGATGGTCGCCCGCCGTCACAAACTGGCCCGCTCTGCTGCTCATCGGCGTTAGACGCCAGCCTGTTAGAATTAATATCGGTAAAATTTTTAAAGACTTGAAAGTTAATGCCTAAATTTTGCACGAGCGGAAATAGCTTTGTCATCAAATTCGGTATCCAGCAGCATCCCCCGCTGAGGACCCACCCTTATAGTGGTTGTCAAAAAAGCGTTCCGATATTGAAACGTTTTTTCTACAACCACTTATGCCGCAATTCCGTCATTCGGAACATTATTATGAAAAGCGGTATAAATTGGGGGCATGGCTGACTGACAAATGTCAAAACAGTGACTCCGGAAAAATTTTCTTAGCAAACGCCACCGCGCTCCGAAATAAGCAATTTTCTAACATTCCGATTTTAATCAGATATCTTATGGCTGAACTTTTAACAGTTTTTGGTACAGATCTTGCTTCACTATCCATAGTCAATATATGAATAAAAAAATTAGGAGGTTTCGACATGCTTAAAAGATGGGTAATCGCTGCTGTTTTCGGTCTGTTTTTGATTAGTTGCGCCACCATGCCGACCGGGCCAACCCAGCCCCAGGAAGTAGTGGTCAAGGTCCAGGCTGCAGATCCGACTCAGGTGAAGGTCAGTCAGAACGACAATAATGAGCGGATCAACAAATCTATGGAAGTTCCCAATCAGGAAGGGCACCTTTCACAGCTGTCTTTTATTTCCAAGGACCAGGCCTTTGTTAAGATCTTTTCCGGCCTGTCGGTATCGGATGTCACCCGCCTGTGGAACGATCTTTGCGTTTTGGAAAACAACACCAATATCCGGGATGTCAATTTATTTATTAATTCACCCGGTGGGGACGCTTTTTCAGGGCTGGCGCTGGCCGATCAGATCGAACGCGCCCGGCGAAAGGGATTCCGTATTACCGCTCATGCTTCAGGCATCATCGCCAGCGCGGCGGTACCGGTTTTTGCGGTTTGTAACCAGCGGTTTGCAGCCCCCGGCACCATTTTTATGGTGCACGAAGCGGCTTTGTGGAAATGGCCGGGACGCGAAACCGCCTCTGATATCCGCTCCCAAAACGAATTGATGAGCCTTTTGCGCGAGCGCTATATCAGCAAATTGACCGCCAATACCAAATTGGATAAAGGTAAGTGGGAAGAGCTGGAAAAGAAAACAACCTGGTTTAGCGTTGAAAAGGCATTGGATTGGGGTTTGGTTGATAAGATCGAATAGCCAACGGATGCCAGCCTGAGGAAGCCGATCGACAGACTGGAGATGATAAAATGCTCGCAGCCATTCAAATGACACGCTTAACGTGCGCTGCATTGCTGGAGCGCCATGGCAGGCTGGTAACATCCGCTGATGGGCAGCGTCTTAGTCTTGGAAGGGATAAAGCCGGCAGAAATAAGGGATTGAAACTGCCGGACAGCAGCAATTTGAACGATTATCGTCGAAACCTTCACACTCCTGAAAACAATCAAGTTTAGAACCTGAAGAGAGACGGCCGGTATTGAAAACGGGCCTCTCTCTTTTTTTGCCCGATTTTAGTCGGCTAGTGATGCTGCGGATACTGCTGTAAAAATTGATCCACAAGATAATCGCGGATCCGCTTGCGGGCCTCTTCTGTTAAATCCTCAAATTCAAGACCCACCTGCAAGGTCTGGTGGGCTGGATCCATTTCGCGGGCCCAATCCACCCGACCGCTCACCCAAAGCGACATCTCAGATACCGCATTATTTGGTTGGGGTATCAGGGTATTGATATCAATACCAATCTTGCGATCAGCAGTGGATAGTGCCTCAAGCAGCGCTTCTTTCTCAAACTGAATTTCCATACAGAGTCCGCACTGACTAATATTTTTGGTGGCTGCCGTATAGGTTTTGCTTGTTGGATTTCCCGAAATTTTGAATCGCACCGGTAGCGATTTTTGCAGCCGAACATAGGCTCTGCGCTCACTACCGTTAAATTGTTTCGGTGTCATTTCATTTCTCCCTTTCGCAATAATATCCGTACCGGAAGTGCCGGAACCTGTCGGCATAAAAAGCGCTGAGGCGGACCCCTCATCGGCGTTAACGCACAGCGCATTGGCGTTGTTTTGATTTCCTAATAATCGAGTTCGACAATAAAATTATATCGGCTAAAGCCAACATTCCCCAATTGCATTTTCCATGACGGAAGGCCGACAATGCAAAGGTGCATTGTGGTGCGAGATGTCCTCTTTTTCAACTATAGCCAAATATATGCCAAAAAGCAAATTTTGGAATGTCTCATTGTGCGTAGAGAAAACGGACCGCC